>Ga0209415_10007264_pt1 | contig 19374 bp, 14 predicted proteins | sample PeaSoiSIISIP2007_FD_187696 | JGI IMG/M metagenome (GOLD analysis project Ga0209415, IMG submission 187696) | Peat soil microbial communities from Weissenstadt, Germany - SII-SIP-2007 (SPAdes) (version 2) | ecosystem: Environmental > Terrestrial > Soil > Wetlands > Peat | place: Germany... | reverse complement strand
GAGAGCATCCAGTACGCCATCGATCATCGCGAAGAAGCGCTCGCCTACGCCATGCAGTTTGCCCGCGATCTCGATACTCAACTCGCCGATAAATTTGTTGGCATGTACGTCAACGAGCGCACCCTCGATTATGGCGACGACGGCAGGGAAGCCGTCAAGCGGTTGCTCGACATGGGACACAAGGCGGGGATTATTCCGAAGAAGCCGAAAGTGGAGTGGGTGTAAGAGCGCTCTTGGCTGTTAGCTCTTAGCCCTTAGCTTTTTGCACTAGGGTGATGTGTTTAGGCAAACCAGCTAAGAGCCAAGAGCTAAAGGCGGCTTTTCCCTACCGCACCTTTTCCTCAAACGAAAACACCGGATCAATATCCACCGGTACAGCCGAGACGGCCTTCAGGGACGCCTTCAATTCCTCTGGCATCGTGCCGTACTTCTTGAACCAGTTTTCCGCGCGTGCGCGGTCGCCGGTGGCCTCAATTTCGAGCAGTTCTTTGGCGAGATCGGCCACTGCCCCCGGCATCTTCGCGAAATCAATTGCATACTTGCCGTGGGCGTTGCGGCTCAACGCGCCGCGCTCGGAGAAATAGTTGAACTCCATCATCTCCGCTTGGCCATGCGCTTCAGCCGTTCCGAAGCGTGCCGCGCGAAACAGGTCGCCTATGTACGACGCGTAATACTCTTCCATCTTGTTCTTCGGAAGCGCGTCATGATCTACCAGCCATTTCAACGCGAACATTCCGGTCACATCGGCCTTGGCTTCTTCCAGGCCGCTGTAGCCCGGACCGATCGCTTCCCGAATACTGACTTTGCCCGCCGCCGTATCTGACGAAGTACGCGCAAACGACGGACCAAGTCCGTGACAGATCTCGTGCATGATCGTGCCCAGCAGATAACCTTCGCCGGAAACCTTCGCCGCCTGTTTCGGTTCCATCAGCTTGCGTGCCACCGGCAAGATGATGTAGGTCACGCGCGCGTCCATGAAATTCTTGAAGAAAAGTTTCTTGCTGCCCTTTTGTTCGTGGACTCGCGGATCATTCGGCAGATTGTCGGCCACGGCCTGGTACCCATGAACCATGTCTCCGGCGCGAAATGGATTGTCCATCACTTCCATCGGCGTTTCCAGTCCGTGCTTTGACGGCCGATCCTCTTCTGCCAGGGGCAGCGCGTCCTGAATTTCCGCCACGTATTTCTGGAACAGTTCCAGCTTCTCGCTCTGCCGCTGGTTGCGCACCAGCACGGCCGCTCCGAACGAACCTTTTACTCCCAGCAGTCCGTCCAAATAGGTTTCATAGGGGGCAAAAATGATGTCGAATTTCGGGTTCTTCAATTCCAGCCATGCCAGGTCGCTGGGAAAGTAATCGTCGCTGAGCAGGGCATCGGCCCGCAGTTGAAGAAACTTCGCGAAAGCCGGATCATCGCTGAGCTCGGCCGCCGCCCGCAGGGCGTTTGCCGCCGGCTCCAGAAAAGCGCGGAACGCGATGTGGTAGGGAACAGCCTCAAGTTTTCCCTGATTCCAGCGCACGATCGTGAACTGGTCGTAGATCGCCGCTTTCTGCTCGGGATGCTGCTTGACATATTGCTCCAACTGCTCGCGCGTCAGATTCGCGGGATAGAAGCCTGCACCCGGTGGCATGGGGTCGGTTCCGACAAACGGCTGATTCTGGTCAAGGAGATCGAAGCGCGACGCGTTAATCCGGAGGTAAGTTCGCAGCTCGATATCGCGGCGATCGCGGCGCGAGGCCAGCGACTGGTACAGCGTCAAGGCTTCGGGATCGCTCTGCCGCCAGTAGATGCTTTCCAGGTAGCCACAGGCCTCCACCAGCTTGCGAACGAGTTGCTGCTCGCGAACGGTCAAACCCACCGTCTGGAACGGCATTCGGACGTGCTGGAATCTCGCCAGGCGTTGTCCCAGGTCAGCCGCGACTTTCAAGTTCGCGGGCGCGCCAGCCTTTGCCGCCGAACCCGTCATCCCCTTTTTCTTTGTTTGCGCCGCGCTGAAAACTGCTAGCAGGAGAATGAGAAGTAGAACAGGCCCATGGTTCTTCCAATAAGCTTTCTTCATACGGGGACAAGTCTATCAAAGCCACGAACACGCCGGAGCCATTATCATGAATACATGCGTGGGGAGAATGGCGCCCAGAATCTGCTCATCGATGCCGATGACACGCTCTGGGAAAACAATATTTATTTCGAACGGGCGATCGCGAAGTTCATTTCGTTCCTCGACCATCGCGAGCATTCGCCGGAGGCGGTGCGACTGGTGCTGAACGGGGTGGAGCGGGATTCCATCGTCAAGCACGGCTACGGCCTGCACAGTTTCGCGCATTCGCTGGTGGAAACCTTTGAGAAGCTTTCCGTCGATCCGGTCACCCCCGAGTTGCACGAACGCATTCGCAGCTTTGCCCAGCAGATTGCCGATCATCCCATTGAAGTAATCTCCGGCGTGCCCGAAACTTTGCAGTATCTTGGCGAGCGCCACCACCTCATCCTGATGACCAAGGGAAACCCGGCCGAGCAATCCGGCAAAGTCGAGCGTTCAGGATTGAAAGAATATTTTTCCGCCGTCGAAATCGTCGCCGAGAAGGACGAATCGACCTACCGCTCCGCCATCGCCAAGTACGCCCTGCCGGCGAACACCACCTGGATGGTCGGCAATAGTCCCAAATCCGATATCAATCCTGCTCTCGCGGCCGGCCTGCACGCCGTCTTCGTACCGCATGACAACACCTGGATTCTGGAGCACGAGGAAGTCGCGCCGGCTCCAGCATCGCAGCGACTGCTGGTGGTAGATCGCTTCTCCGACTTGAGGAAGCACTTCTAGCCAGCGCGGTTGCCCAAAATTGTAATAGCTTGAACTCGACCTTGCGGGCAGCGTTGGCAAGGCTGCACGTATCGGGCGCAGCCTGGTATCCAATTGGGGGGATTTTGAGTGTAAAGGGGATTTTTCGCCAACCGATGAGTAGACCAGCGCTACAATGGCGGCGAATGACAAAGTTCTCGCCTATCAGATGTGACCGCAGCTTCTTGCTGTGCCTAACTTTATTCGCATCGTTGTTTGCTCTCGCCAACCCCGATCAGGCCAACGAACTGTTGGAGAAGGTGAAGCACCTCGGTAAAGGCGACGTGGCCGCTTTGCGACAGAAGGCTGAGACCGGCGGCGATCCGGCAGCCGAATTTATGTTGGGTGTCATCTACACTCAGGGGCTGCTGGTTACGGAAGACGACGCAGAGGGCGTCCGTTGGGTCCGCAAAGCAGCCGAACAGGGGTTTGTTCCCGGTGAGATGGCGCTCGGCACGGCCTATCAGCTAGGACGTGGCGTGGAGAAAGACGGGAAAGAGGCTTTGCAGTGGTACAGGAAGGCTGCAGACCAGGGATCGGCCGACGCAGAAGCAAATATCGGCATGATGTATGCGACCGGAGCGGGAGTACCACAGAGTTATCAGGAAGCCAAGGGTTGGTATACGAAAGCCGCCTCCCAGGGTAGCGCTATGGCTGAACACAACCTCGCAACAATGTACTTTCTGGGACAGGGAGTGGACCGGGACCAGAAAAAAGCCATCGAGTGGCTCCGCAAGTCGGCCGACCACGGACTTGCGTTCTCGGCGTTCCAGCTTGGAATGTGCTATCAGCAGGGCTTTGGACTAAAGGCCGACCCGCGCAGATCAATTGAGTGGTTCCGGAAGTCGGCAGATTTAGGCGAAACTCGCGGATCCACCGAACTCGGCTGGGTCTATGCTAATGGCGCGGGCGTCGCCCGCGATTACAAGGAAGCAGTGAAATGGTACCAGCTTGGCGCCGATCAAGGCGATCCGGCCGCCGCGTACGGCTTGGGAGTGAGGTATATGCTTGGGCAGGGCGTGACCCAGGATTACGGGCAGTCGGCTAAGTGGTTGAGAGTCGCCGCAGACAAAGGGCATGGCGACGCGCAATTTAATCTCGCGTTGCTTGAACTCGGATCACTCTCAAGTGCATCGGAGGCCGCCAAATATGCCACTATGGCAGCAGAACAATACACGAAGGACGCAGCCATGTTCATGGTCGTACTCTATGCGGGCGACAAACTCGGACCACCGAGTCCCAGTTCGGCCTATGAATGGGGGCTGATTGCACAGGCACAGGGCGATCCGCGAGCCGCCGCCGCCCTCTCGCAGCTTCAGCCGCGTCTGGTCGGTGATGAACAAGCAAATGCAGAGAACCTAGCCCGTTCTTGGGTAGCGAAGCATCCCCGGCCCAGCGAACAAGAACGTCGCCGCAATGCCAACCTGCCGGAGTCATTGGCACACTAAATCACTGCCGACTTACGTCCTTCTCACAACAGACGATAAGTGTTGAGAACAGGCGATAGCACGAGTTTGCGCCGTTTGTTCGCCCGTCAGCCATTACGCTTAAAGACCCTGCTACGGTCTGACGGTAGCGACCCCATCCGACAGCGTGGCGTGCGAGGTCAAGTCTTGGCTATCAGACCCGAATAGACACAGGCCGGGAGCCCGGAATTTCTTCCGGTCCCGGCCCGCGCTTCTATCAACTTGGAACCCGGCTCAGTTGGTCGGAGCGGGGGTGGCCTCGGCAGTGGCGGTAGTTGCTGTGGTTGTGGGCGCTGCCGCGGTTGTGGGTGCAGGGGCGTTCGCTGTGCCGTACCGCGAAAGCCGCGGGTAGAATGGCGTCACTTCGAACGGCATTTTGTCGCGCGCTGAAGTGATCGCGACCGGCTGCGCTTTCACGATCTCCACTTTGTCATCCCACGGGTTCAACTTGACTCGGCCGCCGAGAGGCAAGGCGGCGATCTGGTCCAGCTTGTTCCAATCGAGCGCTGGAGCCGACTGGCCCAACTGCGCCATACGGGTTACGGTGCCGTTCTCGGCGATGTTGTTGCCGAGGTGAGCTTGCAGCAGAGCGCCCAATTGCGGAGCGCGGGCCTGCAGAGCCTTGATGAAGAGTCCGGCAGTTTCCAGTTTCTGCGCGTAGGGCGATCCCTTCAGCATTTCGATGGCTTTCTTGTCGGCTGCCGCTTCCTCTTCGGGAATGTGTTTGAATCCCAGATTCTGGTATGTCCCTTCGTCTGAAAACAGCATGCGGTCGTTGAACGCATACTGGCTGCCCAAGTTGTGTCCCAGAACAATGTGCGCCAGTTCGTGCGAGAGCACCATGGCCAGGCTGCCCTCATCAGGAAGCACGTCGATCAACCCGCGGCTTACCACAATCGTGTTTCCGACGCTGAAGGTTTCCAGCGGAGAAGTGGTCAGCACCCGCGTCCGGACCGGCCGCGGCAATTCGATGTTGTTGGTGATCTCCAGGTTGTTGACCACGGTTTGCAGGATCTTATCCACGTCGCCTTCCGGCGCCAATAGCCCGGCGCGTTCCAGCCGTTCGAGGACGTTGTCTTCCGCCTGCTGTTGCCATTCGCGCTCGGCCGCCAGCGGCGAAGCATCCTGGGCGGTAGGCGTGTCATCCTTTACGCTGTCCACCCGGATGTTGGTAAGTTCGTCGTTCGCGGTTGACGTCTTCAGGTTGTATCCCCACATGCGAGTCTGCGCTTTGAACGCGATCTTGTTCTTGGCTCCCGCTGTGAAGTCGCCTTCCTCGCTGTAGATGTAAGCCGGCACCCAATAGCCCGGAACCAGATTCAACCGCCAGCTGTCCATGTGGAAGTAGTAATTGTTGCGCGAAGGATGCGCGTAAGTGCCGTTCAGCCGCACGATGTTGAAGTCCTGATCCTCAACCCAGATGCGGCCGAGGAAGCGTCCGCGTCCAGCATCTTTTTTCGGCGTCAGGTCGAACACCAGGCAGCGGACGTCGCCCAGGAACTCGCGCCGCGCGTAGTGAAAATCGTAGTGCTGCCGGTCAAAGTCGTTGCGGTCGGCGAAGATCATCCAGGAAAAGCCCAGGGGCTGGTACTGGAACTTGAACTTCTTCGCGATCCCGCCCAGAAGATGCTTCTCCATGCCTTCATCTTTATCTTTACCTTTGTCGGAAAGGTAGTCGCTGCGATCGATCGAGTCGCTCAAGTCCATGCGTCCCAGGAAGTAATGATCGTCCTGCGGAATCGGACCCAGCTGCGGATCCTGCGTCAGGTTCTGGAGATAAGTCTCCACGATGGGAGTGCGCGGCGACAGAAACTTGATCAGGTCTTTCTCCCGCATGACCACGCGGTCGACTACCTGATCCATGGTGGTCGGCGGCGCCAAGTTCGTTGGAGCCGGAGCGGACTGCGCCTGTCCCGGTTGCGTCGTCGAGACCGCGGGTTGGTTCTGCGGCGCGGACGCCGGCTGCTGGGCCACTGCCATGGTCGTAACCGCCAGCAGTGCCAATACCATCCACTTCATAGTTCGCATGACTCTCATCTCCAAAGTACTCAGTACGCCAGTTGAAATACCACGTGCACAATTGCTGTCGAATCCATGGCCTGCCCGTTTTGCATGGCCGGCTTGAAGCGTATTTTGTTGGCGGCGGCAATGGCCGCTTCATCCAGTCCATGGCCGAGACCACGGATCACGCGATTCACGTGCAACTGCCCGTTCGCCAAGAACGCCACTTCGAGCAGAACTTCGCCTTCCAGTTTCAGATTTCTAGCATCATCGGTATAAACCGGATTGGGCTTGTACGTGATCTCGACCGATGTCGCCGGAGGACCGCTCTCCACGCGCTGAATGTGGGGCGTGTTCTGCGCGATTTCCTGCGCGCCAAAGCCCGAGGTCTGCACACTGCCGCGGCCGCTTCTGCGTCCGTCGCCTTGTCCTCCAGTGGCAACCCCATTACCAAAATCGGCACTTGCCACGGTTCCTTTAATACCTTTGGCGCCGCCCGAGCCGTTCCCTTGTCCCTGTCCAACCGGCATGTCGAAGCCGCCCGCCACGGCTGCGATCAGCTTGCCGTTCGGTTTGCTGTTGGCGCTCGGTTTCAGCCCATTCGGGTCGCCGAACCCGCCGGTCTGTACTTTCTCGATCGGAGCATTCACCGTGGGCACAACCGAACTTCCTGCCGCGAAGTCCCCGGTATGAATCAGCACCGGACGGGCTCCGCTGGTCTGCTTCAGCACCGCCGGAGCGAAGTTATTCAGCGCCACCTTGGGCGGCTCAATTTCCTGCGGCTGCGGCTTGGGCGCGCGCATTTCGCGTGGGACAATCAGTTTTGGCGTCTGAAACACCGGCTCCGGCGGCAGCAACTTGGCATGCACCGGCAGCGGCTTCGGCGGCGGCGGTGGCTCCGGGCGCATCGCGGGCATCGGGACCAGTTCGGTGACGTGATAACTCACGATCGGGATTAGCGTATCGGAGGTCATGATCCCGATGACAATCATGAGCAGGATCAGGCACACCAGAATCCCATAGCTCGCTGCAAACGTTCGCCAGTTCCACTTTCTTTCAGGCAGCAAGCCGAGTTGAAAACCGCGATCGTACCTAGGCATCCAATGACTCCAAAAGTGAACCCGAAGCCGGGGAGAAAGCGCTCGGGTGCTGGAGTATTAACCTTAGGGGAGATTGGACAGGGGGTAAACGTGTCCCTTGCGCGTGTCCTTTGGTAACACTATGGTATTCGGCCCAGTTTTCTGAGCGATTACTTTGGGTCCCTTACTTCGGTACCGCCCGGCGCCGGGCAAAGAAATAGAACACCGGAACGCCCGCTAGGATGGCCAGGCATCCGGCGGCCGAACTCTTCAGATTGTCGCTAAACGTGTAGTAGAGAAGTGCTGCCGACGCCAGCACAAACAACGCCGGAACCACCGGATATCCCCAGACGCGATAGGGGCGGGCGGCGTCCGGTTCGCGGTGGCGGAAAACGAACACGGTGCTGCCCGCGATCATGTAGAACATCCACTCGGCGAAAATCGCGAGTGAAAAGAATTGCCGGAAGCTGCCTCCCAGCAGCAGCAGAACGATGGCCAGGCCGCACTGCACCACAATCGACACATACGGCGTGCGGAAGCGGGGATGAACCTCCGCAATCGCCTTGAAAAAATATCCGTCGCGCGCGGTGGCAAAAGGCACGCGTGCTCCACTCATGATGGTGCCATTCAAAGTCACAAGCATCGAAACCGCCATGCCCGCCGACACCAGGGTAGCTCCCGCATGCCCCAGCACCAGAGCGACCGCGTCCGACGCCGGACGCTGCGATGCGGCCACGGCCGCCGCGGGCAGCACATACTGGACTGCGGCGTTCATCAAAACGTAGAGCGCTCCGACCGTCGCCACACCCCAAATCAGCGATAACGGAATGTTGCGCTGGGGATTTTTTATCTCGCCTGCCACCATGGTCAGATCGTTCCAGCCGTCGTACGCCCAAAGCGCGGCCACCAGGGCCGCGAAAAATCCAGCTACGCCGCCTTTCGCTCCCGTGAACTCGGTGGCGAAGTTGGCCCAAGTCCCTCCGCTGTAGGAAAAGCCCACCACCACAATCCCGAGGATGATGGCAACCTTCAGCAGCGTAAACAGAAACTGAAATTCTCCCGCCCGCCGCACCCCGATGTAGTTGAGCCAGGAGACTAGAACGGCAGCGGCGATCGCCACCAGTTGCCCGTAGTTGATGGTGAAGGGATGCGAAATGCAGGCATGAGAGAAAAAAGAGAAAACCGGGAAAGTTTCCAGAATCCGCACCAGGCCAGTGGTTACGGTCGCGATGGAAGCCGGCTTGGCGATCAGAAACCAAGTCCACGAATACAGGAATGCCGCCAGCGGCCCGTAGGCGTCGCGCACATATACATACTCGCCGCCCGCCTGCGGCTTCATGGCGCCCAGTTCGGCATAAGTAAGCGCGCCGAAGAAAGAGAGAAGGCCGCCGACCATCCAGGCGAGATAGACAAGCCGAGCAGACCCCACGGCCTGCATCATCTCGGATGGGACCAGAAAAATTCCGCTGCCGATGATGGTGCCAACCACTATCGCGCCGGCGTGTGACAAGCCGAGATCGCGCGCGAGTTCGGGACGCTGTTCACGTTCACTCGTCATGTGGTTCTGCAAACGAAAGATTCTAACCGCAAAGGTCGCGGAGTACGCTGAGAACTCAAGCATCAAAGGAAATAATTTGAGCCAGCTTCTCTCGGCGTCCTCGGCGTTCTCGGCGGTTCAAGCCTTTAATCCATCCCTTAATAAGACGCTGGCCGCGTAGCCGACTGCAAACGTCACGCACGTGCCAATTGCTACCCACCAAGTGAAGGCTACCTGCGACCATACCCACAAATAGAGTTCCATCGCGAATCCACACATCATGCCTACGATCGCCCCACGCTGATTCGCGCGCCTGGTCAGGACTCCCAGCAAAAACACTCCGAGCAACGCCCCATAGGCAACCGAGGCGATTTGCAACCCGACTTCCACCACGCGCCCTACCCGATGCAGGGCCAGTACCGCCAGCCCAAACAGCACCAGCGCCCACCCGACGGTCGCCAATCGCGCCAGCCGCAGTCGTCCTGCTTCGCTGACCGCCGGCCGAAAGCGAACATAGAAATCCATAATCGAACTCGAGGACAGCGAGTTCAGTGCCGCACTCAAGTTCGACATCGCGGCAGCCAGGATGGCCGCGATCAGCAACCCTGAAATTCCGTGCGGCATCCGGCTCACGATAAACGTCGGATAGATTCTGTCCGCCCGGCCAAACACCGACGACGGAACCCGGTAGTAGGCAAACAGCATTACGCCAACAAGAAGAAACAGCCCAAACTGAAAAAAGACCGCCACACCGCTCGACAGCAACGCCAGCACCGATTGGCGCTGATTCCGCGCCGCCAACAGCCTCTGTACGACGAGCTGGTCCGTTCCGTGGCTGGCAGTGGTGAAAAACGCGCCGCCAATGATCCCCGCCCACAATGTGTAAGGTGTTGCCAGATTCAGATGCCGCCAGTGCGAGGTCGCGGAATCGAAGAAACGAAGGTCGAACACCTGAAATTTGTGCAGCCCCGCCGCCATCGCGTGCGCCGATGCCCATCCGCCCGGCACGAGGTGCAGAATCGTAAACAGGCCTACCAGCGTCCCGGACACATAGATGAACGTCTGCACGACATCGGTCCAGACGACCGCCGCCAGTCCGCCCTCAAAGGTGTAGATCAATGTCAGCAGAGTGATAATCGCAATCGAGGCGACCTCGCCCGTGCCCAAAGCAATCGCGACCACAATCGACACGGTATAAACGCGCACTCCCTCGGCCGCGGCCCTGGTCAGCAGAAACAGGCCCGCCGTCACCGTGCGCAGCTCCGGGCCAAAACGCCGTTCGATCAGTTGATAGGCTGTGTAGAGCTCGCCGCGAAAATACTGCGGCAGCAGCACAAAACTAATGATGACGCGCCCAATCAAATACCCCATCACCCATTGCAGGAAAGTGAAATTCGAATCGTAGGCAAGGCCGGGAATACTGATGATGGTCAGCGTGCTGGTCTCCGCCGCCACGATCGACAGCGAAATTGCCCACCATGGAATGTTGCGGCTGGCGAGAAAATAGTCTCGCATGGTCCGCTGCCGCTTGCGAAACCGCAGCCCGAACAGGGTGATTCCCGCCAGGTAGGCGGCGACAATCAGCAGATCGATGCGATTCAATCCCAAACGGTCCCTTCTGGCACCAGGCGCTGCTGGCTGGACAGCGGGGGCGGCTGTCCCTACGTGGAACGGGCCGCTCCCCGCGTCTCGCCGCATTGTACAGGCATGTTCGCGTCCCAAAACGCCGCAGAACTAATTTAGAACAAACCTGTGTTAGAACTAACGCGATGGCCTACTATCTCGGAATCGACGGCGGCGGCACCAAGACGCGCGCGGTTCTCGGCGACGAGACGACGGTGCTGGCCTCGGCAATGACTGGCGGCAGCAACATCATTCGCCTGGGCGAGATGCAGGCAAGAGACGCTCTGCACGCCGCCATCCACCAGGTCTGTGCGACCGCCAGGATTCCTGTCGATCAGATCCACGCCATTTGTATCGGCGTTGCCGGCGCTTCCATACCCGAGATCGCCGCTAACATTCGCAGCATTCTCAGCGAGCAAACGCCGCAGATCAATCCCGCCGACATCGAAGTCGTCGGCGACAACGTAATTGCCCTGGAAGCGGCTTTCGGCGCAGGTCCCGGGGTGGTCGCGATTGCCGGCACCGGTTCGCTGGCTTACGGCCGCGACGCCGCCGGCCGCATCGCGCGCGCCGGAGGCTGGGGGTTTGCGATCTCCGATGAAGGCTCAGGCCACTGGATTGGCCGCCGCGCCATCTCCGCTATTCTTCACGCCCGCGATCAAGGCCTTGAAACCGCGCTTGCCGCCATGGTCCTCCACGCCTGGAAACTGGCCACGATCGACGAACTGGTGCAGCAAGCCAACTCCACGCCGCCGCCCGACTTCCCGCACCTGTTTCCGATGGTCCTTCACGCCGCCGAGGAGGGCGACTGCATTGCCCGCGACCTTCTAGCTGACGCCGGAGCCAAGCTGGCTGACCTCGCGATCGCCGTCATCCGCCGCCTTGCGCCTCATCCTTCGATGGAAATGGCGGCAACGGACCTGCTCCCGGTAGCCATGACGGGCAGTGTCTTTCGTCAGTCTTCCGACGTGCGCCAGGTTTTCTGCAATACTCTGCAGACAACCTTTCCCGGCATCGACGTCCGCCAAGAGCTAGTCGATCCGGTCGAAGGGGCGCTAGCCAGAGCAAGACGAATGTAGAGGGGAGGCCTGTCCCGCCTCACACAAGCGGACGCGAGATGTCCGGAAACGAAATGGCCAAAGACAAAATCCCCGAAGGCGAAGATGCTCCGCCCGCGACGGCAACGGCGAGCCCAACCGCACCTGTGTCCGACGATCTACTCCGCACCGCCGCGGATCCGGCCCTCACCGAGGACTTGGCTCTGGCCCTCCTTAAACGCGCCGACTTGTCCCCTGAAATCATCGAGCAACTCGCCAGGCACACGATCGCCCGCAAGAGCCGCAAGGTAAGAATCGGGCTGGCCAGCCATCCGAAGACGCCGCGCCATGTGTCCGTTCCCTTGTCGCGCCAGTTCTATACTTTCGATCTGATGAGGGTTGCGCTCTCGCCTAGTGTTCCCGCTGACGTAAAAGTTGCTGTTGACGACATCCTCATCTCGCGTCTGGAATCTGTCACCCTCGGGGAGCGGCTAACGCTGGCCCGGCGTTCCTCCGGCAGAGTAGCGGCCGCGCTGCTGCTGGAAGGGGAAGTCATCGGCACCAGGATGATCGATGCCAAGACCCTGGCTCGCGAGACCCGAGTCATGAGGGCGGCGCTCGAAAACCCGCGCCTCACCGAAGGCCGGGTCATCAAGTCCGTGCTCAGTCCTGGCGCCAGCGCGGCTCTGGTGCAGGCGGTCGCTCAACACGCTAAGTGGTCCTGCCGCAGAGAAATCCGTGCTGCCCTGCTGCGAACCGAGCATCTCTCGCTGGCGCGCGCCCTGGAATTCAGCCAGGAAATTCCTGTCCCGCTGCTGCAAGAATTACTCGCCAGTTCGCGTCTGCCGGTCAAAATCAAAGAGCAACTTCTCCGCGAAAGTGAGACAAGTTCTCCCCCATCAGGAGGCTGAAGAGCAACTCCGGCGATTCCGGCCCGCGTCCCTCTGCCCCGAACCCTGCGCATGATAACTTTATCGCTGACGAACTTCAGAAACCCGCCGCTACTGCGGCACGAGAACATCTGATGAACAAAGTCGCCCTAGCACTTCTGCTGCTCTTCGCGGCCGTTTCTTTTGCCACGAAACAGAAATCCCCCACTGGTCCCGAACTCCTCATCCAACTCGAAGCCGAATTCGTTGCGGATGTCGCCCAGCACGGCCACGCTGCCTTTGTCACCCACTTCGCCGAAGATGGCGTGGAAGTCGTGGACGGCGGCGGCTTTGACACGAAAGACGCCATTCGCAAGCAACCTCCCTGGCCCGAAGGCACGTCTCTTACCTGGACACCCATCAAGGCCGAAATGGCCGCTTCCGGCGATCTCGGCTACACCTACGGCAATTACGTCTACACCGCCAAGAATAAGGAAGGCAAGCTGGTGGCGAATTACGGCAAGTACACTTCGATCTGGAAAAAGCAGAAAGATGGACAGTGGAAAGTAGTTGTCGACATGGGAAACTCCAGTCCCGATCCGAAAGCGAAGTAGAGACGGGGTTTGTCCCGTCTTCTGCCCGGCACACCCCAAAGCTGCGTTTGGTTTGAGACGCGGCAAGCCGCGTCTCTACGGTAAATCAGACGCTGTTTGAGCGAATCGCCGCCATCAGGCCTAGCGTGGTTGCCACATCAATGCCGTAGCGCTCCCCACCGCGCACGATGGGACCGCCAATGTCATCCAACTCAAGCTGCCGTCCAGCGGCTAGGTCTTTTTGCATGGAGCTGCGCATGGCCGGCGGGGCGCTGTCAAAACCTGCCCGGGTCCGCGCCGCGTCTAGTTCCGCGCCGCTGGCGTTGGCCACGGCGCAGGTTTCGGCGATCGCAGAATGCAATTTCTGCTTCCAATCAGGGTTCGCCAGAATGTCGCCAAGATTCATTCCCGAGGCCGACGTGGTCAGTGCAAACGGCGCCAGGAAGCTTAGCTTCCACCACAACAGAGTCTGCTCGTTAGGAATGAACTGGCAGGCGAACCCAAACTTGCCCAATTGCCCAACGATGGCTCCCAAGAGTGGCTCTCCGCTGGAGGCGAGGTTGAGGAGAACGAAGGGAGATCGCTGGATGAATCGTCCCGGAGCAATCCGCTCCGCCTCCACCGCAATTGTCGCGGGAACCACGCGCTCGCGTCCAAATCGCTCTCGGAGCGCGGCGACGTGGTCCACACCGTTCAGCAGGGGAACAACGTGATCTGGCGACGCCTGCACCGCTTCCAGCGCAGGTTGCAGTTGATAAGTCTTGGTTGCGATCCACAGGACGTCAACCGCTTTCGTGAGTGAAGCAACGGCTTTCGCAGGCGCCGTAAGTGAGCCCGACGGACGTTCCAGCGTCAAGTTTGCTGGATAGCTCGCCAGTTTCTCCGCCCGAACCACCACCGTGACGTCTTCGCCAAGCGACGACAGCGCGGTGCCGACTAACCCTCCGATTGCCCCCGCTCCCAAGATTGCGTGTTTCATGCCAGGACTCCCCGGAAAACTATACGACAGGTTAGTCTGGCGCGCCGTCCAGGTTGAGTTCACCTTGTCTTTACGCTGCGCCGTCGAATCTGTCACACTGACCACTGGCCATTGAATCCCATGGGCAAGATTCACGTTCTCGCCGAAAGAGTTGCCAACCAGATCGCCGCCGGCGAGGTAGTGGAGCGTCCCGCGTCGGTGGTGAAGGAGTTGCTGGAGAACGCGCTGGACGCCGGTTCTACGCGCATCCGCATTCAGGTTGAGGCGGGCGGGAAGAAGCTGATCCAGATCACCGACAACGGGTGCGGCATGGTGCGCGACGATGCCATGTTGGCCTTCGAGCGCCACGCTACTTCTAAAATCAAGGACACTGACGACCTATTAAGCATTTCGACCCTCGGATTTCGCGGCGAGGCGCTGCCCTCGATTGCTTCGGTTGCCCGGCTGCATCTGGAAACCCGCGCCGAAGAAGAAGCGGCGGGAACGGTTCTCGAAATCAACGGCGGCAAGATCATCCGCGTGGAAGAGGCCGGGTTGCCGCTGGGGACTTCGATTACGATTCGCGATCTTTTTTTTAATACTCCGGCGCGCAAGAAATTTCTAAAATCGGAATCGACCGAGCTCTCGCACATCGCTTCGCTCGTAACCCACTACGCGCTGGCGCATCCGGAGAAGCATTTCGAGTTGCACTCGGCAACCAATGCCTTGCTGGTGGCGCCACCCGTGGCCGGTCATCGCGAGCGCGTCTACCAGGTGTTTGGGCGCGAGACCCTCGACCAGTTGATTCCGCTGGCGGCGGTGCAACCACTGGAGCGTATCGGGTTGCCGCAGCCTCCACCTTGGCGGCGGGTCGCGGAAACTGGTGGACGCGAGGCTGCTGCAGGCGGACCGGGTGATGCCGCAACGGGTGCGGATGATGCCGACACGCGGACAGGAATGTCCGCGCCACGCGACTTTGGGGAGGTGCGGCTGCACGGGTTTGTCTCGAAGCCAGAAATTCAGAAGCTGAATCGCAATTCGATTTTTATTTTCGTCAACGGACGGCTGATTCGCGACCGCCTCATCCAACACGCCATCACCGAGGCCTATCGCAACATTTTGCCGCCGACCGTGTATCCGGTCGTTCTGCTCTTCATCGAAATGCCTACCGCAGAAGTGGATGTGAATGTGCATCCCTCGAAAACCGAAGTGCGTTTCCGGCAGCAGACGGTAATTCACGATTTCGTGCGCGAGTCGGTGCGGGCGGCACTGATGAAGGCACGGCCGGTGCCGCAATTCTTGACGGAGATTCGCGCGCAGCCAACCGCAGGTCCCGGCCTGACCAGCCCTCTGCCTGCCCACGGCACGGGCAGCGACGGTTTGCAACGTGCACCGTGGCGCGACTTGTACGAACCGGCAGCGGCGGGCGGCTTCGCGCTGCAGGCTCCGTCCGTTCCGGCAGTGACCGCGCGCCTGGAGTTTGAAGGAGGCATTGCGATCGAGGGCAATGCGGCGGTATCGCTGACACGCGAGGCAACTATTCCCCAGCCCGCGATCGATCCTCAGCCAATTCCTGATCACGGCTGCGCGCCGCCAATCGCGCAAGAGCCGCAAGCTGCGCCAACTCTTGACTCGCTGAGAACTTTGCGGCCTCTTGGCCAGATTCGAAACTCGTTCATTCTTGCCGTCAACGAAGACGGGCTCTGGATCATTGATCAACATGTGGCCCACGAACGCGTGCTGTTCGAGCGCGTTCTGCGGCAGCGTTCAGCCCAGCAAGTGGAGAGCCAGCGCTTGCTCATGCCGCTGGTCATCGAACTGACTCCAGCACAGCAGGCGATCTTCAGCGATATTGCCGAAGAACTTGCGCACAACGGTTTTGAAGCGGAACCCTTCGGTACACGCAGCGTGGCCGTGAAGATGGCGCCAGCGGGTGTGGACGCGGCGCGGATCGAGGACATGCTGAACGAAATCTTCGAGCAGCTGACGCGCGAAGAACAGGCCATCAATCTGGAAGCGGTGCGCACACGCATTGCGGCGTCGATCGCCTGCCACGCTGCCATCAAAGTCAATATGCCACTGGAGCAAAACAAAATGGAATGGCTGCTCGCGGAGCTGGCGAAAACCGAGCATCCTATGACATGCCCTCATGGCCGGCCGGTGGTGCTGCGCTATTCCATGCAGGATATTCAGAAGGCGTTCAAGAGGATCTAGTTCTCAGTTGTCAGTTCTCAGTAAGATCTCACCAACGGAGTGAGTTCAGAACTGATAGCTGACAACAGACAGCTGAGAGCTCGCCTGTGTTCTAATCGAAATCATGACTGACGCGGAACTGCTGCAGGCTCGGGCGCACAAGTGGCGGCTCGACGGGCAGCCGATGCGCACTCTGGATGAGGCGCGCGGTTTCCTGGAGTCGGTCGGATTTTGTCTGATGTATCCGATGCGGCCGGCGCTGTTGCTGCCGACTTTCGTGGGAGCCTGGGTGGGAGCCGATGACAAGCTGCCGATGCGCCAGCACGCCTATAACGATCCGCGGGCGCAAGAAGCGACCGAACTGATGGTGCGGGCGCTGCGCGATCGGGCAGCCTACGAGGCTTTACTGATTGACGAGAACAACTCCTTTCTGCTGGCGGCTTCGGTGTTTCCTTATTTCTATTCGCTGGTGGGCGAGCGGAATCCGAAGCAGCCGCCTGCCAGCGGACCGCGGTCTCCTTATTCACCGCTGGCCTGTGATGCTTTTGAGATCATCCGGCGCCGCGGACCGATTTCGAAACTGAAACTGGGGGAGATGCTGGGCGGAGCGGTTTCGAACGCCGGCCTCGATCGCGCGCTGGGCGAACTGTGGGCCAAGCTGCGCATCACGCGCGTCGATTACACGGCGGAGGAAGGTTCGGTGTGGGATGAATTGTCGCGCTGGGCTCCGGATGTGGTGCGGGAAGGGGTCGGAATTTCAGTGCCCGAAGCGCTCTCCGCGCTGGTTTCGAAATATCTGGACTGCGTTGTCGCCGTGGAGGAGGGAGAAGTCGAGAATTTTCTCGCCAACTTCGTGCCGCGGACGCGGGTGAAAGAAGCTATCCATGCTTTGCTCTCGGCGCGTGAATTGAGCTTTGTGCATATTGGGAGCAAGTCGCTGCTGCAGGTCACTCCGCCGAAACAGGCTTATGTGCCCAAGCCGCGGGCCGAACGCCCAGCCCCTAAAGGGGCAGATGGTCCCTAAGCATTGCGGCATCGCTAAAGCGATGCCCTGATACGAAGCCCTCTATGCCCAGTCCCGATAGGAGCTCCTCTGCGGCTCCTGTGGTGAAGCGCTGGCGCGCTCCGTGTACAATGCTTTTTCGCTGGATGATCTCTCTACGATGACTGATCCTTCCCCACGCAAACTGATCATTGCCATAGACGGCCCGGCCGGAGCGGGCAAGAGCACCATCGCTTCACGGCTGGCGCGCAAACTTGGCTACGTGAACTTGGAGAGCGGGGCGATGTACCGCGCGCTGGCGCTGCAGGCGATTGAATGGGACGCGTCGTTTGATGACGAGGATGCGCTGCTGAAGATGGCGCAGAATTCACGCATCACTCTTGACCGCAGCATCGGCGGGAATCGTGTCCTGCTCAACGGCAAAGACATTTCCGAGCGCATCCGCGAGCGCGATGTGTCGGAAGGGGCGTCCCGGGTCTCGGTGCATCCCAAAGTGCGCGAGTGGATGGTCGAGCGGCAACGTGAAATGGGCATCGGCGGCGGCGTGGTGATGGAGGGACGCGACATTGGGACGAAAGTTTTTCCCGATGCCGATTTAAAGATTTTTCTGGACGCCGATCCGGTGGTTCGCGAGCAGCGGCGGCTCGACCAGTTGAAAGTGAAAGGCGCTTCGGCGCAGGCCATCGCGGCGGAACTCCGGCAGCGGGACCGGCGGGACCGCACGCGCGCCGCTTCTCCGCTGGTCGCGGCGGATGATGCAGTCGTGCTCGACTCGACCCATATGAGCGAAGACGAAGTCGTCAGTCGAATCGGGGAGCTGGTGGAAGAGCGGCTGGTGGCTAGGCGCTAGGGGTACCCATCCCGCATCCAGCCTGGGGTAGGTAGGGGTCCTTCGACTCCGTAGCAGCTTCGCGTTCCGCGTAGCCGCTACTCCCGCTCAGGATGACAGGGTAGGGGTGGTCGCCTACTTTTTTACTACTACCCCAATCCCCAACTCCCGCAACTGCCCTTCTGCCACCGGCGTGGGCGCTTCCATCATCAAGTCTTTTGCGGCGGCGGTTTTGGGGAAGGGGATTACCTCGCGCAGGCTATCCGCTCCGGCGAGAATCATGACTATGCGATCCAGGCCTAGCGCGATGCCGCCGTGGGGAGGCGTGCCGTATTCCAGCGCTTCGAGGAAGAAGCCGAAGCGAGAGCGCGCTTCTTCTTCGGTCATGCCCAGGGCGTGGAAGATTCTGCTCTGCACATCCTGGCGGTGAATACGGATGGAGCCTGAGCCTAACTCGGTTCCGTTCAGGACCACGTCGTAGGCTAGCGCGCGGACCATGGCCGGATCGGTTTCGAGTTTGTCCATGTCTTCATCATGCGGCGAGGTGAAGGGGTGATGCGCGGCCATCCAGCGTCTTTCGGCCTCGTCGTACTCGAACATGGGGAAGTTCGTCACCCACAAGAAACGGTAATCGCCTTTTTGGAAAAGCTTGTGGCGGTCGGAATATTTCTGGGCCAGGGCCACGCGCAGCAGTCCTGCCGAGGCGTAGATGGCCATTTCTGCGGGTGTTACTCTGATATTGCGCTTGCTGGCGGGATGCTCGTCTCCCTTTGCTCCCGACTGCTGCGAGCCCACTACCAGCACCAGCAAGTCGTCGTCGGCCGCGCCCGCTTTGGCGCGAACTTTCGCCGCCGCCTCGGGAAATTTGTTCTCGATGCGTTTGAAGTCTTCGAAGACGCGGGCTCCGCCTTTCGAGACAAAGAGCGGCTTGACGTCGTCGCGCTCTTTTCTCGACAACTCGCCAACCTTGGGCGTGCGGATGGCAATCACGGGCAGATCTTTATTTATGGCTAACCCTTGAAGCTCATCGGGCGCGAAACAATCGGCTACGTCGGTGAAGGCGGGCAGTCGCAGGTCGGGCTTGTCGATGCCGTACTGGCGGATGGCATCGTCGAAATCCATGCGCGGGAAAGGCGTCTTGATTTCGTGTCCTGCCGCTTTGAAGGCAGCGGTCAGAAAGCTCTCGACCACTTCCCAAACGCGCTCGGGCTGCGGGTAGGACATTTCCAGATCGATCTGGGTGAATTCGGGCTGGCGGTCGGCGCGCAGATCCTCGTCGCGGAAGCAGCGCACGATCTGGAAATATTTATCGAAGCCCGAGATCATCAGGATCTGCTTGAACAGTTGCGG
>Ga0209415_10007260_pt1 | contig 19383 bp, 22 predicted proteins | sample PeaSoiSIISIP2007_FD_187696 | JGI IMG/M metagenome (GOLD analysis project Ga0209415, IMG submission 187696) | Peat soil microbial communities from Weissenstadt, Germany - SII-SIP-2007 (SPAdes) (version 2) | ecosystem: Environmental > Terrestrial > Soil > Wetlands > Peat | place: Germany... | reverse complement strand
CCGACTCCGGCCGCGTCCTGGCGCACATAGTTCGCCAGCATCGAGCCGTCCAGCCGGTAAATACAGGCAGTCACCACGTGAGGCCTGGCCCGCAATGCGGCTAGCGTCTCAGTCGCGGACCGCGGATCGTTAAAGGCTAGCGCGGCGGTACTGTTGTCGCCAATGATCTGAGCCAGCGCCGACAAATCGCGCTGTAGATTGCTTCGGAAGAGCAAGGCATCGGCGCCGATGATGCCGACGGCCGCCAGCAGCATGGCCACCGTGGTGGTAGCCATGACGATCAGCATCAGCTTTTGCTTTATCGGGATGTCGCGGAGAGTACGCATGGCCAACGCTCTATTTCTCCACCGATCTCGCGACGCTCAACAGCTTGGAGCTGAGCTTCAGCCCAGCCTTTTCCGCCACGATTTGATTAATGTCGAACCGCACGCGGCGGTTTTCAATCACGAAGGCGATCATGCCGCCTTCGCGGATGAAAGTGTCCCTTTCACCGACGGTCAGAACGCCGGGCCCCAATTCAGGAAGAATTCTGGCGGCTTCCCTTTCCGATTTACTCACAAACAGGATCTGGCACGTTCGCGGAGGCGGCGCGCGCTTGATTCTTTGGGCGGTGACCTTCCGGCCGTTTATCGCTTCTCCCGAAACGATCTGATCGAGCGTGCTTCCGAACGAGTCTTCTCCCAGTATGCAGATGGAGACCGGAGACCCAGGCGAGGCGAAGGCCTCCGCCGGCCACTCGATGAATTTGGTGAAGTTCAGCAAAAACGCCGCTTTGACCTCGTATTCAAGAGGTTCCTCCGCCTGGAGGAAGGTGGGGATCAGGCCGGCGCCCCCGGCAATCAGAGCCAGCAGAATCGCGGAACTGCGCGGCAACCGAAAATGGTTGCGGGTCACCTGCTCCATGTCAGTCTGGCGTAGACGCTTCGCTTGATTCCCACCAGCGGGCCGGGGTCGCCTCCGTCTTCATAGTGCGACGGCTGGAAAAGATTCCGGCCAACCAACGATAATTCATATTGCCGGTTGAATCGCCATCCAATGCGGGCGTCGCCCGTTGAATAGGCGGGGACCAGTTGGGCCGGTAGTTGGCTGACATATCGATAGGTAAGATCCAACTGAAGCTTCTTTGAAAGATCGAACGCGGATTGCACCGTGACTTCATGGTGGGGACTGGATCCAACGATGCTGGGTGCGGTTCCCACGTCCCCGGAATCGGGCGCCCTTCCGATATTCATGTGCAAATAAGAATACGACCCGCGCAGCCTCCAGAAATCCTTCGGTCTCCATTCCGGAGCGATCTCTATTCCCTTCGTATATCCCAGCAGCCCGTTGCGGAACTCCGCCGGAAGCAGCAAATGCACGGGCTCGGGATCGGTTTCGACGTAGGGCTCTCCCGTCAGGTCCTCGCTAAAGAGATTGTGATAGTGATTATAAAACCCGGTGAGATCGACATAAAAGTTACGCCCCAGGACACGGCGGTAGCCCAGTTCATAGCCATTGAGTTGTTCCGGAGCAAAGTTGGGGTTGGGATTGAATCTGGCGAAGTACGGCATTCCATTCGGCAACGTCGTGATGTATCCCAAAAGATAGAAATCTTCCTCGGAATCGGAAGGTGTACGCAAGGCGTGCGTAAAGGCGGTCCAGATTGTTTGTTTCTCGCTCAGCGTCCACAGAAGCCGGGCGCTGGGCTCGAGGTCGACCCCGGAAGTGAAATTGGTCTTTAGAAATTTCGTCCCCAACGTCAGCGAAAGATGCCGCGCCACCAGTCCGATCTCATCCTGGACGAAGGCGGTGCCTAGATAATCGGTTCGTTTGTTGGGGACAAATTGGAGGCCTGAGACAACCACGGGATCGTCAACGGGGTCGACGCGCCCGCCGAGGCCCCATGAAACGTTTTGGCGGGCCGGCAATTGAAGCTTCTGCAGAAAATCGATGTCAAAGGTGTCGCGAATCTCCGCGTAGTTGGCTTCCTCCCGGTTGGTGCGATCGAAGTAAATCTGCAACTGGAAGTCATTGGCTTGGTTCACTGTTCGTTTCCAGCGGCCCAGGATGTTCTCGCCCGATAGATACGAGTTTGCGTATAACGTTTGAGAATATGGCGGGGTGTAGCTGGTAGCGCCGACGCTCTCGCCGGCGATTTCGTCGTACAGATCGCCTTGCAGCGTGAAGGTGTCTCGAGTTTCTTTCCAATCCATGCGAAAGCCGGCCTGGCCCTCCCGCCAATCGTCGAAATTCCTGCCGTCCGCATGATCCTCAGGACTGCGCGTAAAGCCCATGCCGTAAACGCGAAAGTCGAAATCCTTGCCGTTGCCGCCGCCATAGCGGAAATTGAGAAAGCCTTGCTCCTCGTTTCCTCCGCCGGCCGATACCAGGATTCCGTGGGTTTCCTTGGAGTCCTTGGTAATGATGTTGATGACACCGTTTACGGCATTGGGTCCCCAGATAGTTCCGCCTGGTCCGCGGATCACCTCGATACGGTCGATGTCGTCCATATTGGTGTTTTGGGTGTCCCAATTCGTACCGGCAAAAAGCGGCGTGTAGACGGTGCGGCCGTCGATGAGGACCAGAACCGAACGTGTCAGATTGGTTCCAAATCCGCGAATCCCGATCGACCAATGGCTGGCGTCAATGCGAGCGACCTCGACGCCTGGCACCAGCCGCAGCGCCTCCGGGATGCTGGTGGCTCCGAAACGCCGGATATCGTCTCCGGTGAGGACGTAGACGGCAGCCGGCGTGTCGATGGCCTTCACCGGCTCTTTTGACGGCGTTGTAACTTCAATTTGAGACAGCTCTTCGAGGGTGAGGTTCTTCAGCGCCGCTGGACCCGCCTGGTCAGGGGGGCTTTGCTGGGGCGCGTCGGCCTGTGTCAATGAGGTGAACGCGAAAAGCAGGAACAGAAGGTGAAGGCTGTTACCTTTCACCAGGAAAACCCTCATAGCGCCTCCGAGGTCAACTATAGACAACCCTTGAGTCTAGTGGAAGGACTGGGCTTTTGCATACAGGACAATCATCCAGGTCTTTTTATCCGGGTAGTATTGACAAATACATTTTACCCGGATAATATAGGGCATGTCTGAAACGCCTCTGACCCTTTCCGTAGCTTTCAATGGACATCGGCGAATCGCGGCTGGGCCGCTGCACGAGGTCGCTGCCGCGGTAAAGATTGCAACTGAGGATGGCGCCGCAGGTCCGGTTTTGATCTTTGACGACGCCACGGGCCGCGTGGTCGATCTGGACCCTCGCGGGACAGCCGAGGAAGAACCACGGGGACGGGGCCGTCCGAAGCTGGGCGTTGTCGCCCGCGAGGTGACGCTTCTTCCGCGGCATTGGGACTGGCTGAGCACCCAGCCCGGAGGCGCGTCGGTGGCATTGCGCAAGCTGGTGGAGCAGGCTCGCAAGGCCAGCGGCGACAGCGACCGGAGGCGCGCGGCCCAGGAAGCCGCCTATCGCTTCATGTCGGCCATCGGCGGCGACCTGCCGGGATTCGAAGAAGCCTCCCGAGCGCTGTTCGCGTACGACCGGCGTCGCTTCGGCGATCTCATCGCGGGATGGCCGGAAGACGTGCGCGATCACGCCATCAAGCTGGCATTCTCCGATCTGGAGCCGGCATAATCGTAAAGCTGGGCGTCGCCATGAGTGGCGACGCGGGCACGCAGGGGTGCGTGCCGCCACACCGATATCGGCCTAAGGCGGCGGGAACAGAATCCCGGCGGCGTCGAAGCGCTGCTTGATCCGCCGGTTCAGTTCGCGGCCGACCAGGTACTGCTGCGAAGGCAGGGTCTTGATGCGCGCCCGGATGGTTGCGCCGCGGTCACCCAACTTGTCGACGCCCATGACCTCGATCGCCGCCAAAGTGGGGAAAGCTGGTTCGGCGGCGATCTCCGCGCCGGTACGCGCCAGAATCTCCAAGGCTTTGTCGGCGTCGGCCTTGTGCGCCAGGATGGTCTCGAAGACGTAATACGAATACTCCCGCGTGAAGTTCGACAGCACCGTGATCGACCCGTTAGAGATGATGTGCATCGCGCCATTTTCCGCCCTGAGCAAGGTGGTCCGCAGATTGATCTCGGTCACGGTGCCGGAGAAGCCGTTGATAGTCGCGGAATCGCCAATGCGGATTTGGTCTTCCAGCAGAAGAAACAGGCCGCCGAGCCAATCCTTGATCAGGGTTTGCGCGCCCAGGCCCAGCGCCAGTCCGGCCACGCCGAGGCTGGCGAGCAAAGGCTCAATCTTGAAGCCGAGCTCGACCAGAACCATCACCAGAGCCATCGCCCATACCATCGAGCCGATCGCCAGCCGGAACACCGCGACGATGGTGGCGGTGCGCTTCTCCAATTCCGGATCGAAACCATCGCCACGCCGCGACACGACGGCGGTCGCGTAGACGCGCAGCCGGCGAAGCAAGTTATTGGCGATGCGCGTGATCAACCATGCGCCGACCACGATCATCAGCACACGCACCGCGCTCTCCAGCCAGGGAATCCACAGCTCGGCGCGGCGAAGCTGTGCAGCCAGATCCTCGAAAACCCGCATGACTAACATGATGCGATAAAATAAAGCCGTGGCGGAAAAAACAGCTTCTGAAGTGTCGCCGGGCAAGTGGATCTCTGCCGTGGCGCTGGCGTGGCTCCTCCCGGGCGGCGGGCATATGTTGTTGAAGCGCCCGGGGCGCGGAGGCCTGATCCTGGCGTGCGTAGCCGCGATGTACCTGCTGGGCCTGATGATGCGAGGCGCGCTGTTCACCCCCAAGTCCGACGACCTGCTGACTACCGTGATTTATTACGGAGGGTTTCTGGGGAACGTGATGTCCGGTATTCTGTACTTTCTGACGAGGCAGCTGGGCTATGCCCAAGCCGACGTTGCCGGCCATGTTCACGATTACGGCACGAAGTTTCTGGTGGGCGCGGGCCTGCTGAACATACTCGGCATGGTGGACGCCTACGAAATCGCGACGGGACAAAAGGATTAGCGGGAAGACCAGCATGCCGAAAATCAGCCTTTCCCATTTCGAAGCGTCTCTGTTGTTCGCCCTGCTTACGTCCATCGTGCTCGGAGTGGTGACGAAGCGCACCGACCGCGAGCGCATGCGCTACGCCGCATATTGTTTCGCCTGGTTCGTGGCCGCCATCTTCGGATTGGGCTGGCTAATGTACCTTGGGCACGGATAACCTTTGGACCTCGAAAAAACACTGCTGCGGAAGACCGGGGAGGCCGTCGCGCGATTCAAGATGATTCGCGACGGAGACCGCGTCGCCGTGGCCCTTTCCGGCGGCAAGGATTCGCTCACGCTGCTGGAAGTGCTGTTGCTGCTTCAGAAGCGCGCCCCGGTGCAGTTCACGGTGTGCGCGTTCACAGTGGAGCAAGGCAAGTTTCTGCGCCCCTTCGAGCCGATGGGCGAGTACCTCAAGGCGCGAGGCATCGACTGGACCTATACTCGCGACAATCCGTCCCTGCGCCTGTTGGACGAACAACCCGATCACGGCTGCGACTTGTGCAGCCGCTTCCGGCGGCGCGCGGTGTATGAGATTGTCCGCGGCCTGGGCGCCAACGTCATCGCCTTCGGGCACACCGCCGACGACTTCTGCGAGTCCTTCCTGCGTAATGCGCTGTTTACCGGACGCACCAGCGCGCTGCCGCCGGTCACCTGGTCGAGGCAGAAGGAGTTCCGGCTGATCCGGCCTCTGGTGTTCGTCACCGAAGATCTGACGCAGCGATTCGCGGAATCGCTGGGCGCGCCGGTGATTCCCTGCGGCTGCTCACAGAGGGCCGGCACGGTGCGGCGCTCCTTGCGCGGTTGGATCGGCGAACTGGAGAAGGATTTCCCACGCGTGAAGGAATCGCTGCTTTCGGCGATGGGGAATCTGCAAACGGGCCGGCTGCTGGATCCGCGATATCTCGATTTAGAAGGCGGCGAACCCGAATCGGAACCGCTTACGGTACTGCGATAACTGAATGAGCGTGGAGCAGGCCTTCGGCCTGCTCTTGGCAGGTCGCAGACCTGCCCTACTACGCTAGAATCGTTTCTTGCCATCGCCTCGCGTAACCGTTGCCGTGCCCACTTTGGCCGCCGGCGACGCCCTGGCTGAATGCTTGCGCTCTCTTGAATCTCAGACCTTGGCCGATTTCGAGGTGGTGGTTGTGGACAATAGCGGAGCTGGACGGGCGCGGATTTCCGGGGCTCGCGTGCGTCTGATCGCGAATTCCCGGAATCTGGGATTCGGCGCGGCCGTGAATCAGGCGTTCCATTCCTCTCAGGCTCCGTATCTGGCCACGCTGAACGACGACGCGGTGGCACATTCGCAATGGCTGGAGGCGCTGGTCAGCGATGCGGAAGGGCATCCACAATCAGGCATGTTCGCAAGTCAGGTGCGGATGGCGGACACTCTGGAGCTGGATTCGGCGGGGATGCTGATCGCCGCGGACGGGTCGAGTAAACAGAGAGGCCACGGGCAGGCGTTCGACGCGTTTTCCGGCGAAACCGAAACGCTGTTCCCGAGCGGTTCCGCCGCGCTGTACCGGCGCGAAATGCTGGAGCAGATCGGCGCGTTCGACGAAAGCTTCTTTCTCTATTGCGAAGACGTGGATCTGGGCTTGCGCGCGCGGTGGGCCGGATGGGAGTGCCGTTACGTGAAAGATGCGGTGGTGGAGCATCGCTATTCGCACTCGGCCGGGCGTGCATCCGCGCTGAAGGCGTACTTCGTGGAGCGCAACCGGCTGTACACGGTGATCAAAAACTTTCCCACGCGCATGTTGCTGCGCACACCCTGGGCCGCCTTGACGCGCTACTTCTGGCACGGAGTTTCGATGCTCCAGGGACGAGGGAAGGCCGCGGAGTTTCTTCACGGCGGAAAATCCGCGGGGCTGCTGCCGTTTCTGGTGCTGCGCGCGCATGTGGGCGCTGCCGTGCGCCTGCCGAAGTTGCTGAGGGAGCGCCGGCGCGGCATCCGAACCAGAGTCATCTCGCCGCGTCAGTTCGAGGAGTTATTGCGGCGGCACTCCATTTCCGCGCGCCAGGTGGCGAATCTATGATTAAAGGCCCCGAGATGAAAACGGGCGAGCTGCTGATCCTGATTCCCGCTTACAACGAGGCGGGCGCGATTGGCGGCGTCGTGAACGAGGTCCGGACGGTGATGCCGGGCGTTCCCGTGCTTGTCGTGGACGATTGTTCCGCCGATGCCACGGTGCCTTTGGCGCACGATGCCGGCGCCCGGGTACTGGCACTGCCGTATCATCTGGGCCTCGGCGGCTGCGTACAGGCCGGCTACCGACTGGCGTTCGAGCTGGGCTATCGGTATGTCATCCGCGTGGATGGCGACGGGCAGCACGATCCCAGAGACATCCCCGCGATCCTGAAGGCCCTGGAGCGGGAAGATTGCGAAATGGTGATCGGGTCGCGATATGTAAACGGCGCCGGTCCGAGCTTCGGCCCGCTCCGCTCGACTGGAATCGCCTTCTTCCGCGCCGTGCTGAGGCCCATTCTCGGCAAATCCGTGAGCGATCCGACCTCGGGATTCGTGGGAGTGAACCGAACCGCGCTGGGTCTGTTCTCGCGCAGCTTTCCGCTGGAATATCCCGAGATTGAGGCGCTGGTGGTGCTGCAACGCCGCCGCTTCCGCTTTGTCGAAGTGCCGTGCCGCATGCGGCCGCGGCGAACCGGACGAAGCTCCATCACCGCGGTAAAATCTCTTTACTATATGGTGCACGTGCTGTTGGGCGTGTTTGTGAACGTGCTCAAGTTCGAAGGCAGGAGAAAATAGAACATGCATCGCCTGCTCGGCGTTCTGGCCGTGTTCAGCGTGGCCCTGATTCTGACGGTGCTGGCTTCGGTCCGCCGCGCTCACATTCGCGTGGAGTATTCGGTAAGCTGGCTGGTTGCAGCTCTTGCGCTGTTGGGACTGTCGCGCTCGGCTGGGACACTGCGTTGGATTGGCGATCTTTTGGGCATCGCGGATCCGCCCTTGGCCCTGCTGATGGTGTCCGGATCGATTTTTTTCGTGGTGTTGTTCCGCCTCTCGCTACGCATCTCCGGGCTTAAGGATGCCAACATCGCATTAACGCAGCGCATCGCGATCCTGGAGTACCGCTTGGAAACGATCGATGAAAAAGTCAAAACGTCCCCGGCAGGCTGAGGCGAATGCCCCTCTCCGGGGCGCGCCGGGTCAGTCCGCGCCGCGAAGAAGGTTCGCCTGGTGGCCGTGGGCTGCCGCCGCGGCCTCCCTTCTTTTAGCTTTCGTAATCTACGGACCCGCGTTGAACGGACCTTTTGTTCTGGACGATCTGTATCTTCGCTACGCCAATCCTCAGATTGTGAACGCTTCGTTCCGGCAATGGATTGCCGACTCGCGGCCCATGTTGATGGCGAGCTTCTGGGCGAATTACAAATCGACCGGAGACGACCTCTCTGCCTATCACGCGACCAACGTGGTGTTGCACTTTCTGACGTCCGTGATTGTGGCGTTGATCGCCATTCGCCTGCTGGAGTGGGCGGGTAGCACGGCGAAAGTGGCAGGTCATAGACCTGCCCCACTGTTAGGAATTTTCGCGGGGGCGTTGTTTTTGGTTCACCCCATTCAAACGGAATCCGTCGCTTACATCGCCAGCCGCTCTGAGACACTGAGCGTCTTCTTCTACTATGCCGCCTTTTGCGTTTTCCTATACCGGCGCACGGAATCGATATCTTGGCCGCGAGCCCTGGCAGTGATCGCGTTGTTCGGCGCAGCGGTCGCGAGCAAACAGCACACGCTTACGCTGCCGCTGCTGCTGTTGCTGACCGACTTGTTTTGGGCGCACGGGTCGAACCAGGGAAGCGTTCGCGCTAATCGCTTGTTGTATGCTCTTCTGACGGTGACTGGGGCGGTGGGCGCGGTGTTCGTGTGGTCTACTCTGCGCGCCGCGAACACAGCCGGCTTCCATGTCGCCGGCATGACTCCCGCGACTTACTTCTTCACCGAATGCCGCGTGCTGTGGACCTATGTGCGCATGTTCGTGCTGCCCTTTGGACAGAATGCCGATCCGGATGTGACGGCTTCTCACACTTTGCTGGAATCCGGCGCCATTGTCGCGCTGGCGGCGTGGGTGGCTGTGGCGGCGGCGGCATGGATTTATCGCAAACGGTGGCCGCTGGCCAGCTTCGGCTTGTTCGTATACTTGCTGCTGGCCGCTCCGACGTCCTCCGTGATTCCCATCAGCGAGCCGCTTCAGGAGCGGCGTTTGTACCTGCCCTTCCTGGGCCTGGCTCTGATGTGTCTGGAATTTTTGCGCCGCCTGGATTGGAAGCAACGGGTCATGATCGAGGCGCCGGTACTGATTATAATGGCGACGCTCACGTATCAGCGCAGCGCGGTCTGGGGCAGCGAAATGGCTCTGTGGACGGACACAGTGGCCAAGTCGCCGAAGAAAATGCGCCCGCGCTTTCAGCTCGCGCAGGTGTACTTTGACCAGAAGAATTACGCGGAAGCCGCGGAAAACTACGAAATCGCCGAGCGCCTGACGGCGCCCGATTACCGCCTTCTGGTGGATTACGGATTAGCGCTGGACCGCGGCGGGCACTACGACGAAGCTCTTGCTAAGCTCAGACAGGCGACTACGTTGGAGGTCGATCCCGAGGTCTGGACCTTGATCGGCCAGGTTTATGGGCAACAGCACCACACCGACGAGGCGTTCCAGGCTCTGGATCGGGCCGAGCATATCGACCCTGGCTTCGAAATGACCTATGCGGTTCGCGGGAATGTTTACGAGACCTTGGGGAACCTGGAAAGCGCAGCGGAGCAGTTTCGGCGGGCGCTTCAAATCGATCCGTATAACGATGCCGTCCGTCAGGAGCTGGAACGCGTCGAGCAAGCGATAAAAGATGGCGCGAATCGGCGTTAACGCGCTGTATTTGATTCCCGGCGGAGTCGGCGGCACCGAGATTTATTTGCGCGAATTGCTGGCGGCGCTGGCATCCATCGATACAACCAACGAATATTTCGTCTTCACCAATCTGGAGACCGGCCAGGATTTGACTCCGAAGCAGGCGAACTTTCATTGGAAGCCGCAGGCTGTGCACGCTGCTTTCCGGCCCGCGCGGATTCTATGGGAACAAACCGTTCTTCCGATGGAAGCCTGGCGCTATAGCCTGGACGTGCTGTTTAATCCGGGATTCACCGTGCCGCTTGCTGCCCGATGCCCGCTGGTGGCGACCTTTCACGACTTGCAGCACAAACGCTATCCGGAATATTTCCGCTGGTTCGATCTACCCTTCTGGAGGTTTCTGCTGTGGGCTTCTGCGCATCGTTCGCGGCGTTTGATCGCAGTATCGGAAGCCACGCGCGCCGATCTGCTGCGCTTCTACAGATTGCCGGCGGATCGGGTGACGGTGGCGCCGCACGGAGTGAATCCTCAATTCTTCACGTTGAACCGGTCGCATATCGAGCCCTATCTGCTGTGTGTATCGACGCTGCATCCGCATAAAAACGTGGAGCGGCTGGTGCGAGCCTACGCCAGTAAGCCGCGCGAAGACAAACTGGTCCTGGCGGGGCTGCGCGGATTTCAGACTTCGGCGATCGAGAGTTTAATCGCCGACCTCGGGATCGGGACGCGCGTCACGATTCCCGGCTGGCTCCCGCGCGAGGATCTGATCCGGCTGTATGAGAGGGCGCACGCTTTCGTGTATCCGTCCACGTTCGAGGGGTTCGGAATGCCGGTGCTGGAAGCGATGGCCGCCGGTATTCCCGTGGCTTGCGCGGATATTCCCCCGCTCCGTGAAGTGGCGGGTGAGGGAACAGACGAGGCCGCGCTGTTCTTCGATCCGCTGGACGAAGACGCTATCGCGAGCGCATTGGATCGCATCGCGACCGACACGCAACTGCGCCGGGAACTCGCTGCGGCAGGACCGGAACGCGCCCGGCGCTTCACTTGGGTTCGAAGCGCGGAGAAGACCCTGGCGGCGCTAGTGTGAAACGGCAGGTCGAAGACCTGCCCCACTACAGTCGGCCCCAAAAGGCAAACACCACCGCGCCCAAGATAAACAGAAATGAGACCGCGTAGTTCCAGCGAATCGGCTCTCCCAAATAAAAGTATGCGAAGGCGGCGAACACCACCAGCGTGACGCACTCCTGAATGATCTTCAATTGATAGCCGGTAAAGCGCCCATAGCCGATTCGATTGGCGGGAACCTGAAAGCAATACTCGCCGAATGCGATCAGCCAACTGAGTACGATGGCCTCCACGATGGGCGCTGACCGATGCTTCAAATGGCCGTACCAGGCGAAGGTCATGAATGTATTCGAGATCAAAAGCAGAAGGACAGTGAGCATTTGCGGCCATCGTAGCATTGGCCGCGGGGGGGACGCGAATTCAGAGCACCGATGAAAGGTCGGTGTGGGAGAAGTCGTTGCCTTTAAACAGGAGAGGCAGACCGGTGGTTTTCGCCAGCGCGTAGACGAAGCAGTCTCCGTAGTTCAAAGCCGCCTTGTGTTGGCGGCCTTTGCCGTAAATCGCAAAGGCGTCGATCGCGATCTGCGCGTGGCGCGGAGTCACAGCTTCCACTTCGATCCCAGCTTCCTGAATGAGGGCATGGAGCTTGCGGGCCGATTTCGGCCCGTGACGGTTCAACAGGACAATTCCCGCCTCGATCAGCGTCGCGGCCGAAATCAACGGCGCATCCGCGTCCGCAAGAGCTTCGGCATACTTTGCGGCATCCGGTTCTCCCTCAAGAATCGCGAGGAGCGCGGACGTGTCAACCACGATCACTTAGGAAGGCCGTTCTTATCGTAGAGCATGTCCTCCGGCTTGCGGCGGTCGAGAACTGGGAGCGCCGCGCATTCGCACCCGATTTTGAGCATACGCTTCACCAGGTCGGTTCTGTTGCGCCGCTTCCGGATCCGATTCAGCCGTTCGGCGATCGCGCGGTCGACGGCCCCGGTCATGGTTTCGCCCGCAAGTCGCGCAAGTTCCTGAGCGCGCCGGTGGGTTTCTTCGTTCTTAATGTTCAGGCTCATGGGCTCGGGTAGAACGTCAAGATAATTCTACCATGCCCCGAATCGAGAATCCGTCAACGGTCCGCGATACGGGCGGAAGACGCGAATTCAGCGCATCAGGTCTTCGAGCTGCACACGAGCGTCGGTCTTGCTATCGCGGTACTTCACGATGACCGGCGTGTACAGCGATATGCCCCAATCCTTGCCAGGGCCGTGCGTGATGGCTCGCGATCCGGGCACCACCACGGCTTCTTCCGGAATAATCAACGGCTCATCGTCGGTGGCTTTGCAGACCTGGCCGCGAACGATGTCATAAACCGGCGTCGAGCGCGTCAGGATGGTTCCGCTGCCCAGCACCGCGCGCCGCTTCACGATGGTGCCTTCGTAGATTCCGCAATTTCCGCCGACCACCGCTTCGTCTTCGACGATTACGGGGAGCAAACCCACCGGCTCCAGCACTCCGCCGATCTGGGCCGCGGCCGAAATGTGGCAGTTGTTGCCCACCTGCGCGCAGCTTCCCACCAGCGCGTGCGAATCGATCACGGTGCCGTCGCCGACCCAGGTTCCCGCGTTGATGTACATCGGCGGCATACAGATGACGCCCTTGCCGACGTAGCAGCCGTCGCGAATGCTGGAGCCTCCCGGCACCAGGCGAATCCCGTCGGCTGCGCTGAGCCGCTTCACCGGCCACGTGGCTTTGTCGAACATGGGCAGCCGCACCGGATCGGGAGACATACTCACCAGCGCGCCCATACGCAGCCCGACGAGGATTCCCTTCTTGACCCACGTATTCACGCGCCAACCGCTGCGCGCGGATGCATCCGGCTCGGCCGAGCGGATCGCGCCCTGATTCAGCGCCTGCTTGAATCGAGCAAACAACTCGAAATGTTCTTCGGTATACGTGGCGGGCTTTTCGTCGAAGAGTCTCTCGATCTCAGTCCGCATGCGTGCTCCGCTGCTTGTCCGGCGCGGCACCGAGGAGACCGGAAGACCTCAAGACTGCCTCGATCTTCACGCGGCTCGGCTCGGAGGGAGGAATCATAGGCAAGCGCCATACGGGCTCCAGCAAACCCATCATCGCCATCGCCGCCTTCACCGGCTGGGGATTGGGCTCCACAAAATTGACCTCCATCAACGGCAGCCACTGGCGCTGCAAGGCGCGCGCGCCCGCGAAATCGCCGGCGAGCGCGAGCTGTGTAAGCCGCGTCATCTCCGCGGGGATCTCATTCGAGGCTGTGCAAATCACTCCGCGGCCGCCCAGCGCGATCAGCGGAATTGTGATCGAATCGTCGCCGGAGAGCACGTCGAAGCTTTCGGGAAGCTGATGAATGATCTGCGCCATCTGCGAAATGCTGCCGGAGGCCTCCTTGACGCCGACAATGTTATCGATCTCCGCGAGGCGTTTCATCGTCGGCGCATCGACATTGATTCCGGTGCGGCCCTGGATGCTATACACCACGATCGGCAAAGGGACGGCGGCCGCCAGAGCCTTGTAGTGTTGATACACGCCCTCCGGATTCGGCTTGTTGTAGTACGGGGTGACGGAGAGCAGGCCGTCCGCGCCCACGTGATGCACTTCCTTCGCCAGCTCGATCACTTCGGCGGTATTGTAACCGCCTGCGCCCGCGACCACTGGGACCTTGCCCTTGGCCTCTTCGACCGTGATCTCGACGACGCGTAGATGCTCGCGGCGCGTCAGCGTGGGACTTTCGCCGGTGGTCCCGCAGGGTACCAGGAAGTTAATCCCGGCTTCGAGCTGCCGGCGCACCAGCTTGCGCAGCGTCTCCTCATCGAGCGATTGATCCCTCCGGAACGGAGTGACCAGAGCGGTGCCGCATCCTGTGAACATATTTCTTTACCCCTTATTAAATAAAACATCTTCGAACTTAAAAACGCCGTGCTTGCCCGGCAGCCACTGCGCCGCTTTCAATGCGCCACGGGCGAACCCTTCGCGGCTGCGCGCGGAGTGACGCAGCGTGATCGTATCCGCGGCGGAGTCGAAGCCGATTTCATGGGTACCGGGATGCGCGCCGGCGCGATTGGCGCTGGTGTCGATCGGGCGCGAATATCCCGCAGCCTCCATTTCCTCCACCAGCTTCAGCAGCGTACCAGACGGCGCGTCTTTCTTGGTGCGATGATGAATCTCCCAGGCCCATGCGCCGTATTGCGGCTCGGATTCAAGCAGGCGGGCGGCTTCCCGAACCACACGAAAGAAAACATTCACGCCGATGGAAAAATTCGGGCTCCAGACCAGGCCCGTGCCATGCCGCTCCACCGCCGCGCTTACGCGATCCATCTGATCCGTCCAGCCCGTGGTGCCGGTCACCACCGGAATCTTCAACGCGGAAAGAGCTTCCACGTTCGCCACCACGGCCGAGGGCAGCGTAAACTCCACCGCGACGTCCGCGCCGGCGGCTTGCTGGAGATCGTCGTTCAAGTCCAGGCGCGCATGCACCGTGAAGCCATACTCCGGCGCGAACTGCTCGATCAGCCGCCCCATCTTTCCGTAACCGACGATGGCGAGTTTGGCGTTCATTAGTTTCACGCGAAGAACTCCCGGTGCAGCGATTCTACCGCGGGAACCAGGTCCGGGGCAGCCACCACCAGACTGATGTTCAACTGCGAGGCCCCTTGCGAAACCATGCGTGTTTTGACGCCGCCCGGCTTTGCTGAAGACAATGCCTTGAACATCCGCGCGGCCACCGACGGACAGTTGCGAATATTTTCGCCCACCAGGCACACGATGGCGTGATTGTCTTCCATTGTGACTTCCGCGAATTCCTCGATCTCCGCGCGGATCGCGTCCAGCGCGCGCGTGTTATCCACCGTGAGGGAGACGCTGACTTCGGAAGTCGCCAGCATGTCTACCGGGGTTTCGTGACGGTCGAAAATCTCAAAAATGCGGCGCAGGAATCCGTGGGCCATCAGCATGCGCGAGGAGACGATGTTGACCAGAGTGATATTGCGCTTGCAAGCTATGGAGCGGATGGGGAGTGGGGACCGCGGCGGGTCGGAGACAATCAGCGTCCCTTCCACTTCCGGCCTTCGCGAGTTGAGAATTCGCACTGGAATATTTTTTTCGATGGCCGGCAGGACCGTGGCCGGGTGCAAGACTTTCGCTCCGAAGTACGCCAACTCCGCCGCTTCGGCGAAGGAGCATGTTTCTACACGGTACGCGCCGGGGAAAATAGTGGGATCGGCGGTGAGCATGCCGTCCACGTCGGTCCAGATCTGGATCTCTTCCGCCTCGATGCCCGCGCCCACGATGGAAGCGGTGTAATCGGAACCTCCGCGGCCGAGCGTGGTGGTGACGCCATCTTCGGTCGAGCCGATGAAGCCACCCATAACCGGGACATGACTTTGGGCCAGTTGCGGAATCGCTGCCATCAGCTTCGCGTTGGTCTCCGCGAACAAAGGAGCGGCCTGTCCATGGCGGCGATCTGTGACGATCAGGTTGCGCGCATCGACCTGGACCGCGCCGATTCCGGCGTCGTTGAAGCGCGCGGTCACGATCAGGCTGGAAAGGCGCTCTCCGAATGCGGACACCGCGTCGGTGGCGCGGGGAGTCAATTCGCCGACGATCGCCAGCCCTTTTACTAAGGCCGCGAGCTGATCGAAAAGCGCGTTTACTTGTTCGGCGACGGCCAGTCCCGCCGATTCGCACAAGTGCGACGAGCGCAGGGCTTCCAGATCCGCAAGAGCCGCGTCCTGGTCGCCCGACGCTGCCGCGGCGGCCATCGCCAGCAGCTTGTTGGTGGTTTTTCCCATCGCCGAAACCACCACCAGAGGGTGCCGGTCCAGCCGCTCGCGCACAATGCCCGCGACTCGCCGGATCGCATCCGCCGATTCGACGGATGTCCCGCCGAACTTCATCACGATCATCGGTCGAGATACCCCTGGGCTTTCATCACCTCCGCATTCAGCACAGCCGCGCCGGCCGCGCCTCGCACGGTGTTATGGCCCAGCGCGACGAATTTGTAATCGAGCACGGGGCACTTGCGCAGGCGGCCCACGAAGACGGCCATGCCATTTTCGCGCTCGACGTCTCGGCGCGGCTGAGGACGATCCTGCTCCCGCATGTAGATCACGGGACAAGGCGGCGCGCTCGGAAGACCGAGCTGTTGCGGGACGCCGCGCCAGCTCCGCCAGGCTCGCAGGATTTCCTCTTCCGACGGTTTCTTTTTCAGCTCGATCGAAACCGTGATGGTGTGGCCATCCACCACCGGCACACGATTGCAATGGGCGCTGACCTTGGCCGCAAGCGGCTCGACAGCGGAACCGGTGAAGTCGCCGAGGATCTTCTGCGTCTCCTGCTGCATCTTGTCTTCTTCGCCGCCGATGAATGGAACCACGTTCGCGTTGATGTCCATCGAAGCCACGCCCGGATATCCCGCTCCGGAAATCGCCTGCATCGTGGTCACCACCACGCGCTCAATGCCGAACTGCTTCAATGGCGCGAGAGCCATCACCAGCACCACGGTGGAGCAGTTCGGGTTGGTGACGATCTGTCCCTTCCAGCCGCGCTTGCGCTGCTGCTCCGGAATCAGCCGCAAGTGATCCGCATTGATTTCCGGCACCAGCAGCGGAATATCCGCGTCCATGCGGTGATTGCGCGAGTTGGAAACAATGATGTGTCCCGCCGCCGCGAAGGCTTGTTCAATCTCGGTGGCCACGGAGGCGTCCATGGCGGAGAACAGCAGCCTCGGGGCGGGCGTCCCGGCGCCGGGCTTCGATTCGGAAACCGCGATGTCGCGAACGTAAGCCGGAGTCTCGCCTCCGAGGCGCCACGTTGTCGCGTCCTGGTAAAGCTTTCCGGCGGAGCGATCGCTCGCGCCCAGCCACGTGAGATCGAACCACGGATGGTCCCGCAGAAAGCTGACAAACTCCTGGCCCACCATGCCGGTGGCGCCTAAAATTCCAACTGTTATTCTGGAATTGGTCATTGCTGAATCAGTTGCCTCGCTAGTTTTTTGTAAATCTCAATTGCATCGAGCAACTCCGCTTTCGGCACGCGTTCTTCATCCGTGTGCGCGAAATGGATGCTGCCCGGCCCAATCAAAAGAGGTCTGCCCCACGCTCCGCCGAAGGCGGGAATGTCGGTGGTGTAGGAGACCACCGTACTCTCGAATCCCTCCATCGCAGTCAAATGCAGAGTAGGAATGCATAGCACCTCGCGCGCTTCGGCGAGACCGGCAACCGCTTCCGCGATCGCCGTGCGGAAGGCGTCGCCCGAATCCACCAGACGAATAAAAACCTCCGCCGAGGCGTGATCCGGGATCACATTCGGCGCGCGGCCACCGTGAATGGTGCCGATGTTGAGCGTGCTTGCGCCCAGCGTGGGATCGTGAGCCAGCGGAATACGCCGCACGCGTTCGAGAGCGTCCAGCAGCTTTTCGATCGCCGATTCGCCCAGATGCGGATACGCCGAATGCGCCATTCGTCCGCTGGCGGCGATTTCATACCGCAGCGCGCCCTTGCAGCCCAGCGCAAGTTTATTTTCCGTCGGTTCGCCATTGACGAGAAAGCGGCTTCCGCGGTGCTGCGTTGCCGCAGTCAAGGCACCTGCGCTGTTGCGCTCCTCGCCGACCACGAACAGCAGCGCGATACCACGCATGCCTTCGGCCAGTAGTCCTTCGACCGCGCAGATCATGGACGCGATGATCCCCTTGGTGTCGCACGCGCCTCGGCCCCAGATCCAATCGGCGTCTTCGCGCGAAGGGAAAAACGGAGGGACCGTGTCCATGTGCGTGGAGAACGTGACGATGGGCTGACCCCAGGTGGCCAGGACGTTGAAGCGATGCGGCTCGACGTCCATCCGCTCAACTTGCCCGCCCGTCTCAGCCGCCAGCCGCAAAAGACGATCGGCGAGATACACGCCCACCTGCTCCTCATTGGGCGTGACCGAGTCGATATCCACCAATGCGCGCGTCAGCTCAAAAACGTTCATAGACTGCCGTGTGGATGGAGAGCGCCGCCCCGCAAAAGGACGGCCAGGAGGGCCGAGGCTTTTCTTGAAAAACTTGATGCCCGCCCGATAGCGCTCCACCCGATCCTCAAATTCGGACCGAATGACAGTGAAGAGGTCTTAGCCTAGCTCCACCAACCGGACCCTATTCAAGCTAAGGCCGATTTCGGCGAGGTAAGCCCCTTTCTCTCCGGCGCTCCGTGCTTGGCGGAACCGCGCGCCGGGCTACTGATGGCCCTCGCTCCTCTACCAGAACGTTTTTAGAATAACACGGGCGCGCCCCGATCCTCGCGGCCACGCCGCATAATGGAAGTGCCTGAATGGCCACGCGCTTTCGTTTTCATCTCCTTGAGGAGAGCAACTGGGTCCGGCTGTGGCGACTGCTGAAGATGGCAGCAGCAGGTTCGTATCGTCACAACTGCCTGAGCGTGGCCAAGGGCGCGGCGTATTCCGCGCTCCTGTCCTTTTTCCCCGTGCTCACAACCATGGCGACCCTTCTGGTGCAGATTCGTGCGGACTCAGTGTCCCACACCATCGCGCGGTTTCTGTATGATGTTGTGCCTCCGGGGACGGAAGACGTCGTGCGCGATCTTTTCGTGGTCCAAGGCGAGCGCCCGACGTGGCTGCTGGTGGTCGCCGTGGTGCTGGCGGGTTGGGCCGCGTCAGGAGCCATGATCAGCCTGATGGAAGGCTTCAACGTCATCTATCAGATTCCCGCCGACCCGCCTTTCCTGCGTCAGCGCGGCATCGCTCTTATGCTTGTGCTGATTGCCGCGGTCCCGCTGTGGATCGCCTCGGCGCTGATCGTATTCGGCACCCGCGTGGAACGTGCCTGGATTTCCTGGCTTCGCCTGCTGCCGGAGGGGGCGGATCTGAGCGGATGGGTGTCGCTGGCCGGGCAAGTGCTGCGTTATGGGCTTGCGTTCGGTACGGTGGCGTTGGTAACGGCATTGGTTTACTACTTCGGCACCAACCGGAAGCAGACGCTCCGCATGGTATTTCCAGGGGCGGCGCTGGTCACTCTGCTCTGGTTGCTGGCGACCGTGGCGTTTGCCTGGTACGTGCGGCACGTGGCCAACTATAACGTCCTATATAAAGGCGTCGGAGCGGGACTGGCGCTGCTGGTGTGGATGTACGTGCTGGCTGTGATCAATCTGTTCGGGTGCGAATTCAATGCCGCTCGAGAGCGCGAGAGGGCGGCGGCCGATGCATGAGTCGCCCGCTGGAGGATGACCAGATTCCGGGGCCTTGTCATAGACCCTCTACACTTCCTAAAAACAACCGATGCAACTCCCCTCTAAAATCCTTTTTGTCACGGCTTTGCGGGGGGCGGCAGGAGAGCCCATTGCTTTCGTCTAGAAAGTTGTTTAGAATCAAATGAGTACAAAGTCGGGGCGTAGCGCAGCCTGGTAGCGCACCTGCCTTGGGCGCAGGGGGTCGGGCGTTCAAATCGCCCCGCCCCGA
>Ga0209415_10007258_pt1 | contig 19386 bp, 17 predicted proteins | sample PeaSoiSIISIP2007_FD_187696 | JGI IMG/M metagenome (GOLD analysis project Ga0209415, IMG submission 187696) | Peat soil microbial communities from Weissenstadt, Germany - SII-SIP-2007 (SPAdes) (version 2) | ecosystem: Environmental > Terrestrial > Soil > Wetlands > Peat | place: Germany... | reverse complement strand
GCTACCAACTGTCTCCGCCTTCGCGTGGCGGCCACGCACCCAGGGCGCGGCGAACGAGAGCGATTTGGCCGATGTGATAACTGTTGTGGGCGAGAGTTTGCCAGAGAATGGCGAGGACAGTCGAGGTGCGCACTTCTTGATTTGGGTGCATGGCGGGGACTTCGCGGCTCAACGCGTTCGAATCCACTTGGGCCATCGCGGCAAGCACGCCGAGCAGTTCCGAAAATCGCGCGATTTCCTTTTTCCAGGCGGCTTCCTCGGGAGGGGCAGCCGCAGGCCAACTTTCTGAAGCGTGGTCCGGGTAGCGCGGTTTATCGCCGCGAATTCTGCGGAGTTCGTAGTCCATCCAGAAATTCATGTGCCAGACAATTTGATGGATGGAGTGCGGGAGATTTTCGACGCGGCGCCCAGCTAACTCCGCGGTGAGATCTTCGACGCACGCGAGTGGATTGGCATGCGCGCCTTTTCCATAGAGAAGCTCGATTAATATTGGTTCGGGCATGGTCATTTTCCTTCGGAAAGTTATTCGGTTGCGCGCTAGGGATGGGTGGGCGGCGCTTCAGCAAGCAGCAGCACTTGGGCGTGGCTCTCGGCGTCGATGGTGTAATGGACACGATTCGAACCGTCGGTTTTGGCGACGATGACGTTCAGGGATTGGTTGGCGTCTTCCGTGGCGCGAACGACGAGACCGGTTTTCAGCGAGATGTAGGTGATGGTTTCGTTTTTGCCTTTGGCGATGCCCATGTTGCGGAGATCGTGGAGCTTGTAGTCTTCCGGCGTCGCGTCTTTTTGTGAGGATTTTTGTTTCAGAGTGGCGGTGGTCAGAATGACGGCGCAGGTTTCCTGAGATCGGGTGGAGGCAGCGAGGTCTCCCTGCGGAGTGATGTTCATCGCACTGCAAGGCGCGTCATTCACATATTCCGACTCTTTCTCCCACGAGAGTCCGCTGAGCAAGGCGTTGGCAATCGGCTCTTCGGCTTTCCACTTTTCTCCCGGCTTTATGCCTCTTTCCGGAAAGGCGGCGCTTCCGCCGAATCGCGCGACCCATTCCTGCCAGGCGGCTTGTTCATCGGAGGAAAGTTTGTCCAGGCCTTCGATATCGGTGACTTGGCCATCGCCGTGGAGAACGAACTCGACAATTTTATCGTGCTTGGCGGCGCTCGAGGGGACGCTCGGAGTCTGCGCGGAATTTGCGACGGCGTTAGGGGCCGGGGAGACGGCAGCCGGGGCCATGCGTTCGGGTTCCAGGATTCGTGTGCGCAGGCGTGCCACCGTTCTGCCTGCATCGATGCGCGTATCATCCACTTCGACCTGAAGCAGGAGGCTGGCATTGGTTTGGCCGCCGGTTGGGGCCATGGGCGCGGCCATGGTGCTTTCCGTAGTGGTGTCCGCTTTCGCGCGATAGCTAACCTGATAGTGGAGAGTCTGGCCGACGCTCAGCTTGGGGGCAAGCACAGCGCTGTCCTGGTTGGTGTGCGCCGCGCGCGGGAATGCCGTCAGAATCAAGCAGAAGGCGAGGAGTCGCAAACCTTTGTTCATGCTGGTCTATTCGTGGCAGGCGCAGCTGCCTGGGATGACTTACTTCTCCGCCGCTTTGAAATGCTTGTCGAAAAATTCGATGGTGGCGTGATAAGCGGCAAGCCAGGTTCTGTGCAAGAGAAAGTCATGAATCTCGTCGGGGAAAACGAGTTGTTCGAACTCGACATTTTGCTTGCGCAGTGCTTCGGCGAGATCGACGGTTTCGGCGAAGGGGACATTGCGGTCATCGTCGCCCTGAATCAGGAGAACGGGAGAACGCCAGGTGCTGACGGAAGAAAGCGGAGACGATTCCCAGGCGAGGCGCGCGGCATCGACACGCTCGCCGGGTTTGTAAGAGGAGGAGAAGGTGGGAATCTCGGTGTTCCAATCGTGGACGCCGTGCATATCAACGCCTGCGGCAAAGAGATCGGAGGAGCGGGCGAGGCCGAGAGCCGTTAGATAGCCGCCGTAGCTGCCGCCCCAGAGGCCGATGCGGGCGGGATCGACGTCGGGGCGCGAACGGAGATAGAGGCCCGCGCCTTCCACGTCGTTGAACTCGCTGGCACCGGCGGCACCGTAGTTGAGGGCTTCGCGAAAATTCGTGCCGTAGCCGATGCCGCTGCGATAGTTGACGGCGAGGACGATGTAGCCCCGGCTGGCGAGGTACTGATTCATGCCATAGGCGTTGCTGTAATAATACATGTAGTGCCAGCCGAGGAGCATCTGGCGGCGCGAGCCGCCGTGGAAAAAGCAGAGAGCGGGATGGCGCGCGCCGTCGCCGGCGTTGCGCGGGAGAAAGAGTTGGGCGTGAATCTGCATGCCGTCAACGCCGGAGAGAATCACTTGCTGCGGCGTGACCAGGGAGTTGGCGGGAAAATCGGCGGGGAGGGATTCGGGAGCGAGGTCGCGGAGTTCACTTTTGCCGGCAGCGAGCGCCGGACGCATGGTGGTGTGCGCGTCGGAGCGAAGGAGGAGAACGGTTTTGTTGTCGCTGGCGAGCACGGGCGCGGTCTCGATGCCGGTGCCGGAGGTTACGGCTTCGGGATGATCGCCGGTGGGGGAGACTTTCCAGACGTGGCGGCGGTCGATGTCCTCTTGATTGGAGGAGAAGACGATGGATTGGCCGTTGGCGCTAGGCGAGACGTATTCGACCTCGAAATTTCCGGTCGTGAGAAGCTTTGCGGCGCCGCCGGTTACAGGGGCGGACCAGAGGTGAAGCCAACCGCCGCGTTCCCACGGGAAAACGATGCGGTCGTTCGCCGCCCAGATCAACTGATTCTCGGCGACGGCCTCATGGAAAACGCTGCCGCTGCCGGGATCGGCGTGCCAAATTTCCTGGCCTTTTCCGGTGGTGGCGTCGGCAATGCGAATGGACCAAGGTTGGCCTTCGCGTTCCGGAGTAAAGGGCATGCGGCCCTTGGCGACGGGGATGCGGAGGTATGCAATTCTGCGGCTGTCGGGCGACCAGGCGGCTTGCATGTCGGTGTCGACGCTGGGCTCGAGATAGATGAGCGACTTCGCGGCGAGATCGTAGACGCCGATGAAGCCGTGGTCTCCGCGGCGGCTGGCAAAGGCGAGCTTCGAGCCATCGGGCGACCAACGGAGTTCGCTGGCGCCGCCATTCGAATGAATCAACTGCTCAGCCTTTTCGCTGCCGTCGAGCTTGGCGATCCACACTTGCCTCTTGAAGAAGAAGGCGACGCTGCCGCCCTTGGGCGAAACGATGGGCGAGTGGCCTTCGGCAAGTTTTTTCGGCGTGCCACCGCTGATGGCGACGGCCCAAATATTCTGCTCGACGCCTTGCGGAGAATTTGCCGGATTGGGGTAGACGCCCTCGGCGAATTCCAGATCGCCGCCGCGCGTGTAGACGATGGTTTCGGCGTCGGGCGCCCAACTAAGCATGCCGAGATCCTGGCCATCATCGTCTTTGTAGGAGGTGAGCTGGCGTGATTTATAGCTGCCGTCCGCGGCGGGTTCGGCGACCCAAACATTTCGCGCGCCATTGGCGTTGAAGACCCAGGCGACGCGGCCTTTGGCGGGGGCGGCGGTCAACTCGGTGGGAAAGGGAGCGCTCAGAAATTGTTCGAGGGTTGGCGATTTTTGCGCCTTCGTCGTGGGGCAAATCGTCAGCGCTGCAAGGATCACCGAAAGTACGATGCGTTTCATCAACAGCCTCCACTCATCCCAGGAATTTGCGGTTCCATTCTGTTTCACTAAACTCAATCGGCCGGTTGCCGAGCGGCCGCTTTTTCGACGGAAACGCGCGGCCCATCGAGCGGACCGGAAATTTTCAGTACGTGCCTGGATTCGTTGACACCGATGACGCGGCCGCGGCGTTTTCCTGCGCTCACGGTTTCGATGGTCAAATCCGCGTCCCGCGCGAAACTTACCTCGCCTTGCAGCGAAGTTTTATCCTCAGCGGATTCCAGCGTCAAGTTCTCGACGGTGACGCCGCGGTTGCGCATCGTAAACGTCCCCGTGCCGCTTGTCCACCGCGAAGTGCCGGTGTGCGGAGCGCCATCGGCGACGCTGGCATTCACGTCCCAGCCGCGAAACTCGACTTTCTGGAGCTGAACTTCGCCGCTGCCGGCCAGTTTTTGCAGGAGTTCGTCGCGGCCCACTCCTTCCGTTTCGATGTGTACCGTGCCGGAGGCAATGCCCGCGAGCCGCTCGGTGAACCTGCCTGGCGCGGGGATGTCCGCCAAATTGACGTGATCCAGCCTGGCGGCGACATTGTACTTCGGAAAAGGAGCGAACTTTGCGTTGATCTGGGCGCGCACAGCGCCACCGGCCCACTGCGCATCGGCTTCGCGCACGTCGAGCTGCAGATCGTGCAACGAACCTTGCGCATGTACGTTGGCGAGCTTCAGCTTTTCAATAGTCAATTCGCCGATATTTAGTTCTCCGTCTGCATTCATCTGGCGGACGAGCTCGCTTGCGGCAGGATTCGGAGACGAGCCACCGAGGAGCGTTGGTAAAAGTCTTTGCAACCAGTTGGGACGGGCGCGGGGGCCGACCCAGTGATCAAGCTCGGCCGCACTTAGCCGATCGGTGGTCAAACTAAAATTCCATTTTGGGCGATTTTCGCCATCCGCAAGCTTATTCTCCGTGATAGAGCCGGACCACGTGCCACCGAAACCTTCCACCTTCGTGAGGTCGACGGAGCGCAAACCGTCTTTCCAATTCAGCGTGCTTTCCTGGATGGCGAGAGGCTGGTTTAGCCCGGCTGCGGCGAGTTTTGCCTTGTTGAGAAGAATTCTTCCATTCCAGCGGCCAGCGAAGGGCTTTGGCCATTCCCACTTCGTCACGGCAAGGGCTTCCCCGGTGAGTTCCCATCCATGATTGACCGGATGTCCGAACGCCGTGGCGGCTCTGAGAACGTCCTCTACCTTTTGCACGTGCCCTTCGAAGCTGATGCTGCCCGCTTGTGTGCTCAAGTCGTGATTGAGCGTCATGTCCGCGGCGTTTTCCATGAAAGTGGCCATGCGGCGTTTTTTTGGCGCGATGACGTCACGAGCCGAGCCGCCGAGAGCGATACGGACGGGCTCGGACACCAACAGGTTTCGTTCGCGGCCAACGCGCACGGGGCCAATGCGAACGGGAACTTTCAAACCCGGCACTTTGACGATACCGCCATTGCTGGAGAAGGCGGCTCCGTCAAGCGCGAGAGGCCAACCGCGCAGGATCATACCGCCGGTGAAGAACTGCTCCGCCGAAAGGCCTTCGTCTACCCCCGAATGAAAAGCGCGATACCAAGCCAGCAAATCCGTCGCCTGGATTCCCGATGAGTCCAGCTGCACCGCGAAGCTCGGCGACGGGCCAGCCGCATAATCTGCCGAGCCGCGCAAATTGGAACGCGGGCCTTCCACGGTCACTTCTTGCGCGCGCACGGTTCCCACTGCCACGTTCCAGCGGCCTTTGACGCCGAGCCTCAAGCGGGGATTGTCGCTGCGTTCGATCAAATCCCAACGATGGATTTGTGCCGCTCGGGCCTCCGCCGAGAAAGTCCATTCGCCGGGCCGTGTTTCGCTGCTGGAGACTGAGCCAGGCTCCATTTGACCGCTTTTAAGCGAGCCGTCCAGAGTAAACACGCCGCGTAGGCCGTAATCCCGCCCGCGGAGCAGCCTGAACAAATCGGCGAGGGAAACGCCCTCCCAGTGCACAGTAATCTGCGCAGGCTGCAAGCGCGCCGAAGTCCCTGCGATGTCTCCTTGCACCCTGACTCTTCCGGCGGATTGCAGTTCCACACCACTGCGCCAGGGTTGCGCTTCGAGGCGCAGTTGCCAGCGCCCCGGGGCTACCTGGTCAACACTTCCAGAGACACCTGTGAACGCAAACGGAAGCTTGTTGTCTGCAAATTTGAAGTTGACACGGCCATCGTCGAAATCAATTTTCAGCAGGCGGTTGACCGGAGCGATGGCCGAGGGCGGGCCGTAGAGTCGTGCGGTCGCCTCGGCGGCAGCTTTCGCGGGGGGCAGCCAGCGCTCCAGATTCCATCTTCCCTGGGTATTGCGAACCAGGATTAAGCTCGGCCGGCTTAGCGAAAGCGTGCCGAACTCAAAGTGACCGCGGAGCAGGCCAGCCCAGCGGAGTCCAGCGGACAAATTGTCGGCGCGCAAAAAATATTCGTTGCCGAACGCGGGATCTTCGCCGACGGAAACCTGTTCCGCATCGAGCCTGGGAGTGGGCAGGAGCTGCGCGGCAAAACTTCTTACCTCAACCGGCCGACCGAAAGCTTTTTCCAATTGAGCGGAGAGGTACGCGTGCATGCGGTGCGTGCGGACGAGCAGGGACACGCCAATCTGCACGACCACGAACAGCGCTACAATCGTGAGCGCCAGCTTCCACCACTTGCGCAGCATCTTCATGCAATTGGAAAGTTTCGCAGACTGCCCTGTAAATGAAAAGCGGCTGCAAATCGGAATACGCCGGGTACTTGCTTCCTCTTAGCGATTAGCTGTGCTGAGAACCCGCACAAGTCTAGTGCACGGTATGCAGCATGCGGCTCCAACGGGTACGCGCCGGAAGATGAGCGATGGTGTCAAAGACGCCGATCAGCCGCTGGAGAAAAGTGGTTTGCGAGTAGTCGCTGCTGGTCGCGTTCACCGACCAATAAATCAGGAAGGGACGGCCCATGATCGCGCTGCGATCTACGAATCCCCAATAGCGGCTGTCCGAACTGCGGTCCCGGTTGTCACCCATAGCAAATAGTTTTCCGGGCGGAACCACGAGTTCGTCGCCTTGCACGTAGTTGTGAAGTTTCTCTCTCCATCCGGATTCCTCCTTCACCTGCGGAGAAATCAACTGGCCCTTGAGCGGCGGAAAGGAATAGTTGAAGTTGTCGTAGGGAGCTGTCGCGTCGTGAACGACATAGGGCTCGTTCAACGGCTTCCCATTTACGTACATCTGCTGATCCACCAGCTTCAGCCGGTCGCCGGGCAGGCCGATGACGCGTTTCACATAATGTGGGTGGTCTTCGTAGGGATATTTGAACACGATAATGTCGCCGCGCTCCAGTGCCCGGTAAGGAAGAAACTTCTCATACCACGCGCCGCTGCCACCGAAGATGAACTTGTTGACGAGCAGATGGTCGCCGATCAGCAGCGTGCCTTCCATCGAAGCGGACGGAATTTTGAACGCCTGAAGAACGAAGGTGGTTCCGAAGAGAGCAAGAAGCACGGTAACCAGCAACGATTCCAGGTATTCGGAAATCGTCGTGGAATCTTCGTGGTGCTCTTCCGGCTTCGGCTCCGCCGGCGCAACCGGAGCCGCCGGTTCTTCGACGTTGAGCACAGTCTCTTCCGCCATGCGATCTCAACCTTTCTGCAGCAACCGCTCGTTATGCCTTTTCCAAAAGCTCCAACGCGCTTTGCGCCGCCCGCTGTTCAGCCTCTTTTTTTGTGCTGCCTTCGCCGCCGGCCATGCGCGCCCCGTTGATCCAAACTTCGACTTGAAAAACTTTCTGGTGATCGGGCCCGCTCTCGCCAGAAAGCCGGTACTCGGCGGGTGGCTGGCCGCGCCCTTGCAAGAATTCCTGAAGTGCGGACTTGCGGTCCGAGTCCGCGATGCGGTGGCCACGCTCCTCGAGTGCTTGCTCGAAAAGCAGGCGCTTGAGCATTTCTCGCGTCGTTGCAAGTCCGGCATCCAGGTAAACCGCGGCGACTACCGATTCGAAGGCGTCCGCGAGCAGAGTGGGCTTTTCCCGGCCACCGGACTTCTCTTCGCCGCGCCCGAGCCGCAGATGCTCGCCCAGCCGGATGCGGCGAGCCGCGACTTCGAGAGACTGCGCATTAACGATGTGCGCGCGGCCCTTCGAGAGCTGCCCTTCGCTCCACTCGGGAAATGAGTCGAGAAGATATTCCCGTGCCAGCAATTCGAGAACGGCGTCCCCCAGGAATTCCAGCCTTTCATTATCCTGGAGATCCGCCGGTGCAGCGGTTTCGGACTTGCGCTCGGCACGCAACTCCGGAGCCGCAGAGCTGTGGGTCAAAGCGCGCTCAAGGAGTTCCGGCTTTTTAAACCGATAACCCAACCGCTCCTCGAGTTGCTCTGCGTCACTATGGATCATTACCGTGAACAATCTGGCCCGGAGCTGCACGCGTCCAGCTTAAGCCTATTTCGGTGCGCTCAATTGCGTGGCGCCCAACTTCTTCGCCTCTTCGGATCCGCTCTTGCACGTCGGCTGAAGGCTGCCAGGGATAGCGGCGCACTTGTTAAACGCAGACACCGCGGCGTCGAAATGCGAAGTCTTCTCATTCGCAATAGCCAAGACGTAGAAGGTCACGGGGTCGGCTTCGGGATTTGGATCCACCTTGGTGGATTCTTCAAATTCCGGAATCGCCGCGTCATACTTGCCGCGACGGAAATAGACGAGACCCAATCCGCCATGAGCCATCGCCAAGGTCTGGTTTTTGGCGAGCGTGAACTGCGCATCGGTCATACCATCCGGCTTGGGAATCGTGGGAGTGAGTTCGATCGCTGACTTGGAAAATTTCTCGGCTTTCTCAAGTTGCGCTGCGGCATTGGGCATGCTGGAGTTCCATGCTCGCGGCAGCGTCTGCCCAAGAATTGCCAAAGTCTGCACATCGTTGGGAGCCAAGGCAACATCCTTTTCGCCGGCGTCCTGCATTTTCTGAAGCTCATTCCCCGCCAGATAGAGCTTCACGAGGTTCGAATACACGGGCGCCAGGTAGCGGCTTTGCGGATACTTCAGTACGAACGCCTCGCCGGCTTGTATCTTTTTGCTTCCGTCGGTCAGTGGAATCGTGTCGAACGCTTTGAACGCCGCGTCCTCTTCCGCGTTGACAGGAGGCGCGGGAGTGTCAAGCGTCAGCGTGTTCGCTTTGTCTTTATCGGTTTGTTGCTGCGCGGGCGGCGAACTCTGCCCGCTTTGGCTGCTCTGGCTGCTGCCGCTCTGCGCCGATGCGCCCATACCGCCGAATAGCAGCACCGCTGCAATAACTCCTGCTTTCGTCCACTTCTGCGACGTCCCCTTCATGTGCTGCCTCCTGTGTTGCTGCAAGTCGTTGTTCGAGTCTGCAGGCTCGAGTTTCTTCATTTCGTTCTTCCCTGGAATCTCGTGCGCCATGAATCTCAGGGCCGCTCGACTGGTTTCTCTAGATTCACAGCTTCCAGGCCCCTTTGCGCCGCCTGCTTGGCCTGCTCCGGCCCTCCTTGCACGGCGATCGCTGCTTGAAACTCGCCTTTCGCAAGTGCCTGCTGGCCTTCATCATCATATATCCTCGCCAGATAGACATGCGACCACGTTAACACCAGGGGGTCCTGCGTTGCCGCGTGCTCGCCCGCGGTCAACCTGCCAAAGACCGCTTTCGCGCGCGGTCCATCGTGATCCAGCAAAGCCACCAATCCCAAGCCATACCACGCGCGGATTTGATCGGGATACCTGGCCAGCACTTTTTGAAAAGAAACCTCGGCTGCACGAGGATTTTTCTCGGCGATGCGCCTCTCGCCATCGGTAAGCGTCGCAATAGCCTCGGCGTCGTTGGGGACTGTAGTTGGTTGCATTACTTTTTGCCGCGTCACGGCCTCGCTTGCCGTGCTGTCGTCTTGCGTGCGGCCCGCGGCGGCAAAATGAATGGTGTCAATGCGCTTGGCTTCCGCAGCTAGATTGATGTCCCTCACCAGGTCGGGAAAGTAGAGTGCCATTGAGGGCTCAGAACTTTCGTACTTCGCAAGTCCGAGGAAAATCGGCCGCACCAGCACATAGCCGTCAGCATCGTCGCGATCCATCGCAGCGTCGCGTTCGCCGGGGGATGACCGTTTTAACTTTAGTTCCACGGCACGCACGAGGCATTCCGCGAAGTAAGAAGAAAAATCGTCTTTCAAATCGGGCGCCAGCCGCGGAGCTTGCGCAGCCTTCTCATAGAGCTGTCGCTTCACGGCAAGCACGTGGGGGTATTGCTGCGGAAGCGGATCGAGCAGGAAATGTAAAAACGCGTGGCGAACAATGTCCGTCGGGATGTCGTCCGAGCCGCTCAGAACGATCGAGTAGTGCTCGCCGGAATTGCGCACATTGGTGATGCGGCCGACAAGAGGCTCCAGAACAATCGTGAACGTCCGCTGCGTGGTGGGGTCCTGAAGCTGCCGTAAATAACCCGTGGCCACAAAAACGATTTGCGACACAGGGTCGTGAACTTTTTCAATCTCGCGCGTGTAAATGGGCTGCAGGTCACGCCACAGACGCCCGATATTTTGCTCCTGATAATAGTTGGAGAGGATTTCACTGAAACCATCGAGCGCGAGCACTTCTGTCGGCATGTCGTCCCGGCGCACGGTCATCAAAAACTTGGGCGCGGGACCGGAGAGCAGCCCGAACCAGATATAGCGGGAAAGGGTGGCACCGGAGTCGCGAACTTCATGGGCTTTGTAAAATTCTCTTACGGCGTCCACCGCCGGCCCTTGCTGGTGCTGCATTTGGTCGCGCAGACGGGCGCGCAGGGGATGCCAGTTTTCCGCGCTCACGTTGGCCTCGAAGCCCGCGGCCAGCAGCGCGCACATCGTCGCGAACATAGCCTCGTTGCCGTCCACGGAAATGTTCGTAGCCGGCGCGGCTTTTCGCGGCGCAGGGGGCAAAGGCACCTGTCCGCTTGCTGCGATCGGCCCCAGGAAACACAATGCCGCGGCGCACAACGCACCGGACATCTTTCGCTGAAATTGTTTTGTCATGAACTCTGCCGCAGTTCTCGCTCTAGATAGGATCGGTTTCAACGGCCATTTCATCTTCTTAGGTGAGACGGACCCCTGGTCCCCCGGGGCGCTCACGCTCCTGTGGCAACCCTGCAGCATCTTTTCAATTTACAAGCGCACTTCCCATCCGTCAAGGAATCAGGCGCTTGCGCAAGCTGCCGGCCATCCAACTCTTGCAACTCCGGGGAGCATCTATTAACAGTGAGGATGCGTTCACACCCTCCTTGGGATGGCTCGACGTTATGCGTACTTTCCTGCCGAAAAAACCTGCGTTTGCCTTTGGTCTCGTCGCCCTGCTCGCGAGCTTGCCTGCGTCTCTCGCGGCCCGGCTCGTTCGCCAAGCTGCCGCGCCGGCCGCGCGCTCCTCTGCTCAAGACGCAACCGCAGCCTCTGCCCCTGCGGGGACGGCGCGACTTTCCCAGGAAGTGCAGCTCACCGGGGATTCCTCGTGGGTGGATACTGGCATCGATATGCAAGCGGGCGAAAAGTTGGCCGCATCGGCGACGGGAACGCTTCGCTACGCCGACCAGCAAACCGACACCGCGCCAGTCGGGATAGCTCGCGGCTTCAAAGATCTTCTGCGCAATCTGCCATTCAATGGAGCGGGGCGCGGCGCGGTCATTGGCAGAATCGGTGACAAGGACACTTCGCAGCCGTTCCTCATCGGCGCAAAAAACGACGTCGTGTCGCACATCTCCGGCCGCCTCTGGATTGGCATCAATCAACTGAGCAGCGACACCGGCGACGGCACGTATTCCGTACGCATTAAGATCTATCTCGCGGATGCCAACACCGTCGTGTACACCGCGAAGGCCGTGCCTGCCATACGCGGCGTCGATGATGAGCTCTTCTCCAAAATTCCGCGCCGAATCGCCGATAAGGCCGGTGACCCGGGCGATATGGTCAACTTTCTGATTATTGGTTCGCAAGAGGAGATGGAAAAAGTCTTCACCACCGCCGGATGGGTGAAGGTTGACGCCAACGTTAAAGAGACCGTTCTCAACGGCTTCCTCGCCAGCATGTCCAAGGAGTCCTACCTCACGATGCCGATGAGTCCGCTCTACCTGTTCGGCCGCCAGCAGGATTACGGCTGGGCTCACGCGGAGCCGATTGCCGTGGTTGCCTCCCGCAATCACCTGCGCATTTGGAAGGCGCCCTTCGAGGTCAACGGCAGAACGCTCTGGGTCGGCGCCGCCACCCACGATGTCGGCTTTGAAAAGGATCAACGGAACAACGGCCTCACGCACAAGATCGATCCCAATATCGACCTGGAGCGCGATTATGTGGAAAAGACGTTCGCTTCCACCGGCCTGGTCATGGAAGTGACTCATATTCTCCCCGCAAATCCGATGCAGGAGGCCAAGACCGCCACAGGCGCCAGCTTCCATTCCAACGGCCAGGTTCTTGTGCTGAAGCTGGGCGAATCCGCGCAACAGCATTGAGATCGTTCATCGGCGCCATTGACCCAGCAGTGGGCGGGATAACCCGCCGTTCTGGCAGCCCATGTAAATAAAAGCACCGGGGCGCTCTAACAAGTCCTCAGCAGCAAGATGCGAAGAGTTGGAGTATGATGGCCGCCGCGTAAAGCCATCCCTTGGCCCATCGAGTTCCAACGGAGCCCCATATGCCCGTGACCATCCCTCCTAACGAAACAGAACGCCTCGCGGCTCTTGAACGCTACGCCATCCTCGATACCGATCCAGAAGAATCGTTCGACGATTTAACGCACTTGGCTTCCTTTATCTGCAAAACTCCGATCGCGGCAATTTCCCTGATCGACGACGACCGCCAATGGTTCAAATCGCGGGTAGGCCTCGCCGCTTCTGAAACCCCGCGCGAGATCGCTTTCTGCTCTCACGCCATTCTACACACGGAAGTTTTTGTCGTGCCCGACGCGCTCAAGGACGAGCGCTTTCGCAACAATCCACTTGTAGTCTCGGACCCGCACATTCGCTTCTACGCGGGAGCACCGCTTATCAACGAGGACGGCTACGCGCTCGGCACACTTTGCGTTGTCGATAAATCTCCGCGCGAATTGTCGCCTGAGCAAACGGAAGCCCTCAAAGCTCTGAGCCGCCTGGTCGTCGGGCAGATGGAATTCCGCCGTAACCTCGTCCTATTGAAAGAAGCGCTTAGCGACCGCACCAAAGAAGAACACGAACGCGAGCAAGAACTCCTCAAAGTGCAAGCCACCCTGATGCGCGTCCTCGGCCTCCGCCATTCGGTCTCAGCCGGCAAGCGTTAGCTTTCTCAGGTTTCGCCAGGTAATCCGCAATAAATAGCGTTCCGCGTTTCTTTTCTGTGACCTCTGTGCTCTCCGTGCCCTCTGTGTAAAATTCCTTCTGTTTCTTTGTTTTTCCCCGACGACTAGTCCGCCCCCACCGCTCGCCGCAAAACTTCCCGCGAAATATTCGCCCCGCTTACAAGGAGCGCAACGTTTTCGCCGAATTCCGCTCGCCCATCCAACAGCGCCGCCGTACTCGCCGCCCCCGCAGGCTCCGCCAAAACATGCTCTTCCACCAACAGAATCTCGATCGCCCTCAACATCTGCTCCTCGCTCACCAGCACCACGTCATCCACAAGGCTCTTCACATCACGCACATTCGCAGCGTCAGGCGTCCGTGTCGCCAATCCATCCGCAATCGTGTCGCACGTCTCTGTCCCAACAACTCGATCTTCCCTCCACGACATAAAATACGACGGCGCGCGCTCCGCCTGCACTCCGACAATCTTCACGCGCGGCGCAATCTGTTTCACCGCCGACGCAATCCCTCGTATCAAAGCCGTATCTCCCATCGGCACCACAATCGCATCCACGTCCGGCATCTGCTCCAAAATCTCGCACCCAATCGTCGCCGGCCCCGCCGGCAAATCCGCATCCGTAGCATCATTCAAAAAATAAACCCCAGGCCTTTTCGCGTACTCCGCCGCCAACGCAAACGCCGCCGCCAAATCCGCTCCTCCGCTTTCCACAATCTCCGCCCCCAGCGCCGCAATCCTCCCGCGCTTCACCGGATTGCATCCCATTGGCAAAAAAATCCGCGCCTTCACTCCCAACAACTTCGCCGCCCAAGCCACCGCCGCCCCATGATTCCCCGTACTCGACGCAATCACTTCCGTAACTCCGTCAAAATTTCCTCCGCCCCTCGATCCGCTCTTTTCCGCGCGCCCCACCTTCTTCAATCGCGCCGCCAACGCCCACAGCGCCCCACGCACCTTGAACGACCCTGTCGGCAGCTCCGCCTCCAATTTCAAATAAACGCGCTTCCCCGCCCTTTCACTCAAAGACGGCGCCGCGATCAGTCTCGTCGCCCCAAAGTATTGCCCAAGAAACTCCCGCGCCTCCCGTATCGACTCTAGTTTTGGTCGGATTTGCAATGTACCTCACACCCCAACGTATCGAACTTCTCCGGCCTTGATTGCATCCAGCGCGGCCAGACACCCAGCCACATGCGGCAGAACATCCATCAATTGATTTGTTTTTGCTCGAACTATGAGAATCGCGATTTTTAGATTTGCCAGATTTTGTTGGTGAGGCAGTCCTTTATCGAGGGTGATGAAGGCATCGAACCGGTTCTGCGCCAGCCGCAATAGCTCTCCGTTGGTCTTGCCGGCAAAACCAGCCTCGGGAACCGTCAGGCAACTGTGTCCGTGAGACAAGAAGCTATTCTTAAGCGGCCTCGGAACACATTCATCCAGCAGAATGTTCACTTGAGCTGCGCAAGAACAAGCGCCTTAGCCTCTTCAAGCGCGGCAATCGCCGCCTCGCGAGTTACAGTAGGAAAGTGATCCAGAAACTCATCCAGCGTCCGCCCACCCTCGATGTAATCCAGCAATGCCTGAAACGGCACGCGAGTCCCCACAAACACAGGCACTCCCCCAAGGATCTCCGGATTTTTCACAATCACGCTGGTCGCCATCGGTTTTACTCTCTACCGCGAGTCTACCAAGAAACCAAAAACTGACAAAGTCCCATCACAAGAGTCTCTTCTGTCTAAGATGAGCCGCTTATTCTCGAAGTATGTAAGGGCACGGGTTGACCATACTTTCGGTTGGGGATACGCTTCACTCATAAATAGACGCACCCTAACCCAATCGCATTCCGATGCGAGAATGAGAGCCCGGACGATTTGGGGAAAACGAAATGGGAATACCCGTTAAGATCACAAAGGCTGGGTTCGAGGATGTCACCCACGCCGTCATTCTCTCCCGGCAGCAAGGACCGGGCCTGATTGTAGTTCCGTTTGACGGGCTGTTATATCCGGACGGCTTGTACAACGTTGAGTACGAAAGACCAGCAGGCCATTTTCGTAAGACGACAATTGGGCAATTTAGCGGTTCTGAATTGGAATTACAGTGATGGCCGCCGCATCGAGCCCGCGCGGCTGTGTGTCTCCAACATGCACATTCGTCGGCAAAGCTATTCCTGCAAGCTCAAGAGTCGCGCAGAATCTTATATAGCTGAGAATCGAACGGCGCTTGGTAGGCCTCGCTGACAGGAGAAAAATGAAATGAGATACGCAATCGTTGTCCTGGTCTTAGCACTGGCTGCAGGCAAGGGTGTGCAAGCACAGACGAAACTCGAAGATGTCGGTCTTTCTTCCCCACGCACGCTGAGCTCACGATTCCTCGACGAACACTGGACCGTATACAAATCGCTTTTAGCAAATGCACAAAGCAAAGACGAATTCGTGGGATGATTTCGCTACAGCACATCGCTGAAGCAGCGGCCGAAAGATTGCAGGTGATATCTGATCTCTACGCGCTGTATTCGACCAGCAGTGAGCAGGGGGACAAAAAACTTCTACTCTTCCTCATTGCACATTTTTGTAAGCCCTTTGCAGAGCTAACCGGGGCGGATATTCGCGAAGCCACGCTGATGGGAAAACTCACGAAGCCATCGGCAGCAGAGGAAAACGATAAAGCGTTAACCGACCTCCTCGCAGCCAAAAAACTCTTTGAGCAATTACCCAATGTTTTAGCGCAGTGACAGTTGACATCACACGCCAGCGCGGCCGCGGAACTTCTCCCACTCCTTCTCCCTAAAATGCGCTATCATCGCCGAACTCTTCGTGCCGGGTCGCGAGTGGCCTGCTCTTACTTCGGGAGGTAACGCGAACATGCGCCCTTTCTCCTGGCTCCACAACTTTCTGCTGGATCTTCGCTATGCCGCGCGCGGACTGCGCAAGAATCCTGGCTTTGTCGTCATCGTTGTCCTTTCTCTCGCCCTCGGCATCGGTGCCAACACCACGATCTTCAGCGTGATGAACGCGCTCATCTACCGCCCGCTCTCCTACGATCCCCACAATCGCCTCGTCGCTATCTGGGAAACGCCGATCGGCCACCCCGACCAGTGGCAAGCGCCTCCCATCGCAGAGTCGCTCGACTGGCAATCGCAAAACGACGTGTTTGAAGATATCGCCCTCATCGGCGACACCGAGTCCGCCTTCATCAACGGTCCCTCCGGCCAGGAATCCGTTCGCCTTTCCGACGTCACTCCCAACTACTTCTCCCTCCTCGCCATCAAACCGCTTCTCGGCCGCCTGTTCACCGCCGAAGAGATGCAGGAGTTCACGCAAACCGTCGTCATCAGCAACTCTTTTTGGAAAACTCATTACAATAGCGACCCCAATGCCATCGGCAAGACCTTCACCATTCACAGCCAGGGAATTCTCTGCACCATCGTCGGAGTCATGCCTGCAGGCTTCAACGATTTGAACGGCCAGGCCGTCGACTTCTGGGAACCCAAAAACTCCGCAAGTCCGCGCTATTCCGCCCGCCAGGATCACTGGCTCATGCCCGTCGCGCGCATGAAGCCTGGCGTCACGCTTGCGCAAGCGCAAGCCGAAATGGATGTCATCGCCCGTCGCATCGAACTACAGCATCCCGAAACCAACAAAGGTATAGGCAAGAAAGTACAGCCCCTTCACGACGCCCTTTTCGGCTTCGCAAAAGGGCCCACGTATCCGCTCTTCGTCGCCGTCTCGCTGGTCCTGCTCATCGCCTGCGCCAACGTCGCCAATCTTCTCCAATCGCGCACCGAAACGCGCCGCGGGGAATATGCCGTCCGCGCTTCTCTCGGCGCCAGCCGCGCCCGTCTCGTTCAGCAGCTCTTCGCGGAAAGTTCGCTCCTCGCGCTTTCTGGCGGCCTTCTCGGTGTGCTTCTTTGCTTTTGGGGCATCAACATTTTCCGCAGCCTCGCCGGCGACTTCCCCGGCTCATCCATCATCCGCGTCGACTTCCGCGTTGTCCTCTTCACTCTCGGGATCTCCCTCTTCACCGCATTTCTCTTTGGCCTCTTCCCCGCCATTCAAGCTTCCAATCCAGACGTTAACGCAACGCTTCGCGAAGGTTCGCTTCGCACTTCCACTGGCTCGCGCGGCATCACCCGCCACGCCATCGCCATCAGCGAAATTGCTCTCGCCATGGTTCTGCTCATCGCCGCTGGGCTCATGATCAATTCCCTGCTCCGCGTGCAGCGCGTCAATCCGGGCTTCGACTCCAGCAACCTCCTCACCATGCGCCTGGAGCTTCCCGAAGGCGGCCGCTACATGCAACGGGTCCCCGGCGGCGATATGGAGCGCGCCACGCCGCAAGTCACGTCCTTCTTTCAACAGCTCGTTGAACGCGTCAACGCCCTTCCCGGCGTTGCCTCCGCCGGCTCCATCACCGGCGCCCCCGGCCGTTTCGCCATGGATCATAGCTTCTCCGTCGTCGGCCACCCCGCGCCGCCTGAGGATCAACGCCCCGATGCCGGCTACACCGAATGCTCGCCCTCGATTTTTCAAACGCTGAAAATCCCTCTCAAGCGCGGCCGCTACCTTGACGCCCACGATTCCGGGGCCGCTCCGTGGGCCGTTGTCGTCAACGAAACTTTCGTCCATCGCTTCTTCCCCGAAGAAGATCCCATCGGCCGCCAACTGCTGATCCGCTACGATCCTTATCCCGTGGACGAAGATCGTCCCCGCGTCATCGTCGGTGTCGTTGGCGACGTCAAACAATACGGCCTCGGCAGGGACACGCCGCCTTACATTTACTCTTCCAACCTTCAGCAACCCGCCGTTTTTCCCGGCGGCACCATCATCGGCCACCTCCGCCAGGATCTTGTAATTCGCTCCGCCCCGGGCATGCGCACGGAAGACCTGACTCTGTCCGTGAAAAAAATCGTCTCCGACCTCGACACGGACCAGCCCATCGAGCGTGTCATGACCATGAACGCGGTCCTGGACCACTCCACCGACGACTACCAGTTTTTCATGAAAGTTCTGGGAGCTTTTGGCGCTTTCGCCATGCTGCTCGCCGTGATGGGCATCTACGGCGTTATGTCTTACTACGTCAGCCAACGCACTCGCGAAATCGGCATCCGCGTTGCGCTCGGCGCGGAAACCACCGACGTGCTCTCTCTCGTCATCCGCCTCGCGTTGAAACTCTCGTTGGTCGGCATCGCTGCGGGGAGCCTCCTGGCCCTCGCTGCCAGCCGTCTGCTGATCCGCTTCCTCTACAACGTCACGCCCAGTGACCCGCTCACCTACGCCGCCGTCGCCGCCACCCTGCTCGCCGTGGCCCTGCTGGCCGCTTTTATCCCAGCTCGCCGCGCCGCCAAGGTAGACCCCATCACTGCCCTCCGCTACCAGTAAGGGCCGCTGATTTTGTCATGCGTTCGTGGCGAACCACTCTATACCGGTAAAATCTCGGCCGCCCTCTCGACCGCCAATAGGCTGACTCGTAGTCCTGCTCTCCCAAGCCCGTTCGAACCAGGCTGAAAAAACTGTGCTGCGCCGGATTCACCACAATTCCCACATGCCCCGGCCAGGCAATTACGTCTCCCGCTCGCGGATATTTCACCCGCGCAAAATTGTCTTCACCTGAATAAATCTCGCGCGAACTCGCGTAGGGATAAGCAAATCCAGCAGACGCGTACACAGCGTGCACCGCGTGTGAACAATCCCGCGCTCCCTCCTCCCGTTCACCGCCTTGAAACGCCGTCCGCACAATGGCTCGGCCTTCTGCCATGCTCATCAATCGCGCATTCGGGGTGTTTTCCTTTGCAGGCAAGGCCGTCTGCGCCTCGACGCTCACGGCGCCGACAACGAAAACACAGGCTGCCCACAAAACAATTCTCCCAAAGCCAGTCGCAAAGCCCTGCGCGGCACGCGAAACTGTTTCCATCTTCGCATCGCTATCGCAGCCCATCGCCAACCGGCGAAACAACATTTGCAAATCCGGAGAACCCATGGAGTCTCCCACGCGCGACCCTGCTCCAAAACGCGAGCCAGCCCCGCGCAACAAGGGAAAAAGTTCCCTTCACTCCACGAAAACATTTGGGTCTTCAGCGAACAATAGAACTTGCCCAGGACGTACTTGTCCCTTCGGCCAGTACCGCAGAACAGGCGGGGGTTCCGACATTTAACCGAAACGCGCTTCCGCAATTCGGATCAAACGCCATGACAATACTTGAATTTCTCGCCGCTTCCACACGGGCAAGGTCTGTTCCTCTCCGAGCCTTTCATCCGTGTCACTTGCCTCCCAGTCGCTCGCTGGACCAAATCAGGAGGCACCCTGATGGCTTCGCTGCGGCCCGTGCTGTAATTCACGTGCACGCGATTCCCTTTCCTGATCATTTCAACGTTTACAGGCGGATCCACCGGCTCGCTAACTTCA
>Ga0209415_10007257_pt1 | contig 19387 bp, 10 predicted proteins | sample PeaSoiSIISIP2007_FD_187696 | JGI IMG/M metagenome (GOLD analysis project Ga0209415, IMG submission 187696) | Peat soil microbial communities from Weissenstadt, Germany - SII-SIP-2007 (SPAdes) (version 2) | ecosystem: Environmental > Terrestrial > Soil > Wetlands > Peat | place: Germany... | reverse complement strand
TCGGGGTCGGGGTCGGGGTCGGGGTCGAGGTCGAGGTCGATGTCGAGGTCGAGGTCGGGGTCGGGGTCGCGGTCGACGTCGTGACCGGGGTTGGGGTCGCGACTACGATGACCGCGCTTGCTGCGGCGCGGCGCGCGGCGAGGGAGCGCGCAACCATTGCGCTCGCCGCAAGGACAACCGCAAAAAACGCCACGGCCACGAATGCGGTCAAGCCTATTCTCCGCGCCGGAAGCTGCGGGGGAGCTTGGACGGGGAGCGGCTGGGACGCCGAAGGCGTGGGAGCTGTCGGGACTACCGGGGGGACCGTCAGACCTGAAGCGCTCGCATTGCTCGGGCGATCGGCCGGCGGTGGCGGGTCGCTCGGAGGCCCTGGCCGCATCGACTCCGCCATTTTGGCGAGCTCCTTGAGCTCGCGCCGCATGTTCTCGCGCTTGGACATCGCGCCCGCTCCCTTCGACTACCTCTGGCTTCGCACGTCCGCGTCTCGCGCGGCACCCGGACGTTTCCCCTGCATCCGCATTCTACCTTGGTTGCCGGAGGCTCGCTTTCCCCGATCAACGGCGCCCGCGAGCCCGTAAGTTCGTCGCCATGGCTGCGTGGCGCCCGGCTCCCTCGTCGTTCACGTCGCGCAGGTCGCCCCCCGTCAGCTCGACGAAGACGTCCTCGAGGGTGGGGCGGACAATCTCGGCCTCGCGGATCCCCGCGCCCGCCTGTGCCAGCTGCGCCAGCATGGCTTCGGGGCGCGTCCCTTCAATGACCAGGCCGCCTTCCGGCCGCTGCGACGAGCTGACGCGCCAGCCGAGGGCCGCCGCCGCATCGCTCGTCCGGACATCGTCGTCGCAGCGCACGATCAGGCGCTCCCCGCCCGTTCGTGCGACGAGCTTTGCCGGCGACCCGCGGGCCACCAGCCTGCCGTGGTCGACGATGGCGACGTCGTCGCAGCGCTCTGCTTCGGCCATGTAGTGGGTGGTCACAAAGACCGTTCGCTCGCGCGTCGCGGCGATCGACGCGAGGTGGTCCCAGACGCTGCGCCTGGTTTGCGGATCGAGGCCCACCGTCGGCTCGTCCAGGATGACGATCTCCGGCTCGTGGAGCAGCGCCCGGGCAATCTCGAGCCGCCGCTTCATTCCTCCGGAGAGCGTTCGAACGCGCTGGTCCGCGGCCGACGCCAGGCCGACGGCCTCCAGCCGAGCGCGGATCCGGGCCGCCCGGTCACCGTGGGGGATGCCGTGCATCGCGGCGTGAAGCTCGAGGTTCTCGCGCGAGGTGAGCCGATCGTCCAGGGATACGTCCTGGAAGACGACGCCGAGCGAGCGGCGAACCTCTCGCGGCTGGCGCGCGACATCCCACCCCGCGACGCTCGCTTCTCCGGCGGATTGCGCGAGCATCGTGGTGAGGATCCCGATTGTTGTGCTCTTTCCCGCGCCGTTGGGTCCGAGGAGCGCGAAGAGCGCTCCCCGCGGCACATCCAAATCCAGCGCGTCAAGCGCGCGAACGTTGCCGTAGCTGAGCGAGAGCCCGCGCGCGCGCACCGCGAGTGTCGAACGCTCCCCGGCCGAGTCCTGAGAGTCCATCGCACGCAGCACGGGAGGAGGGTACCTCCCGCGCGAGCTCGACCGCCGGGATTTGACAAGAGCATCGCCCGAGTGGCTACTGACTGGTGATCACCTTGCCGAACGCCGAGCAGCCTCCGTTTCCAGTGCGCATTCCCGTGCGCGACGACGACGACCTCGACGAGCTTCCGCCGCTCGACGGCGATCCCGGCGATGCGGAAAGCGCGCCGGGGTTCGACCTGGACGATCCCGACGAGTCGGGGCCCGGCGACGATGATCTCGACGACGCGACGGGCGAGAATGAGCCTCTGGACGCCGGCGATCTCGGCGTGGACGAGGGCGAAGCCGCCTGGCTCGGAGAGCCGCAGGACGCGGGCGACCTGGATGTGGGCGGGGACGACGTTCTCGATGTCCGGGACGACGGGACATCCTTCGTGGAGGGCGTCGTCGAAGGGCACGACCCCGAGTCGGCGGACTTCGGTCTCGAGGACGTGCCGGAGGCCGTCGGGCTGGATTCCGGCGAAGAAGGTCCACTGGACGCCGACGAAGAGCTGCGGGAAGCCGACCTTCCACCCCTTGGCGCGGATGACGAGGAGGACGAGGACGACCTGGGGTTTCTCGTCGATTCGCTCGCTACGGATCACCCGGCCGGCCTTCCGTGGGCGGATCGGCCGCTGGCCCGGGTCGGTGCGCCGGTCGCCGTCGCGTCGGCCACGGCGGTTGCCTGTATCGCCCGAGGGGCTCTCGTGGCAGGGAGGACGGAAGGCGGAGACTTCGTGCTCCTGCGCGTCGATCTCGAAGGAGAATCGCGAAGCCTGCCCGCGTTTGGTCTGCGAGGTGAGGAGGTCAGCGCGCTGGCCGTCGAGGGTCAGGCCGTGGCGGCGGTCCTCGGTGACGGGCGGCTGATGGTGTCACGCGATGGCGGCATGCGCTTCGAGCCGCATGCAGAGGGCCTGGTTGCGACCGATGTGGTCATGGTCTCGGGCACACTCTGGGTGCGCACGTCGGCGAGGGGGCTCGCGGTCTCGGTCGCGGGCGGACCGCTCCAGCGTCGCTCAGTGCCCGGGGCGGTGGCAGCGCTCTGCTCCGACGGGGAGTCGGGGATAACGGCTCTGGTCGTCGACGACGCCGACGTTCCTGCTGCGTTCCTGCGCGGGCGGTCCGACGGATCGGTCGAGAGTCAGCCGATCTCTGCGCCGGAGGCCTGCGGCCAAGAGCTCGTCGCCGCCCGGGGCCTCTTCGTGGCGTACTCGGGGCGCCGAGGCGTCGTGCGTCGCGAGTCGGATGCGGTCTGGCATGCGCACCGCTGGGAGGGATGCGTAACCGCTCTGGCCTTCATCGACCCGAAGGGCTCCCTTGTCGCTGCGACCTATTCGGACTCCGACGACACCACCGCTCTCGTTCATCTCGATGAGTCGGGCAAGGCGTCGATCGTGGCACGACTCGGACCTGCCCGGGCCGATGGGGACGTGGACGGACGTGCTTCGGCCCTGGCCTGCGACGACGCCCACGGCGTCCTCTGGGTCGCCGGCGGCTTCGGGGTGGCGGCCTTTGCCATCCGATAGGTCAGGGAGCGATACCCGGTCGCGGTTTTTGCGTACCAGGAGAGCGTGCCTGCGCTTCCCGAGCTTCGACTGGCTGATCTCTTGACGTTGCTGGCGGTCCAGCGCACCGGCTCCATCTCCGGGGCCGCCCGCGAGCTGCGCGTGACGCCTTCCCAGGTCAGCAAGGCCATCGTCCGCCTCGAGCGGCATTTTGGGGCGAGGCTGCTCGCGCGCGGGGCTCGAGGTGTGTCGCCCACGGCGGCCGGACGGCAGGTCCTCCCGCGTGTGGCGAAGGCCGTCGCGGAGCTGAGCGCCACGGCATCCGTCCGCCACCAGGGCGCGGAGCCCTCCCTGGAGCTGACGATCGCGGGCCCTTCGTATCTCGTGTCCCTCGTTCTGCCGACCGTCGTGCGCGTGCTCCCCGGGGCCCGCGTGCGCGCCCTCGAGCTCGCACCCTCGCAGCTGCGCGCGTGCATCGCGGAGAACCTCTTCGATGCTGCCGTCCTCCCAGGAGGAGTCGACAATCTCCCGGGGGCCTGGACCGGTGACGTCGCGGGCTCATGCCGGAGTGGACTGCTGGCCCGGCCAGTCTTCGCCAGGCGCATCGGACCGCTGCCATTGACCCCGGACCGGGTCTGCGCGCTTCCATTCGTGGGTCCGGTGAGGCCAGGCGGCGATCGGTTCGCGGCGATCGCCGACGATTGCCCGCTGCCCTGGGAGAAGCGCTGGATCGTCCACGAGGCGCAGACCATCGGCGCAGCGCTCGAGTTCGTGTCGTGCACCGACCACGTGGCCTTTGGTCCGGTGGTGGCGGCCCGCCGTTTCCTCGAGGCCGGCACTCTCGTCGAGCTGCCCGTCGCCGGGTGGGACGTCCGCCACGAGATTTACGTCGTGTGCAACGGCGATCGCGTGCTCTCGCGGGTCCGGCACGTCGTCGTCCGCGCTACACGAGAGGCCGTCGAGGCCGAGGCTGCGCCGGCTTCCGTGATCACACAGTCGGCACCGTCGGCCCGGGCGATCGTCGGGTCTTCAGGCCTCGCCGGTTCGGCCTAGCCGCCTCGTCGGGCCACGCGCGCCATGGTCGACCGAGCCGCGTCGGGATCGATCGGCGACGAGGCCGGATCGGCGCCGTCGACGAGAATGACGAGCGCGCGAACCATGCGCCGCGCTTCGGTCTCCAGGGCGCGATCGCTCGTCCTCGTCGCCGCCGCGAGCACGCGGCGCCATGTCGCGAGCTGCGCCGGCGTTCGGCCGTCGGCGCCGAACCACTCCGCGAGCTCCCGGAGCGCGGTGACCTCGCCTTCCCGATCGGCGTACGTCTCGATGTCCGCCTCGGCCTCGGCGTGGCGCCCGAGCGCCCACCGAGTCCGCGCCCGCTCTTCGAGAGCACGTCCCAGGGACGGCACGTGCGCGAGCGCCGCAGAGTAAACGCGCTCCGCTTCGAGCAGGTCGCCGAGCTTGACCCTCAGGGCACCTAGCCCCAGCCAGGCCTCGGCGTTCGTCGGATCGAGCGCCAGCGCGTCGGAGTATCGTCGAAGCGCGACGTCGTCGTCGTGGGCGGCCTCGTGGGCCCGTGCCTGGAGGACCAGCTCGTCTGCCGAAGACGCGGCGGCGGCCGGTAAGGACGCCGAGGACGCGACGAGGAGAGCGGTAGAGAGGACGACGCGAGGAGCCACGCCACCGCGCGCGGTGATCCTTTCAGCCGACGCTCTGCGCATTCTCGATCGCTTCGCTTCGGCGCGGCCGCTTGTTGATCTCGAGGACGGATTTGCGCACGCGCACGGCCTCCGGCGTCACTTCGACCAGCTCGTCCGCGTCGATCCACTCCATCGCCGTCTCGATCGTCAGCACGTGCGGTGGTGCGAGGAGCACGTTCTCGTCCTTTCCGTGGTTGCGGACGTTGGAGAGCTTCTTCTCCTTGACGACGTTGACGTCGGTGTCGTTCGGGCGGTTGTGCTCCCCGACGATCATTCCCTCGTAGACGTCCGCTCCGGGGGCGATGAAGAACGACCCACGCGCCTGCAGATGGTGCAGCGCATACGGCGTCGCCGCGCCACCCCGGTCGGACACTATTGCGCCCGCGGCTCTCTTCACCATGGCCCCTCCCCAGGGCTCCCAGCCGTCGAACGTCGAGTTGAGGAGCGCGGTTCCGCGGGTGGCCGTGAGGATCTCGCCGCGGAAGCCGATCATTCCGCGGCTGGGGATCCGGTACTCCATTCGCGCGCGCCCGTAGCCTGGGTTGCTCATCTTGACCATCCTGCCGCGGCGCTCGCCGAGGCGCTCGGTCACGACGCCGATGAACTGCTCCGGCGCATCGACGACCACGAGCTCCATCGGCTCACAGAGCACGTCGTTGACCATGCTGGTGACGACCTCAGGGTTGCCGAGCTGCAGCTCGTACCCCTCGCGGCGCATCGTCTCGACGAGGATCGCGAGCTGGAGCTCGCCCCTGCCGAGGACGAGGAGCGTATCCGGCGAGTCGGTCTCCTCGACGCCGATGGCGAGGTTCTTCTTCGCCTCGCGGAACAGGCGCTCGCGCACGTGCCGGCTGGTCAAGAACTTCGTCTGTTTGCTCTTTCCCGCGAAGGGGGAGGTGTTCACGCTGACACGCATCTTGATCGTCGGCTGTTCGACCAGAATGCGCGGCAGGGCACGGCCCTCCCACCCGACGTTCTGGTCGACGATCGTATCGCCCACATCGACGTCCTCGATCCCGGCGATGGCGACGATCTCGCCGGCCGAGGCGCCGGAGGACGTGGCGCGCTTGAGGCCCTCGAACGTGGCGAGCACCTTCACCGACGACTTGACCGTGCGCCCCTCCTTGACGACACCCACGGGCTGGTTCGACGCGACCGAACCCGAGACGATGCGCCCGATGGCAAGGCGCCCGACGTAGTCGTCATGATCGATGTTGCTGACGAGGATCTGCAGGGGCGCGTCGGGGTCGCCCGGAGCCGGGGGAATCCGGGCCAGGATCATCTCGAAGAGCGGAGCGAGCGTCGTCGAAGGATCGTCCAGGGTGAGCCGGGCGACTCCCTCGCGACCGATCGCGTACACCAGCGGGAAGTCCAGCTGCGCGTCGGCGGCCTCGAGATCGCAGAAGAGATCGAAGATCTCCTCGTGCACCTCCTCCGGGCGAGCGTCCGAGCGGTCGATCTTGTTGATGACCACGATCACGGGGAAGCCGAGGCTCAGGCACTTGCGGAGCACGAAGCGGGTCTGCGGTAGCGGCCCCTCGGCAGCGTCCACGAGCAGGAGCGCCCCGTCGGCCATCAGCAACGTGCGTTCCACCTCGCCGCCGAAGTCCGCGTGGCCGGGCGTGTCGATCACGTTGATCTTGACCGGTGCGTCGCCCTCGGCCGCTCGCCACCGCACGCTCGTGTTCTTTGCGAGGATCGTGATGCCGCGCTCGCGCTCGAGGTCGTTCGAGTCCATCACGCGATCCTGGAGGACCTCGTTCGCCCGGAACGTGCCGGCCTGGCGCAGCATGTGGTCGACGAGCGTAGTCTTGCCGTGATCGACGTGGGCGACGATGGCGACGTTGCGGATGGCGTAAGGGCGAGAAGCGGCCATGGAGGCGTACCCCCTAGCGTTCCACGCAAGGTAACGCAAGCAAAGCGGCGGCGGCTGCTGCGGCTAGCCGGCCGCCGGGCACGCTCGCGGGCGCTATCCCTTCAGTCCCAGGCGGGTGCGTGCCTCAGCAAAGGCGTCGGTCACGCCGAAGGCGACGAGCTCTCGAGCCGGGGGGGTCTTTGCCACCCAGACCCCGCGTTCGCCAGCGTCGCGAGGAGCGCCAGCGCCCGACCCCGCCGCGGCTGCGATGGCGTCCAGCGCAGCGCTCGGGTCGCCTAGCGCGAGGAGCGCCACCCGGTTCCCCCACGTGATCGCCGCGGGCCCCAGGGTCACCTGCTGGGTCCCGATCCCCCCCGCCACCTCGAGCGCCAGCATCCCGACGTCCGGGTCGAGCTTCCGCGAGAGCGCGGCCTGGATCCGCCCCCCCGCCGCGTTGAGGAGAGCCGCGTTGACGCCTGCCGGCTGCCAGCTCGGGTTGAAGCACTTGAGCCAGGCCGACACGAGGACGGCGAGGTCGCCCGGCGCGCTGCGGGCGAGCGCCGACGCCTTCGCGCTCACGAGCTTGAGCGCGCGGAAGATCAGAAACGTCGCGACGCGCTCGTCGCCGACGAGCGCGGTTCCCACCATGATGGATGACGGCTTCGAGCTCACGGGCAGGCAGGTCTTTCCGAGCTTCGGGGAAACGAGGACATGGAGCCCGCCGAGCCCGATCGACGCCGCGAGGTTGGTCGCCATGCGCGCGAGCGGCGCATCGTTCGGCATGGTCGTCGCCTGGAGGGCACGCAGGTCGACGGGCGCCGCCGCATCGAGCGCGTCCCCCGTCTTGGACAGCAACGCACGAATCGCGGGCGTCAGCACCTCGGGCGCCAGCACGTCGTCGAGGCGAGTGTCGAACGCCCGCTCGCCGGCAGGTTGCAGCGTACTGCCCGGCCGCCCCTCGAAGGCGGCGAGCATGGCCTGCGTGACGTGCGCCGCGTCCTTCTTGCCGCGAAGATCGAACACGGTCGCGAGCATCTCGAAGGCTGCCGGTGTGAAGCGGCCTGCGGCGAGCGCGCGACGCGCATCCGCACCGGCGCGATCCAGCAGGATATTGACCGCCGGCGTCTGTTGGTGCCTCGCGTAGAACTCCGCCAGCGTGCGGAGTAGCCCCACGTCCTGAGGAAACTCGCGCCGCGCCGTCTCCAGCGTCTGCTCGGCCCGCCGGTTGTCGTGCGCCGTCCGCTCGTGGATGGCCGCGAGCTCGAGGATCCGCTGGCGCTTCTCCTCGGGGGATCCCGCGCGCGCGATCAGCTCCTCCTGCAGCTCCGCCGCTCGCGCCGCGTCGTTCTGGCGCTTGTACACCTCGACGAGCCGCTCCCTCGTGCCGAGGTCGTCCGGTGCGCGCTTGAGGACCTCTTTCAGGGCGACCTCCGCGCGGGCGAGATTGACCAGGTGGTGGGAGTAAAGGTCTGCGAGCCTCTGGTAGACGCTCCGCTGCTCTTCCGTGGTCGGGAGCAAACGGGCGAGGCGCACGAGCGCCTGTTCGGCAGCGTTCCAGTCCTTCTCGGCGACGCAGAGATCCGTGTACGTCGAGAGAGCATCCGGGTCGTCGGGGCGCTCGCTCAGCGCGGACTCGAGCGCCTGCCGGGCCGTCTCTCGATCGCCCACCTCGAGCAGCAACCGGCCGCGCCGCACCTCCATCGCGAGGCGCGCCGCGGGATCGGTGATTCCTGCCAGGCGCCGTTCGAGGAGGCCGGCCAGCTCTGGTTGCATCGCCCGCGCGGCGTAGATGCCAGAAAGGCGATCGAACAGGTCTCCGTGGGTGATGTCGATTGCGGCCGCTGTCTCGAGGGCCACGATGGCTCGGTCGTCGTCCTTTGCCTCGTCCTGCCAGAGGCGTCCGGCCTCGCTCCAGGCCAGGACCTGGTGCTCGGGGACACGGCTCGAGCGCCCGAGGGCCTCGTTCGCTTCGGCGGCGCCCCGCGCATCGCCGGAGCGCCGGCGAACGTCGGCGAGGAGCTGCCATCCGAGGAAGTCGCCCGGATCCTCGGTCGTGGCCCGCTCGAGGAGGGCGCGTGCGTCGTCCTGCTTTCCCAGGCGGTCCGCAGCCGCGCCGGCGCGCATCAGCAGAGTGGCGACATCCGCCGGCAGCGTTGCGCGCTCCACGAGCCGCAGCGTGGCGTCCAGGAACGTCGCGTCGTCGTTGCGGTCTTTCGCGTGCGCCTGAAGCATGCGCAGCGCCCATGTGGAGGGCTCCCGCTCCGCCGCCGCCAGCTCGACCAGATCGCGCGTCGCCTCCCAGCTGCCGGTGGCGCCGCGCATCCGCAGTCGAGCGGCGAGCTCGGCGTGGGCGGTGCATTCGGCCGATCCGGTTCCCCGTAGCACCGCCGCGATCGCGCTGGCGATGGGCTCGATCTCGTCGTCGCGCCCCTCGCCGACGAGGTGGTGCTCGACGTGCCGCAGGCTCGGCTTGTGGTCGGGCACTTCCTCGAGGATCGAGCGATGCCAGAGCAGCGCGCTGGCAGGGTCGTGCCGCGCCGTGGCGTCGAGCGCGGCCAGTCGCTCGTACGCCTCGCGACGGGTGCGGACGTCCACGGCGCTCTTGGCAGCTGACAGCAGCTCGTCGGCCAGCCTCGAGACCCGTCCCGTTCGCAGCTCGGCGCGCTCGCGCGCGATCTCGCCGAGGGACCCGCCGGTGCTCGCCGCAGCCTCCGCGCATCGGAGTGCTCCCTCCTCGTCGCCCGCGTGCTCGTACTCGTGCGCCGCCTCGAGGTACAGAAGCGGGCGCGCGCCACCGGTGGCTGCGCCGGCGCGCTCTTCTCGCCAGGCGGCCCGGTCGTCGAGGGGCTCGGATGCCATTCGTTCGCAGAGCTCGCGGAGCGCGACGTCGGACTGGCGCGCGGTGTGGGCTTGCAGCAGACGCTCGGCGGCGACGGCGGGGTCCCGGTCAGCGACGAGGAGCGCCTCTCGTACCGCATCCAGGGCGACCTCGATGGGATCGGATGCTGTGGCCTGGCGCTCACGGACCCAGCGCAGGACTTCCTCGAAGTCGCCGGCGCGGCGAGCGATTCGCTCGGCGAGGAACGCCGCGATGGGGAGCGACGGCGAGGCTCGGTGCGCGCTCTCGAGCATGGCTGCACGGGTGGGGCCTGGCAGGGAGTCGCCGCTGCGGGTCACCGCCTCGATACGCACGATTGCACTGCTGACGCCGTCGCCGAGGTCGTCCGCGAGCGCGTTCAGGTCGGCGACGAGGTCGATCGTGTCGAGCGACGACAGAGCGCGGAGGGCGAGCTCGGAGCGAGGATCGGCCGCACGCACGGCCCGATAGGCCTGGATGGCGCGAGTGCTGTCGCCTGCGCGCTCGGCAACGGTCGCGGCGGCGAGCGCGCCCATCGAGCGCTCCAGCGGCGACTCGCGTCCGGCGCTCCAGGTCTCGAGCGCAGCGCTCACGTCTCCCCAGCGCCCCGAACGCGCCGCCATCTCGACGCCCAGCGCCCAGATGCTCGTGTGCGCATGGGGGTCGAGGGCTTCGATCGCGCCGCCAATCTCTCCTGGGGAGGCAGACGCGGCGAGCAGTCTCCCCAGGCGCACGAGCGCACGCGCAGAGGCATCCCCCGCCGTCCTCTGGGTCCGCGCGCGCACGGCGTCGGGTCCGCCACCGCCGGCCGGGAGCGCCACCGCGGTGATGGCCGCTGCCAGCGGCAGCATTCCCCGGACCTCCGCGGCAGTATCGAGGCCCGGATCGGTCGGGGCAAGCGGCAGGTCGAGCAGCGTCATGAGCGTCAGCCGATCGCACGGACTCAGGGTCTCATCCTCGAGGGCGTGCGCCACGAGCTCGGGATCGTGGAGCTCCATTCCCCGGGCAGCCAGAGGTCGCCGCGCCTCGTCGATGCCCTGCCCGACGAGCTCGCGCAGCCATCGGGCGGCCTCGGGGCGGCTCGCTGTTCGCGTCGCAGCAAGGGCGGCGGCGAGCCACGTCGCCGCGGTCGCGAGCTCCGGTACCGTCGCGAGGCTCGCGACGAGCGGCGCGGCCGCTGCGGTGTCCGCCCGGTCCAAAGCCTGCCGGGCCATGAGCAGGAGCTCGTTCGGCGAAGGCGGAGCGGTCGCCGCGTCCCTCGTCTCCTGGCCGCGCAGACGGAGGCACGCGCCGATGGCTGCGCCGATAGGTGACAGGACCGGGGAGTCCGGAAGACGGAGCGCGGCGCTGGCCGTTTCGCCGCGACCGAGCGCTCGCGTCGCTCGGAGGACCGCAGCGCGGACGTCCGTCGTGGAGATGCGGGCCGCTTGCTCGAGGCGCTTGGACGCGCCGTCTTCGTCTCCCGCGGCGCTCAGGGCGGCCGCGGCGAGCAGCGTCGAGTGGAGGCGGGCAGGGCCATTCGGCGTCATCTTGAGCTCTGCATCGAGCGCCGCCAGGTAGCTTGCCGCCTCGGGGGGCGACTGCATCAGCGCCCTCGTCTGGCGATGCGGGAGCGCCAGCAGCGGTGCCCCGTCGCGTGCCTCCTTGGCCAGCTCGATCGCCCGATCGCGGTCGCCGACGATTGCGAGCAGCTCGCTGCACGCGAGGAGCCCTCGCGCGCGGGCGGTCTTGTCGGCGAAAGCGCGGGCCTCCTCCTCGAGCCACGCCGCGCGGGCCCGAAAGGAGTCGCGCTTCGCATCGTCGAGCCATTCGCTCGCAGGCCTCTCGTCCTGCCACTGCGGGGCTGGCTTGATCTCTCCGTCTGCGTCCTCGCCGTCCGCGTCCTTCGTGCGAAGCGGGGGCGGGGGCGGCGGCGGAAGCGACTTGGGCCGGACCGACGGCGCGCGCATTCCTATTTCGTCGTCGGATGGTATGGTCGCCTGCTCGGCACGGGGCGCAGGGAGCGAATCGTCCAGGGCGACGTCGATCCCGTCGCTGTCGGGCCCGGGCCCGCCGCCCGCAAGTCGCGCGTTCGCGGAATCTTGCTGCTGGAGGACCTCGCGCGGAACGTAGGTGATGGCCGTCTTTCCTTCTTCTTCGTCGTCGTCTTCGCCACCTTCCAGCGCATGGCTGGCTGCGAGGGGAGCGGCCGGCACTCTCGGCGGGATCTTCTGCGGCGTGAACGGCGGCGGAGTGGGCGGACGGTAGAGCGGGCGCGACACCGGGGGCGGACTGTCGGCGGGGACGTCCCTGGCGACCTCGGGCACGAACGACTTCTCGTCCCACTCCTGGAGAGCTTGATCCCAGTCGAACGGCTCGACTTCGTCCGGAGCTTTCTTGTCGTCCGTCATGTCGCGCCCTCGAGCCCGAGGGCTTGCCGGAGCTCCAGATACCTGGGTGAAAGCACGAACTGGATGAGCTCCTCCGCGCGCGCATGGCCCTTTATCGCGCTTTCCAGCTGCTCCACCGGGACGCGCAGGACATCGCTCAGGACCACACCCGGATCGCCGCACGCGATCGTCGCCATCCGATCCTGCGACGCGAGCGACCGCTTGTGCCACGCGCGGGCGTCCGCGTTGCGTGAAACCACCTCGTGGCACACGTCGGGCAGGAGCTTGCGCGTCTTGCGTGCGATGGCCTTGCCGATCAGCTTCTCGATCTCCGCAAGCACCGGGTAGGTTGGGTGGGCGACGGGCACCTCGGCGAGCCGGCAGGCCGCGACGACGATGGCGGCGATCGACGTCTCGTCGCGGGAGCGCGTGACGGTGGCGCCACGGACGATCGCGAGCAGCTCGCGAGCCACGCGTCCGCGCGCGAGCGGACCGAGCGGCGCATTGACCCCGGCGCCGACCACAAGCGCCGGCGGTTCGCCCGGAATCCCCTGGACTGCGAAGCGGTCCGTCCCGCCGACGTAAAGGTCGAACTCGCGGATCCCGAAGGCGCCGGCCCACGTCGCGACCTCGTTGCGGAGCGCGAGGCCGCTGCGCGGATCGACCTTGTCGCGACGGCCTACGCCGCAGCTCTGGAGCGTCGGGCCGAGCGCCTCGGCCAGCGTCGGTCCGAGAAGCGCGAAGAGGTCCGCGACGGGGCCTTCGTCGCCGGGAGCGAGGATCGACTGCAGTGTCGCGGCCGACACGGCCACCTGGGGCACGCGCGGCTTGCTCGACGAGAGCTGGACGAGGGTCTGCTCGGCGGCGGCGTTCCCCCCGCCGAGGGCGAGAAGGGCTCCGAGCGCCGCCTGCTGGAGCGCGAGGTCCCGCTGCGCCGCGGCGACCTTCGCGAGGCGCTCCACCGCTGCCACGTCGGTGGGTCGAGCATCGAGGTGCTTCACGAGCGCCTGCCGTGCGCCCTCCAGCAGGCGCCGGCGCATATCGGGCGGATGTTCGGTCCGGAGAAGAAGGTCCAGGGCGTCGGCGTCCGCGGGCTCCTCTTCGAGCAGCTTCACGACAGCCGCCGATGCGCCCTGGGGATTCCCGAGCCTGTCGCGATGGATGGCCATCGCCAGACGCGCCGCCTCGACGCGGCCTTCCGCGCTCGGGCGCTCGCGCATGAGCTCCTCGAGGATTGACGTCGCTTCCTTCCACGATCCGGTACGTGCCGCCGCGCGCGCGAGGCGCTCGCGCACCGGGAGCGAAGAGAGCTTTGCCCGATGAAGGGTGAGCAGCACGGCCAGCGCCGCCTCGGGTTTGTCGAGTTTTTTCTCGTACAGATCGACGGCGGCGACGCCGGCGGTCACGCGGCTTTTCGCCGGTGCCGCGTCCAGCGTGGCGAGGCGCGTCAGCGAAGTCGCCGCGTCGGCGAACTGACCGCGCCGGATGTTGATCTCGCCGAGGAGGGCGAGCGCGCCCACGTGGTCCGGGTCGAGCATCGTGACGTGCTCGAGCGCGGTGAGCGCGGCGTCCTGATCGCCCTTCTCGCGCAAGACCCGCGCCTGCTCCCAGAAGAGCTTCTGGATCTCGCTCGACTCGTCCGTCACCTCGAGCCGGCGGGCGATCAGCGCCAGGAGATGGTCGTTCTCCTTTCGCGCCCGCACGCGGCGAAACAGCCGATCGAAAGCCACGGCACGGCCAGCATCGCGAGCGAAGCTCGCCTCGAGGGCCCGTTCCGCGTTCGCCTCGTCGGACAGCTCGAGCCACAGGAGCCCGGCCTCCTCCCAGAACGCGGCGCCGCGCTCGGCGTCGTGACACCTCGCGCCCAGCTCGGCCGCCGCGCGCGCGCGCAATGGTTTGTCACCGTCGTGCTCGCCGCAGGCGCGAAGCCCCTCCCACGCGGCGAGGTCGGCCGGTCGCTTGGCGGCGGCCGCCTCGAACGCCTGGCGTGCGGCGGCGGAGTCTCCGGCGGCGAGCCAGGCCCAGCCCGTGAGCGACGTGGCGTCGGCCGTCGCATCATCCCCCAGGACGCCGTCGAGCCCCGTCAGGGCGGCGACGCGACGGCGAGGATCGCAGCCGGGGGGGGCAAGCTCGAGGTTCGCCAGGCGCACAGCCGCGGAGTCCCCCGCGACGAACGGGACGGCATCGTTGCGTTCGATCCGCGCCTGAACGAGAGCCGCGGACGCCAGCATCTGCTCGCGACCCTTGCCCGAGAGCGAAGCGGCGATGGCGAGCTGCGCTCGACGGTCTTCGCGTGGCTCCCCGACGACCGACGCGGCCGCGAGCCACTCGAGCGCCGCGGGCAACCCGCCGCCGACGTCGAACCATTGCCTGGATGCGCGGGCAGCCTCCTCGGCGTCGCCCGATTCGCGCGCCACCCGGACTTGCTCGGCGGCCGCCACGAGTGAGGCCCGGGGTCCGCACGACCCGACTCGGGTGAGCGCGGCCCGCATCGAATCGGCGTCGGACGCGGCACCCGACCAGCCGATCCGCCCGAGGGCGGCGGCCACGCCGATCGGCCCGTCCGCGTCGTCCATCGTCGAGAGGGCTGCGGCGGCAGCGGTGCCATCGCCTCCTCCGACCTCCGTCGCGAATCGCTCGAGCGCCAGAACTCGCTCGTCTCCGCCGCCCTGCCCAGCGCGCTCGATGGACCTGCGGCGACCCTGCGGCGAGTCCAGCTCCGCGCCCCACGAGGCCCAGCCGAGCACGGCCTTCGCGGACTCCGGCGCGCCGGTGACCGCGGCTTCCAGCTCTTCGAGCGCCGTCTTGCGATCGTCCGCGCGCCAGCGCTCGAAACCGGCTTCCAGGCGAAGCGTGGCGGCGAAGACGGCGTCGCTCGAAGCTACGGCGGCGTCGGAGGCAAGGCGGCCAGCCGCAGCGTGGTCGCCGGCCTGTCGGTCGAGGTCCCCGAGGTACGCGGCCACGAGCGTGTCGGACGGGTCACGGTCCGCCAGCTCGCGCAGCCGCGCGCGGGCGGACTGCAGGTCGCCCGCCGCCTGAGCGCGCATTGCCGCGACGGTCGCGAGACCGCGGGCGAGGTCCGGATTGCCCTCGAGCGCGACGAGCTTGTCCAGGGCGTCGCGAGAGCGCAGGTTCGCATCCGACTTGTCTTCCGCGGGCGAGTAGGCCTCGAGGATGCTCGGGAGCCACGCGGCCTTCGGTGCTGCCGCCATGTCGCGCAGCGCATGGGCCGCCGCCTCGGCGTCGCCGCGCGCACGTCGCAGACGCGCGAGCTCCAGGTGGAGTGAGATGGCCTCGTCCTCCGCGCCTCCGCCGGCGAGGAGCCGCTTCGTCGCCTCCTCGTACCAGGTGGGGTCGCCCACGATGCTCGCCAGGGCACGACCCAGGCGCGCCGTGGTGGCCGGCGCGACACCGAAGAGCGCCGCCTGGCTGAGCGCCGCCTTCGCGCCGGCGGAGTCGCCCCCGCGGACCGCCCAGACGTACGCGGCCAGCAGGAAAGCGCGGCCCCGCGCCTCGTCGGTCGCGAGGTGGTCCGCGAACGACTCGAGCTGGGCCGCGAATGCCCCGCCGTCGCCGCCGTCGGCCAGCATGTCGAGCTGCAGTGCCCGCGCCGGTAGACAACCGGGATCGCCGGCGATGGCGCGCGATAGGGCCTCGAGAGCCCGCGGTGCGTCGCCCTGCGTCGCGGCCTGCTCCGCGACCCGCATCGCGAGCGCGGCCGCCAGGCGGCCATCCTCTTCAACCGCGAGGCGCTTCTCGGCGAGCTGCGCCGCCAGCGCCGTGTCCCCCGTCTGTTCGGCGATGCGAATGCGGGCGTTGCCGACCGCTCCTTCCGCGAGGCGCGCCTCGTCTCCACCGAGGGCGCCGACGAGCGAGAGGGCCCGGTCGAGCGCAGCCGCCGCGCGATCGAACTGGCCCGCGCGTTTGCGCGCGTCGGCAGCCCTCATCCATGCGTCGACCACCCTCGCCGGCTGCCTCACCCAGTGGGGAACGCCGAACGCGTCGCCCCTCGCCGCGTCGACGACGGCGTCCTGCATCAGCTCGGCCAGCGCTTCGAGGGAGGCTGCGTGCAGATCCAGTCGCGTTCGCGCCTCGTCGGTTCCGACGACGCCGGGATGATCACGCACGATCTGCTCGAGGAGAACGGTCGCAGTCCAGGTCGATTCGGAGTCGAGGTTTCTGGCCTGCTGCAGGAGAGAGAGCGAGGTGTCGATCTCTCCGACGGCCTCCGCGAGGCGCGCGCCGTCGACGAGGAGCAGCCCGCGCCAGGCGGGCTCGGAGGCGTAATTCGTGCGCCCGCTCAGGGCCTCCTGACGGGTTGCGGGATCGCCCGTGCGCCCCGCGAGTACCTCCAGCAGCAGCCAGGCCGTTGCTCGCTCGGCCGCCGGCGCCCCCTCGACATCGGCCGCGGAGCGAGCGCTGGCCTTCGCCTCGCCCAGATGGCCGTTCACATCGGCCTCGAAGGTCGCACGCATCGTCAGGGCGCGCGCCGTCTCGTCGGCCCCCTTGGCCGTCCGCACGAGGGCGTCGATCAGCTTGCCGAGGTTCTTGAGACTCCGGCGCTTTTCGAGGAGACGTACGAGGCCCTCGAGGGGCTCGCGAAAGGCCGGGTCGGCGTTGTACGCCGCGAGGTAATCCCGTGCGGCCCCGGGCTGATCGCCCGCGCTCTCCTCGAGGTCGGCCGCGTCCGCGAGGAGGCGCGCTTGCCGCGCCGGGCTGGTGGCGCTCGCGAGCTCCGCCCGCAGGCGCCGTATGGTCTCGTCAGTCGGGGGCGAATGGGACATGCGCGGAGCCAGCGCGGACGACCGCTACTTTGGTGCCGAGCGTAGCTCACTCGACCGCCCGATTGGATGAACATTCGCGCGCGAGCCTTTGGCAGGGCGCTGTCTAAGTAGCGCAGCAGCCCGTCAGAGGAGGCGATCCAGCTTCTCCTGCACCTTGCCTTCGACCTTGCCCTTCAGCATCCTCAGAAAGAACGGGAGGTCGATCTCCACCGAGACCTCCTCCGCCGACACTCGGACCAGGCCCTTCGTGCCCTTGGCTGGACCCCGCGGCGCCTCGAAGACGAGCCGATCGTCCTCCCAGTGCCATACGAGGCCCAGCTTTGCTTCCATGGATCTCGCCAGCTCCTCGGCGCGCTTTCGCGCCTCGTCCCTCGGGAGAGCGTGGCTGCGCCGCATCTCGATTGTCGCCATGTCGTCAATCTCCCTCTCTACTCGAGCCTCTTCACCACCCAGTAGCCGCGCGGCGTATCGACCGGGGCGCTGATCCCGCCGACCGGCAGGGTGAAGAGGACGTACTCCGGAGCCGGCTCGAGGATCCCCAGCTTCACCCTGCCGATGTCGTCGGCCGACCCCGCGTCCCCTTGCTGCACCGCGGCGTGGAAATCCTGCTCGGCCGTGACGCGCAGCTTGCTGGCGAGCGCCTTCGCGTCGCCCTTCGAGCGGGTGGGCGCGCGGCCTCCGCCGACGCTCGGCTGGGCGCCCGCGTACGACACGAGCACCACCCCGAAGCGGACCTGACGGGCAACCCCGGCGGGCAGTGGAGGCACGGACGTGCCGTCCGGCATCGTCGTCCCGGCGCCCCCGTCGGTGCGGAGATCGAACACTCCGAGATCGTCGCCCAGGACAGCGCCCGAATCGGCAGCCCGCCCGCCATCGCCGTAGGCGAACATCAGCGCGCCGCCGTCATCGTCGGACGCGTCGCCCGACCGGGCGCGCGGATCGCGTCCGATCGCCTTCGGGGGGTGGAAGCTCGTCGCGACCAGCCAGACGGCGAGCCCGACGGCCACGAGACCGACCAGCGTCGTGGCCCATCGCTGCATGGCCGTGTTTACTTCGCCCCGGTCGGCTTCGCGCCGGCTCCGGCGTCTGGCGACTCGGTGTCCTGCGGGATCTCGTTGTCCGGAGGCGGAGCGGGGGGACCGAACTCCTCGTGAAGGCGCTGGGTGGCCGGCGGGGGATCGCCGTACAGCTCGAGCTCGACCGCGAGCCAGTTCTCGCGCCGGACGAGGATCCCACGCTGCGCCCGGGCGTCGATCGCAGCGGCGTCCCCGCCCTGTGCATCGGCCGCCACGACCGGTACGCCCTCGAGCTTCGCGAGATCCCGCTCGACCTCGGCCAGGTCTCGCCGCACGAGGACGGGGTCAATCTGCTCGCGCTCTGCATACTCGTCGGTGAGGATCACCAGCTTGTCCGGGCCTGCCTCCGCGAAGCCCGGGCCGACCGCGCAGCGCTTCGTCTCGGATCCTTGCCGGTACGTCACGATCCCCGTGCGCAGCGCCGCGAGGAGCGGAAGGTGCCCGGGCAGGACGCCGAACTCGCCGTCCACGCTCGGGGCCGTGACCTCGTCCACGCTGGCAGTCAACGCGCGGCCGCGGGGGGTGACGATGTCGAGCTGGATCTTGTCGGCCATGTTGTCGGGCATGTCAGCCCTTGCCCACGAGCTTCTGCGCCTTCTCCTTGGCTTCGTCGATGTTGCCGACCATGTAGAAGGCCTGCTCGGGTAGCGCGTCGAGCTTGCCCTGGATGATCTCCTCGAACCCGTCGATCGTCTCCTTCAGCGGGACGTATTTCCCCGGCGTCCCGGTGAACTGGGAGGCCACGAAGAACGGCTGAGACAGGAAGCGCTGCAGCTTGCGCGCTCTGGCGACGGTCAGCTTGTCGTCCTCGCTGAGCTCGTCCATGCCGAGGATGGCGATGATGTCCTGGAGGTCCTTGTACTTCTGCAGGATCGCCTGCACTTGACGGGCGACCGCGTAGTGGCGCGGACCGATGACGCCCGGATCGAGGAGCGTCGACGTCGAGTCGAGCGGATCGACGGCGGGGTAGATCCCGATCTCGGTGAGCGCGCGGTTGAGGACGGTCGTCGCGTCGAGGTGCGCAAACGTCGTCGCCGGCGCGGGGTCGGTCAGGTCGTCAGCGGGGACGTAGATCGCCTGGACGCTCGTGATCGACCCCTTGTTCGTCGACGTGATCCGCTCCTGGAGCGCGCCCATCTCGGTCGAGAGCGTGGGCTGATAGCCGACGGCGCTCGGGATTCGACCGAGCAGCGCGGAGACCTCCGACCCGGCCTGGGTGAATCGGAAGATGTTGTCGACGAAGAGGAGGACGTCCTGCTTCTCCTCGTCGCGGAAGTACTCCGCCACGGTGAGCGCGCTCAGGGCGACGCGCGCGCGGGCCCCGGGAGGCTCGTTCATCTGACCGTAGACGAGCGCCGTCTTGCTGATGACCGGCTCGCCGGTCTGCAGCTTGGTCTCCGTCATCTCGATGTAAAGGTCGTTCCCCTCGCGCGTCCGCTCGCCGACGCCCGCGAAGCAGCTCACCCCCCCGTGCGCCTTCGCCACGTTGTTGATGAGCTCCTGGATCAGCACCGTCTTGCCCACGCCGGCGCCGCCGAATAGACCGATCTTGCCGCCCTTCCGGTACGGAGCGAGCAGGTCGATGACCTTGATGCCCGTCTCGAAGATCTCGATCTTCGTGGACTGCTCGACGAAGGTCGGCGGCGGCCGGT
>Ga0209415_10007255_pt1 | contig 19393 bp, 19 predicted proteins | sample PeaSoiSIISIP2007_FD_187696 | JGI IMG/M metagenome (GOLD analysis project Ga0209415, IMG submission 187696) | Peat soil microbial communities from Weissenstadt, Germany - SII-SIP-2007 (SPAdes) (version 2) | ecosystem: Environmental > Terrestrial > Soil > Wetlands > Peat | place: Germany... | reverse complement strand
CCCCGCTACAGCAGACCCGAGATGGACGCCATCTGGGCGCCCGAGAACCGCTACCGCATCTGGTTCGAGATCGAGGCGCTCGCGGCCGAAGGCATGGCGCAATACGGCCTCATCCCCGCGGCCGCGGCCCGCGCGATCCGCGAGAAGGGCGGCGCCCAGGTCGCCAGGATCAACGCCGCCGAGGTCGCGCGCATCGACGCGATCGAGCGCGAAACCCGTCACGACGTGATCGCCTTCCTCACCTGGCTCGCCGAGTCGATCGGCCCCGACAGCCGATTCGTCCACCAGGGCATGACCAGCTCCGACGTGCTGGACACCTGCCTGTCGGTGCAGCTCACCGAGGCGACCGACCTGCTGCTGGCCGACCTCGACCGCGTGCTGGCCGCCCTGAAGACCCGCGCCTACGAGCACAAGACCACGCTGACCATTGGGCGCAGCCACGGCATCCATGCCGAGCCGACCACCTTCGGCCTGAAGCTGGCCGGCCATTACGCCGAGTTCGCCCGCGACCGCGCCCGCCTGCTCGCCGCGCGGGGCGAAATAGCGGTGGCGGCGATCTCCGGCGCGGTCGGCACCTTCGCGCATCTCGATCGCCGGGTGGAAGCCTTCGTCGCCGAGCGCCTGGGCCTGGCCGCCGAGCCGGTCTCCACCCAGATCATCCCGCGCGACCGCCACGCAGCGTATTTCTGCACCCTCGGCGTGATCGCCAGCGGCATCGAGCGCCTGGCCACCGAGGTGCGCCACCTGCAGCGCAGCGAGGTGCGCGAGGCGGAGGAGTTCTTCCACCCGGGCCAGAAGGGCTCCTCGGCGATGCCGCACAAGCGCAACCCGGTGCTGAGCGAGAACCTGACCGGCCTCGCCCGTATCGTCCGCGCCGCGGTCGTGCCGGCGCTGGAGAACGTGACGCTGTGGCACGAGCGCGACATCAGCCATTCCAGCGTGGAGCGGGTGATCGCCCCGGACGCGACCACCGCGCTGGACTTCGCCCTGAACCGGCTGGCCGGGATGATGCAGCGCCTGGTGGTGCACCCGGCGCGGATGCTGGCCAACCTGGAGAGCCTGGGCGGCGTGGTGCATTCCGGCGAGGTGCTGCTGGCGCTGACCCGGGCGGGCATCCTGCGCGAGGACGCGTATCGGATCGTGCAGCGCAACGCGATGGCGACCTGGGAGCGGCTGGGCACGCCGGAGGGCAAAAACTTCCGCGCCAACCTGCTGGCCGACCCGGAGGTGGCCGGCCGGATTTCTGCTACCGAGCTGGACCGCGCGATGGACCCCGCGCTGCACCTGAAGCAGGTGGACGGCGTGTTCGCCCGGGTGTTCGGCGAGGACGCGGCGGCGGCCGAGGGATCGCCGCGCTGATCGGGCGGGTCGGGGGTATCGCAGCCGCGCACACCAGGCCGTCCCATCAAAACCGCCCGGCAATGCCGGCGCAAACCCCGACGCCGGCGATGACGAGGAACGCGAACCCCACCACCGCGGCATAGCCGCCCCGCAGGCGCAGCGGCGCCGGCAGGGCAGTGCGGGCGAGGCGATACAGGAAGCCGAGCACCAGCGGCAGCAGCAGCGCGTTCAGCACCCCGGCGGCGATCGAAATCCTGACCGGATCGATCCCCGACGCGACCAACGCGCCGCCGGCCACCAGCATCAGGCTCAGCCCGCCGTAGAACCACGGCGCCTGCCGCGGGTGGTGCTCCAGCGAGTGCTGCACGCCAAGCACCTCGCCGACGCTCCAGGCGAGCGTCAGGCAGACCACGATGGTCGCGACCAGCGCACCGCCGGACAGCCCAAGGACGAACACCGCCCGGCCGATCGCGGGGCCCAGCGTCGCGGTGAACGCGGTCTCGATCTCCACCACCGTGTTCAGCTTCGCGCCCCCGCCGAGCGTCGCCCCGGCGGCGACCAGCAGCGACACCGTGATCGTCTGGCACAGCACCACCCCCGCCAGCGTTTCCAGCCGCGCGCCCCTAACATGGCGGGGACCGAGGCCCTTATCGACGCTGGCCGACTGCTGATACAGCAGCGCCCAGGGGATGACGCTGGTGCCGAGATTGGCCGCGAGCAGATACAGGTACCCGGGGTCGCGCAACGCCAGCTCGCCGGCCTGGTGCACCATCGGCGCCCACCCCGGCGCCGCGCGCCAAGCCATCACCAGGAAGGCCAGCTCGAACAGGCCGAAGAACAGCGCGACGCGCTCGACCGAGCGGTAGGAGCCGGTCAGCACCATCAGGATCAGGCCGCCGACGACGCCGGCCATGGCGGGCGCAACCGGCACCCCGAACGCCTGCGCGGCGCCCGCCAGGCCGCTCATCTCGCTGACCAACGCCCCGAAACAGCTCAGGGCGAGAGCGGTCAGCAACAGCGCGGCGGGAATGCGGCCGAAGCGGCGCAACACCAGCTCGGCGGCGCCCTGTCGCGTGCCGAGCCCGAGCCGCAGCGCCACCTCCTGCGCCATGAACATGAACGGGATCAGCAGCAGGTTCGGCAGCAGCAGGCGGTAGCCCCATTGCGCGCCGCTCTGCGCCACGGTGATGATGCTGCCCGCGTCGGTGTCCGCGAGCATGGCGACCAGGCCGGGGCCGGCGGCGAGCGCCAACCGGCGCCAGGAGAAACGCCGGGCGGTCGCCGGGCCGGGTTCGCCGGCCGCGGCGGCTGTGCTGTCGCGATCGTCCGCCATCGGCGCCCCGGCCCCTTCGTCGCAGTGCCGCTGCCGACATAGCGCATGCGCCTTATGCGGCGCAGTGGTGGCTTGTGCCGGGCCACGCAGCGGCGTCGCACCAGCCGCTCGGCCGGCCGCTCGGCGGCAGTCCACGCCATCACCGCGTTCGCGTCGTGCAACCCACCGCGTCAGGCAGCTTGCAACCGACGGGGCCGGGCGATGCCCCGGGCGCCGGAGTCTTGACAACAGTAAATTCACATTTTACAATCGACCGCAATGATCGAAGGGGTCCGCCATCGCGGCCCAAGGCGGCTGTTTGAGGACGATGATCGCAGCCGGGTTCCAGCCGAATATGTCGGCCGTCTGCGGGTCATCCTCGCGGCTTTGGATGCGGCGGAGCGCGTGGAAGACATGGATATCCATACCTTCCGGCTGCACGCCCTCAAGGGTGATCTGAAAGGCCACTGGGCAGTGACGGTGCGCGCCAATTGGCGCGTCGTCTTCCGTTTCAGCCGGGGCAAGGCGACCGAGGTCGATCTGGTGGACTATCACTGAATGAAGCGGAGCAGACCATGCCGATGAAGAATCCGCCACACCCCGGCGAACTGATCCGGGACAACCTCGACGACCTTGGGCTGTCGGTCGCGGCGGGCGCCGCTGGCCTCGGCATCACGCGGCAGCAGCTTTACAACGTCATCAACGGCAAGAGTGGCGTGACGCCGGAGATGGCACTGCGGCTCGAAAAAGCCTTCGGCGGGTCCGCCGATGTGTGGCTGCGGATGCAGGTCAACTATGACCTGACGCAGGTCCGCAGGCGGGAAAAGGAGATTGCCGTGAGGCGGCTCGCGCCGCGATCGGCATAGCGTGCGATGGAAATGCGATATTATATTTCGCCAACCCACAAGCCAGCCACAGCAGGCGGCTAATCATCCCTAAAATACCGTCCTGCAATCCAAAACAGCAACACAACCAAGACTGTCGCTGCAGCGAAGCCGGCTGTAAGCCATATGAGAATAAAGGGCATCATCACCCTTCTCCGCCCGGTAAGAACGTGGGGGCATGGTCCATTGGTCCAGACCCTCCGCTTGATTTGCGCCTGCTTTCCTGACGGACTCTGAATACACGCAAGCATATCCGACCTGCTACCGAGGATAATGGCAGAGGTTTTGTCCGGCAGACAGGATTTTTTCTGAACTGCACGCGGGTATCTCCTTCGGGTCAACGCGCATCATGGTTGGCGTGCGCCGAACGACCGCCCGCATCACCCCGCCACCCCCAGCTCCCCCCGCAAATCCGCGATCACCCGATCCCGCGTCCGCGGATTCCACCGCACGCGCCCGCCGATCGGCGTATTCTCCACCTCCGGCAGCACTTTTAGCGCCACGAACACCGGCCCCGGCGCCCCCAGAATCCCCGGCAACGCCCGCTCAAACGCCCCCACCTCATCAAACGCCAACGCCCTGGGATACCCCGCCCCGAGCGCAATCTTGTCATACGCCACGACCTTCGCGTTCGGCACCGGCTGCCCGCCCGTCGTCGCGTAGCACTCGTTGTCCAACAGGAAATGATAGAAATTCGCCGGCGCCTGCTCGGCGATCGTCGCCAGCATCCCCAGGCTCATCAAGATATCGCCCTCGGAATCGAACAGCACCACGCGCCGCCCCGACTGTGCCAGCGCCAGCCCCAGCGCGAACCCCGCATGCCCGCCCATCGCCGGATCGCCCAGCGGCACGTCCAGCGCCTGCCGCTCCGACAGCTTCACCCAATGCCGCCCGCCGCGCCCCGGCACCACGATCGCGTCCCCGCGATGCCCCAGGAAAACACGCAAAGCCTCCGCCGTGTGCATCATGTCGTCCGTCCCCTCATCCCCCTGTCATTGCGACCCCGGCGAAGGCCGGGGGAAGCAATCCCCATCCGGTTGTGCGCCCGGCTGGGGCTCACTTCGTCTGCGGCTCGCAATGACACGGAACTCACCTTCACCGGTTGAACCCGTGATACTCGTCGCCCACCAGCACCACCGCCGGGCCCCGCCGCCGCTCGGCCTCGGCGAATGCGATCGAGATGCGCCCCGCGTCCGCATCGCTCTCCACCAGGTAGAACGGCAGGTCGAACGCATACAGGAACCGCTCGGTATACGTCGCCGCGCTGTCGGCATTCACCCCGTGGCGCGTCCAGCCGCGATACCCCACCATCAGCACCACCGGAACGTTCATCCCCAGCAGCCATCCCCGGATCGAATCCCCGGACTCCATCAGCCCCGTGTTCTGGATCAGGATCATCGGCCGCCGCCCGCCCGCGTGCAGCCCCGAGGCGATCGAGCACGCATGCCCCTCGCGCGACACCCCCACCAGCCGCAGCCCCGGCTCGGCCTGCATCAGCAGGAACAGCCAGTTGGTCTCGCTGTCCGGCAGCCACACCACGTCGGTCACGCCGTTCTTGCGCATCTCCGCCAGCACCGTCTCCGGCCGCAGCGCCACCGTCGCCTCGTTCATCGCACCCCCTGGCATGCCACCCTCCCGCCGCCCCGCCTTCAGCCACATACCGCCTTCAGCCGCATGCCCGCCCACAGCCACATGCCGCCTTCAGCCACATGCCCGCCCTGAGCCACATGCCCGCCTTCAGCCACATGTTTGTCGCCGGCGCGGCCGCCCATTAACATCCGCCGCGGATGGAACGTCAAAGCGCGCCGATGACCCGCACCACCAAGCGCGACGAATATCGCGCGCTGGCGCTGATCTGCTCCGCGCACCTGGTCAGCCACTTCCACTACCTCGTGCTGGTGCCGCTGTTCCCGCTGCTGAAGGCGCGGCTCGGCGTCGGCTACGTCGAGCTCGGCCTGGCGATCACGATCTTCAACCTCGTTTCCGCCTGCGCCCAAACGCCGATGGGCTACGCGGCCGACCGACTCGGACCGCGCCGCGTGCTGATTTCCGGGCTGCTGCTGTCGGGCGTCGCCTACGGCGCGGTCGCCCTCCACCCCACCTACCCGACGATCCTGGTCGCCGCCGCCCTCGGCGGGATCGCCAACGCGGTCTACCACCCATCCGACTACGCGCTGCTGGCCGCGGTCACCGACCCCGCGCGCGTCGGGCGGGCGTTCTCCTGGCACACCTTCGCCGGCTTCCTCGGCGGCGCGATCGCCCCGCCCGTCATGCTGCTGGTCAGCGCCCATGCCGGCCTGCAAGCAGCGGTGGCGACCGGCGCGGCGATCGGCCCGCTCGTCGCGCTGCCGCTGCTCGGCGCGTCCTGGCTCGACCATCACGCCCCAGCCCAGCGCGCGATCCAGCCGTCGGAGCGCACGCCGCAGCCAGCGCTGCGCGATCTCTATTCCCCGACGATCCTGACCCTGACGGTGTTCTTCGCGCTGCTCAACCTGTCCGGCGGCATGATCATGAACTTCTCCGTGGTCGCGCTGGCCGCCCTGTATGCCACGCCCCTGCCGCTCGCCAACGCGGCGCTCTCCGTCTTCCTCGCTGCGACCGCGGTCGGCGTGCTGGCCGGCGGCCTCATCGCCGACCTGACCCGCCGCCACGCCGAGCTGGCCGCGTCCTGCTTCGCCGTCACCGCGCTGGTCACCCTGTTGATCGGCAGCGTCCCGCTCGGCGCGGTCCTGCTGGTGCTTGCAATGCTCGTCGCCGGCTTCCTGTCCGGCATGATCGCCCCGTCGCGCGACATGATGGTGCGCGCCGCCGCGCCCCCGGGAGCCGCCGGCCGCGTTTTCGGCATCGTCACGACAGGCTTCAACGTCGGCGGCGCGGTGGGCCCGATGCTCGGCGGCTGGATCATGGACGGCGATGCGCCACGCTGGATCTTCTACAGCGCGGCGCTGTTCATGGCACTCGTGGTCGTGCTGGCGCTGCACACCGACTGGCGCTCCCGCCGCCGCGCGCGGCTCGCCGCCTATGCCGACGGGCTGGCACGGTGAGGCAGGCGTTTCGGGCACCTGGTCTCGGCGACGCGCAGGCGCTCGTGGCGGTGGCGGCCATCGATCCGACACAGAGGCTCAGAGCACGCAGGGATCTCAGAGAAGGCAAGGCAGTGCATGCGCTTCGCGCGAAGCGCAACATTCTTCCTCTGTGATCCCTGCGATCTCTGTGTCTCTCTCCGTGGCGGGGGTGAAGGCAAGCTCGGTGGCAGGCATCGTCTGTTCCCTCGCCTCGAAGGCCGATACATGCTACAAATACCATAGCCGGGCGCCGTGGACGTGACCGATGCCGACAGGCGGTGGAACTGCGTGACGGATGAGACGGTCTTCGTACGGCAATCGTAGGGACAACAATGGGACATCTCCAGCAAGTCGTCGAGGAAGCCTTGAGGTGGCGAAGCCAACGGGACCCATCCGCCGACGGGCGCGAGCAGCCTGCCGATTGCGGCGACCTGCCCTTCGTGATCAGGCGCGACGGCGAATGGCTGTACCGCGGCTCGCTGATCGAACGGAAGGAGCTGGTCCAACTGTTCGCGAGCGTCCTGCGACGCGAGGCGGACGGCAGCTACTGGTTGGTTACGCCGGTCGAGCGCGGCCGTATCGAAGTGGAGGATGCTCCCTTCCTTGGCGTGACGCTAGAAATCAGCGGCGAGGGGATGGCGCAAGAGTTGTCATTCAAGACCAACGTCGGCGAAGTTGTCCAGCCGGACGACGATCACACAATCCGTTACCGTGACGGCCGGGTTTATATCGGCGTCCGTGCAGGCAAGGTGACCCGTTACCCGATCGAGGCCTGCCTCACGGACGAGGCAATGCAGACGCTGCGGAAAGTCGTCGCGGTGCATGGAGACGATGGTCCGGGCGTCTGGAGCGCCGGCAAGTTCTTTCCGTTGGCCTACACTATCGCCAGCGGCCCGCCCCACGGCACGCTGCTGAAAAACGGCGCTCCCACCTCACGATTCACTCAGGCGGACATTGACAGCGGATCGGTTACTTATCACGAAGACGGTAGCACCGTCTCGAACGATGCGTTCTCCTTCAAGGTGACCGATCCGGCCGGCAACCGCACCGCCAACACCTCATTCCAGTTCCAGGGAACGGCAACGGCCGACACCGCCGCGCCGGTCGTCGTCAACGACAACCGCTTGGAGGATGCTGCCGAGCGCTTTCTGCGGGCTTCAGGCCGAACCGTGGAAACAGCCGACCGCCTGTTGGGTGCTGCACGGACGGGCAACAATGAAATTGCCGACCTCAACCGAAAGATCGCGACTCGGCTGGCAGAATTGAATGCCCACCAAACCGCCTGGTAACAATACCCCCTCGGGCGGGGGTGGCGATCTCGCGGCATCGGGCAAGGGCCTTCTGCAAAGCCTTTCGGAGGGCGTCCGCAACCTGCTTCTGCTGGATGAGAAGCTCGTCGCTCTCGGTAGAGAGGGAGACCGCGCGCGGGCGGATGTCCGGGCGCTACAGGAGGCAGTCTATCGCCTGCTGGGCAAGACAGAGGAGATGGACAAGCGTCTCGGGGAGCGCTTCGCCGAACTCGACAAGCGCCTTGGTGAGATCGACAAGCGTATCGATGTGCAGATAGAGCTGGCAATCCGCAAAGAATTGGAGCGGCGGGAGCGGTAGCTGACCCCCGCGCAACTACGAAATGCATAGTGTTGCACTCGGACCTTGCGAGCGTCTCGGACCGCGCAGGTTTGCTCATTGCCGAGTCAAGGAAATTTCGCGGCAGGAACGGCGAATCCTCGAGCAATCGGAAATTCATGAGTCTCGCCCGAATGATATGCCCGCGCAATGGCAAAGATTCCGATTCTGTAGTTCCGGTACTACAATGACATGGACAGACCGACCCGCTCAGCTCCAGAACGGTTCCAGCCGGTGGAACCGCTGCCACGCCCGGGCGATCCGTCCGCGCGCATCGCCGCTGCGCGCCGCGAGGAACCCGCGCACCAGGCCCGCCGCGTGCGCCCGCCCCCCGGCGCCCGCCCCAAGCTCCGCCAGCAACCCATCCGCGACGGCGCCGTCGTTCAGGCTGCCCAGCCGGTTCTGCAGCCGCGTCAGGCGTCGCATGAACCGCCGCGTCGCCTTGCCCGGATAGAGCGGCGCGAACACCTCGGCCACGTAGCGCATGCGCTTGGCACGCAGGCGGATCGCGTGCAGCGCCTCCGGATCGAGGTGCTGGATCGCCTCGCCGGCGGCGGCCAGCCGACGCAGCCGGCGCGCCAGGGCGCGGCTGGCGAATTCGTCCAGGCCAAGCGCCAGGGTCGCCGCCTGCGTCGGCTCCAGCGCCGCCAGCCAAGCCCGGCCGCCCGCCAGGCCGGCCAGCGTGATGCCCAGGCGGCGAAACTCCGAGCTGCGCAGCCAGTCGCGCAGCGCGGCATAGGCCTGCCGCCGCCGCCGTTCCGCCGCCGCACGCAGCCGCCGCAGACTGGTGTCGTCGGGCAGTACCTCGGCGACCGTGGCGGCGGTCTCGGTGACGAACACGTCCCACTCGCGCGCCGGTGCAAGGCGATCGCCCAGCGCCTTGAGGCTGACGGATGCCGCGTCCACCGCCGGACAGCCGACCGCGGAGCGGAACAGGGCGACGGCGGAGCGCAGCCGGCGCACCGCGACGCGCATCTCGTGCACCGGCTCGGGCCCATCGCGCCCGGCCGCGGCGAGCGGCGCATTGAACAGAATGACGTCGGCAAGATGCCCGAGCACGCAGCCGAACGCCTCCGCCACGGTCAGCCCCGCCGGCAGGCGCGGTGGGCCCGCGTGCCGCGCGGCAGCGAGCGTGGCGGTCGCCACCGCGCGCGCCTCTGCCGCCAGGCTCGCGGTGGGAACGGCAAGCTCGACCTCCTCGGCCAGCGCCAGCGCCAAGCCGAACAGCGCCGCCTCGTCGCCCGCCCCCTTGTCGCCGGCCCCCTTGTCGCCACCGCCCTTGTCGCCCGCCGACGCGCCGTTTGCCGCTGTGGCGGACGCCGCTGCGCCGTCCGCCGCCGCGCCGCTCGCCGCCGCGTCGCTCGCCGCTTTACCCGCCGCCGCTTTGCCCACCAGCGTCACGCGGCAAGCGGGTCGCCGCCGGCGTGCCCATCCCACCGTGCCGTGCAACAGCTCGATCGTCATCGCCGCGCCGTCGCGCACCAGCGGCAGGACCGTCAGCGACCCATCGAATCGCGCCACCCGCACCAAGCCGGCCGGCAGATTATGGTTGATCAGGTCGAGCGAGGCCGCCTGCTCGACCACCGGCGCCGGCGCCCCGGGCGGCCAGAATGCCGCCTCCGGCACCAGCCGCTCGATCCGCCAGACCCCGCGACTCTCCGCCAGCGCCAGCCCTTGCTGCGCCAGCGCGCCATCCGCGGTGTCATGCCAGACGATGCCGACCGCACGGCGCCGCAGCCGCCCTGCCCGCAGCCCGGCCAGCAGCTTGAGGCGCGGCAGCCGCGCGGCGTCGTCCGGTGCCAGGACAAGCTCCAGGACGGTCAAGCGTCGCCCGCCCCCGCGCCGTCCTGCGGCAGGTCGCGCGGGCGCAGGAACCGGATCAGTTGGCCGCCGCCGGCCGCGAGCTGCCCCCACGGCCCGGCGATACCGAATTCCGCCAGCGCGCCGGTCGGCAAGCCGGCGGTCAGTCGCTCGATCGCCCGGCTGGACGTGTCCCGGCTGGACGTATCCCGGCTGGGCGTATCATCGTGCCCGTGCCGCCCCGCCGTCCCGCGCGCGCCCACCAGCAGCAGCGCCAGCTCGTGCATCCCGGGATTGTGGCCGATCAGCATCACGCTGCGCACCGTCTCCGCCACCCCGTGCAGCACCTCCAGGAGCTGTGGCGCCGCGGCGAGGTACAGAACGTCCACCGGCTCGATCAGCGGCGCTTCATCCCAGGGTTCCAGTGCCGCCAGCGTCTCGCGGGTGCGGCGCGACGGCGACAGCAGCACGAGGTCCGGCGCCAGGCCGAGATCGCGCAGCGCCAGGCGCATCGCCGCCGCCGCCCGCCGCCCGCGCGGGCTGAGAGGTCGATCCTGGTCGGGCAGCGCCTTGTCGTCCCACGAGGACTTGGCATGGCGCAGAAGCAGGAGCTGGCGCATCGGCATGGCGTGGGGGCGCCTCTCTCGCGGCATCGTGACGCGGAGCCATTTCTGCCACGTCACGCGCGACTTGTCGCGGCCCGCCGGCGCGCGCACCCTGCGATCGGGGAATCGTGCCGGTCGCGGGCGAATCGTGCCGGTCGGAGCGTCGTATGTCGGGCCGCGCGGAGGTGATTGACCGAAGAGGCTTGCTGGTTGGTGCGCTGGCTTGCGGCGTCGCCACGGCGCACCGCGCCATGGCCATGGGAACCCCGCCGTCCGGCCTGTCCAGCCTGCCGATCCCCGCGTCCGGCAGCCTGGCATTCCGGCTGATCCGCCACGGCACGCCGATCGGCAATCATACGCTCGACTTCACCGTGGAGGGCGACACGCTCACGGTGCGCATCGCGGCCGATGTGGTCTACGCCATCGGTCCGATCCCCCTGGTTCGCTACAACCACCGCAACACCGAGGTCTGGCAGGGCGGCACGCTGGCCAGCCTGGATGCGCAGACCAACCGCAATGGCCGGCTGCTGCACATGTCGGCGCACCGCACCCCGGCCGGCCTGCAGGTTGAGGGCAGTGGCACCAGCCCGTACATCGCCCCCGATGACGCCATGCCGACGACCTACTGGAATGTCCGCATGCTGCTCGGGCCGATGATCGGCGTGCAGGACGGCATGCTGGTGCACCCAAAAGTCACCGAGAAGCCGCTCGAGCCCATCCGGCTCGCCTCCGGGGCGCAGGCGGCGGCGAGGTGCTACAGCCTGACCGGCGATCTTGATCTGGACCTCTGGTACGCCCCGGACGGCAGTTGGATGAGCATGCGGTTTGCCGTGGCCGACGGGTCGGTGATCACCTACGAACGGCTGTAGTGCGCTTGCCGCCCCCCGTCATGGCCAGCCATGTGCGGCTTGCCTGGCCTGCCGTTCACGCCGTCGCGACAACCCGCACATGCCCCTGGCGGCGCGATCGGGGCGCCGGCTTCACGGTGATCTCGACATCCCGGCCGAGAGCATTGAGCCAGTTCGCCAGCCGATCGATCGTCACGCTCTCCATGCGGCCACGGAATACCTTGGAGAGGGTCGGCTGGTCGGTGCCGCACAGCCGCGCCGCTTCCTGCTGCGTCAATTTGCGCTGCTGAATGGCATGCTTGATCGCCATGATCAGCGTGCTCTTCGCCGTCAGTTCCGCCGCCTCGGCCGGCGTGAAGCCGATATCGGCAAACACGTTGCCGCTGCTGCGCTCGAAGGGAATCATGGCCATATTCAGTCCTCCGCGTCCAACGCGCGGGCGCGCCGCAAGCGCACCTCGATCAACTCGGCATCGGGCTTCGGCAGGCCGATCCCGGATTTCGACTTCTTCATGCAGGCGTGCAGCACATAGAGCGCCTTTCTGAGGTTCACGACATACATCAACCGGTAGGCGTTCCGCTCGAAGCTCTCACGTAATTCGTAAACGCCCGTCCCGAACTGCGGGAGTGGCTTCATATCGAGCGGTGTCTCGCCCTGCTGCAACTCGTATAGTTTGACACCAAAGGAGGCCTTCATCGCAGCGGGCAAGGACGAAATATCGTTCTTGCTGCTGGCGATCCAGACGATAGGCCGAGGCGTCGGCCGATCTCCTCGCGCCCAGCCGGGGATTGTGCGGCTGTGCCGGTCGGAACTCCTCATCGAACATAATATGGCATTTTTGCCATACACTGTCAAGCAAGTTGCTTGGCGGTGACCGTCGGCGCACCGGCTCTCGGATCAAGATCGATCCACGACAAATGCCCGCCCTTGCCCGCGCCGGTATCGAGGAACACCGCGGTGCCGCCCGCGCTGCCGTGCCGCACCAACGGCCGCCCATCGCCACTCCGTCGGTCGTGGCCGCAATACACCGTCAGGCCGGCGGGGATCCGATCCACCCAGCTCAGACGGCGCTCCGGATAGCCATCCGGCTGCGTGCGCCCCGTCGGCTCGCCATACAACGCCCGAGCCACTACCGGCCCCGGTCGGCCCAGCCCGACGACCGGGGACGGCCCCTCGAGCATCGCGGTGTGAAACCCGCCATGCACGAACAACGCGTCGCCCCATCGCAGCCATGCCGGCGCCCGCGCAACCTCGACCAGCACCCGTTCCCGCAACGCCGCATCGAGCTGGCCCAGCGTCGCCGCCACCGCCGCGTCCGCGCGCACCGCGTGGCCGACCAACACCCGCGCCAGCTTGAATTCGTGGTTCCCGACCAGGAACAATCCCCGGCTGGCATCGATCAGCGCGAACATGGCGCGCAGGACCGCGGCGCTGTCCGGCCCCTGATCGATCAGATCGCCAAGCTGCACGATGAACCGGTCGGTCGCCACCGCATAGGCGAACCCTCGCGCGTCGCCATGCACGTCACCGACCACGCGCAGGCCGACACCAGGCGGGATGCGCCGCTGCTCACCGATCATGGCAATCACTCGAACGAAGGAAGATCATGGTTCCGCCGGCTGGAGCGATCTGGCGCGACACCACAGCGGCAAGGCGGCGCGCCATGTCGAAACGACGGGATAAGAAACCGGGATCTTCCGCGATTCCTGTGGGTAGTTTCGCAGTCAACGGCGCCGCGAGCACGCCGGGGTGCCGGCGCTTCGCGGCTTGGCGCCGGAGCGGATCGGCGGCAAGGCGTCAACGCTTTGGCAATCATTTGCCGGGGGCGCCGCCAAAGAAAGCAAGTTTTTACGCAGATTTCAGCAGATGCGCGCGGATGCACGCAGATAAGAACAGGCTGAATGAGCTGTCGGGGAACATCATCGGCTGCGCGTTCACCGTGCGCAATACGCTCGGCGTTGGATTTCCGGAGCACGTTCATGAGAATGCGTTGGTACATGATTCGCGCAAGAGGCGATACGCCGTCGCGCAGCAACACGGCGCCACGGTCGTGTATGGCGGCGCGATGATCGGCCAGTATTTCGTGGACCGGTCGGTCGAGGACACGCCGCGGTCGAGTTGCAGACCGTCAAAACATTGGACGACGCGTATCGTGCTCAATGCGTCAACCATCTCACGGCAACCGGCCTGCCTCTCCGCCGACTGCCGAACTTCGCCAGGCGACGTCCGGAAATCAAGCGCGTTGCCAACCACCTGGGATGCATTCCGCTCCATCTGCGTGCATCCGCTGAAATCTGCGTCAAAACCTGCTTTCTTGTCTTCTTGCCGGCTTGCGCGTTCGCACGGGCATTGCGTGAGGCGTGCGGCAGATGCGGAACGATCAAACCGAAGCATGACCGCACCGGCCCACGCGACCGCACCGACCGGTCAGGCGGTGCCTCGATCAGCATGGTGGCGCCGTGCAGCGCGCTGTTCATCCGTGGTCGCAAATCCTGACCCTGTCAGACCCGGCAGGACGGGAAGCGGCAAGGATCGACATCAGCACCCTCCAACGCCGCCGACAAAGCAGCAAATCGCCTTGTAGCCGGCATTAACCCAACATTAACCAACCTCGCTCCTACAGTCGCATGCGTCCACCGCATCCAGCGGCCGGACCGCGATTGCGAGGACCGTGCGCGGCGAAGCAACCCCGGATATCGACGACCCGGTGATATCGTCGCCCTGGCCGGCGCGCGCCTTGGACCGCGTGGCCGAGGCCGTCGCCGCTCTGACCCGCCACATCGACCAGCGTCTCGCCGCCCGCGGCGGGCGTCTGCCGCTGCTGTTGCGTCACCTGTATCGCCTCGCGTGGTGGACCCTGACGCTGCGACTTCCGCACCACGCCACTCAATGGCTGCGTGCCCGGCGCACACGCCGCACCGCCGCCAGGACGCCGCCCACCGCCATCGCACCGCCGCCGCCCGCCAACCACATCCGCTTGCCCCGCGCGACGCATCCCGTGGTGTCGGTCATCATCCCGACCTACGGCCAGGTCCCCTGCACGCTGCGCTGCCTCGCCGCGATCGCCGCACACCCGCCCGCGGCGCCGATCGAGGTCATCGTCGTCGATGACGCCTCGCCCGATCCCGCGGTCGCCCAGTTCGACCAGGTCGAGGGCATTCGTCTGATCCGCCACCCAGCCAACCTGGGCTATCTGCGCACCTGCAACGCCGCCGCCAAACTGGCCACCGGCGCCTACCTGCTGTTCCTGAACAACGACACCGAGCCGCGCGCCGGGGCGCTCGACGCGCTGCTGGCGCTCGCCGATGCCCACCCCGACGCGGGGGCGGTCGGCGCCAAGCTGATCTACCCCGACGGACGGCTCCAGGAAGCCGGCGGCATCATCTGGAACGACGCCACCGGCTGGAACTACGGCCGCGGCGACGATCCCGCCAGGCCCGAATACAATTACGTTCGCGAGGTGGACTATTGCTCCGCCGCCGCCCTGCTGGTGCCGCGTGCCGTGTTCGCCGCCCTCGACGGCTTCGATCCGCGCTACGCCCCGGCCTATTTCGAGGACTCCGACCTGGCCTTCCGGCTGCGCGAGGCGGGCTACAAGGTGCTGTACGAACCGCGCGCCGTGGTCATGCACCACGAGGGCGTGTCGCACGGCACCGACCCAAGTCACGGGGTGAAGGCGCACCAGGAGATCAACCGCGACATCTTCGTCACGCGATGGGCGGACGTCCTGGCAACGCAGCACCTCCCGCCGGGGACCCAGGTCCTGCGCGCGCGCGATCGCGTCCTCGCGTACAAAGGTGGGGCGTACAAAGGTGGGCCGCCCAATGTGGTGGCGCCCAGAGTGGGGGCGGCCAATGTGGGGACGCCCAATGTGGGGATGCGCCACGTGGGCGCGCGCAGCCCGTGGGCACCCAAGGTCGGCGCGCGCTCCGTGGTGCTGGTGATCGACCATCGCGTCCCCGAGCCCGACCGCGACGCCGGTTCGCGCACCATGCTGGCGTTCGTCCAGGCGCTGCTGCAGGCCGGCGCGGTGGTCAAGTTCTGGTCGGACTGCCCGACGCCGCGCCCGACCTATGAAGCCGCATTGCAGGCCCTGGGCGTCGAGGTGCAGCGTGGCGGCCTGTGGCGCTTCGGCGACTGGATCCGCGTCAACGGCCAGGCATTAACGCATGTCCTGCTGAGCCGCCCGCACGTGGCGGAGCGCTACCTGCCCCTGCTGCGCCGCCGCTCGCGCGCCCGCGTCGCGTTCTACGGCCACGACCTGCACCACGACCGCATGCGCCAGCACGCCCTGCTGGCGCGCGATCCATCGCTTGCCCGTGCCGCGCAACGTATGCTGCGGCGCGAGCGGCGCATCTGGCACGACGCCGACCTTGTGCTCTACCCGTCGCAGGCCGAGGTCGATCAGGTCGTCGCGCTGCTGCCCGGTGTCGTTGCGCGCGCGGTGCAATCCTGCGGCTTCGCCGACTTCGCGCCGCTGCGCCAACCGGCGCCGCGCCCAGAGCAGCACCCAGGGCAGTGCCAGGTGCTGCTGTTCGTCGCCGGGTTCGCCCACCCGCCGAACGAGGATGCCGCCTGCTGGCTGGCGCGCGACATCATGCCGCTGGTCCGCCGCCAGGCGCCGCTGGCCCGCCTGGCGATCGTCGGCTCGGACCCCACCGCGCGCGTGCGGGCGCTCGCCGACCTCGGCGTCACGATCGCGGCCAATGTCAGCGATGCAGAGCTGCGCGCGTGGTATGCCATGGCGCGCGTGGCGGTGGTCCCGCTGCGGCACGGGGCAGGGGTAAAACGCAAGGTGGTCGAGGCGCTGCGCGAGGGCCTGCCACTGGTCACCACCCCGGTCGGCGCGCAAGGCCTGCCCGGCCTCACCGCGGTGGCCGCGGTCTGCGGCACCGCCGAAACGATTGCCGCCGCGCTCGTGGCCCTGCTCGGCGATGACGGGTTGTGGGAAGATCGCAGTGCCGCCGGCATCGCCTACGCGCGCGCGAATTTCTCCGACGCCACGCTGCGCGCGTCGCTGTGCCGCGCCATGGGCGTGTCCAACGCCACCCTTCTTTCACCTCTCCCGCTCTTCGCGGGCTTGGGCCGCGAAGCGGACCAAGGCGGCGCGCGCAGCGCGCCGGGTGAGGGTGTCGCCCGCGGCACCACCCTCACCCGCGTCGCAAGTGCTCCGCGACCTCTCCCGCCAAGAGCGGGAGAGGTGTACGCACCCCACCCCGCCCCCGCATCCGACAACTGCGCCCTATCGCCCGAACCCGCGCAGCACGCCCAACCCCTGCTCCAGATCGGCGATCAAATCGGCGACATCCTCCAGCCCGATATGCAGCCGCACCACGGGTCCCGCAAAGCCCGCACCGCCGGCGGTGCGGGTGACAAAGCCGGTGGTCGGCAGCGCCAGGCTCTCGAACCCGCCCCACGAGGCGCCGATGCCGAACAGCGCCAGCGCCTCGACGAACGCGTGCGTGCTCTCGACTGAGTACTCCGCCCGGAACTCCACGCCGAACAGCGAGCACGCCCCGGAAAAATCGCGCTTCCAGATCTCGTGCCCGGGCGCGCCCGGCAGCGCCGGGTGCAGCACGCGCGCCACCTCGGGCCGCCCCGCCAGCCAGCGCGCCACCTCCAGACCGGCCTGCTCCTGGTGGGCCAGCCGCACCCCCATGGTGCGCATGCCGCGCAAGGTCAGCCAGCAATCGTCCGGGCTGGCATACTGGCCGAGCCCGCGCGCGCCGGCGTGCAGCGTCTGCCAGTCGTCTTCGCTGTTCACCGTGACGCTGCCCATCAGGATGTCGGAGTGTCCGGCCGGATACTTGGTCGCCGCCTGGATCGACACGTCGACGCCGTGCCTGAACGGCTGGAAGTGATGGATGCCCCAGGTGTTGTCCATCATCACCTTGGCCCCGCCGGCATGCGCCGCCCGCGCGATCGCCGGAATATCCTGCACCTCGAACGTGTGGCTGCCGGGGCTTTCGGTATAAACCACCGTCGTGTTCGGCCGCATCAGCGCGGTGATGCCGGCGCCGTCGATCAGCGGATCGTAGAATGTCGTCTCGATCCGGAACCGTTTCAGCATGCCATCGGCGAAATTGCGCGCCGGCCCGTAGACGCTGTCCGGCATCAGCATGTGATCGCCGGCCTCCAGGAACGCCAGCAGCGGCGTGGTCACCGCCGCGAGGCCGGAACAAACGATGGCGCAGCGTGCGCCGCCCTCGACCTCCGCGATCACGTCCTCCAGCGCCCAGTGCGTCGTGCTGCCGCCCAACCCGTAGGTCAGCACGCGCTGCCCGCGCATGCCCGCCAGCCGCTTGCGCTCGGCGACCGTCGGATACAGCACCGTGGACCCCCGCAGCAGCGCCGGGTTGACGAAGCCGTGCACGGTCTTGTCGTTCCGCCCGGTGTGCGACAGCCGGGTGTGGAACCCGAGCTTCGAATGATCCTTGGCCATATCAACCTGTCTCCACTGGTGTGTCCGCGCGCCCGCCCCATTCGGTCCACGATCCGTCATACACCGCGCCCTCCGGCAGGCCGGCGAGGCGCAGCCCGAGCGTCAGGATGCAGGCGGTGACGCCCGAGCCGCAGCTTGTCACCGGCGGACGCGCCCCATCCGCGCCGGAAGCGGCGAAGCGGGCCCGCAGTGCCTCGGACGACCGGAACGTTCCGTCCGCGTTCAGCAGGTCGGTGTACGGCAGGCTCGCCGAGCCGGGGATGTGCCCGCTGCGCATCCCGGCGCGCGGCTCCGGCACGGCGCCGGTAAACCGCCCGGCGGCGCGCGCGTCCAGCACCAGCTCGGACTGCGTGGTCACGTTGCCCAGCACGTCGCCGATGCCACGCAGCCGGGCAGCCCGGTAGTCGGGCCGGAATGATGCAGGGGCGGGGAGGGGAGGCCCGCCGCCCTCCGTCGCCCGCCCCTCGCGCAGCCATTTCGGCAGTCCCCCGTCGAGCACCGCGGCCGCGTCATGCCCGAACAGCCCCATCAGCCACCAGCCACGCGCCGCCGAGGCCAGCCCCTTCTGGTCATAGAACACCACGCGCGAGGTGTTTCCCACGCCAAGCGCACCCATGAGCTTGGCAAACCGACCCGGGGACGGAACCATGTGCGGCAGATCGGTGTCGGGATCGGCCACTTCATCGATGTCGAAGTAGCGCGCGCCCGGGACGTGCGCGACGCGGAACTCGGCGCGCCCGTCCTTGGGTTCGTTCGGCAGATACTTGGTGGCATCGAACACCACCAGGTCCGGCTTGCCGAGTTCTCCGGCCAGCCAATCGGTCGTGACCAGTGCCTGCATGTCGCCTCCCCATATTTCGTACACCTCTCCTGCGCTTGCGGGCTTGGGCCGCGAAGCGGACCAAGGCGCGGAGCCCTTGCGATGCGGGTGAGGGTCGTGCCGCGCGCACCACCCTCACCCGTGTCGCTGCGCTCCCCGACCTCCCGCGAAGGGCGGGAGAGGTGATACGCCCGCGGGCCACCACGAACCCGCCCCTACCCCACCTCAACGGGCGCGATAATAATCCGCCGGTTCTGCTTGCCCTTGTTCTCGATCTTCACCACCGCGATCCGCCCGATCTCGCCCGTCCGCGCGACATGCGTGCCGCCGCACGGCTGCAGGTCAACCGGCACATCCCCGTCGCCGATCCGCACCAGCCGCAAGCGCCCCATGCCACGCGGCGGCTGCACCGACATGGTCCGCACCAGCGCCGGGTTCGCGTCCAGCACCGACTCGTCCACCCACTCCAGCCGCACCGGGTGATCCGCCGCGATCAGGGCATTCAACCCCGCCTCGACAACCTCCTTCGGCGGCGGGTTCGGCAGATCGAAATCCAGCCGCGACCGATCCGCCCCGACCGCACCGCCGGTCACCGCGGCGCCCTTGATCAGGCTGCACAGCAGATGCATCGCGGTGTGCATGCGCATCAG
>Ga0209415_10007254_pt1 | contig 19395 bp, 15 predicted proteins | sample PeaSoiSIISIP2007_FD_187696 | JGI IMG/M metagenome (GOLD analysis project Ga0209415, IMG submission 187696) | Peat soil microbial communities from Weissenstadt, Germany - SII-SIP-2007 (SPAdes) (version 2) | ecosystem: Environmental > Terrestrial > Soil > Wetlands > Peat | place: Germany... | reverse complement strand
CGGGAGTAACTCAGCTGGTAGAGTGCGACCTTGCCAAGGTCGATGTCGCCGGTTCGAATCCGGTCTCCCGCTCCATACTTTCCGTCCCCCCGCGAAAGCTGATTGGTCATGATCAAACACCTGCTGCTGTTTTGCTGTGCCGCGCTGGCCTTCGCCCAAGATTACAAACTGGATACTATTTCGACCGCTCCTCCCGGCATCCCGGCGGCGTACGCCTCGCTGCTGGACTCCAAGGGATATCGCGTGTCGGGACCGTCCGGCCCCTGGTGCGAGGTTTGGTTCCGCAAGTCGATTCCCACCGGGGCTAAGCCTACCGACCAGTCGATTGTCTTTCCGATCGCGCAGGGAACTTTCCTGGGCATTTTGCGATTCCCGGGCAAAGGAGCGGACCGGCGCGACCAGACTCTGAAAGCCGGGGTCTACACCATGCGCTACAGCAATTTTCCGGTGGACGGCGCCCACCAGGGGGTAGCTCCGCAACGCGATTTTACGCTGCTGACGCCCATCGGGAACGATCCCGATCCCAATAGCAAGCCGGAATTCGACAAACTGGTGGAACAGAGCAAGACGTCCGGGACCGCCCATCCCGCGGTGTTTTCGCTGGAGCCCCCGACGGGCGCGAGCTTTCCGGCGCTCTCCACGGAGGGCGAGCACGATTGGGTGCTGGCGGTAAAAGTGGGAGATCTGCCGCTGGCCATCATCGTGGCCGGGAAGTACGAGGGGTAGGAGTTTACACGGGCAGGCCCGAAGCGGGTCAAGAAATGCCTGTGCCACATGTCCACGGAACAAATCATTGCCGATGGAGCCACGCTGGGAGTGGTTGGCGCGGGGGTCATGGGTCAGACGCTCCTTAGGGGCCTCCTGGCGAACGGGTTGGTCCCGCGCGACCGGCTGTGGGCCGGGGACAAAAATGCCGCCACGTGCGAAAGCGCCAGTGAAGCTCTCGGAATTCCCGTCCAGAAGGAATTCCAGCAGTCGATACCGGCCGCGGATGTGATCCTCGCGTGTGTGAAACCGCTCGATGCCGCCGCGGTCATGACCACCCTGGTGCACGCGGGGATGCGGCCCACCACGCTGCTGATCTCGATTCTCGCGGGCGTCTCCACGGAGAAACTGGAGTCACTTCTAGGCACGCAGAATCCCGTGGTGCGTGCCATGCCCAATACGCCGTGTGTGGTGGGCGAGGGCATGACGGTGGTCTGCGCCGGCAAGAACGCCAGCAGCCGCGATCTGGCGCGGGCACGACAGATCTTCGAGGGCGTCGGGAAGTGCCTGGCGGCGGATGAGACGCATTTCAACGCCATCACCGCGCTCAGCGCCAGCGGTCCTGCCTATCAGTACCTGATCATGGAAGCGCTGGCGGATGCGGGAGTGCGTGTGGGGCTTCCCCGCCACCTGGCCCTCACACTGGTCGCCCAGACGGTACTGGGCGCCGCGCGAATGGTGCTGGCGACGGGCCGCCACCCGGCCGCCCTCCGCGACGATGTCACGACGCCCGCAGGTTGCACAATCGCGGGATTGCTCATCCTCGAGGATGGGCGCGTCCGTTCCGTATTGGCGCGCGCGGTGGAGGAAGCCACCCGGACCGCGGCTCACCTGGGGGCGCCGCCGAAGATCTGAGAGCAACTGGGGCCGACTGCCGGCCGGCCCGCCGGGTACCAGCCTGCCCCGAAAAGTAACCAAGACTCCGGGGAGCGATGCGCTTTGCAGCCGGTATGTTCTAATCATGGAGTCTGGAGAATCTCAGATCGAAACTACAGTTCACTCCACGGGCGGGCGGCCGGCGCCGCGAATTTCCCGGCGGCACGATGGCGTTTCCGGGCGCGCCCGGTTGGAGGTAGTCGGACTCCGCGGTAATCAGCGACTGCAAGCGCTGCTGGAAGAGATCGAGCCCGAAAACGGCATCCGCAGTATTTCGGCGAGCGAGATTACGGGCAATATCCTGGTCTTCTACGACCCGAACAAAGAACTTCCGGAGATCGTCGGATACCTGGAGATCGCCATTCGGCAGCAGCGGCCGCGACCACCCGCGAAGGCCCGGAAGGAGCCGGAAGCCGAGCGGCCGGAAGGATTCTTCGGATTCCTCCGCGACCTTTTTGGGCGCTCGCGGAGCGGCAGGCCGCCTGAGCTCACGCCCGCCGTGACCCGGCGGCACACCGCGCCGCTGGGTGGCCGCGCGCCCGAAACGCTTCCACAGGCGTGGCACGCGACCCCGGCGCACGAGGCCGCAAACTTCTGGCGGACGTCGGCGGAAGCGGGCCTGACCGCCGCCGAAGCGGAGGCGAGGCTGAACCGCTACGGTGTGAATCTGCTCTCGCCGATCGAGCCCCGTTCGGCGCTCTCGATGCTCGCCGATCAGGTCCAGAGTCTGCCGGTCCTGCTGTTGATCGGGTCCGCGGCGCTGTCCCTCGCGACCGGAGGAATCGCGGATGCGATCATCATCGGGGCCGTCGTCATTTTGAACGCGGGCATTGGCTTTGCCACCGAATTCCATGCCGAACGAACGATCCAGTCGCTGCTCGAGTTGTCGGAGCCGGAGGCTACCGTCATCCGCGACGGCGCTGTTCAGATGGTCAGTAGCGACGAGGTAGTTCCGGGGGACACGCTCGTGCTGCGGCGCGGCGAGCCAGTGGTGGCCGACGCGCGCCTGGTGGCGTGCACTCGCCTCACGGTGGACGAGGCGGCGCTCACGGGCGAGAGTATGCCACTGGAAAAACGGCCCGAGACGCTAGGCATCGAGCCAGTCGCCTTGGCCGACCGCCGCAACATGGTCTATCGGGGTACCGTGGTGACGGGCGGGCAGGGGCTGGCCATCGTCGTCGCCACGGGACGGCACACCGAGATCGGAAAAATCCAGAGCCTGCTCGCCGGCTCCATCCAGCCGGAGACGCCTTTGCAGAGGCAGATGCGCGGCCTGGGGACGCAGCTTACGTGGCTTATCTGCGGGGTCTCGGCGGCGATGTTCGGGATCGGGTTGCTGCGGGGTTTCTCGGCCCTGGAAATGTTGCGCAGCGCTGTGTCGCTGGCGATTGCGGCCGTTCCGGAAGGGCTGCCCACGGTAGCCACCGTCTGCCTGGCCAGCGGCATGCGATCGCTATTGCGAGACAAGGTGCTAGCGCGCCGCCTGTCGGCCATCGAGGCGCTGGGCGGCGTGCAAATATTGTGCTTCGACAAGACCGGCACGCTCACCTGGAATCGCATGTCGGCCGTCGCGGTGTACGTGGGCATGCGGCAGCACACCGTCAGCGGCGTCACCTTCCTGGAGGGCGACCGTCCCATCGCAGCCGTGGCGCACGCGGAACTTTCGAAACTCCTGGAAGTCTGCGCCTTGTGCAGCGAAGCCACGGCCGGGACGCGCGACGGCGAATGGACGATTGAGGGCTCGCCCACCGAATCCGCGCTGGTGCGCATGGCGCTCAACGGGGGCGTGGACGTGGCCGGATTGCGCCACAGATTTCCGCTTCTAGGCATCGAGCACCGCACCGAGACCCAGGCACATATGACTACGCTCCATCGATTGCCGGATGGGCGCACGCTGATTGCGCTGAAGGGGAGTCCCGCGGAGGTACTGCAGCTTTGCGACTGGCATGCGAAGGATGGACGAGTGCATAAGCTGGGCGAGGGCGAGCGGGCGGAAATTCTGGCGGCGAACGCAAAGATGGCCCGCGGCGGGCTGCGCGTGCTGGCCGCGGCGTGCCTGGAGGTGGAGAGCGGGAGCCGAGGCCCGCATCGTTTTGTGTGGCTCGGCCTGGTGGGCCTGGCGGATCCACCGCGTCACGGACTGAAAGAAGCGATTGCGGAGTTTCGGCGCGCCGGTGTGCGGCCGCTCATGCTCACCGGAGATCAGGCGGCCACGGCGGAAGCGATTGCGAAGGCACTGGCGTTGGACGGCGGCGAGCAGCCGACGGCGGTTCATGCCACCGATTTCGATTCGCTGGACGCGCGCGAGGCGGCGTTGCTCATCCGGAAAGCCTCTGTCTTTTCGCGTGTGACACCCTCGCACAAGCTGCAGATCGTGCGCGCGCTGCAGAGCGAAGGGGCGACCGTGGCGATGACCGGCGACGGGGTCAACGACGCGCCGGCCCTGAAGGCGGCGGATGTCGGCATTGCGATGGGACAGAGCGGCACCCGGGTGGCCTGCGGGGTCGCCGATCTGCTGCTGATGGACGATAGCATCGCGTCGCTGCTGCCGGCCATTCGGGAAGGCCGGACCGTATGCGAGAACCTTCGCAAATCAGTGCACTACATCGCCGCGACCAACGCCAGCGAGATGCTCGTGATGTTCACGTCGATCGCGGCGGGGTTGGGACAGCCGTTGAACCCGCGCCAACTGCTGTGGATCAACCTGATCACCGATGTTTTTCCCGCGCTGGCGCTGGCGGTGGAACCCGCGGATCCGGGCATCATGTTGCGCCCTCCCCGCGACGCCTCCCAGCCCATCGTCGGCCGCCCGGAGTACGCGACGTTAGGGAGGCAGTCGGCGATCATGACGGCATCGGCGATGTCGGCCTACGTGTACGGGCTGGCGCGCTACGGAGGCGGTGTGCAGGCCGGCACGATGGCGTTCCTGGCGCTGACCTCCGCCCAATTGCTGCACGGCCTGAGCGTGCGCTCGGAAAATCGGGGATCGGCGCTCGCGCCGAATCCGGCCATGCGGAACGGATTGCTGGCTGGTTTCGGTCTGCTGCTCGCCTCGCAGTTTCTTCCGGGGCTGACATCGCTGCTGGGCGCTACCCGTATCGGCGCCGTCGACGCGCTGGTCTGCGCGGGCGCCGCCGTGGCGAGTTTTCTGGCGAACGAGGCCTCCAAAGGGCCGTCGCCAAGGACCAACGAGTTAGAAAAGGAAGTGAGACATGCGCATATTCAGCGGGTCCATTAAAATCGCTTTCGGTTTCGGCCTGGGAGTGGCGGCCGCGGGGCTGGTCAAGGAGATTCGCCCGGCGTTCCGCGGACTGGGCCGGCCGCTGCTCAAAGCCACCGTGAAATCGGGCATGATCCTGGCCTCTAACGGGCGCGTCAAGGTTGCGGAGCTCAAGGAGACGCTGGCGGATGTGGCCGCCGAAGCGGAGGCCGAACTGCGCGCGGAGCAGCCGGAATTCGCTTCCAATCGGCAGTCTGGCGAGGGCCCAAAACAAAATGCCGGAATAATGTAATCTTCGCGGACGCGTCATCGATTTTTAACAACTCCTCGGCGATCCTGGGAACGGATGAGCTACCTGCATCACATCCCGGGAAGGATTCGAGTCCGCGTGGCAGGTGTCAAGCACAATCCCGCCCGCGCAAGCGCGCTCAAGGAATGGCTGCAATCGCTGAAAGGCGTTGAGCGCGTCGACGTAAATACGCTGACCGGCAGCGTCCTGATCCATTACAGCGCCACCGTGACCTGCGGAGACAGGCTGATCGCGCGGATGCGCGAGCGCGAGGGGATCTCCGCGGGGAACGCCGAGCCGGCGCCGGCCCGCAGGACGCCCCGCGGGCTGAAACCTGCTCCACGCCGATTGGGCATCGAGCGAGTGGTTGCCAGGGCGATTCTGGGATGCCTGGCAGAAGCCGCCATCGAGCGTTCCCTGATGGCCATAGCCGCCGCCGTGTTGTAGCGTGCTTGCCCTGGCGCTGTCCTATGCTCCCATTTCAGGGGTCTTTCCCAGTGTCAGTCCGGTTACAGAGGAGCTATACTTCGGAGAGAGGAATTGTCAAATGGCCGAAGAGAGCCCTTCTAACAAACCCGCCGAGCATCCGCAACACGGCCCAACCGGGAGTAATTTGAGCGCGGCAGCCTCCCGCTTCCAAGCAGGCGCGAAGGATGCAATGGCCGGCGCGGGCCTGGAGCGCGACGGACCTTCCCTTGCAACCGTGGCGCTAATCGGCGCCGGTGTAGCGATCATCGAGCCGGAGTTGATTCCGGGGATGCTGATCGGCGCGGGCCTGTGGCTGGCTCCCAAACTGCTCCCGGCGCTCGGGAGCGTCCTGCGTCCCGTGGTTAAAGGAGTGGTGAAAACAGGCTACTCGGCCACCATGGCGGCCCGCGAGTTCGCGGCGGAAACCCGTGAGCAGGTCGAGGATATCGTCGCCGAAGCGCGCGCCGAACATGAAGCGGGCAACGTGGCGGCTCAGGCGGAACCGCATTCCGCGCCGGAGCAATCCGAAAAGCGGCAGCGGCAAAAGCCCCGTTAAACACCGCCCGCTGCTAACCTATAGTTATGGTGCATGGCGCGACGGTAGTTCATCACCTCCCTGGCAGGCTGCGCGTGCGTTTACCGCGATCGAGACGCGATCCGCGCCTGTTGGAACAGGTGCGGGATTTCGTCCAGGGACTCGGGGGCGTGTGTCACGTCGAGATCAACCCGGTCACCGGCAGTATCCTGGTCCACTATCGTCCGGAATCGGAGGAAGAGATCCATAGGTTGTTATCGCAAGCGAGCACCGTGGATGCCTTCGAGGAGGCTCCTCCCGCGCTCACCGAGGCCGACGAGATGGCGGTAAAGATCGAAAAGGAGGCCGAATTCCTCGCCGCCCATTCGGAAGTTGCGCTGCAAATGGTGACCGCGGTGAAGGCCCTGAATCGGGAGATTCGCGAAGCCACCGGCAACATGGTAGATCTGAAGGTATTGCTGCCCGCGGGCCTGGCGGTGTGGGCATTCCTCAAGGCCGGCGCGGATGTGGCCACCCCGCTGTGGGTGACGCTGGCGATCTTTTCCTTCCACTCATTCGTAGCGCTGCACCATCCCACGACCGTACATGTCACTACCCACACGACCAATATCGGGTGAGCGGCGGCAGAAGAGCTGAGGTGGTGGGACAGACGATCGGTTTTTGTCGTCTGTCGCCCGCCGTCTTTAGCCGGCGTGGACAGGCCAGGAGGCCTGTCCTACATGGCCCAGCCGGGCTGCCTGGCGGTGCGTTCCACAACCTGCGGGCCGTACTTCTTGGCCAGATCGCGGATCTTGGACGCGTTGCCGAGCAATACAAATGTCAGGTTGCCCGTGCGGTAGTAGCGCTTGATCGCGTCGTTCGCTTGGTCGAGCGTGACCGCGTCCACTCGGGCAAAGAGTTGGTCGACTTCATCCCGGCCCAGGCCGAACAGTTCCATCTCGCCCAAAACCTGGGCGATCTCGTCCACGGTCTGCAGCCGCTCCGGCGGATAGGTGCCCTTGGTGTAAGCCTTGGCGGACGCGAGCTGTTCCGCGGTAATGCCCTTTTCCTGGAGCCGCTTCAGAATGTCGAGCGCCATGTCGATGGCTTTCTCGGTGGTCTCGGTCTTGGTGTAGGTGCTAATGTAGAGGCCGCCCGTCAGCCGGGCCATCTCCACCCGTGAGCTGGCGCCGTAGGTCAGGCCGGTCTTGACCCGCAGTTCCTCGTTCAGCAGGGAAGTGAACCGGCCGCCGAACAGCGTGTTCACCAGCATCAGCGCGACACGGTCGGGCGTGGCGCGGCGCACTCCGGGCTGGGCAATGATGAAGTAGGTCTGGGTGGCATCCGGCTTGTCGATCAGCAGCACCTTCGGGCTGGTATTGCGCGTGGGAGCCTGGTCGGCCATCCATGCATATGCAGTGCCCGCGGGTGCGGCGCCGAAGGTTTCCGCGGCGCGCGCTTTGGCAGCGGCAGGGTCGAAATCCCCAGCCACGATCACGATCAGATTGCGTCCCACGTACATGCGCTTGTGATACGCCAGAATGTCGTCGCGGCGGATGTGATCGAGCGAAGCCTCGTCGGGGACATGCCCATACGGATGCGTGCTGCCGAAGAAAAAGCTGCGGTAGTAGGAGTTGATGGCGCCGCCCGGATTGTCCTTCATCGACCGGAGCCCGTCCAGACGGCGCGACAGCGCTTTGCGGACCTCGTCCTCGGGAAACGCGGGGTGCAAGGCAGCCTCCGAGACGAGGGCGATGCCGCGGTCGAAATCCTTCTTGAGAAATTCGGCGGTGATCGAGGTGGACTGCTCGTCGGTGCCCGCGAAGAAAGTTCCTCCCAAACCATCCAGATCCTCGGAGAACTGCGCGGCCGTGTGGCCGGCGGTGCCGCGCCGCAGCAACTCCGCAGTCACCGCGGAGAGGCCGGCGAGCGAAGCCGGCTCCGATTCGGCGCCGCCCTTCACCAGCACGCGGAAACTCACCAGCGGGAGTCCGGTCCGCGGCAACAGGTAGATCACCGTGCCGTTGGGCAGCGCCTCCCTGGTGTAAGGCGGCAGCTTTACCTGTGCGGTGGCCAGCGTTGTCGGCGCGCACAGGGCCATCGCGAGGAGCACTTGGCGTTTCATTGTTTCACCTCCGCTTTCTCGGGAACTAGAGTCGCTACCGTTCGATTCTTCGCTGAAAAATACTGGCGCGCCACGCGCTGAATATCCGCCGGCGTCACCGCCTCGATCGTCTTGTCTCGCGCAAACAGCTTCGCATAGTCCCCCTGAAAGACCTCGTAGCTGCCCAGCAGATTGGCGCGTCCCTGAATGGTCTTGAGCTGCCGGTAGAGGTTGGCCAGCATCTGGTTCTTGGCCTTGCGCAGCTCGGCCTCCGGCACCGGCTCCGATTCGAGGCGCGCCAGCTCCTCGTACAGCACCTTTTCCGAGGTTGCCGGATCCACTCCCGACCGGGGCTGCATGTTGAACGAGAAGACCGTGGGGTCGAGCGCATCCTGCACGCCCCCGAACACTCCCAGCACGAGCTGTTCCTTGTCCACCATGCGCGTGTAAAGCCGCGAGCTTTGGCCCTGCGTCAGCAGCGTGCCGATGACGTCCAGAACCGGTACATCCGGGTTCGTGGCCTCCGGCACGTGATAGAGCACAATCTGCAGCGGCAATTGCGCGGGCTTGCTCAACGTGACCCGCCGCTCTCCCTGCTGCGGAGGCTCCTTGGTGCGCACGGGCGGAGGCGGATCGTGCCGCGGGATCGGCTCCAGGTACCGCCTGGCCAGTTGCATGACCTGGTCGAAATGCACGTCCCCCACCATCACCATCACGCAGTTGTTCGGCGCATAGCCCATGGCGAAATGAGCCTTCAGGTCGTCCATCGTCCACGATTCGATATCCGACGGCCAGCCCACCACCGGCCAATGATACGGGTGCGCGATGAATGCGGTGGCGCGCGCCAGTTCCTGGAGCATGCCTCCGTTGCTGTTGTCCACCGACGAGCGGCGCTCGGAGTAGACCACGCCGCGCTCGGATTCGATGATCTTGGGATCGAAGGCCAGGTCGCGGATGCGGTCGGCCTCCATGTCGAACATCAGTTCCAGGGCGGTGGACGGGAACCAGTCGGTGTACACGGTGACGTCGTTCGAGGTATAGGCGTTGTTGTTTCCGCCGCTGTCGTCCATGCGCTTGTCGAACTGCCCGGGGCCGTATTTCTTGGCGCCGTTGAACATCATGTGCTCGAAAAAGTGGGAGAGCCCGGTGGCGCCCGGCCGCTCGTTGCGCGACCCGATGCGGTAGAAGAAGTACATGGCGACATTGGGAATCCCGTGGTCCTCCTGCACGATGACCTTCATGCCGTTGGAAAGGGTCTGGGTCTTGGTGTCCTGAGCGAGCCGGGTGTCCTGAGCCAAAAGAATGGAGCAGACGACGAGGGCTCCGATGAGGAAGCGCATGGGTCCAAAATACCACTTCGCGTGTGGTGCTGAAAAAGACAACACCGCACGGTCTTGTGTGATACGATTGCCAACCGACACGCTCGGATGAAGCAATGTCTGAGACGGGGAGGGGATGATGACAACGACCAGAGGGCAAGTGTGCCCAGTTTTGACTTTTCTCGTGTTCTCGGCGGGAGCCATGTTTGGACAGGTGGCCACGCCCGACGCGGGTATATCGTATCAGGGGCTCATTCCGGTTCCACCGTGGACCACCACCGGTGCGACGGCGGAATCGGTGGATTTGAGCTCCTTCAACCCGGTGACGCAGATCCTCTATTACGCCGATCATGTGAACCACGCGGTAGTGGCCATCGACACCAGAACGAATAGTATTTGGGGGTGGGTCCCAGTGCCCAACTGCACCGGGTCGTGCCCCAGCGGCGTGCTGGTGGTCCCGGACCTTCAGATACTGGTGGTGACCGACCGCGCCACGCATGTGTACATCTACGATCTGACGCTGGCAGGCTCGCCCCCCGCGGCAGTGACGGGGCCGACCGCCGTTGACGAGCTGGACTACGATCCCATACATCACCGTGTATACGTTGGCAACACGACCGCGCCCTATTTCCTGACGGGCATCGACCTGCTGGGACGAACCGCGAACACGGTAGTGGCTTCCATTCCGCTGCCAGGCGCGCCCGAACAAGCGCGCTTCAACCCGGTGGATGGCCTCGATTACCTGACGATCCCGAGTGTGGGCATCGTGGTAGTCGATCCCGACGCTGGTTCGGCGGGCACGGGAGCCATCGTAACCACGTATACCCTCACCGGTTGCTCGGGCAACGGCAACTGGATCGATCCGGTGACGAATACCATGTTGGTAGGCTGTAACAATGGCGCAGCGACGCAATCCAAGCTCGGCGAGTTTCTGGTGAGCCTGGTGGACGGAACGGTGCTGGCGCAATTTCCGGGCGTCAACACGGACGACGTAATGGGCTTCAACCCCGGTAATCGCCGCTGGTACACGGCTTCCGGCTCCAACACCAACAATGGCGGCAAATGCCCGTCGACCAATACCGGCACCGTTTATCCGGCGGTGGGAGTATTCGCAGCGGGAACCGCGAGCGCCCCCATGGGGACGTTTGTGGGCGCGGCGTGCTCGGGCCGCGGCGGATCCACCCTGGCCGTGGACCCGATTCATAACAACGTTTTCGTGCCCGTGGCGCAGTACCCGCCGGACCCGGCGAGCAACGCCACCGGAGCGGCGGGCATCCTGGTGTTTCATGACCCGTCCCCCACCGAGACCACGCCGGCGCACAGTACGGCGCCCCTGGGCACTTACGGCACGGCCGATTTTCTCTTGCAGGGCCGCGCCATGGCCGCAACCGCCGTGCTGAAAGGCGTCCCGGACCAGGGAACCGAATTGGTGGTCACCACCACGGTGGGCAACGAGGTGGTGCCCTGCTTCGAATTTAGCGGCCAGGCATACTGCATCGGCTCGCTCATTGGCGACCCGCTGATGGGTGGAATGGCGCTCGTGGGGAGCGGCACCAAGGTTCTGACAAAGGGCAAGATCGCGCTGGCAAAGTAAGGTGGGGCAGGCCATCGGTTTTGGTGGCCTGCCCTGCGTGACATCTGGCGTCAGAGAATTGTCTAGCCAACGCAGTATATTAAGAAAGTCCTCCTTTGCTGCCAGCGGCAGTGCTGCCAAGCGGCGGGAGGACTTTTCCGCCATGGGTCGCAAAAACGACATCGCACCTCGACCGGTTCACTTGGTCCTTCTGGCGTCGCTGGCTGCTGCCTTGCCCGCGCCGGCAGCCAACCAGCGCGTGGAGTTCTATCGCGACATCGCGCCCGTCGTCTATCGCAATTGCTCGCCCTGCCATCGCCCGGGAGAGTCGGCGCCATTCCCGCTGCTCTCCTACGAAGACGTGAAGCGCCGCGCCGCGCTGGTCGCCGCCGTCACCAAGCGGCGCTACATGCCGCCCTGGCTGCCCGAGCCCGGCCATGGCGAGTTCGCCGAAGAACGCCGCCTCACTGACCGGCAGATCGAACTGATCCAGCAGTGGGTCAACGATGGAACCCCGGCCGGAACTCCCACGCGCGCGTCCGCGCCTCCCAAGTTCGCCGACGAGTGGCAGTTGGGTACTCCCGACCTGGTGCTGCGAGTCACCCAGCCCTATCAGCTCGGCGGGGATGGCCCCGAGGTCTTCTGGAACTTCATCATGCCGGTGCCTATCACCACCACGCGATGGATCAGGGCGATGGAGGTTCGGCCGGGAAACGCGCGGGTCTTCCATCATGCCAACGTGATCATCGATCGCGCGCATTCCTCGCGGCGGCGCGAGGCGTCTCCCGGCGCCGGCTTTCCTGGAATGGACTTGCGCGTCGAAGAAGAAACCTTCGATCCCGACGGCCACTTCCTCTCCTGGAAACCCGGCAGCGAACCCGTGGTCGAGCCCGACGGCATGGCGTGGCGCGCCGACCCCGGCATGGACCTCATCCTGAACGTGCACATGAAGCGCTCCGGCAAGCCCGAGACCGTCAGCCCGGTCATCGGCCTCTATTTCACGGACAAGCCGCAAACCAGGTTCCCGTACCTGGTGCAACTGGAGCACGACGGGGCCATCGATATACCACCGGGCGATCCCGATTTTGTGATCAGCGACGATTTCAAAGCCTCCATGGATCTGGATGTCCTGGCGCTCTACCCGCACGCGCACTACCTGGCCAAGGTCATGGAGGCGTATGCCACCCTGCCCGACGGCACAAAGCAGTGGCTGATTCGCATACCGGAGTGGGATTTGAACTGGCAGGGCGTGTTCCGCCTGCGCAAGCCCTTGTTCCTCCCGCGCGGAACGGTGGTCTCGATGCGCTATCACTACGACAACTCGTCGCAGAATGTCCGCAACCCGAATTCTCCCCCGAAGCGCGTGCTCGGAGGGAATGCCGCCACCGACGAAATGAGCCACTTCTGGTTGCAGGTTCTGCCCGCGTCGGGCGGCGACCATCGGGCCGAGTTGGAAGAAGACATGATGCGAGGCCGTCTGCAGAAGTACCCGGACGATTTCACGGCCAACTACAATCTGGGCGACGTCCTGCTCAACAGGGGTGATGCGGCGGCCGCCGTTGCGCACTTTGAGAAGGCCTTCCAGGCCGACCCCCACAACGTGGTCGCCGCCAGCGAGCTGGGAGTCGCGCTCTTTTCCGCGAAGCGCCTGGCCGAGGCGGAACAGCAGCTCAAGAAGGCGCTCGAAATCGACAAGACGTATACCGATGCGCGCTTCAACCTGGCGAGCGTGGAGGCGTCCAACCGCGAGTGGACCGCCGCCGCAGCCGATTACACCCAGGTGTTAAAGGAGCGGCCGGACGATGCGCGGGCCGTCCAGCACTTGGGCGAAGTTATGATTCTTTGGGGGGACCAGCTCGCCAAAGCCGGCAACGATGCCGAGGCGGTCCTTCGGTACCGTGACGCCTTGCCTGGGCGGCCGGCCGACAAGGACCTGCTGGTCCGGCTGGGCATGGCGCTGGCGCGCATGGAGCGGCTGGACGAGTCGCAGCAGGTGTTCGAGACCCTCCTGCGCGTCGATCCGAATAATGACCTCGCGAAGCAGGCCATTGCCGCCATCGTCGCGCACCGCAAGGCTATCGGGAAATAGCGGCGCGTCCCGCTTCCAATTCGGCCCGAGCCGGGCCGAATTCACTGACGTAACCCATTTCATTTCAACAAATGCACTGCAGTTTCGGCCGGATCCGGGCCGAATTCGGGTCGCGGCGCCGCGACGAATTGGATGGAGATGTGCCGCCGGAACGCCAGGGCAGGGGACGCCGTTTCGTGCGATGTGTCATGCAGGAGTCCGCCGGATTGGGGTCGCGAAGCGAGTGCCTGCTTGTTCCGCCGGCTCGGTTCTGCGATAGTGATAGCTGGTGATGCATGGCGAGCGACACAATTGAAATCGAGTCGGGTATCCACCAGGTCACGGATGCCGAGGCCCGCGCCATGTTCACAAGGCGGCCCGCCATTACATGAAGATGAGCGGCGACGACTTCCTGACGCGCTGGCGCGCAGGGGAGTTCGGCGATCCGGAAAACCCCTACCGGCCTGAACTCGTGCAGGTCGTCGCGCTTTTGCCGTTCGCCGAATAAATCGTGACCGGCAAAACTCCCCGACGGGCAGTTGACAGCTTCCTTGCGCCTCTCCAGCGGGCGCTCTCCTGCTTCACCGATTCGGTCCTCCAGTGCAAGCTCCCGCTGGCTGGCCTCAATGGAGCCGCCGCACTGCCTCCGCAAGCCAGGATAAAGGCAACTGCCGAGCACCTCCATCTTACGGCTGCGGTGCACTTCCGTGTCATTGAATTGAAGAGGCTGGCACGCGCGGCCCGTACTACGTGGCGGCCAAAGCCTACTATTACTCCCTGCTCGATGCCGCGGAGAAGGGAATCATCGCGTACCACTGGCACCCGCATGGCAATGTAGCCTTCCCTCATCTCCACATCGGCTCCGGGGCCAGGGTCGGGAGGGTGGACCTCCGTAATGCCCACATCCCCACCGGGCGTATTGCGATGGAGAACCTGCTGCGTATGGTGATCACCGAGTTTGGCGTCGCACCGCGCCGCGGCGACTGGCCCGACGTGCTCGCACAATCCCAAAAGCTCACGAGCAGTAGCGCAGTTGACCGCGCCCCGAGCAGCCAATCGGCCTTGCCTACTTTCCCTGTTTCACCGTGAGCACCTGGTCGGCAGCCACGCCCGTCAGAGTCTGTACCGCCCCACCCGGCCAGCGAATCTCGATCTTCGGAATCGTCGTGAGTTTGCCCAATCCGAAATGCACGCCCGAATCGGCGGACGAGGCATATCCCACCGTGGTGGTCATTTCGTTGACTTGGCTGCCGATGCGAATCCGCGCGCCGATCCCGTCGCGATTGTCCTTGACCCCCTGGAGCCGCAGAACGATCCAGTGCCCGGCTTCGGGGCTCACGTTTTGCCACAACTCCGCGGGTTCGCCGAGTGCGGAGACCACCGCGTCGATGCGGCCGTCGCCATCGAAATCGGCGAAGGCCGCCCCGCGATGCGCCTTCACCGCCGCCAGGCCAGCTTCGGCGGACACGTCGCGAAAGGTGCCGCCCTCGTTCGCGAAGACCGCGTTGGCTTCCCGGTAAGTCGCCGCCTCGAAAGCTTCCACGCGGTCGTTGACGTGGGAGTTGGCAGTGAAGAGATCCTTCCAGCCGTCGTTGTTGAAGTCGAATAGCCCCAAGCCCCAGCCGCTGTGCTTCACGCTCGCCGGCCCCATGCGCGAGGCATACGTGGCATCCACGAAACTCCCCTTGCCGCGATTGCGGAAAACCGGGAACGTTTCGCCGGCCAGCGCCGTGACCACGATATCCGGCAGCCCGTCGTTGTCGTAGTCCTTGAATTCCGTCCCCATGCTGGAGATCGGTTTACCGTCGTCGCGCAGCGAAGTCCCCGCCGCCAGCGCCACCTCTTCGAAGGTCCCATCGCCCTTGTTGTGAAACAGGAAGTTGGGCATGTTGTCGTTGGTCACGAAGACATCCGGATATCCATCCTGGTCGTAGTCGGCGAACCCCAGGCTCATGCCGCGTCCCACGTACCTGGCAAGCCCGGCGCGGGCGGTCACGTCTTCAAATGTCCCGTCTCCGCGATTGCGATACAGCGTGCTGGCCAGGCCTTCGAAGTATTTTGGGTGGCAGTAGATGCGCACCCCGCGCGTGGCATCCCCGCAGTAACGGTCGAAGGAGGGCGACCACTTCGCGTAATGGACCACCCATAGGTCGAGATTCCCGTCGCGGTCGTAGTCGAACCATCCCGCCGCGACGGCCCACTCGCCGCTCCGGATGCCGGCCTTGGCCGTCACATCCTCGAAGCGTCCATTGCCCAGGTTGTGGTACAGCGTGTTCCGATTCACCCCCGCCACGAAAAGGTCGGGCCGGCCGTCGTTGTCGTAGTCGGCCGCGGCGACCCCCATCGAATAACCCGCGCCGGCCACGCCGGCCTCTTCGGTGACGTCGCGGAACTTCCAGTTGCCTTCATTGCGGTAAAGGCGGTTCCAGTACTTGGGCGAAGACTTCTCCAGCGAAGGGATGTCGGCGCCGTTCGCGAAATAGATATCCGGCCGCCCGTCGCCATCGTAGTCCAATACGGCCACGCCTCCGGGGATGGTTTCGATCAGGTGCTTTTCGGGTGTGGGGTGATTCTCCAGGACGAAGGAAATGCCTGCCTGGGCGGCGATTTCCCGGAAGCGGATGGCGCTGGCGGGGGCGGCGGCGTTGCCGACGATGCCGGCGGCGAGGAGCGCGAGGGTCACGGCCGCGCACGCCACAAAGTAGGCCGGCGGCTTCATTTCGGCGGTTCGATCTGCGCTTCCCGCGCCACTTCTTCCTTCAGTTCCTGGTTCTTCTTGAGGATCTCCTGATAGGCAGCCATGGCGGTGCGCGCCTTTTCCTGGCTGCCGGTTGCCTGGTAGGCCCGCGCCAACTGGTAGTGGAGACTGCCGTCGTCGTCCAGCGCCAGCGCCTTCTCCAGGTGTGGGATCGCCTCGCTGGTCTTGCCCAGACGCGATAGTGCGAGGCCCAGCGAGGCGTCCGCCGCCAGCAGTTTGGGATCGGCGGCCAAGGCCGCGCGCAGGTAGGGCATGCCCTTCTCTGGCTCTTCCAGTCGCACCAAGCTGTCTCCGGCCACGAAGTTCAGCTCCGCCGTGGGCCGCGCTGCCTGGAGTGTCGCCGTCGCTTGATCCAGCGCCGCGCGATAGTCGCCGGCCATGAAGAGCGCCGCCGCGAGTTCCTGCTCGAGTTGTGGATCGTTCGGCCGAATCGCCAGGGCCGCGCGCCACTCCTTGACTGATTCCAGCGGCTGGTTCTGATAGCGGGCGATCTCCGCGCGCAAGCGGTGAAGCTCGACGGAAGCCGGCAACTGGCCGAGGCGGAAGAACGCCTGGAAGGCCAGCTCGTTGGCGGCCTTCGCCTGCCAGAAAAGCGCTTCGGGCGACGGTTTCGCCGTGCGCGGCAGCTTCGCGGCGTCCAGGTCTTTTCCCGCCAGGAACTGGCATTCGGCGGCGTGCGCCCGGCAGTCCGCCGGCGGCAAAGCTCGCTCCTTGGCTTCCTCCTCTTCCGCCCAATCCACATGCCCGGTCTTACGATACACGTCCGCCAGGGCAGCGTGAATTCCGTGCAGGTTGGGCAACTGCTTGAGCGTCTCGCGATAGAAGAAAAATGCGCTGCGGTATTGGCGCCGCTGCACTCGCGTGCCGGCCACCAGCGCTGCCAGGTAGGGCGATTGGGAGTCGGACTGCTGCAGCCGGTCGAGCGCGCTCGTGGCGATGGATTGATAGCTCATTCCCAGGCCGTACCACAGGCGCGCATCGTCTGGCGTGGTCGAGGTGAGCTTGCGGTAGTGCTCCGCGGCCTGCTCGAACCGGCCGGTCTCCATGCAGGCGCCCGCCAGCATCCCGCGAGCGTCGCGATTGGCAGGATCCGCAGCCACTGCCTTCTCCAGGGGCGCGATGGCCTGTTGAGGCTGCCCCAGTGCCACACGGGCGGCGCCCAGGGAGATGAGCGCGGGCACGGCGCTTGGCTGGACTTTGAGGACAGCCTCGAAATTAGGAATGGATTCCGCTTCGTGCCCGGCCATGTGCTGGGCCATGGCGAGGTCCAGCAGCAGGCCCGTCTCTTGGGGCAGCGCCTTGACCAACTCCTTGTAGATGGGGATGGCGGCTTCAAACTTCCCCGCCGCCATCAGTTGCCTGGCCTGCTCGGATTTTTGCGCCAGATCGCCGCTTTGCGCCCGCCCGGCAATCAGGCCGAAGAAGAAGAGGGTGGGGAGGATCACTGCCCCACCTCTGCCCTGCCGCATGTCTACCAGTGTAGACGCAAACCGAGCCGGATCTGCCTCTCGCCCGAGGCACTGGTAATCTGCATGAAGCTGCCGGACGTCACGCTGCCGCTGCTGACTCCTCCAAAGTGCGACGTATTCGCGAGATTGAAGAACTCGCCTCGAAATTGCAGCCGTAGCCGCTCTTTGATGGGAAACTCCCGCGTGATGTCGAGGTCCGTGTTGAACGTGCCCGGATTCCGCAGAATGTTCCGGCCCGCCGTGCCGAAGCGAACCCCGGTGACGGAGGCGAAGGACGTGGTGGCGTAGTAGTGAGAGCCCGGCCCGACCTGGCCGAGAAAGTCGACGGGCGCGATCTGGTCGGCAGTCTGTGTGTTGTTCGGGGCGTTCAACGAACTGCCGGGAGCCGTAACGGTAAACGGTGTGCCGGTGTAGGCCGACGTGATGCCATTCACCGCCCAGTCTCCCAGAATCGCCGTCGCAACCTTGGAGTTGGGGAAGAACTGGCGGCCTTTGCCAAACGGCAATGTGTATACCCATCCCATTTGCAGCACGTGGGTGCGGTCGTAGCCGGCCGGGGCGCGGTTGCGTTGGAACACGTTCGGCCAGTTCCAGCCCGTGCTCACCCATCCATCGTCGTCGGTGTAGTCGATGGCCTTCGAGTAGGTGTACGCGCCCTTCAGCATCAGGCCCTTTGAGAAGCTTCGGTTCACCGCTACTTGCAGCGAATTGTACTCGGCGCTCAGGTAGCCGTCCCACATGTTGAGGGGCAGCGTGCGGCCATAGCTGGCGTAGTAAGGCAACCCGGTCGTGCCCGAACCCGGGGACCCATAATTGATGTCGCGATCCGCCAGAATGTGGACGGTGTGCGATCCCACGTAGGCGATCGAACCGATGATGTTGTCCGGCAGCTTCTGCTCGATCGTAAAATTGTAGGACTGCACATAGCCGCGGTGGATTTCGCCGCCCCACGGGCTGCGCTCACTGGCGTTGCCCGGCAGCGGCACAATACCGGTGGAAAGGTCGGGACCCACTGCATTGGGAACGCCCTGCTGGAACGTGGTCGACCACGTATAGCCGTTGGTGGCCAGGTTGGCGAAGTTGACCGTCAGCGGATACCAGCCGCGCAACGGGCGCGAGAACGGGATGGGGTCGTAATTAATGCCATAGCCGGCGCGAATCACGGTCTTCTCGCCCAGGCGGTAAGCCAGGCCGATGCGCGGCGCGAACAGCTTGTGGCTGACCGTGATTCCCACGTCGTCAGGCTGACCGCCGCGTCCGCCCAGGTAAACGTCGTTGTTGGTGGGATCGTACCGCTCGATGCCCTTGCCGGCGCGGGTCATCAGGGGATAGAACTCGTAGCGCAGACCGATGTTGATCGTGAGATTACGGGTCACCTGCCAACGGTCGCGCGCGTACCCGCCAAACTGCCATTCGCGGCCTGTCATCAGGATGTACTGCAGACTCTTCTCGGTGTCGTCGGAGAGGCCCAGCAGGAACGCCGCATAGGCGTTGAACTGGTTCGGCGACCCCGGAGCAAGCGCCGTTTCGCCGCCGCCGAAGCCCAGATAGCCGCGCGGTCCCTGGCCGATCTCCGGCTGCCAGTGGTTCAGGTGATGCCGCACCAGGTCGAAACCGAATCGCAGTTCATGCGACCCCTTGGTCCAGGTGAGGTTGTCGCTCTGTGTGTAGCTCTCCTCCACGCGTTGCAGCGGCATCCAGTTCGGCACGCCGAAACCCGTGTAGCCGGTGACCCCGATGTTCGGAAAGCCGCTCTGCAGGGGGTCCGGCCCGTTGGTGTTGGGAATGCCGAACTGCAGGCCGTAGTTGGTGCCATAGTCGTTCGGGTAGACGTGCTGCCCTTGGCGCTCGTAGCCGACCACGCCGTCCAGCAGAAGGTGCGGGGAAATCGTGCGCGTATGGCCGATGGAAGCCACTTGCACCGTCGTATCGCCCAAGCCAGGATCCGAGCCGCCCAGGCCGGGGCCGCCAG
>Ga0209415_10007253_pt1 | contig 19396 bp, 17 predicted proteins | sample PeaSoiSIISIP2007_FD_187696 | JGI IMG/M metagenome (GOLD analysis project Ga0209415, IMG submission 187696) | Peat soil microbial communities from Weissenstadt, Germany - SII-SIP-2007 (SPAdes) (version 2) | ecosystem: Environmental > Terrestrial > Soil > Wetlands > Peat | place: Germany... | reverse complement strand
CGATCATGCAGGTGGATGCCGAGGGCCGGATCATTCTCTTAAACCGCGTTACCGAGGATATGTTCGGCTACACGCGCGACGAGCTCCTGGGCCAGCCCGTGGAGGTTTTGATCCCTCAGGAACTCCACGCCCGGCACGCCCAGCATCGAACCCATTACCGGCACCACCCGATGACTCGCACCATGGGAAGCGGACTGGCACTCGAAGGCATCCGCAAAGACGGTTCCCGTTTTCCCGTCGAAATCAGCCTCAGTCCCTCTTCGTCCGCGGAAGGTTTTCGCGTCACCGCGATCATTCGCGACACCACCGAGCGCCGGATGGCCGAAGAACGGCTGCGCCGCGTGCAGGAAGAGTACACACAACGGCTTGCGGAGACCAATGCCGAGCTGGAGATGACCAACCGGGAGCTCGAACGGGCCAATCGGCTCAAGAGCGAGTTTCTGGCGAGCATGAGTCATGAGCTGCGCACACCGCTCCACACCATCATCGGGTTTTCCGAGCTCCTGGGCGAGGAGCTGGAAGGTCCGCTGAACGAGAAGCAGATGAGGTTCGTCCAGCACATTCACAAAGATGCGCTGCATCTGCTGGAGCTGATCAATGATGTTCTGGACATCAGCAAAATCGAAGCCGACCGCCTGGAGCTGCGCCCGGAGGCTTTCGACTTCACGGCTCTGGTGGCTGAATCGCTGGCCTCCATTCGAAGCCTGGCGGAAGCCAAAGCGCACAAACTCGAAACATCCTTAGACGTTCCGACGGCGGTGGAAGCCGACCGGCTCCGCATCAAGCAAGTTCTGGTGAATCTGCTCAGCAATGCCATCAAGTTCACGCCCGAGGGGGGCCGCATCCGTGTGGAGGCTGGCGTGCAGGAATTATTCGTCGTGGTTTCGGTATCAGACACCGGCGTCGGAATTCCCCCGGAAGAACACGAGTCTATATTTGACAAGTTTCATCAGGTGGGTGCGACGACTAAGGGAGTTCGCGAGGGTACGGGGTTAGGTTTGGCGATCACAAAACGTCTGGTGGAACAGCATGGCGGGAGTATCCGGGTGCAAAGCAAGCCCAAGGAGGGGAGCACGTTTCTTTTTACGCTTCCCATAAGTTCGGCCGACCGAAAGACTGAAGGCGCATGAAAAAAGTCCTGGTGGCGGACGACAAGGATACCGGTAGAGAACTCGTCCGCACGGTTCTTGAAAAATCCGGGCACCAGGTCTTCGAGGCCAGCGACGGCGAAGCGGCCGTCGTGGAGGCTCGCCGGATTCATCCCGACCTGATCATTCTGGATATTCACATGCCCGGTCTGGACGGGTTCGGAGTCATCGAGAGACTCCGGCGCGAGGCGGCGTTCTCCCACACGCCAATCATCGCTCTCACTGCCAGCGCCATGATGGGGGATCGCGAGCGTGCCATGGCCGCGGGTTTCACCGGCTATATCACCAAGCCGATCCGCCTCGGTGCGCTGCGAGCCGAAGTCGAGCGTTTGCTAGCATAAACAACGATGTCTTCCCGGCCCGCGCTATCACTCCTGATCATCGATGACAATCCCGGTAGCCTGGAGATGCTGTCCAGCGCGCTGGCGCAACCCGATCTCGAAATCCTCACCGCCTCGGATCCCGAAGAGGGCGTGGATCTGGTTCATACCCGCCATCCCCAAATCGTGCTCACCGACCTCATCATGCCCGGGATGACCGGGATGGAAGTGCTGGATCGGGTGATGGCATTTGATCCCGCCACCGAAGTGATCCTCATGACGGCGCACTACTCCACCGAGTCGGCCGTCGAGGCGATCAAGAAGGGCGCCTCGGATTATCTGAACAAGCCAGTCTCGATCGCGGCGCTGCGGGGAACAATCGGCGCGTTGCTGGAAGTCGCACGCAAGCGCCAGAGGGCCAGCCAGCTCGAGGATGAGCTGCTGGCGAGCGCCGAGTTCGAAGGCATTATCGGCAACAGCCCCAGCATGTGGGATATGTTCTCGCGCATTCGCCGCGTGGCGCCGCACTATCGCGCGGTGCTGGTCACCGGCGAAACCGGCACGGGCAAGGACCTGGTGGCGCGCACGCTGCACAGCCTCAGTCCCGCCTCGCAAGGGCGCTACGTGGTGCTGAACTGTTCGGCCGTGGTCGAGACTCTATTTGAAAGCGAGCTTTTCGGGCATGTGCGCGGTTCCTTCACCGGCGCGACCCACGACAAGGCTGGTCTGTTCGAACACGCTCATGGCGGCACGCTGTTCCTGGATGAAATCGGCGACATGCCTCTGGCCACCCAAGCTAAGCTTTTGCGCGTGTTGCAAAACCAGGAGGTGCTGCGGGTGGGATCGCTCACGCCGCGCAAAGTGGACGTGCGCGTCATCGCCGCGACGAACCGCGACCTCCGCACCGAAATCGCCGAAAAACGCTTCCGCGAGGATCTTTACTACCGGCTCTCCATGGTGGAGATCCATGTACCGGCGCTGGAGGATCGCAAGGAAGACCTGCCCCTGCTCGAGCGCCATTTCATTACCAAGTTCGCCGGCCAGTACGGCAAGGAGATCAGCGGCTTGACGCGCCGCGCCCAGATCCGGCTGGCGATGCACTCCTGGCCCGGCAATGTCCGGGAACTGGAGAACGTCATCGGCCACGCCTGCATGATGACTCTGGGCGATACCATCGACGTCCAGGATCTCCCGCCTTATCTCCAGACAGCCGGCTCAACTCATGGGTCAAGCCAAGATGCAAGTCAGGAACCGCTAACAGCCCTTGATTCAGAGTCAGGGATGGGCACGCTCGAGGATCAGGAAAAGCAATTGATCATGCGCGCCATGCAGTCGGCCGGAGGCAATCAGTCCCAGGCCGCCCGGATGTTACGCATCGGCCGCGACGCGCTCCGCTATAAGCTCAAGAAGCACAATCTGTAATCAGCGCACGTCCGCAGCGCTAAAAGGGGACAGTCACCGAGGTTGATAACCGATCCACTGGTCAGCACACTGGTGGCTGTCCCCTTTTAGCTTTATTGCGGTCCCTTTTTGCGGGCAAACCCTAGACGCTCAAGACCGGACAAGGTGCATGCCGGATGATCCCGTAGGAGTGTGTCCGAAGCCGCCCCATCGCCTCATGCAGCAGCCCGCGGCCGATGATAATCAGATCGGTGTTGTGACGCTCGGCTTCCTCGCGCACCGCGCCTGCGACTTCTCCAACCGCCACGCACAGCGGAGTTTTCACCCCCACCGACTTTTGCAGCTTTTCGATGGTCTCACGCGCCTGAGCGCGCAGCGTTTCCTCGAATTCCCGGTCGAGCTGGCGTTCCGGCCATCCTTGAATGCCCGAAACCGCGTGAACCAGCCGCAGCGTGCCGCCGGTAAACTTGGCATACTCCGCAGCCCACTCCATAAGGGGAGAACTCTTCGGCGTGGCGTCCACGGCGCAAAGAATATTGCGTCCGGCCAGGTGTTGCAGCGCCGGCGGCTCTTCTACGTGGGTGGCGGTCCAGACCGGGCATTGTGCGTCGTGCAGTACTTTGGCCGTCACCGAACCCAGCAGCAGGCTGCGGAATGGACCATAGCCATGGGTCGGCATCATGATCAGGTCCGCGCCTTGGGTATGCGCGTAGCGCGTGATGGTCTCCGCGGGATCGCCGATCTCCGCGACTCGGTCTACGGTCAGATCCGCGAACTCCTTCACGAATGCGCCGTTCAGCCGAACCTCCAGGTCGCGCTTGAGCTCGTCCATATCCACCAGCATGGTGCTCGAAAGATCGCCGTAGGCGGCCTGCCAGAAGGGCGAAACAACACCCATGACCGTAATGCGCGCGCCGAACCGCTGCGCCATGGCGCGGACGAAAGGAGCGGCGCCGCAACATCGCTCTGAGAAATCCACCGGGAACAGAATATTCTTGATCGCCAACATACGCCCTCTTTTCCACCTGGGCATAGTGCAATCGGTGCACCACTCGCACTCTGGCTGAAAACGGAGCCCTTATCGGACTTCCCCAATCCCGCTGCGTCAAAACACGCAACATTTTGCGCCGCGTTAACCTTACCCCGCGGAAATGTGGCACACTAGGTATTCCCGGAGCGGAATCATGGTCGGGAAAACCGTTCACCACTATCAATTTTTGGAAAAGCTCGGCGCCGGAGGTATGGGCGAAATCTGGAAGGCTCAGGACACCCGCCTCAACCGGATGGTCGCCGTCAAGATTCTCACCAATGCCAGCGCCGGCGATCCCGAGCGCCGACGCCGATTCATCCAGGAGGCGCAGGCGGCTTCCGCGCTGAACCACCCCAACATCATCACCATTCACGACATCATCTCGGAAGGCAACGCCGAATACATGGTGATGGAATACGTGCAGGGAAAGACGCTGATCGATCTGATTCCCAAGGGCGGCTTGCGCGTTCCCCAGGTGCTCAAATATGCGGTCCAGATGACCGACGCTTTGCAGACCGCCCACTCCGCCGGCATCATCCACCGCGATCTCAAGCCTGGAAACGTCATGGTGACGGAAACGGGACTGGTCAAAGTTCTGGATTTCGGTCTAGCCAAGCTAACCGACCGCAGCCCCTTGAGCCAGGCGAGTGGCGAAAGCGATGCAACTGCAACCATCGAAGAAGCGCCGCTCACAGTCGAAGGCTCCATTATCGGGACAGTCAGCTACATGTCGCCGGAGCAAGCCCAGGGCAAGAAGGTCGACTCGCGGTCCGATATCTTTTCCCTGGCCGTGGTGCTGTACGAAATGGTTACCGGAACGCGAGCGTTTGCGGGCGATTCGGCCCTCTCCACGCTCTCGGCCATCCTGCGCGATGAAGCCCGGCCGATTCCGGAAATCGCGCCGGATACGCCCCCACAATTGGAGCAGGTGATCCACCGCTGCCTCCGCAAAAATCCCGATCAGCGCTTCCAGACGATGAAAGAGGTGCAGGTCGCCCTGGGGGCCCTGAAGCATGAATCCGACTCAGGCATGCTGTACCGGACGAGGGCGGGAATGGACCCGTGGCCCAAGCCCAAACGATCGCCCGTACCGCCGACGCTGATGGTCGGTATCGGAGTGGCTGCCGCAGTGCTGGCGATCGTGGGGGGAACCGCGTGGTGGTGGACGCATCGGGCGCCCAAATCACCGCCCGCGACAGCCCAGAATATTGTCCAGCCAGTGCCGGCCGCCGTTGTCCAACCTGCCGTTGTCCAGCCGAGTGTCGCGCAGCCGCCGCCCGTCGCCGCGGCGCCGCCTTCCGAAGCCCTTCCCGCTCCACCGGTCACACCCGTTGACCAGGCGCTCACCAACGACAACATCATCCAGATGGTCGAGGCGAAAGTCGCCCCCGCTGTCATTCTTAGCCAGATCCGCAATTCGAAAACTGCGTTCAGCCTCTCGGCGTCGGAAGTGATCCGGCTTTCCAAGGCCGGCGTTCCGGAAACCGTGATTGAGGCGATGCGCAATCCTAAGGGTGCGCCTCCCAGAGCTATCGTCCCGGCTGCTTCTAAGTCTCCGGCCCCGGCTCCGACAACGACAGCTTCCGCGTCCGTGTCCGCGCCGCCGGTCCCTGCGCCTGCTCCCGCCCCGGCTTCGGCCGCGACCCCCACAATTCCAGCCGCAGCCTCGAATCCTGGTTCCTTAGTGGCGGTCACCTTGACCGATGGCCTTCCCTTCTCCATTACCTTGGCGGAAGATGTCCCGCAGGGCGCTTTGGAAGGACGGCCGCTTCACTTCAACGTAGCGAGCGATGTTCGCGTCGGCGATCTGGTGGCGATTGCCAAGGGCGCGGCCGTTACGGGCGCGATTGCCCAAGCCGAACGAAAGGGGAGACTCGGTATCGGTGGTTCCAAGATGACTCTCCGCCTGATCACGGTGGACGCGGTTGATGGCCACAAGTACCGGGTTCGTGCGCAGTCCGCCAAGGGCGCGGACAAGAGTGACCGTCCCGTGGAAACCGGCGTGAAACCCAAGAACAAAGACCTGGTCGCGGCCGCGGGGACCGAATATATCGCCTATATCGAGGGCGACGCAACCATCAGCGTCAAGAAGTAGGTAGAGCAGGTCTCCCAGACCTGCGGCGGGCTTCAGCCCGCCCTTAATTCGGCAACTGCACCGTCTTCTGCGTGGTGAACGTCAGCACGGTCTCCGACGGAATCCGTACCTGCTGCCCCTTCATCACGGTCTGCGCTCCGGCTCCCGTTGCAGCTCCTGCGCCCGCTCCGATGGCCGCGCCTTTTCCGCCACCCGCAATCGCTCCGATAATCGCCCCCACCGCGCCCACCGCCGCGGCGGATTTGGCCGTGCGCGCGCCGCGCGATCCGCTGTATTCCGAGACGTCCGACGACTCCACCCGTACGGGCTTGCCGTCGACGGTAATAGAAATCAGTTGTACGGTCAGCCCCGCCTTGCCCGTCAGCTTGCCCGATTCCTGTTCGTTAACCAGCTTCACCCTCGCGTCGGCGCCTTTTTGGACCACCACGTCGTTGCCCAGTGTGATGGGATCTTCCAGGCTGGCCCGGAACTCGTCGCCCTCTCTGGTTCTTTCCGAATCGATGGAATCAATGAGCCGGATGCTGATCTGGCTGCCGCTGGGTAGTTCCCGTGTACTGCCCTGCTGGACCATTAGCGCCAGGATTCTCTCACTCACGCCGGCTTGCTTCAGGTCTACGATCCGCGACGCATCCACCGTGAATTTCGACGGCTGCGCATTTAGTAGGTTGATGACGAACCCGTCGCTAAATCCGGCCTGAACCAGTCGCAGCACGGAGTCCGAATTCAACGGCTCCCGCGAGGGCGATTTCTTCACCACGGCCGATATAATCCGCTCGTTGACTCCCTCGTTCTTCAGCTCGATGAGCGCGGATGGATCGCTCGCCAGCCGCGAGCCTTGTTGGTCGATCAGGTTCGTGATGAAATCTTCGCTCAACCCGGCCTTGCTCATCTTCACCAGATCCGAGTTGCTCAACGTGGTCTGCGCGCTCAGCGTCCCCAGCGTCAGACACAGGCTGAAACATTGGCGCACAACGGACAATATCAATGATCTCTTCATAGTCACCCTTTCACCCCTCTTCTGCCTTGATGTTACCTCCGAAGCGTCCGTTTCGCGAGTCGCTTTCAACCCATGTGAACTAATGGCATTATGGTCCTTGGATGCCGACCGTTGTGAGTAAGGTGCTCATTTTTTGTGTCGCCGCGATGCCGATCCTGGCCCAGTGGCTCAATCAGCCGACGCCCGGAATCCCGCGCACTCCCGACGGCAAACCGAATCTCTCCGCGCCCGCTCCCAAAGCCTCCGACGGCAAGCCCGAACTCTCCGGTCTGTGGCGGCTGGGAGTGGAAATTGGCGTCGGCGCGAACATCACGGGCGATCTTCCTCCGGCCGACATCCAGCCCTGGGTGGCTGCACTCTCCCGTACTCGTCTCGAGGACTTCGGAAAAGACGACCCGGAGATCACCGGCTGTAAGCCTGGAGGTCCTCGTCACATCACCCGAGCCGGTCTCGCGAAGATCGTCCAGACTCCGGGACTCATGGTGATTCTGTATGAGGATCTCGCGTATCGCCAGATCTTTCTCGACGGCCGCCCGCTCCCGCCGGATCCCAACCCCAATTGGATGGGATACTCGGTCGGCCATTGGGAGGGCGACACGCTGGTGGTCGAATCGGCCGGATTCAACGACCGCACTTGGCTCGATTTCGCCGGACACGGGCATACCGAAGCTCTGCGCATGACCGAGCGCCACCGCCGCCGCGACTTCGGACACATGGATCTGCAGGTAACGCTCGACGATCCCCAGGCTTATGCCAAGCCGTGGACCGTGTCCGCGGGAGGCGCACTGGCCGCCGATACGGAATTGCTCGAGTACGTGTGCCTGGAAAACGAGAAGGACCAAAAGCACCTCGTGGGCCGAACCTCCGAAGAGAAGCAGGTGACGGTCTCCCCGGAGATTCTGGCCCAGTACGTGGGTGTGTACGAAGTCAGTTCACGCAACGTTTTCACCATCACCCTGGTGAACGGCGAACTGCTGATCGACCTTCAGGGCAAGGGTAAAGTGCCCATGATCCCGCTCTCCGAGACCATGTTCTCGCCCCGGCTGCTCGGGACGTATCAATTCGTCAAGAATGAGCAAGGCGTCGTCACGCACATGCTGGTGCATTCCGCCGAGGAAGTGCTCACGGCCGTTCGCAAGTAACTCCTTCCTTAACCCTTCTTCACTCGCGGCCGACCCGATTTACGGTATGCTAGACGGTCCATGTTTGTTTACGCGGCTACCATCTTCCTGAGCGCTTTCCTCCTGTTCCAGGTCCAGCCGATGATCGCGAAATTTGTCCTCCCGTGGTTCGGAGGATCGGCCGCGGTGTGGAGCGCATCCCTGCTCTTTTTCCAGCTTTTGTTGCTGCTCGGCTATCTCTACGCGCATTGCCTGATCCGCTACCTCAAGCCCAAGCAGCAGATGACCGTCCATTGCACGCTGCTCCTGATCAGCCTGGTCACGCTGCCGATTATTCCGAAAGACTACTGGAAGCCGGTCGGCGGAGCCGATCCTTTGCTGGGTATCCTCCTGCTGCTGGGAGCCACCGTCGGGCTGCCCTACACCTTGCTTTCTTCCACCAGCCCGTTGCTCCAGGCCTGGTATCTGCGAACGAAGTCCAACGTGATTCCCTACCGCCTGTTCGCGCTCTCCAATTTCGGATCGATGCTGGCGCTGCTGAGCTACCCGTTTCTGGTCGAACCCAACATCGCGCTCCGTTTACAAGCCCGGATCTGGTCCGGGGGCTTCGCCGCGTTCGCCGTGGTTTGCGCCCTGGCAGCCTGGAAAAGCCGCAGCGGAACCGATTCCTTGCAGGTAGCCGCACAAGAGGACGCCCCGCCACCCCGTTTCTCCACCATCCTGATGTGGATCTCGCTGGCCGCCTGCGCTTCCACGCTGCTGCTGGCGACTACAAGTCACCTAACGCAGAATGTAGCGCCGATTCCGCTGCTGTGGATCGCGCCCCTGAGCATCTATCTGCTGAGCTTCATCCTGGCCTTCGAAAGCGACAAGATCTACCAGCGCTGGCTGTTCCTGCCGCTCGGCCTGGTCGCCCTGGGTACCTTCACCTACGGCATGAGCGAGTACGAAAACAACAGCGACGTCATCAAGCGCCTGATTCCCATGCTGTGCGGAGCGCTTTTCATTGCCTGCATGGTCTGTCACGGCGAACTCGCCAAACGCAAGCCGCATCCACGCTACCTGACGCTATTCTTTCTAATGGTCTCTCTGGGCGGCGCGATCGGGGGATTGTTCGTCGCTCTCATCGCACCCCGGATTTTCCCCAATTACTGGGAAATGCCGATCGCCATCGCCGGATTGGGCGTGCTGATCGCCATCGTGCTTTCTTATGACGATAACGACGCGCCCCGTCCGCTGGCTGTGCGCGCGTCGCTGCTGATCGTGGCGCTTTCCTTCGGCGTCTATCTGGCTCGCCTCGAACGCCGCGCCAACCAGGAATACATGCTGGCCGCCCGCAATTTCTATGGCGTCTTGCGCGTTCGCGACGATCCTCCCGACGACACCACACGTGGCATTCGCGTCCTGATCCACGGAACCATCAACCACGGCACCCAGCTTCTGGGTCCTGGGGGCGGCCGTATCCCGACCTCCTATTTCGGCGAAACCTCCGGCATCTCGCGCGCGATCCGCAGCAAAGGTGAAAAGGGTCCCATTCGTATCGGAATTCTGGGCTTGGGCGCCGGCGTGACCGCTACGCTCGCGCGCGCCGGTGACACGCTGCACTACTACGAAATCAATCCGCTGATCTTTCAGATCGCCCAGACGAAATTCGATTTCTGGAAAGACTGCCCTGCCGATAAGCACCTGTATTTCGGCGACGGACGCTTGACGCTGGAGGGCATGCAGGAGAGCGAGAACCTCGACTTTCTGGCCATGGACGCCTTCACCAGCGACGCCGTGCCCATGCATCTGCTGACCCGCGAAGCCTACGCCGTCTACCGGCGCCATATGAAACCGGATGGTATTTTGGCGGTCAACATCTCTAACCGGTATCTCGATCTGGAACCGATCATGGCTCAAGCAGCGCAAGAGATGGGCTGGACTGGAGTCGTGGTGTACGATGAAGGTAATTCGGAATCGTATTACGTTTCAAATACTTGGGTTTTGTTGTCGAAGTCGCCCGCTGTTTTCGCTCATCCCAATTTCCAGGACGCCAGCACCACCGCGCTGCAACCGCGCAAGGGGTTCCGGACCTGGACGGACGACTACAGCAACATCATCCAGATACTGCGCTGAAAACCAACTCTCATGATCCTTTACGCCATCACTATTTTCCTGAGCGCGTTCCTGCTGTTTCAGGTGCAGCCGCTGATCGCCAAGATCATTCTTCCCTGGTTCGGCGGCTCGGCCGCTGTCTGGGCCGCCGCGCTGCTGTTCTTTCAGCTCTCCCTGCTGGCCGGATACGCTTACGCGCACGCTCTCATCAAAATGGCCAAGGCCCGGACGCAGCTTCTGATTCACGGGACGCTGCTGCTGGCGAGTTGCGCGCTCCTGCCGATCCTGCCTAGCGTGACCTGGAAACCCACTGCCATCGGCGATCCCACGTTGCGCATTCTCGAGTTGCTCGCGGCTACCATCGGGCTCCCTTATTTCTTGCTTTCTTCAACAAGTCCGCTGCTGCAAGCGTGGTACGTCCGCCGCACCGGCAGTAGCGTCCCGTACCGGCTCTTCGCGTTATCGAACTTCGGGTCGATGTTGGCGCTGCTGAGTTTTCCTTTCGTCGTGGAACCCAACATCGCATCGCGCCAGCAGGCCTACATCTGGAGCACGGCGTACGTGGCGTTCGCGGCGCTGTGCCTGCTTACGGCTTGGGTTAGCAAGGAAGAATCATCCATTCAGGCGGCCGCCGAGGTGAGCCCGATTCCCGCAGCGCCCGCCGAACGTCCGACCGCCCTGCAGCTTCTCCTCTGGATCGGCCTGGCCGCCTGCGCTTCGACGCTTCTGGTTTCCATCACCAACCACATGAGCCAGAACATTGCGCCCATCCCCTTGCTCTGGGTCGTGCCGCTGGCGGTATATCTGTTGACCTTCATCCTGGCCTTTGAAAGCGACAAGATCTATCAGCGCTGGATCTTTTTACCCTGGGTAGCCCCGGCTTTGGGCTGGATGGCGTACGCGCTCTATGCCGGAGAAGGAAACTTCCACATTAAGTATTCGATCCCCATCTTCTGCGTAGGTCTATTCATCTGCTGCATGCTGTGCCACGGCGAACTGGCGCTGCGCAAGCCGGCTCCCCAGTACTTGACGCTCTTTTACTTGATGGTGTCCGTGGGCGGCGCCGTCGGCGGCATCTTCGTCGCTATCATCGCTCCCCGGGTGTTCAACTCCTACCTGGAGCTTCCCATCGGTTTGGTTGCCTGCGGCGTGCTCTGCGTGATCGTCCTCTTTAACCTGGAATTCTTCCGCTGGGGACCGAATCCGGTGCGCTTCCTCCTAGCCATCGGCGTCGGCCTTCTGGCCGGATACTTGGTTCGCAAAGAACTGGAGGATCGCAAGGGTTATCACCTCTTCGCGCGGAATTTCTACGGCGAGCTGCGCATTCGCGACGACGATGTCGGCCAGGAATATGCCCTGCGCAACCTGCTGCATGGGACTATCAACCACGGATCGCAGCGGCTCAACGAAGAACACCGCTACGACGTGAATTCCTACTACGCCCCCAGCTCCGGCATCGGCCGGACCATGGCCGCCAAGCAGGGGCTCGGTCCGGTTCGCTACGGGGTGGTCGGCATGGGCGCGGGCGTGATGACCGGTTACTGCCGCGCCGGAGACTACGTGCGCGTCTACGAGATCAACCCGCTGGTCAAGTCGCTTTCCGAGCGTGGTGAGTTTACCTTTTTCGGCCATTGCGCCGGCGACAAAGACGTGCTCATGGGCGACGCGCGCCTCACCATGGAGAAGCAAAAGCCGCCTAACTACGACGTGCTGGTGATCGATGCGTTTTCGAGTGACGCCATTCCCGTGCACCTTCTCACCAAGGAAGTCATGCAGCTGTATTTCACCTTGCTGAAGCCGGACGGCGTGCTGGCGGTGCACATTTCGAACCGCTATCTCGACCTCGCGCCGGTGTGCGAGCGCGGCGCGGAGTTCGTCGGCAAGAAAGCCACCGTGGTGGCCGATGACGCCTCGGACAATACCTTCGCCAACTCCACTACCTGGGTTCTCATCACCTCTCCGGACAACAATGTTTTCCAGAACCCGAGTTTCGAGGGCGCGAACATGTACCCCGCTTCGGCCGACGCTAAATTCCGCGGTTGGACCGACGACTACAGCAGCATTCTTCCGATCCTAAGCTTGAATTGAACATTGGAAAGAAAATGGGGACAGGCAGGTCTGTCCACTCCCACGCTGGCGGGCGAAGTCAGGAGCTTACTGGAGGGGACAGAATAGCCTGTCCCCTTTTTCTGCGCGGGTTCTCCAGCCGGCGCGGCCGGCTTTTCGCGCGGCCCGCACGACTTTCTTCATCCCGGCCTCCCAGTCCGGGAACAAGTCCACGTACTGCACCCGCTCCTGGATCTGCCTGGGAACGGTGCACGTCTCGAACCGGACTGGGACCACGAAAGTTTCATCCAGTGGCATTCGCTGCGCGCACTGGAGCGCCCACCGCAGCTCGGACTGGAACGGCCCCCGTTTAGCGATCGAGCGCGGTGAAAAGCACGCCACGAACGCATCCGAAATCTCCACTGCACGACGGATCGCCCGAGGCCAGTCTTGCCCGGGCAGAAGCTTATCTTTGTCCAGCCAAGCCACACAGCCTGCAGCCGCGACCCCGTCCCGGAGCCGCCGCGCAAGGGGGAGATCCTCCTCCACATAGGCGATGAACACCTGCGGCTCGGTCTGGGCAGTGAACTCATAGCCTCCGCCAGCCGCCGGCCGGAATATCCCCAAGCCATCGATCTCCACCGTCTGGCCGCGCTCCAGCGCTCGTCGCACGATCGCCAGAATCTGTTCCGGAGGAGTCATCGCCGGCCTGGACGTTCCGGCCGCATCACTAGCTTTCCGACCCCCGGCAAGACCACTCGCTGTCCCCGCCGCAGCTTCTTGACGATCCGGTGCACCAGTTCATCGACCTGGTCCTGGGCTACCGCCGCCGGCAGACGGGCTTTGCGCGCCAATTCCCGCGCTAGCTCTTCCTTCTTCATGTTCCCCAGACTAGCCTGCGCCTGGGGCGGCGAAACCGGGCGTTTCAGCAATACCATGGGCGAGCACGGGTTATTCGAGCCCTGGAGCCGGTTAAACCTTATGGAATGAAACGATTTTAATGGGTGCTTAAGGCCCTGTTCATGTCCGGTTGTAAAGATAGAGATAACGGAATGGCATTGGCCATTCGGCAAAGAAACAAGGAGATCTCAACTCGAATGAAAACGCTCATGACGATGATGCTGGGTTTGGCGCTAGTCGCCGGAACAGCCAGTTTCAGTTTCGCGCAAGACAAAGCTGCCCCCACCAAGACCGCCAAAAAGGGCAAAGGTGTTTGCTCGGACAAAAGCAAGCCTGGCAAGGACGGCAAGTGCAAGGACGGTAGCACTCCGACCCCGGCCAAAGCTGCTTCTAAGGACAAGGCTACAACTAAGTAGCTCGTTCCTATCAGTTCGGAAATTCATCGCCGCGCCCGGGTAGCCTGCTCGAAGGACACCCGGCGCGGCTTTCGTTTTAAAGTGGCACGCCGATTGCGAATGTAGGGCTGGGAGGCAATAACAACCATGACTACCTTCGTGATCTTTTGGGCGATTCTAGGAGTCGCAACCCTGGCGCTCGCGCTTTACCGGAAGTTCGTTTCCATGCGGGAAGACGACTATCTGCACCTGTCTGCCGGCGAGGAACGCTTGATTCCTCAACAAGTCGCGACGTTTCGCAAGATCGGCAGCATCGACCGGTGGGGAATCACCATGACTATCGTGACCGTGGTGCTCGGGCTGGCTTTGGCGGCGCTGTATCTGTATCAAGCGGCAATGCGCCAATACTGACCGGACTGCGTCATTGCGCCCAGATGGGTGGCGAAACCTAATGGAATAGGCTCGCCGCCAGGCCCGCGCCGGCCGCTGCAAGCATCAGCCATGCCGAATCGATGCGCGTGAACGTCAGGACCGCGAAGCTCGCGGCCATCAGGATCGCGGAGAAGACTCCCGTGAACGCGTCTACCGTGAGCGGCACGGATGAAGAAAGCAGCAAACCGGCGCTGGCCAGCAGTAACCCGCGAATCGCGCTCCGTACTCGCGGGATGTCGGCCCGCGCACCGATCCAGCGCATCAGCGGGATCACGAGAAACGCGGGTGTGATCAGCGCCAGGAAGCCCATAAACGCGCCCGCCACGCCCCCCACCAGATAGGCGACGCACACTAGGTAGAGCCCGAACGGCCCTGGTCCGGTGCGTCCCGCCACCACCGCCATATTCAACTGGTGATCGGTGAGAAGGTGGCGCTCCACCACGAAATCGTTGCGCACCATCGGAAGCGATCCCAGGCCGCTGAAGGACGTTACACTGGCTTTCAGCAGCAACAGGTACAGAACCAGCAGATTCATTTACGTCCGGCATCCTTCCAGAAGAAGCCGATCAGCGTGCCCACCAGGATCACCGGCAGTGGAGTAAAGCCGAAGACACGCGACGCCACGAACGCCCCGCCCGCGATCAGCACCATTTGCAGGTTCCGCGTCATCCCCTTCCAGGTCATCCCACCTACGTGCGGCTTCAGAATGACCCAGATGGTGGCCCACATCATCCCGGCAACGGCTGCCACGGTGCCTCCAATCGCGGCCATCGCGATCCGGTTCCCCTGCCACCGTTCGAACCCGTACGTGATCAGCACGGCCAGAGCGGACGAGGGCGCCGTCAGAGCAAGCACGGCCCCGATTGCGCCAGCCGTCCCGCAAATAATCGCGCCGATGGCCGCGCAAAACGCGATTAGGTTGGTTCCCGGCGTCACGCGCGCCAGCGCGAACGCCAGGTCGAACTTCTCGGAGCTGATCCAGCGGCGGGAATCCACCAGCTCCCGTCCCAGCATGCCGATGGTCACGTATCCGCCACCAAACGTGGTGTTGCCGATGCGGAAGAAGATTTCCGTGAGCTTCTTGACGGAAGGAGAGGGGCCTTGTGGGTTCAAACTTCTAATTCTCGTACAATCGAATATTCCTCATGAACCTCGGTCTCACCAACAAAGTCGCCATGGTCGCCGGCGCCAGCCGCGGCCTCGGATTCGCAGTGGCGCGCGCCCTGGCCCGCGAAGGCGCGAAAGTTTCGCTTTCCTCGCGGAGTCCCGAAGCTGCATCCGATGCCGCATACAAAATTAGTCGTGAAACGGGTGCCGAGGTCATGGCCCTCGCTGCCGACGTGCGTTCCGCCGACGCCCTGGCGAACTGGCACCATCAGACGGTCGATCGTTTCGGCGGGGTCGATCTGCTCTACACCAATTCAGGCGGCCCGCCGCCGGGTCCCGTCCTGAAGTTCGATGATGCCGCTTGGCAAGGCGCGTTCGAATTGCTGCTGTTAAGCGCCGTCCGCATGATCCGGCTTGCGGTTCCGTCGATGACCGCGCGCGGCGGCGGTGCAATTTTGCTGCCGACTTCGTCGGCCGTAAAGGAACCCATCGGCAATCTCGCGCTTTCCACAGTGATGCGAACCTCCGTGTCGGCGCTCTCCAAAATCCTCGCCAACGAACTCGCGCCGCACAAAATCCGCGTGAATCAGCTCATTCCGGGCCGCATTGACACTGACCGCGTCAAGGAGATCGACGAAGATAACGCCAAGCGCTCCGGCATCACCGTCCCCGAATTGCAGAAGCGGGTGTTTGCCAACATTCCGATGGGCCGCTACGGCGATCCCGACGAGTTTGCGGCAGCCGCCGTCTTTCTTCTATCCGACGCCGCCAGCTACATCACCGGAGCCAGCCTCCAGGTGGACGGCGGCATGCTCCACAGCATCTGAAACCAAAAGCCGCTCGTTAGCTCTCGCGGTTCAGTAGCTGAACCGAACCGCGACGGCTACGGAGCGGCCATCAGAGTGCGATCGGTCTAGAATGGAGTCGTGCGAGCCGCTGCCCTCGTCAGTATCGTGTCGTGTTGCATCGCTGCCGCCCGCACGCCCACCGAGCGATTGAAGAACGAGCGTCTGGAAGCCGCCCACTCCCAGATCGTCGAATGGAAGAAGACTCGCGCCAACTTCTCCGCCGAAGGAGTCTATCAGGACTATCGAGCCGTTTTTATTCCCGAGCCCGTGGCCCAGCAAATCCTCGTGACGCCCGCGCACAACGCTGGCGTCCAGGTGGTCTTCGGCGCTGCCACCGAGGGTGCGCGCGACGGAGTCCTGTTCCTGCATCCGCCTGATGCCGATTTCAAGGGCACCGATATCTTCGGCTCGCCTCAGGAAGAAGACGCGCAGCGGTTACCTTCGCGGTTCAAGCAGTGGCCCGATGAAGCCTTCGGCGCTGATGCCCATTCGACTGAGGAACCATTCCCGGTACAAACCGTGTTGTTCGCTCGAACCCACATTCCGCCGGCGAAGGTCACGAAAGACCAGGAAGAGGCATACACCGCGGCCTTCCGTCACGCGACCACCCATATTCTGGCGACTCAGCTGACCCCGGCCGCGATCCACGCTTCGCTCGCCGCTGGGCACGCCTACGTGGCCCATGACTGGCTGTGCGACCCCACGGGCATGGCTTTTATCGCGCAAAGTTATTTCGGCGTGTTTGAAATCGGCGACACGGTGGCGCACAATCCCTTGACCGGCGTGGTGACCATTAGCGCGCGCGTTCCCGTCCCGGCGACCATCCGCCTGCTGCGCGACAACACGGTCGTCGCCGAATCGCACGATTGGAAGCTCGATTACACCGTGCGCGATATGGGCGCTTACCGGATGGAAGCGCTGCTCTCCATCGACGGCGAGGAACGTCCGTGGATCTCCACCAATGCGATCTTCGTGGGTCCCCCGGCCAGCGTAACCCTCCCCACCGCGCAGATTTCGTCCAACGTGGAAATGCAGGCCGGTGTCTCGTATATGGATGGCGCACCCGCCGATGCCGATAAGCACAAGCTCGATTTGTACCTTCCGCGCGACAAGAAGAACTTTCCGGTGCTGGTATTTGTGCATGGCGGGTCTTGGAGAAGCGGCGATCGTTCGCTGTACAAGGCCCTGGGCGACCGCCTCGCGCGGACCGGGATCGGCGTCGCGATTCCCAGCTACCGGCTGATGCCGCAGAATCCTCATCCGGCACAGGCTGAGGATGTGGCTGCGGCGTTCGCCTGGGTGGTCCAGAACATCGCCCAGCGGGGTGGGGACGTTTCGCGGATCTATCTCAGCGGGCACTCCGCTGGAGCTCACTTGGTCGCGTTACTCGCCCTGGACGAAAAATATCTGAAGAAATTCGATCTGGACCGCACCGCGATTCGCAGCGTCATCGCCATGAGCGGCGTGTATGACGTCGATAAACTCGACACGTTCCTCGCGGCTGGTGACAGACACGATGCATCGCCCGTTGCCCACGCCCATTCCGGCGCGCCGCCCTTCCTGATCAGCTACTGCCAGTACGATTACTTCGGCTTGCCCAAGCAAGCCCGCGACTTCACTTTGGCCCTCAAGAAGAACTTCGTCCCGGTCCAGCTTCTCTACGTTCCCGCCGAGAACCATATTTCGGAAGTCATCAGCCTGGTGCAGGATCACGGCCAGCTCGTCGATACCATCCTCAGCGCCATCAACAATCCGTGACAGCGCCCGCATTCGATCTGGTTGGTGTGGGCCTCAACGCCACCGATACGCTCCTGCTGGTTGCGAAATACCCGGAGCACGGCGGCAAGGTCGCCTTCGAGCGCGAAATCATCAGTCCCGGGGGCCAGGTGGCCAGCGCGCTCGCCACCTGCGGCAAGCTGGGCCTGCGCACCAAGTACATCGGCGCGGTCGGCGACGACGAACGCGGCCGCATCCAGATGGCCAGCCTTCGGGAAGCTGGGCTGAACCAAGTAAGCATGAATCTCGACGATGTCGAGATTCGCGCCGGCTGCCCCAATCAGAGCGCCTACATCGTCATCGATCAGTCCACCGGCGAGCGCACCATCTTCTGGCATCGCCCGGACTGCCTGACCATCGACCCTGCCCATATCACCCCGGAGAAGATCACCTGCGCCAGAATGCTGCATGTCGATGGACATGACACGCCCGCTGTCGCGCGTGCCTCGCGCATCGCACGCGACCACGGCATCCCGGTCAGCGTGGATGTCGACAACGTCTATCCGGGCTTCGACCGCGTCCTTTCTTGCGTAGATTACGTGATCGGCAGCACTGAATTTCCAGAGCGATGGACCGGTGAGCGCGATCCTTTTCTTGCTCTCGAGCGCATCCAAAACGAGTACGGCATGCGAGTCGCCGCCATGACCCTGGGCCCCCACGGTGCGCTCGCCCGCGAAGGCGGACGGTTCGTGTACTCCCCTGGATTCGTCGTGAATTGCATCGACACCACCGGCGCCGGAGACGTGTTTCACGGAGCGTTCTGTTATTCTGTGCTCAAGGGAGCATCCCTGCGCGACGCGCTCGAATTTTCCAACGCCATGGCTGCTCTAAACTGCACCAAGCTAGGGGCCCGGGGCGGAATCGCCTCGGAGGACGAGGCGCGCGACCTGATCCAGCGTGGCGAACGCCGCTCCCACCCGGACTTCGCCCATAATTCATGATTCCGCTACGCTCGAGCGAGCGTGTTTACTCGCGCCCCGTCGTCACCGGTGCCCTAATCGCGATCAACACCGTCATCTTTCTGTACCAAGAGACCCTGAGTTACTACCGTCTCGATCAGTTCGTTAGTAGTTGGGGCATCGTACCGGACGATCTGCATCTGATTTCCCTGCTCACCTCCATGTTTCTGCACGGCGGGTGGCTGCACCTGCTGGGAAATATGCTGTTTTTATGGGTTTTCGGCCGTAACCTGGAGGACCTGATCGGCGGAGGCCGGTTCCTGGTTTTCTACCTGGTGTGCGGGTTGGTCGCCGGTGTTGTGCAGGTGATCGCGAGTCCCTACTCGCGCGTTCCCACCATCGGAGCCAGCGGCGCGATCGCCGGTGTGATGGGCGCCTATCTGATGAAGTTTCCCCGCTCGCAGATCGATACTCTGTTTTGGTTCGTCCTGATCTTCCGCCTGGCGATCCCCGCGCCGTTCTACTTGCTCTTCTGGTTCGGGATGCAGTTCGTATCCGGCTTCGAATCTATCGGCGAACGGAGCTATACCGGCGGCGGCATTGCCTACTTCGCGCACATTGGCGGCTTCGTCGCCGGGATTCTGCTGATCCGCTTGTTTCCCTCGCGCCAGCGCTGGCGGCATTGGTACGAGGAATCCTAGTGTCCCGTGTCCGAAGTCCGCTGAATAATTCCGGTGGCAGCGGAGGGCGGACTTCAGTCCGCGCGGGGCTTTTAGCCCCGCTA
>Ga0209415_10007252_pt1 | contig 19398 bp, 17 predicted proteins | sample PeaSoiSIISIP2007_FD_187696 | JGI IMG/M metagenome (GOLD analysis project Ga0209415, IMG submission 187696) | Peat soil microbial communities from Weissenstadt, Germany - SII-SIP-2007 (SPAdes) (version 2) | ecosystem: Environmental > Terrestrial > Soil > Wetlands > Peat | place: Germany... | reverse complement strand
TCGATTCGTCGATGCGGCGGCCGACCAGCGTGACGATGCGGGTCGCGATGCTCATGACATGGGCATTGTCGCGGAAGGTCACGTCGGTCAGCTCGAGCTTGCCGCGCCGTTCGATATAGACCTGCTTCGGCCCGTTCACCATGATGTCGGTGATCGTGTCGTCGCCGAGCAGGGGCTCCAAGGGCCCGAGCCCGAGCATGTCGTCGAGCAGCACGGTGACGAGATGCCGCTGCTCCGCCTGGTTCAGCTGAATGTGCTGCTCGACCAGGATTTCGCTCACCACCGCGCCGAGCTGGCGCGACAGCTCCTCGCGGCTGAGCTTCGCCGCGACCTCGGTGTCGATGCGCTCCATCACCGACGAATAGATGCGCGGAATCGCTTCCTCGATATTGGCCCGGCTCGCGATCGTCGCGGTCGGGCGAGGCGGCATCGCCTCGGCGAACGGCACCTCGTGGCCGTTGGTCTCGAGCGGGGGCTCGAGGGACGAATCGCTTGGGACGCGAGGCGCGGGTTCCGGCGGAGCGATTACGGGCTCAGCGATGATGGGTTCCGGCGCTGGCCGGTCGCGCCGAGAATTGAGCGCGGTGACGCGCGCCCGTACGAACTCCTCGCCATCCCGCCGCGTGAAGGCCATGGTGTCAGCCGAGCCACTTCCGGAGGCCGGTGCGCGCCTTCTTCTCCTCGCCGCCGACGAGCCGCGCGGCGAGGCGGCGCATTTCCGCCGCGGGTTTGCTGCCGCTGGCCGACGCGGGAAGCGCCTTGGCCGCATGCGCCATCGCCTTCGCCGCCTTGGCATCGAATGGCACCGCGAAATCGAGCGCCGTGCCGAGGCCGCGCTCGAACTCCGCCCGGCCGATCTCGCCGCGATGCTGCGCGCCGATCTGGCTGCCGATGAAGATCGGCGTCGAGCGGCAGCCGAGCGCCTTGGCGAGATCGGCAAGCCGCAGCGCATCGCGCAACGCGGTCAGCGACAGGTCGGTCGCGATCACCGCGGATTCGGCCGCGCCGAGGACCTGGCGGCTGGCGCCATCGAGCGAGCGCGGGATGTCCACGACCAGACACTCGTAATCCTGGCCGAGCGCGGTCAGAACCGCGGTCGCCGCCGCCGGATCGAAGCGCAGCATGTCCTCGAGCGGCTCCTCCGCCGAGAGGATGGGAAGTTCGTCGCTCGCCTTCACCATCGCCGAGGCGAGCAGCAGCCCGTCCGTCCGCTCCGGGCGCTCGAGCGCCTGCCGCAAGCCGCGGCCGGGCTCGAGATCGAGCGTCAGCGCGAGATTGCCGAAATGCAGGTCGAGGTCGATGACCGCGGTCTTGAGGTGGTGCTCGTGCGCGAGGATCCAGGCGGTCCCGAGCGCGAGCGTCGTCGTGCCGACGCCGCCGCGCGTGCCGAGAAACGCGAAGATGCGGCTGCGGCTCTTGACTTCGGACCCGACCTCATCGCTGAGCGCGCGCCGGAAGGCCTCGCACAAGAGCTCGCTCGAGACCGGCTTGACCAGATAGTCGGCGACGCCTTCGGCCGCGAGCTGGCGGAACAAGGCGACGTCGTTGACGGTGCCGATGGCAATGACGCGCGTCGCACCGCCGCAGCGTGTGATGACCTGCGAGACCGCGGTCGCCGGATCGGCGGCATCGGCGAGATCGACCAGCACCAGGCGCGGCGGCTTGGCGCGATCGATGGCGTTGACCGCGGCGGCGATGCCGCCGGGACGCAGCACCACATCGGCCCAGCCGAGCTGAGCCGCGGCGCGGCTTGCCGCTTCGCGCGTCACTTCATCCGCAACGCATGCCAGGAGCCGAATCGAATCCCGGGAGTCGGCGAGGATCTTGGCTGCTTCGGCCATCGCTGTGTCGCTCCTCTTACTGGCCGCTCGACGTGCCGGCACTGCCGGAAGACGTGCCGCCGCCGCCGCCGCCGCCGCCCGAGGACCCGCCGCCGCCGCCGCCGCCGGGTCCGCCGGTGCCCGACGCCGGCAACGCTTTCACCGCGCCGGTGCGATAGCGCTCGATGGCGCCGAGCGTGGGATCGGCCGAGAAGGGTCCGAACGGACGGCCGACGACGAGATCGTGTGGATCATCCATCATCAGGCCAAGATTGACCGTGTTGGCGCAGCCGAAATTGGTGGCCGGAAGGTTCTCGTGGTCGCCGATCGGATCGCCCGACCAGTCCGGACAAGTCGGCGCCTTCACGACATAGCGGTTGAGCACGAGAAGCAGATGGTTTGCCGTGACGCCCGGGGGCGGGGCCTCGACCCGCTCCGCGCCGACCCCGCGCTGCACGAGCAGGTTGACGATGCGGTTGACGCGCGCCGCGGCCAACGGGTCGCTCGTTGCCGAGGCCAAGTAGACATGCTCCTGCGGCCGCACCGCCGTCTTGTCGAGAAAGGCGTTGAGCTTGGCGGTCTCGGCCGCCGACAAGGCGGAACTGCCGGGTGCAAAGGCGGCATCGAATTGGAGCTGCTGACGCTCGACGTGCAGCTCCTTGGGCTCCCCCGCCGCGGGAGGCGGGGTCGCCGGCATCTCGCAGCCGGCGAGCGCGAGAGCCGCCGTGAAGAGGAGGGGCGCGAAGGAACGGTCGGTCATCTCTGGCTCACTCCAAATCGAAGCCGACGGGGCCGATGAGGGTCGTACGATCCGCCGATGCCGCGGCTCCGGCGCCGGGCGGATGCGGCTGGTATTCGTTGCCGTGAACAATGAGCTGGACGTCCGTCGACGGCGTGTAGCCCTGCGTCGGCGCCAGCGCCGCGGTGGCGGTGGGGATGGGATGGACGATGTAGGGCGTGACGATGATCACGAGCTCGTCCTCGCCGCGCTGGAACGCCTCGGAGCGGAACAACTGGCCGAGAATCGGCAGATCGCCCAATCCGGGGAATTTGTTGATGTCCTGCGTCACGCTGTTCTGCAGCAGGCCGGCGATGGCGAAGGTCTGGCCGCTCGCCAACTCGACCGTGGTTTCGGCGCGGCGGGTGGTGAGCGAGGGGACCTGGCTGCCGTCGATGACGATGGAGCCCTGGGTCGAAAGCTGGCTCACCTCGGGCGCGACGTGCAAGCCAATATGGTTGTCGGCGGCGATAGTGGCGACGAAGGTCAAGCTGACGCCGAACTGCTTCCAGTCGATGCCGACCAGCCCCTGGCCTGCGGGCACCGGCACCGGAAACTCGCCGCCGGCCAGGAATTTCGCCGGCTCGCCCGAGAGCGCCGTGAGGTTCGGCTCGGCGAGGATGGTGATGAGGCCGTGGTTGTCGAGCGCGTCGATGAGCGTGTTGACGCTGAAGCTGTTCTGTTTGAAGCCCGCGAACAGGTTGTTGTTGGTCGCCGCGCCGATCAGCGAGGTGTTCTGCGTGTTGAAGCCGATCGAGCTGCTGCCGGGGATCAAGGGGAAGACCGTGCTCGTGGTCGAGCCCGTCGCTTGCGAGATGAGCGTAGCGCCGGAGGTGACGAGACCGAAGGCGAAGATGCCGTTGTTGAAGACGTTCTGCCAGTTGATGCCGAACTGCTTCAGGATGTTGCGGTTCATCTCGGCGACGCGGACCCTCAGGTTGATCTGCGTCGGCGCGTCGATCTTCATCTTGTTGATGAGCTGCTTCGGGTCGTGGACGAAGCGCGCGGCGATCCGCTTGATGTCGTCGCCGTCGGTGTTCGAATAAACGGTCCCCGACAGCACGATCGAATCATCGACCGAATCCACCGCCACGGCGCTGCGCGGCACGAGGTCGTGAATCGCTTGCTGGACCTGCGCCACGTCGTAATGCACCACCACGTTCTCGTTGAGCAGCACTTCGTCATGCTCGCCGACGGCGTAGAGCGTGGTCTGGCCGCTCGCCTTGCCGAAGATGTAGATCAGCATCGGCGACTTGACCTCGACATCGGCGATCGCGGGGTCGGCGATGAAGACGCTGGTGGCGGGCCTCTGCAGCTTGACCAAGCGGCCCTTGCCGGCCGAGAGATCGATCGATGAATTGGCCATGGGCACGAGATCGCTGGCCGCCCGCGACGCGACCGGCGCCAGCGCCGGGGCCGCGAAGCCAAAAAGGGCGACGGCGATTGCCGGCAAGATTCGGGTCATAAGGTGTTTCATTTGCCGCTCCGCGCGAAATCGATCTCTTGGACTTTGTCGCCATGGGAGACGCTGACCTTGAAGCCGCCGCCCTCCGATTGCCCCGGCGGCGGCACGAGATGGGTTGCGTCGCTGTCCCAGGTGTGGCTGAAGCGCTGCGAGTCCTCGATGCCGGCGTCGTCGGTCGGGGTGGCGAGGCTCCGCAGGCTCAGGGAGAGCTGGCCGAGCTCGCTGGAGACGGCGATGGTCTCGGCCTGCTTCGGCGTGACTTCGAGGGTCGCGGTCTTGGCGACGACGATCTCCTTGCTCTGATCGTCGGCGCGCTGATCGACCGCGAGGACGCGCATGTTGGTCAGCAGCGTCTCGCTGGCGCGATGCTGAACCTTGCCGTCGGAGGCGCCGGGAACCGCGAGCGTCAGCAGGAGATCGACGCGATCGCCGGGAAAGACGAAGCCCGCGATGCCCGAGGATACCGTCACGGAGACGGTGATGGCGCGATAACCCGGCGTCAGCACGGCGGCCATGAAGCCGCGGTCGCCGGGCCGAACGACGCGGCGCTCGGTGACCGGCTCGCCATCGCTCAGACCGGAGCGGACGATGGCGCCAATGTAATCCTCAACCTTGCTCTTGTTGTCGGTGATGTAGTCGGCGGCGATGTCGCCTTCCGGCCAGATCTGCCAGCGCACGTTCTCCGGCCGGACGAACTGGCCCGCGGGCAGGTTTCCGCGCGCGACCAACACCTGGGTCAGATGCTGGGCGGGCGGCGGCGCGGCCTCGGCGACGGGCTTCGAGCGCAGCCAGGTGCGGTCGACATAGATGCTCGCCACCGCGACGCAGAGGGCGATGAGGACGAAAAGAAGGCGACGGTACGGCATGGCAACTGCTTTCGATCACGGTGAAGCGCCGGCGGGACAAGCTGCCGGGCGCCGCGGGGGATTTGATAATCCTTGGCAGAGCGAAGGCCGCGATGGATCGAGTCGCGGGAGAAGAGCCGGGGCTAGGCGTCCACTACGGTCGGCCGCGCGTGCGGCCGAAAATGTTCCGGGCGAACCCCGATCGATGCCGGTAAAAGGCATGCGTCTCTCCAAGATCCCCCGCACCGATCCAAACTGCGGCCGCTCCTCGGCCGCTCACTCAAAGCAAAAGCCGCCGGCCTCGATCGAGTCGGGGCACGGCGGCTCTCGTCAGACGAAAACGTACCAGGTCGCGGCTTAGAGGGCGCCGGCGACGGTGTTGAAAGTCGTATTGAGCCTCGTGCCGACGGTCGTCACGGCCGTGATAATTGCCACGGCGATGAGCGCGGCGATGAGACCGTATTCAATCGCGGTCGCGCCGGACTCGTCGGTCAGCAACTCCACAAATTTGCGCATTGTCCTGCATCTCCTCAGGTCGGTTGGCCAACGCGGCGATCTTGAGCGTCAATTGCTAAGGGCGAGTAAATTTTGCAGTAGAGATCCAGTTCATCACAATGAAAGCGCCCCTCATTTACTAAGAAATCGGTCGATGTTTTCCTTAATATTACCGACAAAACTTCCGAAAGTTTTAGATAAAAGCCGAATTTTGGGCAACGACTGCGGGCGGCTCGAACATGCCCTTTGAAATCTGGATTTTTCTAAAAAATGCAAATGCAAACGGCGCGTAAGAGCGCGTAAGAGGCGGCGCAGGCGGCGCGGTCGAGCGACTTTCCCGGCGCTGCGCCGCGGCGCGACGCGGGCGCAGGCGCGGCGCTCGGCGAAGCGCGTTCGATCCGTGCGGGGCATCCGCGCCACACTCCGCAGAAAAACAAATTCATGGTTGCCAGAATCTTGTTGGCGGCGCGACCTTGGGTATAGTATGCGCGTCGTTTCGTCAGCCGATCTCTCGGCGCAGACGAATCGCAGCGTACATGATCGATCCCCGGCATCTCCCTCGCACTTCCAGGAGCATTTTAATGAAGGCGCTCATTACGGCGTTTGCCCTCATGTCCTTTGTCGCCGCCTCGACGATCCCTTACGTCGCCCGGGCCGAGACCCAGACCCAGACCCAAACGCAGCCGACCAAGGCCAAGAAGGTCACGCATGCAAAGAAGAAGCATGCCAAGAACACGCATGCCAAGGCCAAGCATGCCAAGAACACGCATGCCAAGAAGCCGACCGGAAAGAATAAGACCGCGAAGAAGACGGTAAAGAAGTCCCCGGCCGCCTGATCGCGCATCGCTTGCCACGACACAAGGCCCCTGAAGTCGCGCTTCAGGGGCTTTGTGGCATCCGCCGTCAGGCGGGGGAAAGACTCGGTGCCGCCGCCGCCGCGCCTCGGCCCCGCGCTCGCGCAATGACGCAGGCGATGAAGAGCGCAATGACCAGCGGCGTCATCAGCCCCAGGCGGAAGACGCTCGGCGGGTTGGCGAGGGGGCTGAGCCAAACCAGCATGATGAGGATCGAGTCGCCGAAGCGGAAGCCATCCGCGAGGGCACGCGACAGCAACAGAGTCGCCGCGACCGCCAGCATGATCGCGTCGTAGCCGATGAGGTGGGGCGCCGCGAGCACCGTCGCCGCCAGAACGATGGCGACGCGCAATTCCTCGGGCATGGCGCGGCGATAGGACCAATAGACCGCCAGCCCGGCGCCGATTGCGGCGGCGGCCTGAATGGCGTTGGCCAGCGCCGGCGACGCTCCCAGCAACGCGGCGCAGGCATAGACGCTCTGCCCGTTGAGCCGGCCCTGAATGAGCCAATCTTGATAAAGCTCGCTCGGCTCCAGCATGAGCGCGAGCCATGTCCGCCAAGCTTCCGCTCCGAAGAGGGCGAGGCTCGCGAGCGTCAGCAGGAGCGCCGTCGCGGCCGCGGCGGCGAGCGCCCGCCATTGCCGTGCCGCGATCAGCGCGACCGGCACCATGAGCCAGAGCTGCGGCTTGTAGGTGAGGACGCCGAGCAGCGCCCCCGCGAGCAACGGCCGGCGCGGCAAGAGGCCCAAGCCGCCGAGCAACAGCGCACTCGTAACGAAGGCATTCTGCCCCAGGCACACGGTGATCGCCGCCGCCGGGCAGAGCAGCAACGACAAGCCATGGAGCCAGCGGCGCTCGGCCGATTCCGCAAGGTACCAGCTCGCCGCAACGAGGCAGGCGAAGGTGGCCAGCAGAAAGACCGCCTCGGCGGCGGCAAAGGGGAGCATGCCGAAGGGCAGCAGCAACAGCAGGAAGTGTGGCGGATAGAGCCAGGGGTGGAGCGGCAGCGGCCAGGACAGCCAGTCCGCAAAGCGCTCGTTGAGCACGGCGGTGAACCGATTGCCATCGAAAATCAGTGACAGGTTGCCGTCGAAATAGGCGCGCGCCGCCGTGTAATAGACCATCCAGTCTTGGCTCGGCTCGCGCGAGAAGGTAGCGACGTAAAAGGCCCAGCCCAACAGCCCGGACAAGCCGCAGACCAAGCCGACCACGCGAAGATTGAGCCGCGCCGCGCGTTCCATGCCGCCTCCCTGCCGCGCTCAGCCTGCCAGGGAAGGGCATAGAAAGAATTAAGCACGCCGCCGCCGCTGCATGGGCTTAAGGATTTGCTCACCGTCGCGTCGCTAGGCTCAGCCGGGCCTTGCGCGACGCTGCTTCGCGCGGCCGTCACCGCGATCGAGGTCAGCCGCATGTCGGAAACGCTGGGGACGCTGCTCGACGGCCTCAGGACCGGCGCTTGGCTCGGCCGCCGGCGCGTCATCGCCTATGGCGCAATCCTGCTCGTGCTCGAGCTTGCGGGCTTTGCCTTCCTGGTGGCGGGGACGCATGGCTTGATCGTGCCGCTGGACAAGCCGACGACCACCGATTTCGTCAGCTTCTATGCCGCGGGCAAGCTCGCTGCTGCCGGGACCCCGGCGCTGGCCTATGACCCGGCTGCGCACTATGCCGCGGAAATGGCGGCGCGCGAGCCTGGAATCCAGTACCAGTTCTTCTTCTATCCTCCGGTCTTCATCTTGCTCTGTGCGCTGGTCGCGCGCCTGCCTTACATGATCGCCTTCATCCTGTTCGAGGCGGCGACGCTCATTCCCTGTCTCTTGGTGGCGCGCGGCGTGTTGCAGGAGCGCGGCGCAACGGTCTTCCTGCCTCTTCTCGCCTTCCCCGCCGTGTTCTGGACGCTCGGCCTCGGGCAGAACGCGTTCCTGACGGCAGCGCTGTTCGGCGGCGCCCTGCTGCTCATCGACCGCCGGCCGGCATCCGCCGGGCTGCTGCTTGGCGCGCTCTGCTACAAGCCGCATTTCGGCCTGCTCATTCCGGTCGCGCTGGCGGCGGGCGGCCGCTGGCGCGCCTTCGCCGCCGCGGCGGTCGCCGTTGCCGGCCTGGTCATGCTGTCGGTCGCGCTGTTCGGCTGGGAGACTTGGCGTGACTGCGTCGTGGCCTTCGCCAGCTCGCACGCGACCTACGAATCGGGCCGCATCGATTTCTCCGGCATGGTCAGCCCCTTCGGGGCAGTGCGTCTCCTCGGCGGCAGCGCCGCGGCCGCCTATGCGGTGCAGGGCATGGCGACGATAGCCGCCGCCCTGCTGGTCGCGTGGATTTGGCGGCAGGGGCTGAGCCTGCCGCTCCGCGCGGCAGCGCTCGCCGCGGCCACGCTCGTCGCCGTTCCGGTCGTGCTGATCTACGATCTCGCGCTCGCCGGAATCGCGATGGCGTGGCTCGTCCGCGCCGCGCGCGAAAGCGGGTTTCTGGCCTGGGAGAAGCTCGCGCTCGTGGCTGCGTTCCTGGTTCCCGTGGCGTCGCGCGACATCGGCCTCGCCTGGCATCTGCCGCTCGCGCCGCTGATCCCGCTCGTGCTGCTGGTTCTGGTCTCGTTCCGAGCGTCGCGTGAACGCGCCCGCCGGAAGGCCCAGTTCGCGAGATCGAGCCTGAGCCCTCAACTCACCTTCAGCGCGCCGCGCACTTGAAGACCGCGCGGATCGGCGTGAACAGCGGGCAGGCGGCGAGATCCATCGCCTGGCTTACCAGCCGCGGTTCGCTTCCCGCGGCGCATTCCGGCACGACCAGCTGCCGCACCTGCTGCGGCGTCGCGCCGATGCGGGCGTAACAAACCGCATATTCATCATCCGCAGGCTGCGCCGCCTCGAACGGCGCGATGGTGCTGCAGGCCGCGAGGCCGATCAGCACCGTCAGCGCCATGAGGCGGCGGCGCGGCGTCACGACGAGTTCCCGCTCCCGAGCGCCGCTTCGATTCGGCAAGCGACCGCCAGCAGCCGCGCGTCCTCGCCCGGCCGACCGACGATCTGCACGCCCACCGGCATTCCCGCTGGACCGCGCGCGCCGGGCAAGGTCACGCAAGGCAGGTGCAGCAGAGTCCAGGCGCGATTGAACACGGGATCGCCGGTCGCGGTGCCGACCGGCGCCTCGCCCCGCGCGGCGGGGACCAGCACCGCATCGAGATCGCCGAAGAACTCGGCGATCCGCGCTCGTGCGGTGGCGGCCTTCGCCCGCGCCGCTTCATAGGCGGCACCGGCGATGTCGAAGCCGTTCTCGAGCATCTGCTGGGTTGCCAGCGTGATCGCCGCGGCGCGATTCTGATATTCCCAGGCAAGATTGCGCGCGGATTCATAGAGCATCACCGTGTCCTGCACCGCCACCAACTCCCCGAACGCGGCAAAGGCGCCGCGCTCGGTCACGGCGATGCCGGCGCGGCTCAATCGGCTCGCGGCCTGCTCGAGCGCGGCGAGCGTCGCCGGCTCGGCCTGGTCGAAGGGCGGAGTGCGATAGAGTCCGAGGCGCGGCTCGGCCGGGAGGTCGTCGGGCACCAGCGCCGGACGGTCGGTGAGCGCGGCGATGAAGAGGGCGACGTCGCGCACATCGCGGGCCAAGCCGCCGATCGTGTCGAGACTATGCGCCAAGGTCTTGGTGCCGGCGATGGCGACGATGCCGAAGCTCGGCTTGTAGCCGACGACGCCGCAGAACGAAGCCGGGCGAACGATCGACCCGGCGGTCTGCGTGCCGAAGGCCAAGGGCACCATGTGGTCGGCGACCGCGGCGGCCGAACCGCTCGACGAGCCGCCGGGCGTGCGCGCGGGGTCGTGCGGATTGCGCGTCTTGCCCGGGCTCATCGCGGCGAACTCGGTGCTGACGGTCTTGCCGAGGACGACGGCACCCGCCCGGCGCGCCAGGGCGACGCAGGCGGCGTCGGCACCGGGCCGATGGCCCGCATAGGCGCGCGAGCCGTAATGCGTCGGCAGATCGGCGGTGTCCATGATGTCCTTCACCCCGATCGGCACGCCATGCAACGCGCCGCGGCGCGGCTCGCGGTCGCGCGCCCGGGCCTCGGCGAGCGCTTGCTCCGGCACGAGATGCTCCCAGGCGCCGACCACGGCCTCGCGCTCCCCGATGCGCTCGAGGCAGGACCGCACCAACGCCTCCGAAGTGAGACTCCCTGCGGCGATGCGCTGCGCCGCTTCGCGGGCGGACAGACGGGCGAGGTCGGGCATGGGTGTCCTCCGGCGGTTTTCGCGATTCGGCGGGTAGCGTGCGGTCGACTCCTGCGTATTATAGCGGTCGATGCGAAAGCCGCCCGAAGATCCTGCCGCCATCGCCGGCTATCATGCGCATGTCTATTATGCCGCGGCGAGCCGCGATGCGGCGGCGCGGCTGCGCGCGGCGCTCGGCGAGCGCTTTGCCGTGCGGCTGGGGCGATGGCACGACCAGCCGGTCGGGCCGCACCCCGTCCCGATGTATCAGGTTGCCTTCGCGGCCGCGGAGTTTGCGCGTCTCGTCCCCTGGCTCATGCTCAACCGCGGCAAGCTCACCATTCTCGTCCATCCGCTGACCGGCGATGATTACGAGGACCACGCGCATTTCGCGCTCTGGCTCGGCAAGCCCGTGAAGCTCAACCTCGAGTTCCTGAGGCAGGCGGGCCGGGCGGGAGAAGGATAGCGGCCGCTACCAGGCGAGATTCAAGATCTCGACGATATCTTCTTCCGAGTGGATCGGCCGCGGATTCGTTCGTATGCCAGTCTCGCCGATCGCCCGGCGCGCGAGTTCCGGAAAGAGCGATTGCTTAACCCCGACATCGCGCAGGCGGCCGGGGAGTCCGAGATCGGCGGTCAAGGCGGCAATCGCATCGGCGGCTGCGCGCTCCGGCGCGCCCAATGCTGCGGCAACCCGCTTCTGCCGCTCGGGATTGGCCGGCGCGTTCCAGCGCATGACGGAAGGCAGGATCAAGCCGGTGGTGAAGCCATGCGGGACGCTCGACATGTTGCTGAGAATGCGGCCGATGGGGTGGCTCGCGCCCACCGGGACGCCGGCGGTCTGACCGCTGACGGAGAGCCAGGTTCCCGTCTGCGCGTCGAGCCGCGCGTCAAGGTCGCCACGGTCCCGCTTGATCCGGCGAAGCGCGCGGCCGAGCAGGGTCAAGGCCTCGGCTGCGGTGGCATCGCCGAATGGATTGCCCAGCGGCGTGGCCAGCCGCTCCGCTGCGTGATCGACCGCCTTCATTCCCGTGCCGAGAAAGAGTTGGTCCGGCGCGCTCAAGGTCGCGGCTGGGTCGAGCACCACGGCCTGCGGCGCCATCAGGGGATGCCCGACGGCATATTTCTTCGGCGCCTCCTCATCGGCGAAGCTCGCGCCCCAATTGAACTCGGCCGAGGATAGGGTCGTCGGCACGACGACGAGGCGGAGGGGCGACGTTCCGGCATCGCGCGGCCAGACGCTCTGATCGACCTGGGCGTAGGGCGTGAGCGTCCGAAGTTCGGCGAGGGTCTTATAGCCGTAGATGAACGCGACCAGCGCCACTTTCGCCGTGTCGATGACCGAGCCGCCGCCGACCGCGAGCAGAAGGTCGGCCTCGGCCTCGCGCGCCGCTCGCACGACCGCCAACACATCGGCGCTCGGCGATTGCGCCTTGAGCGTCGCAAGCGAGCCGACGCAGCGCCGACCGAGCGCCGCGACGATCCCGCCAAGCAGACTCGCCTCTTGCGCCAGCGAGCGGTTGCTCAGTACGAGGATTCGCGCGGCGCCCGAAAGCGCCGCTTCGGCGGCGACGGCCTCGGCGGCGGGACGGCCGAAATAGATCCGCTCGAGCTTGCACGAACGCTGGACATAGCTCGCCTGCATCGCCGCTCCTCACCCCTTGAGCGTATAGCTCTGCGGCAGGATCCAGCCGTTCTCGTAACGGGTGAAGCCGAGCCGGGAGCGGTACGCGACGGTCTTCACCGCTTGGAAGAGCGGAATGATGTAGCCCTTCTCGACGGCATAGGTGTTGAGGTCGCGATAGCCGGCATAGCGCTTCTCGCGATCGGTCTCGACCAGAAGCGGGCCCACGCGCTCGCCCAGATCCGCGCTCTTCCACGTCGAGAACAGCGACTTCGGGTCGAAGAGATAGCCGCCATACATCTCGGGATCGCCCGTCGTGTTGCCCCAGGAGTAGAGCATCGCTTCCGGCAATTTCACGGCATGGAGCAGCTCGAAATATTTGCTCGGCTCGATCGGCTCGAGTGTCGCGGCGATGCCGACCTTCTGCCACATGCCGACGATCGCTTGGGCGGTCTCGAAATCGTTGGGGAAGACGCCCTTGGTGGTGTTGAAGCCGATCTTGGCCGGATTGCCCGGACCGAACCCCGCCTGCTGCAGGAGTGCCGCCGCCTTCTTGGGATCGTAGGCGAAACGGAAATCCGCGGGATAGCCCGGCGTGTTGTGGGCGGCGGGAACGTCGATCGGCATGGCCTTGCCGGCAAAAAGCGCCTGCGAGATCGCCCGCTTGTCGATCGCATGATGCGCGGCAAGCCGCACCTCTTCGCGCTCGAAGAGGCCGGTGCGGGTCGCCTCGACGATGACGATGTCAGTGACCGGATCGATCCGGCCGACCAGACCCGGCTCGGCACCGAGCCGGGCGATCTCGCGGATCGGCAGATCGACGCCGAGATCGACGCGCCGCGATTCGACCGCCGCCACGCGCGCCGAGACGTCCTGGACCACCTCGACCGTCACGCGCCTGATCCGGGGCCGGCCGCCCCAATATTTGTCGAAGGCCTCGAGCACCGAGCGCACGTTGGGCTCGTGCTCGACGAGGCGATAGGGACCCGAGCCGATGGGCTTCAGCGCGAAGGTCTCGGCACCAACCTTCTCGATGTAGTTCTTCGGCACCACCAGGCTCGCCAGGAAATAAAGCCAGGTGACTGCCGACGGCATCGGCGCGTTGAAATGCATCACTGCGCGAGTGGGCGACTGGACCTCGATGTCCTCGACCTTGCGCCAGACGAAGGTGGTATCGAGCTTGGGCGCGCCCGGGCCGACGGGCTTCCGCGGCCGCTCGAAGAAGCTGTAGCGGAAGTCCTCGGCGGTCACCTTGTCGCCGTTGTGGAAGACGGCGTCGTCGCGCAGCTCGAGCTCGAGCGCCAGCGCATCGCGAAAGCGCCATGCCTTGACGAGGCAGGGCTGCACCGAGAGGTCGGGCGCCTGAGTGAGCGGCGAATCGAAGACCGTCTTGTAAAGCGGCGCGACGATCTGGGCGAGCCGGAGGTGCGGATCCCAGCTCGGCACGTCGATCGGATAGGCGATGGCGATCGCATCCCGCTCCTCCGCCCAGGCCGGGACTCCAAGAGCGGACAGGGCCGCCGGGACGGCCGCAAGGCGGAGAAATTTGCGGCGATCGATGCTGGAAGTCATGGGAATTGTGCCCGTCCTGGCTCAAGCAAGCGGCGGCAGGAATCTACACCGGCACCAAAGCATTGACAAATCGATGATTCGGCCCAGAATTATCCACAGTGTGAAGCGCGGCCGCATAGGCGCGGTCTCGGGGCCATCGAGGGATTGGCGCAGAAGCGCCAAGGCAGGGGTATGAGCCGCTCGACGAACGGGCTTGCTTGTGCGGTCCTCTTAGCCGGACTGGTCGCGGCTGGGCCGGCGCTGGCCGATCGGCATGTCTACCAATATCGCATCGTCCACCACACTTATGGCAATGTCGGGACCTACACCAACATTGTCGAGCAGAACGGCGCCAGCACCGAGGTCAAGACCGAGCTTCACGTCGCGGTGAGGCTCCTGGGCATCGTGATGTACCGGCAGGATGCCGAGCGCTTGGAGCGCTGGCAGGGCGACCGCCTCGCTTCGTTTCACGGCGTCACCGTGACCAATGGGGACGCGCTCGAGGTCGATGGCGAGGCGCGCGGTGACAAATTCGTCATCACCTCGCCGGGCGGCACCGTTCTGGCGCCGGCGAATATTCGCCCGACCAATCCCTGGTCGGCGATGCTCTTAGACTCGGACGTCATGATGTCGACCAAGACCGGCAAGCTCATTCGTGCCAACGTGACCGGCGGCGAGGAAGCGACCGTAACTCTGGACGGCGCCGCGATGCGCCTGCGCCAATACGAGATCGACAGCGACAAGCGGGAATTCGTCTGGCTGGACGACCGCGGCGTTGCCGTCGCCTTCCGCACCGAGGAGCGCGGCACCCCGATCGACTTCATCCTGACGCAGCAGCTCGCCAGCCGATAGCGGCGCCCATCAGCGCGCGTGATTCGATTTGCTCCGCTCGAGCAAGCGCAGGAGGGCGGGCCAGTCGCGGCGATCGTTTTCATCGAGCCGCTCATAGGCGCTCGCCACTTGCTCCGCCGTCGCCGCCGCCGGCGTGACGAGCTTGGCGCCGCAGGACTGCGCCAGCACTTGGATGCGACAGGCGCGGTCGAGGTGGTAGAGGAGATCGAAGGCCGCGGGGATGCTGCGCCCGGCGACGAGCAGGCCGTGGTTGCGCAGCATCATCACGAGCTTGTCGCCGAGCGCCCGCTGCAGGCCGCGGCATTCGGCGTCCGATTCGACGATGCCGTGATAGTCGAAATAAGCGATGCGGCCGTAGAACCGCATCGCATGCTGGCTCAGCGGCAACAGGCCCTCCTCCTGACAAGAGACGGCGATGCCCGCATCGGTATGGACGTGCATGACGCATTGGATGTCGGGCCGCCCCTCGAGGACGGCGCTGTGGATGAAATACCCGCCGGAGAGCACGCCGAGGCCGAGCGGATCGTCGATGAGATTGCCGTCGAGATCGATCTTCACCAGGCTCGAGGCGGTGATCTCCTCGAACAGGAGGCCGTTGGGATTGACCAGGAATTCGCGCGGCCGACCGGGCACGCGCGCCGAAAGGTGGGTGTAGATGAGGTCGGTGATGCCGAAATGGGCGCAAAGCCGATAACAGGCCGCCAAGGCGACTCGGCTGCTCCATTCCTCGTCTGAACAATTGAGGGAACGCTGCGCCGCCGCCGCACGCACGCGCCCGAGCTTCTGCATCCTTCCCCTCCGCCCGATGCAGTGATCTTATTTCGCGCCAGGGTCGAGCGCCATCGCGAGTTTCTGTACTGTCGCAGCCATCGGGATGACATGCTGCAGGACCGTCTCAAAGGATATTACGGCCGCGAATGCAAGATCGTGGCGACCCGGCGGACGGCGGGCGGAGCGGCCTTTTGGTTCGTCATCGACATCGCCGTGCGCTCGAGTCTCCAGCGCTTGCTCGGCTCGATCGACCGCGGCGGCGCCATCATGGAGCACTCCGCCATGGATCTGCTCCATCCCGACCGCGTGATCTTCCTCTACGAGCGCATGATGCTCGTTGCCTTCGCGTTGACCCGTGAGCCACGCAAGGCCCTGCTCTTGGGCCTGGGCGGCGGCGCCATGTGCCGGCATCTCGCCCGCCATCTTCCGGACTGCGCGCTGACCTTGGTCGAGCGTGATCCGGCGGTGCTCGATCTCGCCCGGCGATATTTCCATGTCGATCAGCCGGTGCGGCGCGCCGATGCCGGCCAGGCGGTGGCCGATGCCGACGGCGCGTTCGATGTCGTCGTCGTCGACCTCTACGACCCCGGCGGCCTCGCTTTGCGGGAGCCGCGCTTCTGGCGCGGCTGCAGCGCCGCGCTGAAGCCCGCGGGCTGCATCGCCATCAATTGGGCCGGGTTCCTGCAGAAGAGCGAGGTTCGGGACGAGATCGCTCGCGCGGCGGCGCAGCTCCCGCATTCCCTTTTCCTCGAGGACCGCGGACGCCGGCCCAACCTGGTGCAGTTGGCGCCGGCGTCCGGCTTTCGCCTCGGCGAACTCGCGGCCAGGCAGCGGCAGTTTGGGCGGAGCCATCTTCTGCCGGCAGAGGACCGCAACATCCTCCAGCGCTGCCGCGTCCATGCGCGGCTGCCGTGGCGGACGGGCGAGTGATCAGCGCACCAGGCTCGGCGCCGGTTGGATCGATTGCTGGCGATAGACCAAGGTGCCGACGAGCGCGAGATTGACGAGATTGATGCCGACGCCGGCAGCGAAGGCGGGCGCGTAGAAGCCGAAATAATCATAGAGCGCGCCCGCGAGCCAGCTGCCCGCGGCCATCCCCGAACCGCTGCACAGCAGCAGGGTCGGAATCCGCCAGCCGGCTTCCGCCGCGGGGAACAGTTCGCGGATCGCCAAGACATAGGCCGGCACGATGCCGCTGAATCCGAAGCCGAAGAACGCTGCCACGGTGAATAGGCCGATCTCGTCTTGGGTGAGGAGAAAGGCCGTCATCGCCGCGGCCTGGCAGGCCGAGCCGGCAAGCACCGTGCCCAACCCGCCGATGCGGTCGGCGATCCAGCCCCAGAGCTGGCGGCTGAAGAATGCGCTGGCCAGGAGCAGCGACAGCATCGCCGCGCCATGCGTTGACGCGATCCCGAGGTCGCTGCAAAAAGCAACGAGATGGGCCTGCGGCATCGCCATGGTCATGCAACAGCAGATCGCCGCCAGCGACAAGAGCGCGACGACGACGCCCGGCGGCCAACCAAGTACGCGTTCGCCGCTGCGCGGTCCGGCGCCGGCGGCGCCGAATGCCGGCGTCTCGGGTGGCCAGCCCAAGAAAATCGCCGCCGTCGGGACGATCAAGATGATGACGAGAATGGCGAAATAGGTCATGGTCTGCCGCCATCCGAAGCGATCGATGGCAAGCTGGAAGATCTCGGGCCAAACCGCTCCGGCGAGGTAAAGGCCACTCGAGATGAGCGCGAGCGCGGTGCCGCGCCGCCGGTCGAACCACCGGCTGATATAGACATAGGCCGGAGCATTGAGCCCGGCGAGGCCGAGCAGGCCGACCAGAATGCCGTAGCCGATCCACAGCCGCCATACGCCGCCGCTCGCGGCTAGGGCGAGGCCGGCGGCGATCATCACGGCGCCGAAGAGCGCGGTCCACCGCATGCCGATCCGGTCGGCGATCCGGCCCATCGCCAAGCCGCCGACGGCGCAGCCGAGCCAGGCCAGCGCCGAGGCCAGCGCCGGGACGGAACGCTCGCTGCCGAGTTCCGCCGCGATCGGCTTCAGCGCGACGACCGCAAGATAGGGCGCGCCGAAGGCCACGGAGAGGATGAACAAAATAGCGATCGCGACGACCCAGGAGGCGTGGCTCTCGACGCTCGCCCGCTCCCGGCGCGCGCGAGCGGCCGTGCTACTGATCAGATCTTCCACGCTTCACCCGGTCTCTCGTCCGGTCACCTTCGTCGCGGCGAGCCTAGCACAGGAGCGTTGCGTCCGGTGGGGGCCGGGCGGCGCGTTCGGCCTTGACGGCGCCGCCGGTCTCTCGGAATACTAACCCTCTCCAAGGGGAGCCCCGCTAAGGGGCTGAGACACCGCTCGGCGTCAGGAGACGGCGCGACGCGGGAACCCTTCGAACCTGATCCGGATCGTACCGGCGTAGGGAAAGGAATGGCGCGGCCCCAGGGGCGGCCCCTCAACTCCGCAGGCACCGGATCTCCGCCACGCCGTTCGACCGGGAGGAGACCCATGCCCGAAGGCACGCTCAAGCAGCAGTTCACCGTATCGACCGGCCCGCTGCCGGCCTCGCGCAAAATCTTCGTCGCGGGCAGGCGCCACGCCGGCCTACAAGTGGCGATGCGCGAAATCGATCTGTCACCGGCGGCGAAGGAGCCGCCGGTCCGCGTCTACGACGCTTCGGGGCCCTACACCGACCCCGCCATCGGCATCGACATCCGCGCCGGGCTGCCGCCCTTGCGCGCGCCCTGGATCGCTGCCCGTGGCGATGTCGAGGAACAGCCCGGGCGCAGCCTGTGCCCGGAAGACAACGGTTTGCGGCCCAATGAGCCGAGCGCCGTGGCGGCCTTCGACCGCGCCGGGCGGCGGCCCCTGCGCGCCAGGCCGGGCCTGACCGTGACCCAACTTGCCTATGCGCGCGCCGGCATCGTCACGCCGGAGATGGAATACATCGCCATCCGCGAGAATCTCGGCCGCGAGAATTTGCCGAAGCCGACCGACGGCGAGAGCTTCGGCGCGGCGATCCCGGATTTCGTCACGCCCGAATTCGTGCGCGACGAGGTGGCGCGCGGCCGCGCCATCATTCCCGCCAACGTCAATCACCCCGAAAGCGAGCCGATGATCATCGGCCGCAATTTCCTGGTGAAGATCAACGCCAATATCGGCAACTCGATCGTGACATCCTCGGTCGCCGAGGAGGTGGACAAGCTGGTCTGGGCGATCCGCTGGGGCGCCGATACGGTGATGGACCTCTCGACTGGCAAGAACATCCACACCATCCGCGAATGGATCATCCGAAATTCGCCGGTGCCGATCGGCACGGTGCCGATCTATCAGGCGCTCGAGAAGGTGGGTGGCGTGGCCGAGGAGCTGACCTGGGAGATCTTCCGCGACACGCTCATCGAGCAGTGCGAGCAGGGCGTCGACTACTTCACCGTCCATGCCGGCGTGCGGCTGCCCTTCATTCCGCTGACGGCGAAGCGCGTCACCGGCATCGTCTCGCGCGGCGGCTCGATCATGGCGAAGTGGTGCCTCGCCCATCACCGGGAAAGCTTCCTTTACACCCGCTTCGAAGAGATCTGCGAGATCATGCGGGCCTATGACGTGAGCTTTTCCCTGGGCGACGGCTTGCGGCCCGGCTCGACCGCCGATGCCAATGACGAGGCGCAGTTCGCCGAGCTCAAGACCCTAGGCGAGCTGACCAAGATCGCCTGGAAGCATGACGTGCAGGTGATGATCGAGGGGCCGGGCCACGTGCCCATGCACAAGATCAAGGAGAACATGGACCTGCAGCTCGCGCATTGCCACGAGGCGCCGTTCTATACCCTGGGTCCGCTCGTCACCGACATCGCGCCCGGCTATGACCACATCACCAGCGCCATCGGCGCCGCCATGATCGGCTGGTTCGGCACGGCGATGCTGTGCTACGTCACGCCGAAGGAGCATCTCGGTCTGCCCGATCGCAACGACGTGAAGGATGGCGTCATCACCTACAAGATCGCGGCGCACGCAGCCGACATGGCGAAGGGCCATCCGGGGGCGCGCGCGCGCGATGACGCGCTTTCCCGCGCGCGCTTCGAGTTCCGCTGGCGCGACCAGTTCAACCTGTCGCTCGATCCCGAGACGGCGGAGCGCTTCCACGATCA
>Ga0209415_10007251_pt1 | contig 19399 bp, 19 predicted proteins | sample PeaSoiSIISIP2007_FD_187696 | JGI IMG/M metagenome (GOLD analysis project Ga0209415, IMG submission 187696) | Peat soil microbial communities from Weissenstadt, Germany - SII-SIP-2007 (SPAdes) (version 2) | ecosystem: Environmental > Terrestrial > Soil > Wetlands > Peat | place: Germany... | reverse complement strand
GCAATGAATACATGGCCGGGCTGCGTGTCCAGCACCCGGGCCGCTTTGGGTTTTTCGCACTGGTGCCGATGCCGAATGTGGCGGACACGTTGGCGGAGATCGCGTACGCTTATGACACGCTAAAAGCCGATGGCATCGGGTTCTTCTCGAGCTACGGCACGCTGCGCGTCGGGGACACGAGCTTCGAGCCGGTGATGGCAGAGCTCAATCGCCGCAACGCCGTCGTTTTCGTCCATTCGTCGGTGGGCCCGTGCTGCGCTACCACGCAGCAAATGTTTCCGACGGCGCTGATCGAGTTCGGTGCCGACACAACGCGCGCGATCGCAGAGTACATCTTCAATGGCGGAACGCAGAAGTTCCCGAACGTGAAGATGATCTGGTCGCATGCCGGCGGCACGATGCCGTACTTGGTCCAACGTTTCAGTGCCGACGGCGGACCAAAGTTTGAAGCGCAATCGAAGTTGCTATCGCGCGTACCGAACGGCTTTGTTGCAGAGGCGCGGAAATGTTTTTACGACACTGCGCAGATTCCAAGTAAAGGCGCGATGCTTGCACTGCGAGCCATGGTGCCGGCCTCGCAGATCCTCTTCGGAACGGACTATCCGTATAAGTTCTTCGACTGGACCGAGAAGATGCTAATCGATGACAGCGTCTTCAATGCGCGAGAGATGCAAGGCGTCTTCCACCAAAACGCAGCCGCCTTGTTTGCTTAACCGACGGGCGCTTCAGCTTCCGGCAAGCTGGGCTCGTGGTCCCACTCGGCGGTCGGATCGTAGCCCCATAGCCAGTCTTGTGTTTTCTGCATGCTTTGATTTGCGGGGCTGAGGATCGCCTTCTGCGCCGTGCTATCACGCATGTGCTTCAATCGGGCTCGCGCCAGAGCGAGAGTTTGGACCACGTGCACGCGCGGAATACGAACTCGGCGAAAGCTCTGAAAGGCGGTAACGGGATCCGATTCCGCTTGAAGCCAGCGCGCCAGAATGTAGGCGTCCTCGAAGGCTTGCCCGGCGCCCTGACCGATGTTTGGCAGCATGGCATGGGCCGCGTCGCCGATCAACTGAATCTGCTGCCGGCCCCAGTTCTCGGTGAGCGGCCGCGTGAACAAGCCCCATTTCGAGCATTCGGCGATCGCGTTCAGCAGCGTTTCCAAGCGCGGCTCGGCGTTCGGGAAGCTGCGCCGCATTTCGTCGGGATCACCCGGCGTCGACCAGCTTTCCGCGACCCACTTATCCGTGTCTTCCTGCGTGACGATGTTCACGAGGCCGCCGCTGCGAATGTAGTAGGCGACGAAGTGGCGGCCGGGTCCGACCCATTGCACGTGGCCGTGCGGCGCAAGGACATCGGGCGGGACATCCGTGCCCTTCAACAGCGAACGCCACACCATCTGACCCGTGTACGCCGGATTGTCGTCACCATAGAGCGCCTGCCGGACGACGGACCGCACGCCGTCGGCGGCGATGACGATGTCGGCCTCGACAACCGCGCCGTTCGCGAAGGTGAGTCGAACCGCAGTCCCGCGCTCTTCGAGGACCGTGAGGCGGTGATCGAGATGTATCGAAGCGGGATCGACGCTGCCGGCCAGCGCGGTATGGAGGTCGGCTCGGTGAAAGCTCGCATGCGGCGCGCCGTAGCGGGACGGTACCGCGCGCAGATCGCGTAGATCCAGCGTCTCTCCGGTGTGCATGTCGCGCGTTTCGATGCCGGCGTTGGGCGTGGCGACGGCAGCGATCTGCTCGCCGAGGCCGATGGCCTGGAGTGCTTTCGCGGCATTCGGACTGATCGTTACGGCTGCGCCGATCTCACCCAGAGCAGGCGACGCTTCGTAGACAGCGGCGCGCAGGCCGAAGACTTCGAGCGCACGCGCGGCAGCGAGACCGGCCAGGCCGCCTCCAACGATCGCGATCCGGCGTTGGCTCATGATGTATCCTACTCCGGCGGATAGCCGTCGTTCGGCAGCGGCGGCAAGCCTAACGCTTGACGCCCGGCAATCGCAACCGCGGGGGCGCTCCACTGCGCGTGATTCGCGGCCGCGTGAAGGTCGCGCCAGAACCGCTGAATCGGTTGGTCTCCCAAGATAGCGTGTGAGCCGGCCGTGAAAAAAACTTTGTCGACCGCACTCAGCAGCAGCTTCTGGATGTACATCATGTCGCGTCGATGCCGGACGGCGTCAGCGCGCGTGACCGTCCCGCCCGCAAAGACGGTGGCGCTCAGCTTTTCGACGATGAGGTACGCCAGATCGATCTCCGCCTCGGATTCGCCGATCACGTTGTGCACGCTTGCGTTCTCGCTGGGTTTCATTCCAAACGGCCGCGCTGCCCGCTTTTTCGTGTGCTCGACAAACGCTTCCCAGGCGCCGCGCGCAATTCCGAACATGGGGGTCATCACGGCGAACCCTTGATTGAGCACCAGCGGAGCGCGGTACAGCACCCCGTCGTGCACCGACTGGCCCGCGGCTTGCCCCAGCATCGCTTCGTCGTGGCCATGGGAGAAACTCGCCGGCACGAACGTCGGATCGACCACGACGTCCTGGCTCCCGGAACCTTTGAGCCCCATGCCGTCCCAGACACGGTCGATTCGGAATTGCTCCGGGCGAAGCAAGAAATACAGCCTTTTTTTGGGCGATCCGTCCGCGTTTTCCAGCATGCCGCCGATAATAGCCCAGCGGCAGTAATCGCCGCCCGAAGCAAACGGCCACACTCCGCTGACTTCATAACCGCCCGGAACTTCCTTTACGCTGCCCTGTGGCTGGAACGAGGTCAGAATGGTCGGGTCGGTGTCCTGCTCGTAGACCGCCCGCTGTGCTTCCTCGGGAAAAATCGTCAGAAAGTACTGATGCTGGATGAAGAATGTCATGCACCAGCCGGTCGAGCCGCAGACGCGCGCAACTTCCGACACGCAATCGATCTGCGTCATCCAGTCCGCTTCATATCCGCCGAACATCTTCGGGCGAACCAGCGGCATAAGACCCGAGTCCATGATCGCGCGGAAGTTCTCTTCCGGCATACGGCGCAGTTCTTCCGCTGCGGAAGCGTTGCGCTTCGCCACCGGAACGATCGTCCGCGCGCGCTCGATCGCCTCTTCGTAAGGGATCCTCATACCGCTGTAGTTTGAGGCGATCCGGTGGCCGGTCACGAACATAAAGCGGGCATCACCTCGCGAGCAAAGAGTGCTACGGACTCCTGCGATTCCTGCGGTGAGAGATCGCCGAAGGCAAACTGGCCCACGAAGTAGTCGGCCCCGGACGCCGTGAGTTCCGAGCGGACGAACTCCGCGACGGCCGGCGGCGTACCGGCCACCGCCTTACCTTGCGCCACCATCGAATCAAAGTCCGCCGGCCGGGCGTGCACGATGTCATATCCGTGCCTGCGAGCAGTGTAGGTGAAGTTATCGTACCAGCTCGCGTAGGCGCGTCGCGCCGCTACCAGCGCATTGTCGGCGTTTTCCGAGACGACGACAAACCGGCTGATGCCGAGCTTGCGCATCGGCTGATCTCCATTCGTCTCGCGCCACGTCCGGCGATATCGCTCCGTGAACTCATAGGTGAGCGCTGCGCCGTCGAGGCTGATTATGCCGAGTCCGCGTTGAGCCGCGCGTTCGGCGCTCTCAACCGAGTGAACGCCGTACCAGATCGGCGGGTGCGGTTGCTGAAATGTCGTGAGTTGCAAGGGCAGGTGCTGAAAGCTTTCGGGCAGCCCGGGGAACGAAACCTCATTGTGCGTCAGCGCTTTGACGATCGCGTCGAGCGACTCGTTATACACCCGTTCGGCGGTCTCCGAAGATTGGCCAAAATACTGAACCTCGGCAGGCGATGAGCCGCGCCCGAATCCCAATTCGAGCCGGCCGCTACTCATTTGGTCCAGCAGACATATCTCCTCGAGGAGACGCAGCGGGTGGTAGCTCGGCAACACATACACGAGCGGACCGAAGCGCAATCTCTTTGTGCGTTGTGCGACTGCCGCCAGGAAGACGCTCGGCGACGGGACCATTCCGATTGGAGCGAGGTGATGCTCTGCACAGTGATAGGCATAAAAGCCGGCGCGGTCGTACGCCTCGACCAATTTCAGCCGTTCCTCGTAGTGGAGCGGCGCGGGTAGACCGCTGCGATCCATATGATCGAACACGCCGAAGCTGACGTCTAGTGGCGGGGCGGGACGGCGGGCATCAATCACCTATCCTGACCTCCGAAAATGAGGATACCTCAGTATTGACTTGCGTTCATCGAGGTCCTATAGTCTGCCTCAAATGAGTTTCGTTCCGCGCTTTTCGCTACTCACGTCGTGACCAACGTTTCTCGCAAGCACTTCGTTCACACGGCCGGGGCAGTAGCTGCCTCGTTGGCTTTCGTGCCTGGCACGCGGGTGGTCGCGCAGCCGGCGCCGGCGTTGACGGCCGCCACCGTCGGCGTGTTCCCCTCGCCGGACATGGCGACGCTGCTGTACGCGCAAAGCCAGCATGCGTTCGAAAAGGCCGGGATCGATTTGCAATTGCAAAATACGGGGAATGGCGGGGCAACGCTGGCGGCGGCGGCCGGCGGCAGCCTGCAATTCGGCTATGCGAACACCTACACGCTCGTTCAGGCATTCCAGCGCGGCATTCCGCTGAAGCTGGTCGCGCCGGGGGCCATGTACTCCTCGAAGGCGCCGACCATCAAGCTGCTTGTCGCGGCCGACTCGACGATCAAGACCGGCCAGGATCTCGTCGGTAAGACGATCGGCACCACGCTCGTTAACGACATCACCGGGCTTTCGCTCGTAGCGTGGCTGGCGCGTGAGGGTGTGGATGAAGCAAACGTGCACTTTTTTGAATCGGCGCCGAATTTGATGATTGCGGCGTTGCAATCGCACCGGGTGGATGCGATACTCGCGTTCGATCCATTTCTTACCGCGGCGATTGCGGCCGGCGCGCGGCCGATTGCGAATCCGTTCGATGCGATTGGGGATAGTTTTATGGCAGCGGCGTGGTTTTCGGTTGCACCCTGGGTAACCGAACATCGGGCTGTAGCGCGGAATTTTGCTTCCGTTATGGAGCGTACGAGCTCGTATGTGAACGGGCATTATGCCGAGATGGTACCGTTGCTCGCGGATTTTTCGAAGATTCCCGCGGAAGTGTTGACCAAGATGGTGCCGTCGCAGGCTGCGCCGTCGCTTACGCCTGCCGTGTTGCAGCCGATAATTGATGCGGCGGTGAAGTTTCATCGGATTCCGACTGCGGTTAAAGCCCAGGATATGATTTTTCAGGGCTAACGTCGCGATTGGGACTCGCTGTGGAAAAGTGGGAGCCGTATTGACCGACGCCCATCTTTGTTATATCATTGTTAGAACATGAAAACGACGCTTCACCGAATCGGCAACTCGCAGGGCGTCATTATCCCAAAGCCCTTGCTCGCTCAAGTCGGCCTGTCCGGCGAGGTCGAAATGTCCGTGGAGCGCGACGCCATTGTGTTGCGCCGGCCGGCTCGCGCACCCCGCGAAGGGTGGGCCGAAGACGCGAAAGCGCTCGTCGAGGCCGGTGAGGGTGGCTTGGTGTGGCCGGAGTTCGCAAACATCGGCGATAGCGACCTTATGTGGTAGTTCAAGGCGACGTGTGGTTGACAACTCTCGATCCGACGCTGGGCCGCGAGATTCAGAAGACTCGGCCGTGCGTCGTCGTGTCACCGCCGGAACTACATGACGTTCTTCCGACGGTGATCGTCGCGCCGATGACGACCGGAAGCAGGTCAGCCCGCTTTCGAATCCCGTTGGCCTTCGATGGAAAGCGGGGGTTCATCTTGCTCGATCAGATCCGAACACTGGACAAAGTTCGGCTCCTCAAGCGTCTTGGCAAGGTTACGCCGAAGACGTTGCGCGCGACACTGGACGGCCTTCAAGAGCTATTCGCGCCGTAAGAGTGGGCGGTCGGTCTGCGGCAGCTGGTGGAGCGCGTCGTAGATTCGTTCCGACGTGATCCCGAGCGCGGTGAGCCGCACCCCGCAGGCTGCTTCGATCGCGTTCGCGATCGCGGGCGCGACGCCGGCGACGTTGAACTCACCGGCAGCCTTGGCACCGTACGCGCCCGGGCCGCCGGTCGGTGGCAGCATGATCACCCGGAACGGCGGCATGTCGCGCTGGGTCGGGAGCTTGTAGTCCGAGAGCGCGGCGTTCACGATTCGTCCATCTTCGAGAACGATCTCCTCGGTCAGTGCGCTGCCGAGACCCATGAGGAACCCACCGTCGATCTGTCCCTTGTGGGCGATCGGGTTGATAATCTGTCCGACGTCGGCGGCGAACACGATCTCGTTCACCTCGACCGTTCCGGTCTCGGCGTCGATCGAGACATCAGCCCCGTACGCGCCGAAATTCAGATGGATCGCATGGCCCGGCGCGTGCACCTGCGAGCCCACGGCGGTGAGGGTCACCGGCCCGTTTTTCGTCACCGCGCGCACCGCGTCGTTCCATGCGACGCGATCGACGCCCGCCTCGGCAAAGAGCGCGCGAATCTTCTGCGCGGCATCGAGGGCGGCATGGCTGAGGATGTTCGTGCCTTTGCTGCCGCCGATCCCCGGGTCGAGCGGAACGTCGCGCGTGTTGCCACGCGCCACCGTGATGCGCTCGGAAGCGATGCCGAGCTCGGCGGCGAGCACGCGCTGGATCACCGTATGTTGGCCGACACCCGGTTCGACGGCGCCGGTCTGGACGGCGAGCCCGCCGTCGGGCTGCACGGTAACGAGGAAGCTCGTCGCGCCGCCGGCGATGTGCCGTGAGCTCAGCGCGATTCCACGACCGCGACCGGCCGGGAGCGGCTCGCCCCAGTGCATCGCCTCGCGTAAGGCGACCAGCACCTCGCGCGAGCGCGACTCGGTCAAGGGATTCCCTTCGATGTCGGTATCACCGTCGGCGATCGCGTTCTTCAGCCGGAAGTCGAGCGGATCGAGTCGGAGTTCGCGCGCCACGATGTCGATCATCGATTCGAGCGCAAACATGATTTGCACGTCACCGGGGGCACGCATGAACGCCGCCGGAATCGTGTTGGTGTAGACGGCGGCGCGTTCCATCCGCATGTTGGCGAGCTGATAGGGCAGTTTCGGCGGCCGCCCGGGCAGGACGCCCGGCGCCGGCTTGTGCGCGCCGTACGCCCCGCCGTCGAAGATCGTCGTGAAGTCAAGCGCCAGCATCGTCCCGTCGTTGGTCGTTGCGATCCGCACCCGCGTCGTCGACGCATGGCGCACGTGGCTCGAGCGCACGTCTTCGATCAGCGAACGAACGTGCTTGATCGGCCGTCCGGTCGCACGAGCGAGAAACGCCAGCGCGGGACCTTCGACCGAGAGACCCTTGCCGCCGAACTCACCGCCGATATAACTCGGGTCGACGACGACGTGGTCTTTGTCGAGCTCGAGCACCTGCGCCATGATGTCGCGCAGTTTGAATGGGCCCTTGTGACTCGAGACGACGTGGAGCACGCCCGCGCCGTCGAACCAGACCAGCGTCGCGCGGGGTTCGAGATATCCGGAATGATACCGCGGCGTCGTGAAAGTGCGCTCGAAGACGCGATCGGCCGTAGCGAAGGCCGCGTCCGGATCGCCCTTCACGTGGATTTCGTGGCCCTGCATGTTGGGGTGCGGCATCGGCGAGCGCGGTGGCCCGGCGTACTTGAACGACGCGACATTCGGGTGGGTGAGCGGCGCATCGGGCTCGATGGCCGCAAGCGCATCCAGTTGCGCCGGCAACTCCTCGTACGTAACGTTCACCAGGGCTGCAGCTTCGGCGGCCGCTTCACGCGTCTCGGCCGCGACCGCGGCGACGAACTCGCCGATGAAGGTGACCTCGCCGTACGCGAGCACCGGCCAATCCTGAATCAGGTTACCGAAGCGGCGCTCGCCGATGTCTTGACCCGTGAGTACCGCGTGCACGCCCGGAACCGCTCGCGCCGCGGTCGTATCGATCGCGACGATTTTGGCCCGCGGATACGGGGACTCGGCGAACGCCGCCCACAGCATCCCTGCGCGGGAAATGTCGGCGGTATAGATCGCCTGTCCGTTGACTTTGATCTCGCCGTCGATGCGCGCTTCGTCGCCGGCGAGGAAGGTTCGGGCCGCTTGGTTCGTATCGGTGATCGTGGTCGTTGACATGGCCCAAGAATCTTAGCGACTTCGGCGAAATCGCCTCGCGGGGGTAGCACATGGATCGCCGCTCGTTTCTCGGGACGTCCGCCGCGCTTGGGCTGAGCACCGGCGCATCGGAAGCGCGGGCGCAGGCGTTGACGCCGATGACCATCGCTCCCCTCGCGGGCCCCAGTGACTCGGCCCTGTACTACGCCCAGCAGCAGGGCTGGTTCCGCCAAGCGGGCCTCGACCTCACGATTCAGCCGACGCCCAGCGGGTCCGCGGCAATGTCGGCGCTGGTCGGGGGCAGCATCCAGGTCTCGGAAGGGAATATCCTATCGCTGGCCGGCGTGCACGCCAAGGGCATACCGATGACGCTCATTGCGCCGGGTTCGATTTTCGACGCGAGCCTCACGCCGAGCGTTCGGCTCGTGGTCTCGGCGGCGTCGACGGTCAAAAGCCCGAAGGATCTCGGTGGAAAGACCGTTGCCGTCCCGTCGTTGAGCGATCTCCTTTCCATTTCCACTCGCAGCTTGATCGACAAATCCGGTGGCGATAGCAACGCCGTGCACTTTATCGAAATGCCGCCGGCCGCGATGGGCGCGGCGTTACAAGCCCAGCGGGTGGACGCGGCCGGTATGTATGAACCGTTCCTCAGCGGGGCCCTCGCGCAAGGCGCGCGGCCCATCGGAGTTCCGTACGCCGCGCTCGCACCCAGATTCATGATCGTGGCGTGGTTCGCATACGGGCCATGGGCGCAGACGCATCGCGAGACGGTTGCGGCCTTTGTCAGCGTCGTTACGCGCGCCGCGGCGTACGCCAACGCACATGCCCGCGATCTGATCCCAATGATCTCCGGGTTTTCGCACATCCCCGAGGACGTGCTTGCCACGATGCAGATCGTTCAGATCGCGTCGACCCTCGACCCGGCCTTGATTCAGCCGATCATCAATGCCGCGGCCAAGTATAAGGTCATTCCTCAGACGTTTCCGGCGAAAGACCTCATCTTCGCGTAAGGACTAGACGAAATCCCCGACGGGGACGTTGTTGAGCCGGCGGTGTGCGCCCGCCCAATCGTCGAGGTCGTTGAGCGGAATCGCGCGCGTCCAGGTCAGATCGAGAGCGAAGCGGTCGCGCCGCGCTTCCGCTAGCTCGGTGCGGATATCGTAGGCGAGGATTCGCTCGTTGAAGGTGCGCAGCGCTTGCGGCGTCAGATTTTCCGGCGGCGCGTGCTCGCGCACGTACGCTTCGACTGCGAGATACGTCGGCCGATGGTGGCGCAGCCAGCGGTCGAACGCGTCGCGATCCAGACCCAGCGCGTTGGAGCACGATCCATCGAAGCCGCCCAGCGCGGAGCAACGATAGCCGTCTTGCAGCTTCCCGCTCTCGTCGAGGATGCGTTTCCACCACAACCGCGGTAAGTGGATGATGCCCAGCGGGCCTTTGCAGCTGCTGCTGATCAACGGCACGACGGGTCCCTCGAGCTGGTCCAGTTGGGCGTGCGCAGCGGCCCAATCGCGCAGGTGCTGCTCGAGCAGCGCTGCGGCGGAAATGGTCGCGTTGAACGCGGCGATCGTGTCGGGGCGAAGTTCGCCGGCGTGCGTTTGCACCCAGTGCTCGAGCGTCAAGTAATCGGGAGTGGTCGCGGCGACGAACTCGATGAATCGCGCCCGATCGAGTCCGACGGCAGCGCACAGCTCGTCATCCCAAACGTCATCGGCCGCGCGTAACGACGTCGTCCACCACATGCGCGGCAGGTGCAGCAGGCCAAGTGGTCCCGCACACCCGCTGCTGATGAGCGGCATCTCAGCCCTTAAAGATCAGCTCGTCAGCGGTCACGGGGGTCGTCAGGTACTTGTAACGGAAGGCGGCGTCGAGGATGGGCTGGATGAATGCTGGGTCGAGCGTGCGGGCGTGGTACTCGTGCGCGCGCGCGTAGTTCACCTTCAGGTACTTCTGCAGCACCCCCGCCGCGGCGACCGGATTCTTTGTTGCCCAGGCTGCGGCCTGATTGATCGCGGCGGCGAACTTGCGCACGACGTCCGGGTTTTGCTTCGCCCAGTCTTCACTGGCGAACCAGACAGACCCGGAGAGGCGCTTCGCGATCGCGTCGTACGACTTGGCGAGGATTCGGACTTTGCCCGCGTCGATCCCCGCCGATAATGCAGGGTCGCCAATTTGCGCGGCATCGACGCGCCCCGCCGCCACCGCTTCGGCCATCGCGTTTATCGGAAGCTCGGTGAACTTCACGCTTTTCGAATCCCCGCCGTTCGCGTCCATCCACGAGTCGACGGCGATCTCATCGAGCCCGCGCAGGGCGCTCACCCCGATGACCTTCCCGTTGAGGTCCTTGGCGTCGTGGAATGGTGAGTTGACGCTAACGGTGAGCGCGTCGATGGGCGACGGCGCCTTGTAGTCGTAAATGTAGCCGGGAGCGATGAGGACGATCTTGATCCCGCGACCGCGTGCTTGGGCCAGTGGAAGCGGTGTGCCGCCGCCGATCTGCAGCGATCCGCCGGCGATCGCGGAGACGACCGCAGCGCCGCCGTTGTAAGGCTGGATATCGATGTCCAGACCAGCCGCCTTAAAGAGTCCGAGGTCCTGGGCATAGTACGGGCCGGCTTGGCCTTCGAACGGTGACAACCCGAGGTGAATGACAGGCGTCGTTTGCGCGGTGGCGCCGGCGCCGGAGAACAAGGCGAACACGACTGCAAGTGCGAGCGGTCGAAACGAAGTTCTCACGCGAACGCCGGCTGCTGCAGCTCGTCGACCCGCTCGGCAAACTCGGCGTCGGTGATGACGGCGGACCAGGAACGGACGCGGTAGAGCTCGCCGCCCGCTGCGGCGACCGGTGAGGTGCCGTCCGCGAGCGCGCGGGCGCCGTCCAGCAAGGTGCGGCGCATCGCGATGACCGCGGTGTCGCTCGTGCCGAGGTGCTCGAAGCGGCGGTCGACGCGCGGGCCCATGCCCTCGACCATCGCCAGATCCTGGTTGCGGATCCCGGGGATTCCGGTCGTCGTCTTCGTGCGCTGCACGTCGCGGTTCATGAGATAGTCGTTGTCGGGACCGGGGACGGGCCAGTGCGTCCCGGGGCGGACGACGCAGAAGCCGTTCTCGCCGGCACGGTAACCGGCAGCTTCCTCGTCGGAAATCGGCCGGTCCTCGTGGTAGTTGATCGCGATGACCAGCGTCGTCTCGTCGTCGCGCGGAACCCAGAAGCGCATCATCCGCGCGCGGCCGGTGTCGGGTGCGATCAGCGAGCCGAACGGCAGCAAGAACTGGTTCGTTCGATAGTAGGCGCGGGTGCCGTCCGCGCGGCGACGCGCGGTCGCGGTGAGCCCGTAGGGCCGCTCGCGGATCGTCCACGTCGGGGCGCTGTCCTCGCGGACGTACTTTCCGAGGCCGGTCGGCGGGAGCTTGGGGTCGAGGACGAGCGGCTGGTGCAGCGAGCTGAGGTGCGAGGAATCGAGCTCGCCTTCGATCGCTTGCACGAAGTTGGAGCGCTGCAGCCAGCGGCCCATGAAGCGGTACTCGTTCGGCTGGTCCATCCAAACCAGATGCGGAGGCTCGCCGGCCGTATCGGGCGGGCCGAGGTAGGCCCACAGCACGCCGTGCGCGTCGCGCACGGGATACGCCCCGATGCGCACCTTCGTCTTGAACAGGCTGTCGGATGGTTCGGAGGGCATGTCGACGCAGGTGCCGCTCGCGTCGAATTTCCAACCGTGATAGACGCAGCGCAGCCCGCACTCCTCGTTGCGACCGAAGAACATCGGCGCGCGACGGTGCGGGCAGAACGCGTCGACCAGGCCGACGCTGCCGTCGGTCGCGCGGAACGCGATGAGGTCCTCGCCGAGCAGGCGGACGCGGACCGGCGGGCCGTCGGCTTCGGCAAGCTCCTCGCTGAGCAGAAATGGGAGCCAGAAGCGGCGCACGAACGCGCCCATCGGCGTCCCGGGACCGGTTTGCGTGAGGAGCTGGTTGTCGGCTTCAGTAAGCATCGGTGCCGGGCTTCGACGGGGTTGCGGAGTTGCTCTTCACGAACGCCCCGCCATGACGCGACCGGCACTCTTTCCACGGCGCACGGTGCTGGGCGGGATGGCCGCAGCGCTGCTCGCGCCGGCAGCCGCGTTGGGGCAATCCCCGGTCGTGCGGATCGGGGCGTTTCTGATCGACCCGTTCCTCGAACCGTATTACGCGCAGGACCAGGGGATGTTCGCGAAGGCCGGCCTGCAGGCCGAGATCCAGTCGCTCTCGACCCAGGCGTCGCTGGCGGCACTGATCGGTAACTCGCTCGACTTCGCGAACAGCGACCTCGTCCCGATCGCGTCCGCCCGCAGTCGTGGGCTCGACGTCGTTGTCGTTGCCGCCGGCGCGCACTACGACGCCAAGGTGCCCACGATCGCGCTCATCACCGCCGCCGACAGCGCGGTGCGCAGCGCGGCCGATCTGCGGGGGCAAGTGGTCGGGACTCCGTCACTCAACTCGGGGCCGAGCATCGCGGTGCAGGAGTGGCTGAAGAAGAACGGGGTCGACGCGAACGCCGTCCGCTTGATCGAGATACCGCTGCCGGCGGCGAACGCCGCGCTGCAGCGCGGAACGATCGCGGCCGCGCTGAACGGTGAACCGTTCCTGAGCGAGGCGAAAGGCGCGATTCGCATTTTGGGTTATCCGTATAGCGCGATCGCCGACCAGTTCTACACCGGGATCTGGGTGGCCCGAGGCAGCTGGGCCGACCAAAATCCGGCGCTCGTGCGCAAGTTCATCGACGTGACCTATCAGAGCGCGCGCTGGGCCAACGCGCATCAAACCGACACGGCCCAGATCGAGGCGCGCCTGACGCAACTCCCGTACGAGCGGGTCAAGATGATGGCCCGCAACCTGTACTCGACGTCGCTCGATCCGGCACTCGCGCAGCCGCTCCTCGACGTCTCGTACCGCTACGGTCTCCTGGATAAACCGGTCGCCGCGTCGACGCTCTTCTGGAAAGGTCAGTAGACACGCGTGGGCTTACTTCGGCACTCCGCCTTGTTTGCTCACCACGAGCGAGTGGCCCGGACTGTTGGGATCGCTGCGTAGGACCAGCAGGCCGGACACGTCGAGTCCGTGCTGGTCGTTGCTCGTGAAATTGAAGATGCCCTGAACGCCCGGGAATGATTTCTGCCGTTCGATGTAGGCGTGAATTTGCTCGGCCGCCGCGTTCGTGCCGAGCGAGCGCAGCGCGTTCACGACGAGCCAACCCGGATCCCAGGCGAAGGCGTGCGTGGCAACCGGCACGACGACGCCTTCGTCGTTGAGAGCGGCATAGAAATCATCGATCGGCTTCTTCAGCGGGTCCGATGCCGTGCGTTCACGATTGAAGAAGCTCGCACCCGAACCGAGCAGCTCCTTCGGTAAAAACGTCTTGAAGCTGTTGAGCAGCTGCGGACTGAAATTCGCGGCCGAGGTGAACACCGGCACGTCGATGCCGACGTCGTAGAGCCCGTGCAGCGACGTCCCGAAGCCCGTGCCGTTGGCCACGGCGAACACGACCTGCGCGCCGGACGCCTTGATCTTGGCCGCCTGCGCGTCGACCGAAACGTCACCGAACGAAAAGACTTCCTTGTCGACGATCTTCACGTTCTTATTGTCGGGCAGCGCCAGGGCGGCTTCGATCGCCTCGATGTTGTTCTGTCCCGACGCGTCGTTGGTGACGAGCGTTGCGATCTTCGTAAGCCCGCGCAAGCGGAAATATGTCACGGCGACGCCGGTCAAGTCGCGCGTGTTGGCGCTCGTCGAGAACACGTAGCCGCCCGGCGTGGGCAGCAAGTTCGGGGTCAAGGCGTAAAGCACCGGGCCGTTGGGAACGAGTGCGGCCATCGCCTGCGATTGCGCGGCGAGGGCCGATCCGAGCACGACGGCCGGATGCGTCGTGAGAATTTGCTGGAGCAGCTGCACGGCCACGGCCGGCTGCGTCTGGTCGTCCACCACTTCGAAGTGCACGGGTGTCCCGTTGATGCCGCCCGTCCGGTTGACGAATTTCTCCAGCGCGCCCAACGCGGTCGCCTCGTCTTTACCGAGACTCGCACCCGGACCGGTCAACGGCAGGATCACGTTGATCGTGTACGGCTTCGTTTGGGCCGACACGGAGGTTGCGGCCGAGGCAGCCAGCGCGAGCAGCGCGAGCAGTGCGAAGGCTTGGCGAACGAGGCGAAGCTTTTTCATGCCCAAGCCGTACCACCTCGCCCCGCGAACCCCTCGCTCAACGATCAGCAGCCACGATAAACGGCTATGTTGCCTTTACATTGCGGTTTTGTTACACTATCAGCATGGCTGTCATTACCGAACGCGTCGGCGCCCCCGCCTTGGATGAGATCCGTAGCATATTCGGTCTGAGCGAATCGGAGCTAAGCACCCTGTTCGGCGTCAGCCGCCCCGCTATTGCGCGCTGGCGCGGAGCCGGCGTGCCCGTCGAACGTGGCGCCGACGTCGACCGTGTCCGCGAGCTCGCACAGTATTTCCATCGGCGTTTCTTGCCAGTGCGCATTCCGCAAGTCGTCAGAACGCCCGGCCGCGGCCTCGGCAACAAATCCGTGCTCGAAATGTTGCGCGAAGGAAAACTCGATCGGGTCTACGCGTACCTCGAGAGTCTGTTCGCCTACACGCCACGTTGAGGTATCTCGAGCGCTCGGGCGCGTATGCACGCATCTGCGATCCCGCCTGGGCCGATCCGCTCGATACGTCCTACGCCGCGAAGTACGGCGGGCGCTGGAATGCGGCGGGCTCGTTCGGAGTCCTCTACACCAACGCAACGATCGCCGTGGCCGCGGCGAACGCTCGCCGGAACTTCGAACGTGAAATCGCGACAGTGTTCGACCTGCGACCGGAGTTCAGACCGGACTTGCAGTATGTCGAAGTGCGCGCGGCCCCATTCGTCGACGCGGTGACGGATGCAGGCGTTCGTGCCTTGCGCTTACCGAGGACCTTCCCATTCCGCGTTGCACACGCACCTTGCCAACGCATCGGCGCGCGCTCGCATGCGCGGCGCGATAATGGCATTGCGAGCCGCTCCAGCGCGGAAGCGACGCCCACGACCGTCGTCGGAGAGGAGCTTGCTGTGTTCGACATCGCAATCGGGCTCGTTACCCGGCGGGAACGCGTCCGGTTCGATCGGTGGTACCCACTAGTCTAGTCGGCCGAACACCCGCAACATCTCTTCCCCGGAAACGATCGCGGAGGTCCCGGTATGGCATGGTCCGAATTTTTGTTAGCATACGAATGTTTCTCATGTTTTACCTTTAGGAGGTGCGAGTGACACACCACGCCTCTCGGATCAGCCGCTCCGCCGCGATGTCGATCATGACCGGTGGCCTCGCTGCTGTTGCACTCCCCGCAGCGCCGCAAACCGCGGGCACTCCCGTCCGCATGGGTAGTATGTCGATCGAGGCTGAGGCGCAGCCGTACTTTGGGGCCGACGCGGGCATTTGGGCGCAAAACGGCATGCTTGCGCAGATCACCATGGCGCCGAGCGGAAACGCCATTATGCAGGGTGTGATGGCAGGTGAGCTCGATGTCGGCGTGTCGAATCCGCTCAGCCTAGCAATCGCCATCGCGCGTAACGTTCCGATCGCTATGATTGCGCCGGCAGTTGTCTATTCGCAACGCGACGCAAACGCCAACTTGGTCGTGGCCAAAGACGGGCCGATCAAGACGCCGCGAGATTTAATGGGGGCGACGTTCGGCGTGGGGTCGCTGGGTGATTTCACCCAGCTGAGTTTGTTGGCGTGGCTCGATAAGAACGGCATCCCGCGTGACGGCGTGAAGTTTCTCGAACTGAAACTCAGCGAAACCGGTGCGGCGCTCGCGAAGAACCTCGTTCAAGCCGCGTCCTTGACCGAGCCATTCAAGGCCGATGCTATACGCGCGGGGCAGGTGCGCGAGTTGGGAGACACCATGCTCGCTATTGCGCCTGAGCTGGCGCCAACAGTCTGGTTCGCGTCCAAACCCTGGCTGCAGCAGAACCCGGACCTGGCGAAGCGCCTCGTGAAGGGTATCTACGTGACGGCGCAGTTCGCCAACACGCATCCGCGGGAAACCGCGGAAACGCTGGTGCGCGTCAGCAAAATGGATCCGTCTGTTGTCGCCACCATGAAGCGGCTGCTGTTCGCAACTAGCAACGAGCGCCGATACGTCGAGCCGATCCTCGTTCTGGCGGCGAAGTACGGGATGTTGTCGCGACCGCTAACGTTTGAGGAGTTCTGTCCGCCGATCGGCTAGGTCACGACGCGACCTCGTTTCCAACAACATGTTCGTGCGCGGCGACGAGCGTTTTCAGGATGCGGATGAAGGCCGCGCGGTCGGTAGGCGCGAGCGGTGCCAAGATGCGCTTCTCGACGCGCTCGTTGGGCGCTTCAAATGCCAGGAGCAACCGCCGGCCGCCGGCAGTGAGGGAGACGCAACGCCGGCGGCGATCCGCGGCCGGTGCAACCCGTCGCACGAGCCCTTTTTCTTCCAAACGCGCTAGCAGCGTTGCCATCGTCGCACGGTCAAGGCTCAGCAGCTCGCACAGTTCGATTTGTTCGAGCCCCGGCGCGTCGGCCAAGGCTCTGAGCGTTGTGTATTGCTGGGAGGTCACATCGAACGGAGCAGCTTCCTCGGCAAAAATCGCGGCGGCAATTTGCCGGAGGCGGCGGATCAGATAACCCGGCTTTTCATAAAGGTCGTCGACTGGCATGTCGCAATATTCCTCTCTATCGTTCAGTCGAAGTCGAACAGGCGCGCCGGATTGTCGACGAGGATCTTGTTCCGCACCGATTCGTCCGGCGCGAAGTCCGAGAGCATGCTCAACAGATCCCCATCGTTCGGGACTTTGTTTGGCTCGTAGAGATACGAGTGGGGCCAGTCGGATCCCCAGACGATGCGATCCGGAGCGTGCGCTACGATCGCTTGCGAAAGCGCTACGATGTCTTCATAGCGCGCGCCGTCATTCAGATCGCGATCGGCGCACATCAATTTCATATAAAAGTTGGGGCGATCGAGCAGATCGAAGAGTGCCCTGACGGCGGGCTGATCGACCCCGCGCGCCGCCCTGATGCCGCTGTAGCCATCGAGAACCACCGGCACCGGCAAGTTGCCGATGGCGTCAGCATGGCGTTCGATCATGTCGTCGTCGATGAGAAACGCCGCGACCCAGCCGTACGGCTCGATGCTCGCGAGGTTTGTCCGCAGTTCTTGCGCGTCGAACGATCGTCCGCCGTGCGTGGCAAATGTGAAACGCATGCCGCGCACGCCGCGCCGGTGTAGCGCAGCAATGTCCTGCGTCGTCAACGCAGCGTTAGCTCGGATCATGCCGCGCACGCGGCCTTCCGAGCGTTCGACCGCGTCCAGCGTCACATCGTTGTTCGAACCGTGAACGGCCGGCGCAACGGTCACCCCGCGCGCGATCCCGATAGCCGCTGAGATGCGCTGCCAATGTTCGAACGGCGCGGCGGGCGGGGGGAACAGGCGAGTCTCAGCATACGGAAAACGGTCGGGCGGACCGTAAAGGTGGAAATGCGTGTCCCAGCTCCCGCTCGGGACGCGGAAATTGGGGGCCTTCGGGTTGGGATCGGGCGGAAACGGGATGCCCGGCGGGCGCTTAGTTTCGGTCAACGCCGGGCGTCTTCTGCGTTTGCGCCGGCATTTAGTGGGGTTTCCAGCTATGCTTTAGCTTGGAACTGGCAACGCGTTTTCCGGGAAGCACCGGAATCACGAAGTCGTCGGGCGCCTCCTCCCAGGTGGTGACTTCGAGAATGTTGTCATCGAGGTCGAGAAAGTAGACGGACGACGCGCTGATCTCTTTGCCGTGTTGCCGCAGGCCGTCATATGGAATGCCTTCGCGCTTGAGGATTTCGACAAACGCGGCTAAACCGGCGAGTGTAGTTCCAAAGGCCCAGTGGGGGTTTGCTTCCTCGCCGCCGGGATTGGTAAAGTCGGCGTAGCCGCGCTCGCTGCGTTGCTCGACGAGTTCGACCAGGACGGTGCCGACATGATAGAAGATGTGGCGCAATCGCCCGTTCCCACCGAACCCGGCGCGCAAGAATTCGACGCCGCCCAGGACTTGCTCGAAGAACTTGCCCGACGCCTCGGGGTCGCGCGCGGGTAGGGCAAAGTGGTCGCAACCCGTCAACGCGGATTTGTTCGATTGCGGTGCAGACCGCGCTGCAAGCCCGTGCTTGGCCGTCTTCTCGAGGATATTCATGCTGTGCTCCCTGGAGGTCCTTATTTGGAGTGGCCCGAACATTCGTTGGTATACGAACGTTTGTCCTGCTGCCCCGGCGATGCCGCGGATTTCATCGTAAAATAATCAGCACATCGAAACACCCGGAGGTGCGTACCATGGCCGAAACATTCGAATGCCGCCGCGAACTCATCGTCGATCGATCCGCCGACCACATGTGGGAGTGGCTGTCGAACCCGCGCAATGCCATGACTGCGAACCAGTTCCACATGTCGGCAGAGTGCGACGATGCTGTTGCCCGCAATCCGAAAGCCGGCATTGATATCCCCATCTTGCACAAAATAATGGGGCGGGAATTCTATCGGATTGCCAAGATAACAAGGTTCCAAGACTTCGAAATTTCATGGGGTGAGCGTCTCCCTGACGGCAGTACCTACGAGGACGCGTTTCCCCATAGCGAAGGATGGAAAATCGAGTCGCTGGGACCGAATCAATGCCGGCTGCGCAATCACCTGCGCGGGGCCTTCATGCTTCCGATCGGCAAGCTCATCGGAAGGCAAGCTTGGGATGCATCGATGCCTACAATCCTCGATAACGACCTTCAGGACGTTGCTTTTGGTGCCGGGGCGATTGCCGAGAAACGCGTAGTCGAAATGCCGAATGACGGTGCGGCACTGCTACGGTTGGTCAACGCCCGTGAAATCGACGGCATCGCGGTCAGAGAGCTCTTGAACGCACCGCCGCCCTTGCTGAAGAACGCTTGATAAGCAACATGGCGACCATAGCCATCGCCATATCTCGCGGCTGAACATCCCGCTCAATCTCGGCGGCCTTCTCGTCTGCGGCGATCGCGAGGTCGTAGTAGGACTGGAGGTTCATCCAAAAGCGGGCGGAGGTTCCAAAGTAACGCGCGAGGCGCATCGCAGTCGGTGCGGTGATCGACCGCTTCCCATTCACGATTTCGCCAATGCGCGAAGCGGGTACACGGGCGGTACTGCACTGGTCACATCCCTTCGGGGATCCGGCGAGCGGTAGGTAACCTTACTAGGACGCTAGCCACGAAGCCCTTTGCAGCTAGGACGAACCCGAGGGTAAGGAAAATCCTTACCCATGATCACGAGCAAACT
>Ga0209415_10007250_pt1 | contig 19401 bp, 17 predicted proteins | sample PeaSoiSIISIP2007_FD_187696 | JGI IMG/M metagenome (GOLD analysis project Ga0209415, IMG submission 187696) | Peat soil microbial communities from Weissenstadt, Germany - SII-SIP-2007 (SPAdes) (version 2) | ecosystem: Environmental > Terrestrial > Soil > Wetlands > Peat | place: Germany... | reverse complement strand
GAGGCGGCAGCCGCCCCAGGGCGTGAGCCCTTCGAGAAAGCACAGCGTCGGGATGGCGATGCGGTTGGCGCGGGCCACATCGAGGATGGTGCGGCCTTCGACGGCTTCGCAAAGCCGGCCGTCAATGTGGAAGGAAATTTTCTTGGGTGTGCTCATGGCGTCCTGGGAGTCAATGGGTCGTGGCCTCCGGGGCTTTGATGTCGCAACGCAGGCAGCGGTAGCATTCGGCCTTGGCCTGCCATTCGGTAAAGGTGGGCGATACCTCGACGGTGGTTGCGCGGCGTTCTTCGACGGGGAGCAGCCGCGACGGGTTCCGGCTGCCGCCCTGGGATGCGGGCGGGATGGTCCGGGAATATTCGAAGTGTGGCCACAATTTCCAAAACCGGTCCTGGCCGGTCAACGCCTGGTCAATCGCCCGCGCCGCCTTCTTGCCCCAGCCCATGGCATTGGAGACGTTCGAGGCGCCGGTGATGTAATCGCCCGCAGCATAGACTTTGGGATGGCTGGTCCGGCGGTTCCACGGATTCACCTTGGGTGAATTCACGGCGGTGGTTTCCAGCCCCAGCGTCCTGGTTACCTTGCTGTCGGGTTTTTCGCCAATGGCCTTGATGACCGTGTCACACGGGATGACGTAAGTTTCGCGGGTGATGACCGGCGAACGGCGGCCGTTCGCGTCCAGCTTGCCGGGCACGGTCTTGGCGACCAGCAGCCCCGTGATGCGCCCCTGGTCGTTGGTGATGACGCGGAGCGGAGCGGCCATGGGGACGAGCTGCACACCTTCTTCGAGAGCCTGATTGATTTCGTCGGCGATGGCCGGCATGTCCTCGCGCGAGCGGCGATAGACGACGGTGACCTCGGCGCCCCGGCGCAGCGAGGTGCGCGCGGCGTCCACGGCGGAGTTGCCCCCGCCGATGACGGCGACCTTGTTGCCCAAAGGCGGCTGTTTGCCATGGGCCGAGGCGTTGAGAAAGCCCAGCGACGAATAGAGGCCCGGAGCATCTTCACCGGGAATGCCGAGCCGGCTTTCCTCCCAGGTGCCGATGGCGAGCAGCACGGCGTCGTATTCTTCCTCGAGCTGTTCAATGGTCAGCGATTTGCCGAGCGCGGCGTTGAATTTGAACCGGACGCCGGCCCCGCGGATGAGGGCGATTTCCTTGTCCATCACGTTCTTGGGCAGCCGGTATTCCGGGAGCGCGTAGCGGAGCATGCCGCCGGCCTTCGGAGCGCCTTCATAGACGGTGACCTGATGGCCGAGCAGGGCGAGATAGAACGCGCCGCTCAGGCCGGCCGGGCCGGCGCCGACCACGGCTACGGTCTTGCCAGTGGGCGCCTGCTTGCGCTTGAGAATCCGCTTCAACACCTTCCGGGCGACGTCGCCGTTGTAGGCGGTGTCGGCGATGAAGCGGTGGGTTTCGCGCATGTTTACCGGGGCGTCCGCGCCGGCGCGCCGGCAGCGGCTCTCGCACGGATGCTGGCAGACGCGGCCGGTGGAAGCGGGCAGCGGATTGTCCATCACCACCAGTTCGAACGCGTCCTCGAGCCGGTCCTCCTTGACCGCCACACCCTTTGGAAATCTGTATTCGTACCAGAAATTTCCCGTGGCCAGGGGCGTGAGAGACCGCGTCACCGTGCGGTATTCCAGCGTGTCTCCGGGGCGCAGCGCCGCCACGGAAATGTGCCGCTGCCGGTAGTCGCTGTACATCGGAGCTTCCTTCAGCACATCGGGAGCGAAATCCTGTGCCGTCGATTCCGGCGTCACCACGACTTGCCCATCCGGCTTGCGCACCCGGACATATTCCACTTCCAGTTTCTCGGTCGCCGATGAGTATCCAAAAACCAGCTGGCCGAATTCTTCCACGCCCGCCTGGCTCTGAATCCGAATCACGGCCTCGGTCTCATTCACCTCGGTTCCGTCATTTTCAAAGCGGACGCGATTGAGGATTTGGTCGAAGACCGCGGCCTCTTCGGCGTTAGCGTCATTTGTCTTCTGGTTGGATGAAGGCGAAATTGAGGTTGGAGCCTGCGCCAGAGCAACCGCGGTCATCAAACAGCAAACCAGGCAAGCAAATAAGCAGACGAGTAAGCGGATAATTGTAACGTTCGACACACGATGAGACATATTGCAGTTCTTTTACGCCGTGTCCCGAGTAAAATCAAACGAAGCGAAATGAATCTCACTTCAATCTCGCGGCTGATTGCATTTCTGATTTGTTTTTGCAGTCTGCTCTCCGCTCAGGCTCCGCCGCTCGCCATAACGGACCAATCTCTGCCCGCACTCGACGCCGGCGTGGAATTTCACGTTCTTCTGCATGCCACAGGCGGCGTTCCGCCCTATAGCTGGAGCGTGGACAGCGGCAATCTTCCCGAAGGAATCACGCTATCCCGGGAGGGCCTGCTGGCAGGGCGACCCGCGAAACCCGGAGCGTTCTCGTTTGTCTTAAAAGTTGAAGACTCGGCTCATCCCGCGAACACCATCAACAAAGAGTTCCGAGCCGAGGTCACTGCGCCCCTGCTACTCGAATGGCTTGAACCTCCCAAGGTCCGCGACAACCGGATTGACGGATCCGTGCAGGTCTCCAATGGGTCCAAGGACACGTTCGATCTGACGGTCATTATCGTGGCTGTTGCCGAGAATGGGCGGGCGACGGCCATCGGCTACGAGCATTTCCCGCTGAAAGCCGGCACGACCAACTTTAAGATTCCCTTTGGCAACACGCTACCCCACGGCAGCTACGAAATCCGCGCCGACGCCATAGCTGAAATCCCCACCCGGAAGGTCATCCTTCGCCAGGGACTCGAACCCCCCAAGCCTCTGCAGGTCACGCAGGGTCCATAGCGATTTTTGCTGCGCCAAGGTACGCGATGGCGAGCTCTCACCGTGATAGCAAGGGTAAAATCAACCAAGCCTTCGAAGAATTCGATAGGCCCCAACGGAGTTACTGGATGCGCAGAAAAGTTCAGCGACATTACTGGTTATTCCTGGTGCTAGCGATGGGAGTTGCGGCGGATTTGTCCGCGCAGCAGCCTCCGCAAAGTCTGACTTGGGAGAACGTAAAAGACCGCTTCGAGCTGAACAACCCGACGCTGCTCGCCGACAAGCTGAGCGTTGACGAATCGAAGGCGCAAGAGATCACCGCGTTTCTGCGACCCAATCCAGAGTTCAATCTGACCGCGGATGGGACCCAGATTGCCCCGAATAAAGGCGTCTGGCGACCGTTCGCTGGCACGTTTGAGTCGCCCGGTCTCAGCTATCTGCACGAACGGCGGCACAAGCGAGAGTTACGCCTGGAGAGCGCAAAAAAAGGAACTCTGATCGCCGAATCAAGCCATCTCGACCTGGAGAGAACGCTGCTCTTCAACCTACGCGGCGCATTTGTCTCAACGCTGCAGGCAAAAGCGGTGCTGCAGCTGGCAAAAGACAACCTTGCCTACTACGACCACGTGCTCGAGATCAGCCGAAATCGTTTCAACGCCGGTGACATCGCGCAAATCGACTTCGACCGATTGGAGCTGCAGCGCGTGCAATATGAATCGGATTTGCAAACCGCCGACGTGAATTTACGCACGGCGAAAATTCAATTGCTAACGCTGCTGAACGACCGAACGCCGATTGAACAATTCGACGTGAGTGGACCGTTCGATTTCAGCGATCAACTTGGCTCGCGCGACGACTTCCGGAAGATCGCCCTCGATACCCGGCCGGATCTCAAGGCGGCGGTTGAAGCTGTCGATAAGGCACAGGCCGATCACAAGTTGGCGGTGGCGAATGGTTCGACTGATCCGACTTTCAGCGCGTGGTACACCCATAACTCATCCACCAACAACCCATTTGCCGTAAATACGATGGGCGTCGGTGTCAGCATTCCTCTCCGCGTCTTCGACCGCAACCAGGGAGAGAAGCTGCGCACGCAGCTCGATATCACCCGCAACGAAAAATTGCGCGATGCCGCGGAAGCAGGAGTGCTGAGCGATGTCGATTCCGGCTACGCCATGGTGAACAGCAATGTAGTTCTGCTCCAGCCCTACAAAGCGAAATATCTGCAACAGGCAGTGCGCGTACGCGACACGATGTTCTTTGCCTATCAGCATGGCGGCGCGTCACTGCTCGATTTCCTGAACGCGCAAAGCGAATACCGCACCGTGGAACTCAGCTACATGAACCTGGTCGGTGCGTACCTGACCGCCGCGGCCCAATTGAATATGGCCGTTGGCCGGGAGGTTATCCAATGAAAATCAAATCCAGATTCGCCAGCCAGCCTGCTGCTGCCGGCAACTCTTTGCTTGTCGTTGGGTTTGATCCTGCCTGGCTGCGGTGAAACCAAGGCCGGGGGGTGTCTTCACCCGCCCGCAGGCATAAACCAAGAGTTGAATTTTGGCGCCAACAACGCCAGCACTCTCCAAACTCCAGTCGGCTGTTTCTTGCTTTTTGGGCGTCCTTCCACTAGATTTCATATTTCCCCAGTCTGACAAGCGGGCATGTCCGAAACTTGCCCCGAGGAGCAGTGAGTATGAAGCGGAATTATATTGGGCTTGCCATGGCTGCGCTGGTGGCATTGGGAGCATCGCTGAGCCTGCCAAGTTGCGGTCACTCACAGAAGCTGGTGAGCCTGGTGGTTAATCCCCCGATAGGTAACTATTCGACCCCGCAGGCAGCGCAGATTGACTTTAGCGCCACAGGAACGTACATCCATCCGCCCGAGACGAAAATCATCACTAATCAGGTGACGTGGAGTACGGATGTCCCCGAATTGCTGCTGCTCAACTATAAAGGAGTTGCCGGCGCGGTGGCGCCGAGTGGGGGGAACAACTGCGGGGTTGCGGACATCATCGCAACCGCTCCCGAAGGCACGGGCGGGTCGGAGAACGTTGTTATTGCCTACGCGACCGTGACGGTAAACGATCCGACCCAGATAAACTGCCCGGGTTTTGGTACGGAAGTCGAATTAAGTGTGCAGGTCACCGGCAACGGAACGATAACCAGCACGACAGGCAGTATTAGCTGCCCAACACTATGCATTACCCCGGTCGCGGTAGGCCAGACGGTGGGGCTCACAGCCTTCCCCCAGACGGGTTACGTGGTGAACTGGTTGTCGGGCTGCACGTCTTTTTCCGTAAACGACTGCTCCGTCACTATTCCCGCTGGCGGAGTCAATGTCTTGGCGTCGTTCACAGCACAACCCTGATGAGGTGCATGCCACTACTCATCCGCTAGCAACTTGCCGAGAGTGGGTTTGTGCCTCTCTGGCTTCGTCTTCTTTGCCGGGACGAGCCGCGACGGTTTAGGGCTTCCCACCCGTTCGCGGGCCATCTCGCGAACCACCTTGGCAGCGGAAAAGATTTTCTTCCTGCGCTTGCGCGGCATAGTGGTAATTCCCGCATCTTCGCACATTCAACCCGCAAAAGTGCAATAATCTGAGATTGGCAGACAAATCGAGGCTTAATATTCATGGATGAGCGCGAGTTCTTTGACGAACGTTCCGATAAAAGGCCGGCCAACCTGAGCTGTCCGCATTGCCACCAGTCGGCGGAATACGAAATACAGTGGCTGGTGCGCATGAAGAAAAAAAGTCTGCCGCCGCGCGCGGACGATCACGACCGCGCCAAGTTCGCCAAAGCGCAGTCTTACATGCTCCGCCGCGACGACATGATGATGTGCAAGAACATGCGCTGCCGCAAACGCTTCGAAATTACAGGCGTACAGAGCGTGGCGTTTCTGCAGGATGGTCTGCCCGCCGGCGGCGGTTAATTGTTGGGAGAAAATGCATCCTCGCGTTTTGCTTACAGGGCGGTTCGCAAATTGCTTGAGCCGCTTTTCTTCGGTTTGGCTCACCCCCGGAACACGATTCCTCGCATGTAGAATTTTCCAGGGTCTATCTTTATCCCGCAGGGAGAATTTTCCCCACCGTGGCAGAATTTTCCGGTAGGGAGTTTCTGAATTTCTCTACCGTTTCTTGTAACCCGCTGAGCCTGCCCGAGATGTACCGCGACAGGACCCATTTGGCAGGTGGGTTGCACCCTCCTGCGAATGACCCACATGCTCATGACAGGAGGTTCTGTGGATATCGCAATCAAGACAAAACTGTACGCCCGCGCTGGTCTGGCACCACTACTAGCTTTCGCAATGCTGTTCTCAGTCGGCACCATGGCAAGTGGACAGTCCACGCAACCGATGCAGCCGGCCCCGCCGACGGCGACGCCGCCGAGTACGCCGAATCCGCCGACTGCGCGCCCAGTAGGCCCGACGCCTCGTTGGAATCCTCCCGACGATATCACCCGTCGAGAAATCGTCGACATGGATCACTTCCTCGACAAACACCCGGAAATCGCAGAACAGCTGCGCAAAGATCCTTCACTGATCGACAATCGCGAGTGGGTCGCACGTCATCCTGAGCTGCAGGAGTATCTGCAGTCCCACCAGCGGCTCGCCGAGGTCTTCCGCGCGCATCCGGACGCCTTCATGCGGGATGAGGACCGCTATGAATGGAGCGAGGGCGATCACGATCACGCCCGAATGCGCGACCGCGACGAACGTAACCGAGGAGAATTGACGAGCTTTGGCCATTTCCTGGGCGGTCATCCTAATGTGGCGGCAGAGCTCTCCGCTGATCCCACGTTGGCGAGCAACAAGGAATATCTAGCCAACCATCCTGAACTGGATGAATATCTGAAAGCGCATCCAGCAATGGGACAACAGCTCGCGCAAGATCCGCAAGCGGTGATGAGCTCGAATGTGGTGCAGCAAGGCAGATTTGGCGCGAAGCCTGTTGGGCCGATGCCAAGACCAAAGGCTACGCCGCCGAATCAGTAGGGAATCACGGATGAGACAAAACACAAAACAACACTGAGACGCAAAAAAAAGTGGAGGTCGGTACTGACCGCCGGTATCGATCGAACGACCGGCCTCCACTGTACCTGCTTCGTTCCGCGTTGCGTCGACAGCGCGGTGCAGTACTTTCAGGGAGGTGCTATGAAAGTCAACAAATCGCTCATCGCCACGCTTTCGCTGGTTCTGGTTTTTTCTTCCATTGCGGCAGGCAAGGACAAGAAGAGAGGTCAGATAGGCATGTTGGAAAGCATGCAATCCGTTCCTTGTGGCGCCAAGGAAAGAGGAGTCACGGGTTTGGGAAGCGTGTTCGCGTCGGTAGGGGTGGCACATGTGAACTCGCATGAGCAGTTATGTCCCCAATACTTGCTCCGCACCGATGCCATGGATTACCATATTCGTCCGCTGGATTTGAAGCACCCGGTGGTTCTTCCGGTCGGCCGGGAAGCCGAATTCAGAATTAAGAAGGACCGTCTGTACCTGAGAATAGCCGACGGGGACAAAAGGACGCTTGCCTATCAGGTAGTTTCTATGCAGCCGCTAAATTCCGAAGATAAGGTCGCCAGTAGTGCATACCGTCCCGCTGAGGACGTTGCCAAGCCGGCAGATTCTCAACCTCCGAACGCAGGCATAGACAAAGGGACCGACCGGGCAACCGACCATCCTCCTCGACAGTGAGGCCTGCGGCAACACTTCGATCAAACCAGCGACGGTTGGGGTTTCTAGCGGTTGGCGACGATCGTGGCAGCGAGGCGGCGGACGCTGTGCAAGAGTAGGCTCAGCGCTTCGGATGCGGGTGCGGAAAGAGGCGAAGTTTTCGCCGACGGAGCGTCGCTAAAACCTTCCTTTTCCATTTGCGCGGCGGCGGCGGCGAAGCGCTCAGCGCTCCTGTCCTCCATCGAAAGAAAACGGAAAGCTTGCGCCAGCGGGATGCCGTCGGCGCCGGTCTGAAGAAATTCAACCTGAGCCGTGACTTTGCCGTGGATCGTAGATAAAGCGATATCGCCCATGGTCCCATGGGAAATTGGGCCCTTGGAGAGGACAGCCGACCCTCCCGTGAGAGAGAGGCGCTGCAGCACACCCACAAAGCGAACATCGTCGACGGTAAACAGCGCGCGCTCGCTATTGGGGACGCGGATGCGTGGAGGACGTGGACGCTGGCGTGTCTTCGTAGACTTCTTCTTCACGATCATCAGCATCGCAAGCGGAAAGAATGTGGTCAAGGTTACGGCAGTGCTTACATTCAGGTTTCGTGTGGCGGTGTGGCTTTGCCCCGCCAAACGGGGCGGAGCCCCGTCACAACACCAGTAGGCTGCGGCGTGCCGCAAGGCTCTGTCCGCGTTTCCGTCGACTCGTTTATACTAATGAGTTTCCCCGTACCAGTTGACGCTCTTAGGGAGTCGATCCGTGAAGATTCTGGTTTGCATCAAGCAAGTGCCGCAGAAAGACGCTCCGCTGAAGCTGAATGAAGCGGGAACGTGGATCCGCGAGGATGTTTCCTACGAAGTAAACGAACCCGACGCCTTCGCCCTGGAAGAGGCATTGCGGCAGAAGGAAAAGCACACCGGCGAAGTGGTGGTGGTTACGGCCGGTCCGGCGCGGGCGTTGCAGGTCCTGCGCGAGGCGCTCGCCAAAGGCGCGGACCGCGCCATCCATCTCGAGGGCGACGCTTTTGTCGGCCTCGATGCCTACAACACCGCGCGCGCCATCGCCGCGGCCATCAAGGATGAAAAGTTCGACCTGATCTTTACCGGCTTGCAATCGGATGATTATGGATACGCGCAAACCGGCGTGATTCTGGCGCAGATTCTGGGATGGCCGCACGCGACCATCATTATGCAAATCGAAAAAAATGATGCCGGCATCCGCGTGAAGCGCGAACTCGAAGCCGGCTTCTTTCAGTTTGTCGACATGCCGTTGCCCGCCGTGCTAACGATTCAGTCGGGAATCAACAAGCTGCGCTATGCGACGCTGATCGGGATCAAGCAAGCCAAGAACAAGCCTCTGCGCAAGGTAACGCTGGCCGAGGTGCAATCGGCCATGGGCGCGAATTTGCAGAAGATCGAAAAGCTATACGCACCGCAAAAGTCAAAGAACACGGAATTTCTGGAAGGCCCACCGGCCGAAGTAGCCAGGAAGCTGGTGGAAAAACTGAAGAATGAATTGCGAGTGATTTAGGAATTTTCGTAGAGACGGGGCTTGCCCCGTCTTCGCTTGCTGACACCTGAGACCTGACACCTGAGACCTGAACTATGGACACTATCCTAGTAGTCGTTGAACAGCGCGAAGGAAAACTAAACCGCGTCTCTTGGGAGACAATTACCGCCGGTCAGGCAATCGCCGCTCAAACCGGATGGACTCTGGAAGCCGCGGTCGTGGGCTCCGGCGTGGCTGCAATCGCGGGCGAGATAGCGGCCAAGAAGCTCGCCAAAGTGTATGACGTCGAATCGGCCAAGCTCGAACCCTACACTCCCGACGCGTTTGCGCATGCCTTGCAGCAATTCCTGGCAAGGCATCCCGCGAAACTGGTTTTGATGCCGCACACGTATCAGGTGCGCGATTTTGTGCCGAAGCTGGCGACGGCCCTGCAATCCACGGCCATCAGCGACGTGGTTGGAGCGAAATACGAAGGCGGCAAGTTGCTTTTCACGCGCCAGATGTTTCAGGGCAAATTTGTGGCCGACGTAAGCTTCGCGGGCGCGGGGCCGTGCTTCGTCACATTTCAAAACGGCTCCTACCGCGCCGATAAAGTCGAAGCGGGAGCAGCGCCGGCGCCGGTTGAAACAGTCAATGTCGATATCCCCGACAGCGTGGTGCGCAACAAGCCGCAGGAAGTTTTCAAGGAAGTCAAGCAAGCCGTCGATTTGACGCAGGCTGAAATTATCGTGTCGGTGGGCCGCGGCATCAAGGAGCAGAAAAATATCGACTTGGCCAAGCAATTGGCGGATGCGTTAGGCGGCGAGCTTGCGGCGTCGCGTCCGATCTGCGACAACGGATGGTTGCCCATGGACCGTCAGGTCGGTTCCTCGGGACAGACGGTTGCTCCAAAGCTCTATCTGGCGCTCGGAATCTCCGGCGCAATCCAGCATATCGTCGGCATGAAGGGCGCGCGGAGCATCGTAGCCATCAACAAAGATTCCGAGGCGCCAATTTTCGAGATTGCAGATATAGCCGTAGTCGGAAACCTGTTCGACATCGTGCCGCCCCTGATCGAAGAGGTGAAGAAGGCCAGAGGGTAGTGTGGGAGAATCAAGCTCCGAAGGGGCGACCGAACCTAGCCCAGCGCTTCAGCGCTGGGAATAGCTCCGGCTGGTGCGCGATGCTGAATATTAAGAAGATTCTTCTGCCAGTCGATTTCCCAAACACCTCGCTGCCCGTGGTTCATCAGGCCGCGGACTTGGCCCACCATTTCCATTCTGAGATTGTGATGCTGCACGTCGCGACTGCGGAGAGCCATGCCGCGGGTGTGCCTGAGGACACCACCGAGGGCGGTTCTAAGCTGGCTCGTTGGGATATGCTCGCCGAAGTGCTAAAAGGCGCCCAGAAGAGTCAGGACCAGTCCCTTGGGCCGAAGCTCGAGGGCCTTGCCATCCAACGCAGGTTGGTCAACGGCGACCCGGCCCAAGTCATTGTGCAGACGCCTGAGGTGGTAAAAGCCGACCTGATCATGATGCCGTCTCATGGCTACACCTTTAACCGATTTCTGCTCGGCTCGGTCACCGCGAAAGTGCTCTACGGGACTGAGTGCCCGGTGTGGACCGGCGCTCACGTGGAACAATCGCCAGTGCAAGAATTTGCCATCCGCAACGTCCTGTGCGCGGTCGATCTCGGTCCCCGCAGTCACAAAACTGTATCGTGGGCCGCGCAATTGGCCGAAGAATTCGGTGCCCGTCTTACGCTCACTCACGTAACTGCCTCGGTCGAGCTTTGGGGACCCGGCGGCAGTTATGTCGTTCCCGAGTGGAAAGAGTCGTTTGTGAGCTACGCTTCTCAGCAACTCGCAGAGCTGCAGCAGGAAATGAATATTAAGGCCGACGTACTAATCGGCAGCGGAGACGTGCCTAAGGTGCTGAGCCAAGCTGCGCAGCAGACGAAGGCGGATTTGCTGGTTACCGCGTGCTTTCCCTATGGCGGGAACCTGCGCATCCACGGCTACGCCATCATCTGCGCAGTGCCGATTCCAGTTCTGAGTGTGTAAGGGTGAAATTGCGGAATTACTCGCCCGGTAGAAACCCGCCAACTTGCGCCACGGTCAGCCGCAGATACTTATAGGGGTTGACAGGAACGTCGTTGATGCGGACTTCGTAGTGGAGATGCGGACCGGTGGAGCGTCCGCTCTGGCCAACGTAGCCGATCGTGTCGCCACGGTGAATGTACTGTCCGGCAGTGACGGCAAAGCTAGAAAGGTGGCCGTAGCGGGTAGAAATTCCGTGTCCGTGGTCAACCATGATGGCGCGTCCGTAGCCGCCCTGGAAGTCGGCGAAGGTGACGAGGCCATCAGCAGGAGCGATTACGGGGGAGCCGACATTGGCGGAAATATCTACGCCCGAGTGGAACGCGCCTTCTCCGTTAAACGGATCGATACGCTCGCCGAAAGAGCCGGTAACCCGGCCTTCGACCGGCCAGAGGTTTGGAGCTGAGTTGGCGCGCACCCAGTCCGCCGTGGTGGAGTTCTTGGTAAGTCCGAGCGAGATGCCAACGCTGGCGGCGCCGCTCAGAGCCGTGTGCTTCAACGCATAAAGCTGGTCGAGCGAAGAGTGGACCTGCGCTTCCTGAATCTGCTCGGTCGAGGCCGTGACCATCGCCGGATCGGACTTGAGTCCATAAAGCGCCGAAACCTCGCTAGCTAGCGAGCCGAGCGATGCAACCTGAATATCCCGTTCCTTAGCGACCTGTTCCAGCCGCGAATAGCGGTCCTTAAGCTGTTCCTGCTCGGTGCGCAGCTGGTTATAGTGCGCCACCTTTTGCAGCATCCGCGTATAGGAACTGGCGATCCCCGTCAGGCAGAGCGCACCAATCGCAAACCCGGCCAGAAGTACGTAAACATATTGCACGGGAATGGAGATCTTCCGAAGCTGCCCAGCTTCGTCGCGAGCTACGAAAAATACATAAAAACGTTTACGCAATATCCTGTCTTTCGCCTAACAGATTTTTCCTTCGGAATCCTGCCGGAGCGGAACCGTCATGCTCGGGCTCGGAATCCTGATTCCACCAGCCGCATCAGGAGCGGGCTGGCACTTTCCTAAACCCCGGAACCAGGCAAGCCGAATGCCAACTTTTCTGCAACTAACTCATGTTGCAGCACTTGGTTCGGCAAAGTATGTGTGAACTTCGAGTTAACGGTAGCAAACCTGATTCACCCTGTCAACCTCGCTACGGCCCATTGGACGATTACCAAGGCAGCGTAATTGGCTCTGCCCATCCGGACAAATTACCACCGTAATCAGGGTCTGCCGACCGCAACCCGACTCAGTGCCGCCGGCTGCGCCGCCGAGCAGCGGTATATTGATCGGTATGCCTCTTGCCGAAAAGAAGCTGATTCAGCAGATCCGCCGTCTAGCCCGCGGAGGGTCGCCGGTGGTGACCGGCATAGGCGATGACTGTGCTGTGCTGCGCGTTCCCCCGGGACACGAGTTGCTGGTGACCACCGATTTCACCATCGAAAACGTACACTTTCGGCGAGAGTGGCACCCTCCCGGACTGGTAGGGAGGCGCTGCCTGACACGCGGGTTGAGCGACATCGCAGCCATGGGTGGCGAACCGCGGGCAGCTTTCTTGTCGTTGGCCGTGGCGGGCGATGTTCCGCAGAAGTGGGTAGACCGCTTCCTGAACGGACTGCTCGAACTGGCGAAGGAGTACAAAGTTCCACTGGCCGGCGGCGACACCGCGCAGTCGGAGGGCGGCATCCAGGCGGACATTGTGGTGGTGGGCTCGGTGCCGAAGGGGAAAGCCGTGCTGCGCTCGGGGGCGAAGCCGGGCGAGCAGATTTATGTGACCGGCGAACTGGGCGGAGCCGCCGCGGCTCTGGCGCACCTCGCGGAGTCGAAGCCCGGGGGAGCAGATTTCGGGCATTTTCCCATGACCTTCGCCAGACCCTCGCATAGGCTGAGCGCGCTGCACGCGCGGGTTGCCGTCGGCCTGAGCCTGCGGCGTCGCGGACTGGCTTCGGCCATGATCGACTTAAGCGACGGTCTTTCCACTGACCTAGAACACATCTGCCAGGAAAGCCACGTGGGCGCGGAGATCGAGGCGGAGGCGATTCCGCGAGCGCAAGTTGGGCCGGCGAAAAAGCGGGTCGCGCTCGAATTGGCGTTGCACGGCGGAGACGACTACGAACTGCTCTTCACTTCCTCCGCTGCGGTCCCGGCGCAGATAGCGGGCGTTCGGGTGACACGGATCGGGCGAACGGTGCGCTCCGCGGGCATGTGCCTGATCGGGGCCGATGGCAAGCGACAACCGCTCGAAGCCAGGGGATGGGAACACTTCAGAGGCAATATGTAATTTGCGATTTGTAAATTTTGGCAATTTCGGTTTCGTATCAGGGTATCGCTTTAGCGATGCTGGCAGTCTTCGAAATCATATGCCCCTTTTAGGGGCTGGACGCTAGGCATCCCGCAACCGCCGCAGGTGACTTTCGTTACCTGCCCGTAATCACCGCCGGCGGCTAGAGTAGGCCCATGAGAAAAGCATCTTTCCTCCTGGCGTTCAGTGTAGCGATGTTGCTTCCAGCCTTCGGGCAAGCGCCGGCAGCGGCTCGCCCCATCGATAACGACTTTGTGCAGAAGCAGTTTGGCAACCAGTTCATGCTGCTGGCTGGGGGCGGGGTTGCGGTCGGCGATCTGGACGGCGATGGCGTGGAAGACGTCATCATTGCGGCGCGCTGCAAGAGTCCGTTGCTGGATGAGGCCGAGCACAATTACACGGTGATGGATCCCTACAACGATTTTTTTGGCTATGGCGATCCCAAGCTCACGACCACGTTCAGCGCCGTCGATCCCTCGCAGCGCGGCCTGGTGGTGCTGATCATCTACGGGGCCGGCAAGGACGGGTGGCGCGCGGAGACTCCAAAAGCGAAGTTCGTAATTGTGAACCTGCCCTATCGGGCGATCTCCATTCGAAAGATGAAGCTGCGCAAGAAGACGGTCGAAGCGGTTTACGTGGAAGAAGCGAGCGACACGGGAGACAACTCGGCCCTGTTCTTCGACGGCAAGAAGTTCCGCTATGTGCCGATGGGCGCAGATATGCAGTAAATCAGCTCTCAGCTGTCAGCCCTCAGCTCTCAGTCAAAATCGAACCGCGTCGGCTTGTGTGGAGCGGACACTCCTGTCCGCTGCCTTTGACCCTGATTTGGTTTTGACTTTGATTTTTTCGGACTGCTGGGTTGCCATTCGACCCAGCTTTTCCACCAAATACTGCGCTCAATTGGGCCCATTGCCGGTTGCTGTGGTGAAATAGAAGGATCAACCAATGACAACCAGGTCAGTGGCATTGCGCCGCAAGCTTAAGGCGATTGAGCGGGACGCTCATGGATTGTGGCAAATCCTGAAGGCTGTGGTGTCGACCGACCATCCTTTGCTGGCGCATCTGATTCCGATCCGCCGCTGCAATCTGGCTTGCACTTACTGCAATGAGTTCGATGATTTTTCGAAGCCGGTGCCGACCGACGAGATGTTGCGGCGCGTGGATCGACTGAAGGATCTGGGCACTTCCGTGATTACCATCAGCGGGGGCGAACCGATGCTGCATCCGCAACTGGATGACATCATTCACCACATGCGGAAACGGCGAATTGTTTCGGGGCTGATCACTAACGGTTATCTGCTGGTTGCCGAGCGCATCCAGCGGCTGAATCGGGCGGGGCTGGAGTGGCTGCAGATTTCGATTGATAACGTCAATCCCGACGAAGTTTCGAAGAAAAGTTTGAAGGTGCTTGACCGCAAGCTGGAGTTGCTGGCCGAGCACGCCGAATTTCACGTGAATATCAATTCCGTGGTGGGCAGCGGAGTGAGCCATCCTCAGGACGCGCTCACCATCGGCAAGCGCGCGCTGGAACTGGGATTCAGTTCGACGATCGGGATTATTCATGACGGCTCGGGACAGGTGCAGCCGTTGAACGACGAAGAGCGCCGCGTGTATCACGAGATGAAGAACCTGGAGAAGCGCAGCTTCACGCGGGTGAATGCGTTTCAGGACAACATTGCTTTGGGGCGTCCGAACCAGTGGCGCTGCCGCGCGGGCGGGCGCTATCTCTATATTTGCGAAGATGGGCTGGTGCATTACTGCTCGCAGCAGCGCGGGTATCCGGGGATTCCGTTGGAGAAATATACGCTTGCCGATTTGCGTCGCGAGTTTCATACGGAGAAGGCGTGCGCGCCGCATTGCACGGTGTCGTGCGTGCACCAGGTGTCGGTGCTGGATGCGTGGCGAGCTCCGCAATGGCCGGCGCCGGCGTCTGGGACTGCGGGTGGATTGGTGCAGATCAAGTAGCTCTCAGCTGTCAGCTCTCAGCAACACCTATAACCGCAGAGACGCAGAGGGCGCGGAGAAATCCTTTTGGCTAAGATCAAAACCAGAAGCCGCTTTTCTCGGTGATGCTCGGTGGTGAAGCTTTTGATTTTACTGAGAGCTGACAGCTGAGAGCTGACAGTTGCTTCTAGAACGTTGTGGCCACGGTGAAGCGGAAAGTCTTTCTAGGTTCGAGCAGAGTGTAGGTCGAACCCAGGGTCGAGAGCGTCGTCCTGTAGGTGTAGTAACCGGCGCCGCCGGGCGGGAACATGCTGGGAGTAATTGGCACGGGTGGCGCTGCGCTGCCGTCCAGGCGAAGCGGGTTGTAGGCGTAGTAAATGCGGAACGGGGCATTGACTACGGGAAGCATCGTCTGCAGTTCGAGCCCGGTGGACATGCGCAGTACCCAGTTGGTGCCGGGAACTGGGCGGAGATCCTGGGGCAGGACTTTTGGCGAAAGGGTTACACCGCCGGAACACGCGTATCCAGTTTGCGGACCTAGGACCGGACAGCCGAACAGAGTGCTTAGGAGAGTCTGGTACTGGACGGGGTTGATCTGCAACTGCGAAGGACGCACGATCGAGTTCGTGCCCAGGTCGACAAAGGGAGCGATGGCAACCGGTCCGGCGATGGTGACGCGGTATTCTACGTTGCCGTGAATACTGAGATCGCCGCCGGGAGTGACGAGTTGCTGGTAGGGGACGGGGATATTCCAGCAGTTCGCGGTACAGGCTCCGCCGGCGCCGGTGACCACGGGGAAATGTGGGTTGGCGGGAACGAAGCTGCCATCGGGATTTCTTAGGGCTACGATCTGGGCGCTGGGCAGGTAGGCGATGGGAGAAACGCTGCGGATGTCGAAACCGCGCAGATCATTTTCGCCGCCCAGGTAAGAGCGTTCAAATGGTGGGGCGACGACTCCGCTATAGCCGGTGATGAACGAACCCTGCACGTTGTAACCCAGCGCGTTGCGCCGCTTGTGCATGGGGAAAAACTGTTTGTACTGGACGATGGGCCGGATGGTGTGAACCGTGCCTCCGAGTCCGGCGAACTCCGCGCCGATAAACACGCTCTTGCCGTGGTGGGGCGTGTAGTACGAATCGAGAGTGCTCATGCTGAAGCTGGGGGTGATTTTGCTGGTGATGATGCCGCTGAGTGCGTTGGGGCCGCTGATGCCGCGAAAGTTGAGATTACCGAACAAGAGCTTGGAAGAGTTGCTGAGGGCGATCAGAGACGAGCGGTCGAAAGAATAGCTCATGCCAAAGCGCTTGAAGGAACGGTGCAGAGGATAGCTTAAGGTAAGACTGAAGCCGGTGCTGGACTGCGAATAGTTCTGCAGGTTCTGCAAATAGGCGGAGTTCAGGTTGCTCTGTCCGGTTAAAATCGCATACTGCCGCGCCTGGTCATAGCTGGTTTTCCGGGTATAAACGTTGAAGCCAGCCTGGATGGGGCGGTCAAACAGATAGGGTTCGGTGAATCCGAACACCAGGTCGCGCTGCAAGGTGCCGAGGCTGGCCTGCACGGAAAGCGTCTCGCCCAATCCCAGAAAGTTGTTGGTGCTGTAATTGAGGCCGACGAAGGCGCCGGCCAGACCGCTGACGCCGCCTTGCAGTCCGATGCTGTTCTTTCCCTTTTCTTTAACCTTCAAAGTGAGATCGACGGTGGCGGCTTTTTCGTCGAGATGGCGCTCGGTGGTATTGGGATCGTCGGGTTTGAGCTGGTCGAAATAGCCGAGCTGGTTCAGGCGGAGCAGGCTCAGTTCCCACAAACGTGAGTTGTAGATATTGCCCTCTTCGAGAGCAATTTCGCGGCGAATGACTTTGTCGCGGGTCGTGGTGTTGCCCTGGAATTCGATGCGGCGCACATAGAACTGCTTGCCTTCGTCCACGTCCATGATCAGATTCACGATCTTCTTTTCGTCGTCGAACTTGGTGTCGGGGACGGAAGTGAAGTTGATGTAGCCGGCCTCGCCATAGGCTTTGCGCAGGTTCTCCAGACCCTTGGCGACTTTTTCGCGGCTGAAGATTTCGCCGTCCTTCATGGGGAAAAGGCCGCGCAAGGCGTTCACGTTCGCAATGGCCTTGTTGTTCTTGAAGGTGATGCTGCCCAGGCGATAGCGCTCGCCTTCCTCGATGGGCATGGTGATATCGACAGATTTTCCCTGTCCGCTCTGGAGCCCCGGAACATGGAAGCCTTCGTGTCCCGTGTCATGAATCTCGGTTTTGGGCTCGTCGACCAGCACCTTGAAGTAGCCGCGGTTCTGGAACTCAGCGCGGACGCGTTCGGTATCCTCTTCGAGTTTGGTGGCGTCGTAGGTCTTGGCGAAAAGATTTTCGAGGAAAATGGAGTGCGGAATGCCGATGGGCTTGAGGTTCTTCATGGCCGCACGCAGAGTGCGGTCATTAATGTGTTTATTGCCGCGGAAGCGAATCCGTCCAACTTTGACCTTCGGCCCCTCTTTGATGACGAAGGTGACGCCGACGGCGGCGGGTGGGATGGGGCGGATTTCGGTGCGGATGGTGGCGAACTGACGTCCGTGCTCGGCCAGCAGTTCTTTGAGGGCCACTTCGGCTCTTTTGATCTTGGTGGGATCGTACTGGTTCTCGACCGAGAGTCCGACCTTGCGCTCCTTGAAGCGGTCGAGCACGTCACTGGTGGAGACGGCGTTCAGGCCGGTGTAGTTGATCTCGCGGATGGTGGGCCGCTCTTTGAGGTAAATGTGCAGGATCCAACCTTTGGGACTCTGTTCGCGCTCGAAGCGGATGTCTTCAAAGTAGCCGGTATTCCAGAGCGCATTGAAGTCGCGTTCGATGGCGGCGGGATCGTAGACGTCGCCGGCCTTGGTGAAGATGCGGGCCCTGACGGTGTCGGCAGGGATACGGCGATTGCCGTGGACGACGATGCCGACAACGAGATCCTGCTGGCCAAAAACTGGAGCGACCAGAAGCAAGAACAGAAGACAGCCGAGAAGCCGATTCCAGACGGAACTCCGCCTCCAACCTCTTGGGGAGAAAGAAGATGGAGACCACGTGGGCGCTCTCTGCGGGCCTGTGTCGGGGCCGAGTGGCGCGGACCACACAGGGATTACCTGATGACGGCGATGAATTGCAACTACCTCGAAAAACTAGAGTTAGGAAAACGGTAATTATACGGTAGAGAGTGAAAACCGTCCAAGGTGGAGAGAAGCGCTTTTCGCTCCTCCGCTAGCTTCCAGCCAAGAGCCAAAGGCCAAGAGCCGTTTCCCCCTTAGGAACTCCTCCAAAAGTCACGCCCGAAAAAGTTCTACTTCAACACAGACGGAATAGAACGTCGCCGCGTTGCCCATGTCTGCAAGTTTTTCTGAAGTGAGCACATTAATATTCGTGCCGCTGGAGCTGAATCGTGCCCAATCGAGCCGCGCGGCCACTACTCCGGGGGATACGGAGCTATTGCTTCCAGAACTATCAATGCGCGCTCGCAGTGCAATTTCGCCGCGCGCGTTGAAGGCGCGAATGCGGTCGCCATTGCGAATGCCGCGCGCTTCGGCATCGCTCGGGTGCATCTCGAGATCCCCGATCCATGGCTCCATAGCGCGCACAGATGCCACGTTAGCGAAAGATGAGTTGAGATGGTTGTCGGGCTTGCGGGCGAGGAGTTCGAGCGGGAAACCGGCGGCTTTCGACCCGGAGCCATGGCGCGATTCGTCGGGCGGAGTGAAGGCGACGACCGGATCGATTCCCTGAAGCGTGAGGTTCTCGCTGAAGAACTCGGCTTTGCCGCTGGGCGTGGGGAAATTGCCTTCCGCGAAGGGCAGAAAGGGTTTGACGGAGGCACGGTCCACGTGGGGACGGACGCCCTCGTCCGTCCCGCCGAGCGAAGCTCGGCAAGAAGCATCGTCGCTTTCGAAGTTCAACCGGATGCGATGTTCGCGCTCCAGCCTCTCGCGCGAAATTCCTTGGAGCCACGGGTTGGGCGAATCCAGAGCTCGGTCGATCATGGAATCCACGGTTTCGCGGAAGCACTCGTCTTCAAACCCCATGCGTTCGGCAAGCACTCGGAACATCTCGACATTCGACCGGCATTCGCCCAGTGGCTCC
>Ga0209415_10007248_pt1 | contig 19409 bp, 14 predicted proteins | sample PeaSoiSIISIP2007_FD_187696 | JGI IMG/M metagenome (GOLD analysis project Ga0209415, IMG submission 187696) | Peat soil microbial communities from Weissenstadt, Germany - SII-SIP-2007 (SPAdes) (version 2) | ecosystem: Environmental > Terrestrial > Soil > Wetlands > Peat | place: Germany... | reverse complement strand
GGCTTCCGCGCGCTCTTGCAGCACCACGTCCATGCTGGCGTCACGCTCTTTCAGCATGCCACCATTCTCGACGATGTTGGCTCGGATGTGGTCCGCAATTGCTCGGTCGATATCATCGCCGCCTAGGAAAGCGTCGCCCGCATAGCCGCGCACATGCAGTTTGCCCTCTGCTTGGATGATGAGTGAAATGTCCAGCGTGCTACCGCCGAAGTCAAACACTAGCACGCGGGCGTTGTCCGTTTCGTCCACACCCTCGGAAATCGCCGCTGCCGTCGGTTCGTCGAGGATGGCGAGCACCGTCAACCCCGCCAGCGCCCCCGCATTGCGGGTCGCACGGCGCCGCGGCTCCTCAAAATAGGCAGGTACCGTGATCACCGCCTGGGTCACTGGGCTGCCGAGCCGCGCCTCTGCGTCCTCCTTCAGCTTGCGCAGAATCATTGCGGAGATTTCCTCCGGCGTGAGGAGCTTCTCGCCAATCTTCGCAGCCACTCCGCCGCGGCCGTCCGGTGCCGCCTGAATGTCGTAGGCAACGTGTTCCTGCGCAATCTGGACTAGCGGATTGGTAAAGGTCAGACCAATGAAGCGCTTGATCGAACGGATCGTGTTCTCAGGCGCTCGTTCAGAGTTGTTCATTGCCGCCCGGCCAACCAAATAGCGGCCGGTCTGCTCGGTTGCATCGTGTCGCCGACGGCTCAGGCCGACGACAGAGGGGGTGACTTCCTCCTGCTCTTTGTTGGGGACGACCTCGGCGACATCGCCTGGCCGCACGACAGCGAGCCGGGAATTGGTGGTTCCAAGATCGATACCGACGCGCAATCCCGTCTCGCTTGCTGCGGTGTCGTAGGCGGCAGCAATCCACTGACGCGGAAGATCGCTTTCGGTGGCATGGATGCGGGGGGCCTCCCTGCGCTTCTCCTCTGCCAGTCGCGCCGCCTCTTCGGCCTGACGCCTCTCCGCGGCCAGCCGCACCGCCTCTTCGGCCTGACGCTTGTCCTCGGCCAGCCGCGCCGTCTCTTCGGCCTGACGCTTGTCCTCGGCCAGCCGCGCCGCCTCTTCGGCCTGACGCTCCTGCTCGGCCAGCCGCGCCGTCTCTTCGGCCTGACGCTTGTCCTCGGCCAGCCGCGCCGCCTCTTCGGCCTGACGCTCCTGCTCGGCCAGCCGCGCCGCCTCTTCGGCCTGATGCTTCTTCTGAGCCAGTTCCGGCGCCTCGGCCTGGCGCTGCGCTATTTCAGCTTCGGACAAACCCGGGCGTTCCAGTGCCTCAACGATCTTGCGGCAAAATTGGTCAATAGCCTCACGAACGGGTGTCGAAGTAACCTCGAAAAGGCGAAGTTTCTGCCAATCCACGTACTGCCGTCGGCCGATCACCGCCAGCACATGATCGCGCTGCCACCGGGCGCTATCGCCCAGTGCCGGGACCCTGGCGTACAGAATTGGGAAAATCAGGTCATCTCGCCCGAGTGCGCTCTCGCGTGCCAAAAACGCGTCGAATTCGAACCGACAATATTCACTCCGAACCGCCCTTGGTGTGATGATCGGAATGAAGAACACGGCCTGAGCCACCGCGGCCCGGATCTCCGACTCCCACAGCTTACCAGGAGCGATGGCCTCCTTGTCCTGCCAAAGGCGGAAGTCCCGCGGGGAGCGGCCGAGTAGCAAACTTAACTCATTTTGGATACGTTCTCGCAAGGCGGACAGCGCACCATAGGATCCTGCGTCGTCTTCTCGCGAGTAGCTAAAGAAGCCGACGAGTTCCGGACGCTCGTCTAGTGATGACATCGGCCGGTCCGCCCATCATCGCTGAAGCACGTCTGAGTGGGGTCCTGACATGCAGAGGCAAGTGCGCCGGCACCGCGCTCCCTCACGGCTGCGCCGGCGAGATCGGGACCTGCCCCGCCGAGCAGATACGTCGGCCCCGGAGTCAAGATCATAGCCCCCCATCCTTCAGCAAGTTGGATTAGACAGACGAACAAACCGAGTGGTCAAGCAGATGATCGACGTGAGCGCCTCCGACCACTGCCAGGAGGGCTCGGCCGTTTCCGCGACGTGCCGGCCAGCCCGCTCGTGAGCGGACGGTCTGAATTCGGCCTGCCCCGGCCATCGTGCCGCCGGCGTGGAACGTCCGCCCCGCCCGCGGAACCGGCTCCCCCGCGCCAGGCGACTCGCCCGTCCAGGCTGGCGGACCAGCCGCAAGCGTGGCAAGAACCGGCGCGGCAACCCACCCAACGCCGAGGCACGCATGAAAGCCGGTATCGTCATCTTCCCCGGCATCGACCGCGAGCGCGACATGGCGATCGCGCTGGAACGCTCCGGCGCCACGCCGCGCATGATCTGGCACGAGGAAACCGACCTCGCCGGCCTCGACCTGATCGTCATCCCCGGCGGCTTCAGCTTCGGCGACTACCTGCGCTGCGGCGCCACGGATTGCGCCGGGGAGATCAAGGACTCTTTTCCAGGAGGAGCGGCCTGCTTCTCGGAAGCGGACGTAGACATCAGCGACACCTTCGGCATTCATGGGTGAATCCAAGACGGTTATGCGGCGGAAACGACTGCTCGAAAGCAGACATAGGCGTGCCTCTTTTTCCGAGCCTCGATCGTCCTACCTCCTTGCCGAGATCCGCCTGGACATCCTGGCGCTGAACGCCGGCGCAAAGCGGGCAGGATGCAGCACGGAGGTCAAGCGCACCCTGCGCGAGGAGGTTGCTCAGCCAGTCGTGAGACGCCGCAACATCCGATGCGTGACCGCGAGGCTGTTGCACCGATAGGCGGTGCACCCCATACCGTATGCTGCCCGCATCTCCGCCGTACAGGCGGCGCTGGTGCCGGTGTGGATCGCACCGCGTAGCGGGAAACCGCAACGCCAACACGAGTAGCGTCTGATGGAGCGTTGGGGGGTCGGTGCGATCGGGTTCGTATCGGGGCCAATATGTGCCGCATGCCTTTTGCTGGCCGCGCTGCTGGTCGGCGCGCCTTTGGCGCATGCGGCATCCGGCGCTGCCGCGTCTGGGGATGTATCGGACCGCGCCGCGCAGGCGCGGGCGCTGCTTGACACACCGCAGGGCGCGACGCTGCTTGACCTGCTGGGTGATCCGGCCGTGCGCGAGCGGCTGATGGCCGCGCCCACCGCGCCGGCGCCGCCGGCCGCCATGACCGGTTCGATGGGCTTCATGCTCAACAGTGTTCTGGGCGACACCCGCCAGCGGATCATCGATCTCGGCACCCAGCTTCGTGCGCTGCCGGACGCGCTGCACGCCTGCTGGGATCGGGTAAGTGCGACCATGCCGGCGTCAGACACGTTCGATATGCTCATCTACCTGGTCGCCTTCGTCGCCGGCGGCATCGCGGCACAGCGATTGTTCCTGTTCGCCGCGCGCCCGTGGCGGGCACATTTCGACCGGCACAACGTGGCAACGCTGGAGCAGCGGTTGGCGGTGCTGGTCGAGCGTCTCGCCTTCGGCATCCTGCTGCTCGGCACCTTCGCTGCGGGCAGCATGGGTACATTCCTGTTGTTCAGTTGGCCGGCCTCGAGCGGTTCGATGATCCTGGGCTATCTCTGGGCGACGCTGGTGATCCGGCTCGGCTATACAGTGTCGCGCTTCTTTTTGGCGCCCGGCGCCGAGCGGATGCGCCTGGTGCCGCTGACTACCAGCCGCGCCTGGTTCTGGCACCGCTGGATGGGGGCGCTCACCGCGATCGGCGCGTTAGGCTGGCAGACGATTGTGGTTTTGCGCGGGCTGGGCCTGCCGCCCGAAAGTCTGGAACTCCTGCGCCAGATCCTACTGCTCGCGCTCGCGCTATGCGGCATCGCGATCGTCTGGACGCCGCGCGACAGCGAGACGCCGGGCCTGCTCAGCCCGCGGCGGGCGGCTTTCCGGGTGCTGGTGTCGTTCGCCCTGCTGCTGATCTGGCTGCTGTTCCTGACCCAGGCCACCAAGGCCGCATTGTCGCTGCTGGTAATCGGCGCGGTGCCGGTCGGCCTGTATGTGTTGCGCAATGCCGCCGCACAGGTTACCCGCGGCCAGTGGCTGCTGCAGGGTGAGGAGGTCTCCGCGGTCAGCGCCATCGCAGATCGCTGCATGCAGGCGCTGGTGGTGGTCGCAGCCGCCTTCGTGCTGATCGATATCTGGCAGATCGATATGGCCTCGGTCACGAGCAGCGAGACGGCGATGACGCGGCTCGGGCGGGGCACGTTCGAGGCGCTGGTGATCCTACTCGGCGCCGATCTGCTGTGGCTGGTGTTGCGTGCGGTGATCGATCTGCGGCTGACTGGCGCGATCTTGCCGATCGACAATCTCGACGATGAGGGACTACGAAGGCGCGCGCGCATCCGCACCCTGCTGCCGGTATTGCGGAACTTCCTGTTCATCTTCGTGCTGATCATCGCCTCATTGAGCGCGCTGGCGGCGATGGGGCTGCAGATAGGGCCGCTGCTGGCCGGTGCCGGCGTCGTCGGGATCGCGGTTGGGTTCGGCGCCCAGACGCTGGTGCGCGATGTGCTGTCCGGGGTATTCTTTTTGCTTGACGACGCGTTCCGCGTGGGCGAGTTGATCGAGAGTGGTGGGATCAGTGGCACAGTCGAAACGTTCTCGCTCCGCTCGGTCAAGCTGCGGCACTATAAGGGGCCGCTGCACACCGTGCCGTTCGGCGATCTGAAGGCGATCACCAACTACTCGCGCGACTGGGTCAACGAATTGTTGGAAGTGACCGTCGTCTACGAGTCCGATCTCGAGCAGGTGGAGCGGGCGATCGAACGGGTCTCCGGCGAAGTAATGCAGGACCTGTCGCTCGCCAGCGGGATCATTACTGCGCCACGGTCGATCGGCGTGACCGCAATGGGTGTCGACGGGATCCATGTCGGGATCATCGTCCGCACCCGGCCGGGCCAGCAGTTCAAGGTGCGTGCCGTGATGTACAGCCGGTTAAAATCAGCGTTCGATGCGGTCGGGATACGGTTTTCCGGCCAAACCGGTACGGGTTCCGCCGACTCGCCTGAGTGAGCATGGTTTGCCTGGTTTGTGTCGGATGGCGGAAGTGCCCAACCGCACGACAAAGAGTGGAGCCGCCTGTGTACACACTGATGAGCGCGTTTCATGCGGCACCTTGGTTGAAGCCGACCTCCACCCGACGAAGCGGTGTCCGCCGGTCCTGATCCGGCGTTCGCCAGACCGAGCGGCGCCGAACCTTGGGCGCCGTGAACAGTCTCAGCGGGTGACGAGCAGGGCGGCCTTGCGTTCCCGCCAGTGGCGACCCGCGGAGTTCGATCCGAGCGTGTGGGCCTTGCAATAGGCGGCGCGCCGCGCAGGCTGGCGGACCAGCCGCAAGCGTGGCAAGAACCGGCGCGGCAACCCACCAACGTCGAGGCACGCATGAAAGCCGGCATCGTCATCTTCCCCGGCATCAACCGCGATCGCGACATGGCGATCGCGCTGGAACGCTCCGGCGCCACGCCGCGCATGATCTGGCACAAGGAGACCGACCTTGCCGGCCTCGATCTGATCGTCATCCCCGGCGGCTTCAGCTTCGGCGACTACCTGCGCTGCGGCGCCATGGCGGCGCACTCGCCGGTGATGCCGGCGATCCGCGCCCATGCCGAACGCGGCGGCTACGTCCTGGGCGTCTGCAACGGCTTCCAGATCCTGACCGAGGCCGGTCTGCTCCCCGGCGCTCTGCTGCGCAACGCCACCCTGCGCTTCATCGCCCGCGACTGCCACCTGCGCGTCGAGCGCACCGACACCGTGTTCACCGCGCAATTCCAGCGCGGCGAAACATTCCGCGCGGTGATGGCGCATGGCGACGGCAACTACGTCGCCGACGACGCCACGCTCGACCGGCTGGAGGGCGACGGCCTGGTGGCGTTCCGCTACGCCACGCCCTCCGGCGAGATCACCCCGGAAGCCGCCCGCAACGGCGCCGCGCGCAACATCGCCGGCATCCTTAGCCCCAACCTGCGCGTGCTCGGCCTGATGCCGCACCCGGAGGATTTGGTCGATCCGCTGATGGGCGGCGCCGACGGCAAGCCGCTATTCGACGCGCTCGCGGCGGCATAGCGTTGGTGGTTTTGCGCGCCCGGCGCTAGACCAGCGCGGCGACCGCCGCCGCGAAGCGCGCCACCTCCGCGTCGGTGTTGTAGTAGTGCACCGACGCACGCACGAGATCGGGCAACCGGCGCGCCGTCGCATCGAGCAACGTCGAATCCGGTCCTGACGCGTGGCAATTGATGCGTTGCTGACGCAGCGCCGTGACGAGTTCCCGGGCCGGTTTCTGCTCCGCCGTGAAGCTGACGATGCCGCAGCGCCGGCGCCCGCGGTCGCGCACGATGGCGCCCGGGATTTCCGCGAGAAGCCGCCGCAGCTCGTCGGCCAGCGTCGTGACGCGCGCTTCGATGTCGGCGAGGCCCCAGCCGAGCGCGTAGTCCACCGCGGCGCCAAGGCCGAGCAATGCCGCGACGTTGCGTTCCCAGTTCTCGAAGCGGCGGGCGTCCGGGCGCATCTCGTAGCAGTCGGGCGCGACCCAGGTCGCCGCCTGCAGATCGAGGAACGGCGGCTCCAGCCGGTCGAGCACACCGCGCCGCACGTAGAGAAAACCGGTCCCGCGCGGCCCGCGCAGATATTTCCGTCCCGTGGCGGACAGCATGTCGCAGCCGATCGCGGCGACGTCGATCGGCATCTGGCCGACGGATTGGCAGGCGTCGAGCAAATACAGAATACCGTGGGCGCGGGCGACGCGCCCGACCTCCGCTGCCGGATTGACCAGGCCGCCATTGCCCGGCACATGCGTGATGGCGATCAGCTTGACGCGCGGATCGATCATGCGTTCGAGCGCCTCGACATCGAGCGCACCGGCGGCATCGCTCGGCACAATTTCGATGACGGCGCCGGTGCGCCGCGCAACCTGCAGGAAGGCGATGTAGTTGCTGGCGTACTCGGCTTCGGCGGTGAGGATGCGATCGCCGGGCGCGAAGCCGACGGAATAGAACGCCATGTCCCAGGCCACGGTGGCGTTCTCGACCAGCGCGATCTCCGCGCGGTCGGCGTTCAAGAGCAGCGCGATCGAATCGTAGATCGCTTCGATCTGGTCGTCTGCTGCCGCGGCGGCTTCGTAGCCGCCGGTGTCGGCCTCGAGCTGGAGGTGACGCAGTTTCGCGGCCAGCACCGGCGCCGGCATCAGCGCCGCGCCCGCATTGTTGAAATGCAGGATTTTGTCCGCAGCCGGCGTGTCCCGGCGCGCCTGCGCTATGTCGATGGGCATGGGGGTGTTCGCCGATTGCTGGCAGGTAGTCGGTCCGGGCGACGGTGCGGAGGCCGGCTGCTTCTGTCAAGCGCGCTCCGGGTGGGGCGGGAGGTCAGTGTGAATGTCCGCTGTAGACGCTGGTCCGACCGGCCAAAGCGGCGACGGCGCGGACTAGCTGAGGCATGTCTGCCGAAAGTGGATAGCGGGCTGACGTCCCGTTATGTGACTGCCTGTCGGAGACCCCCGGTTCCGCGCCTATGGGCAGTTTCGAGAGCCAATCATCACACCGATACAGAGAAGGTCGATCCGATGAGCGAGCAGGACAAGGTTCAACGCACCGTTCTCCCGATCCCGGAGCGTGCGCACGTTGGTTTGACGACACGATCACGATCACATGATCTCACCCGAGGACCGCTTCAAGCTGGCGATGGCGCGGTAGTAAGTGCGCTCAGGGATCGGCAGACGAGCCCAACCAGATGGCCGGTCGACATAAGGACGCGAGTTCCACCATCACGCAAGGATTGGGCTGACAGAGCGATCGGATCGGTGCCCCGTAATCGGGCCAGGAGGGGATGGAGGCAAAGTTGGGAGAATAGAAATTTCACAACGGTGTTCGCCTCCCACCCAAAGCGGTGATAGCAATGTCCACAGGCATGGACCGCCGCTTCGGGTCGATTCCGGCGGCTCAGGCCGAGCGATCCGGCTGCCGGTGTTTTGGGTCGAATGCGGCTGTTCAGGCCGAGCGATCCTGCTACCGCCGGTTCAGGTCGAGTCCGGCTGTCGCAGCAGGTTGCATAATCGACCATTGGGAGATGATCGTGGACCAGCCGAATGACATGATAGCCAGGGGTTGGAGAAGCGAGCTTTGTCTGGCCAGGTCGCACCCGCCAGGCGAGCTCGACGAATTGCTGGCAACGATTCTGTTCAACGTCAGAGAGACGATGCACCGGCATGTTGGAGTAGAATGTATTGCAGGCAAGCGCTGGCACCCCCCAGCGGGAGATTCTGGCTTGCGGCCGGGACAACACCCGGTATCAAGGTCAACCGCGTCCACGGCTGCATAAGTCGTCAGCAGTGGCCGCCGGGCGGCTGGACCGGCCTCCTGACCTGGCCGCGACGCCGGGCAGGTGGGATTGCGATTCGCCTGGCAACCCTGATGCCGAAGGACATTGATGCGAATCGTTCTCTTTTCGATAGCGGCTTTGCTCGCGCTCGGGGGTTGCGCCGCTGAGCCCCCCGAAGCGCCGCCCTCTCCCTCCGCTGCGCCAAAGTCTACAATACCTGAGCTGTATCACGTGCCTGATTTCGCGCGCGTTCCGTATGTGCCGTTTTCCCGCGCGGACGCAGTGGCGATCGCCATGACCGAATGGCGCGCTTTCGGTCAGCTCGTCGATGACGATCCGCCGCATACACGCTCGCCACTAGCTCCCGATCAGATGCCCGACCGGATGCCCGGGTATTGGCAGCGCGTTGGCGAGTATTGGTGGCTGGGTCAGAATGCCGACCGGTCGGAAGCCGCATGGACCGGCAAGCACGACGCAGATGGCAATGAGTTCGACGCCGACCGGGCCGACTATTTCGCATGGTCCGCCGCGTTCATTTCTTATGTGATGCGCCTGGCCGGCGCGGGCGATCATTTTCCGTACGCGGCATCGCACTATGTCTACATCAACGCCGCCGCGCGTCAGGCCTTGGGCCACGAGCAGGGCTGGGTGATTACAGCCCGGCGTCCCAAAGAATACGCGCCGGCGCTTGGCGACATAATCTGCACCGGCCGTGACCGGGCCAGGCGCATGCGCTTCGACAGGCTCCCGGCGCGCCCGTTCCCGGCGCACTGCGATATTGTGGTGGCGAGCGCCCCGAATGAGCTGAGCGTGGTGGGGGGCAATGTCGATGCCGCGGTGACGATGAAGCACGTGCCGGTCGGGTCGAACGGCCGCCTCGCTGCGCCGGACGGCAAGGTCCTGGACACCCGCTACGACTGGTTCGCCGTGCTCGAGGTGCAGTATGTGCGATAGGAGACAGTACTCAGCATCGGTGAAGCGCGAGCCACACGGTCTTTCACGTCATTGCGAGGAGCGGAGCGACGAAGCAATCTTCGGCATGACGAGCGTGCATAGGCTCGTCGGGCCGGAGATTGCTTCGTCGCTTCGCTCCTCGCAATGACAACATGGCAACCCTGGCCGCTGTCTCACGCTCCACTGATGCTGGGTACTAGCGGCACCTGCGCGCATGATTCCGGATGGCTACGGCGCGCTGGATCCAGGCTATCCGGCGGCTCTGCAAAGAGGTCCCTTGGCGGTGTTTACGGAGCTACTCTTGTTTTTTGGGATCGTAGTCCAACAGTTCGGGTCGGTATTCGAAGTGCATCGTGTCGAAATGCGCCCACCTTCCGCCCCAGATGAAGCCATGCCGTTCGAAGACAGCCGCTATTTCGGGCGGGATGCGGTTGACGTAGGGAGCCAGGCCACCGGCGGTCCGGCGCCACAGCCAGTAGTCCGAATAGGCTGGGTTGATGTCGATCGCTGCGCCCCAGGCATGCATGCTCGTCTGACCCGTGTCAGCGACAGGTCGGCACTTATAGGTGCCACCAAGCGGATGGAGAAATTTCTTGTCGTCCGCAGGCAACTCATCAAGCTCGCGGGAGATCGCGGCCAGCCGCCGATCCACGCCGTTGACCGACGTGACACTGACAGTATGTCCCCAGGTCTTCGGCAGCCAGACCACGGGCACCAGCTTCGGCGCGACCTCGCCCGCCCCGCAGTCCCCATACATCTTGTCAAAGAACGCCCGGTTGCGAACGCGGCCAGGATCTTGCTGCGGCGCCGGCAGCAGCGCGGCGCCCGCCGGATACACCAACCTCAGTTGGTCAGGAATTGACCCGCGCCGAAGTTGCTCATCTAGGCTCTTGTCTGGCCGCCCGTCCCCGACCGGCATGTGCGTCCCGTCGCGCCAGATCAGGTCGGAACCGTCAAAGTCTGCCAGGGCATCGGGATAGGCGCGGAGCAGGTCGTCCACCGACGCCGCGGTGGCCGTGGTCGGCACGCCGAACAGCAGCACAATTGCTGTGGCGCGGCTTCTCCATCCACCGCTTCTCATGCTACCGCGCCGGCGACCAGGTCACCTACCTGGCGGCGCAATTCTGCGATGCCGGTCTCCCGGTGGCGCGTCGGATGCACGCGGTTGGTCAGCAGCGCCCAGGCAATGCCGCGACGAAAATCGATCCACAATCCGGTGCCGGTGAAGCCAGTATGACCAATGGTTTCGTCCGAACACATGTCGCCGCCGGACCACCCCTCATGCCGCGCTTCCCAACCCAGGGTGCGTGTGGCGGACTGCCTCGTACGGATCCCGACCAGCGCCGGCTCGACGCCCCGCAGCAGGCCCAGCGCGGCATCGAGCACACCGTCGATTGTACCGAACAGTCCGGCATGGCCAGCGACGCCGCCCAGCGCAAATGCATTCTCATCATGCACTTCGCCGCGCATCATGCGACCCCTCCAGGCGCAGCGCTCGGTCGCGGCAGTTTCGGCCGGGTCAGGGTGAAAGGTCAGTCCCGGCGGCAGCGGTTGCTCACCAATTGCACCTCCGGTCAACCGCTCGATAACGATGCCAAGCAGCATGAAATTGATGTCGGAATAGACCGGCGGCCCCTGCTGCCAGACCCGCTGCAGGATGAAGGCGCGCAACGTCGACGGGTCCTGACCATAGGTGTAGAGCGGCTCGACCGCGGGCAGATGGGTCTGGTGACTGAGGCATTGGCGGAATGTCAGGTGACGCTCCGCCGCTTGCGGATCGTATTGCCGCAGGTCGGGGATTGCTACGGTCAGCTTGTCGTCCAGCGCGATGCGCCCCTGTGCCGCCAACCGCAGAATCGTGGGCGTCGTGAACAGAACCTTGGTAAGAGACGCGAGGTCGAACCACGTGCCGCGCTGCATCGGTGCGGATTGCGGTTCGCACTGCGCCTGACCGAGAGCGGCGACGGCGCGATCGCCCGCTGCCGTTACGATTCCCAGGACAGCGCCGGGGATCTGGCTGACGACCGCCCGAGCAACGGGATCGATCGCGGCGGCAAGAATTTCGTCTGCGCTCACGGGTCCGGACTCTATCTGGCGGCAGTGGTTGGGCGTGGTTCCATATACCTGCCTTGGGAGATGATACCTATCGGCATCTTATGGTCAGACCGAGTGCCCACATCTAAGCGCGGTTTATCCTGCCAAGGCGCGGACCGAGAACTGCTCGCGAACTCGGCGACAGTCCAATGCAGAGTTGCCAGCATACATCACCACCGGACTATGTGACCGGGACAGACACTCAATCCCGAACCTTGATTTGGACCCGAGCACCGACCGCCAGCGACTTCAAGGTAACGTCAGCTCTGGGTCGAAAGCGTAGCTCGGCCGTCTCGGCTGCGGCTCAGTGTATGGCAAGCAGCAGCGCCGCGAGCGTTTCGGGCTCGGTGACGTTCGGGCTATGACTGGCGTCCATCTCCTGAAAGCGCCAACCGGGGTCACTGCGGAACCGATCGGCGAATTGCCGGAACACGTCGGGGCCGGTCTTTTTCGTGCAATGGATATAGAGGCGGGGAAAGCCCGGGCTCGGGTTGGCGAGCCGAAGCTTCTGGCCGAAGCAGCGCGCCGGCTGGTGCCGGCGCCGCGGCACGTTCCAGGCGAGATCCGCGGGCGAGGTGTCCGGCGCCGGCGGGTTGGGTGCAACCAGCCACCCCTCCACGGCGGGAGGCGCCCGTCCGGTGAGATCGTTGAGCGACTGCCCGTCGGCCGGGACGAAGGCGTCGAGGTAGACGAGGTGCCGGACACGCTCAGGCACGCGATCGGCAACGCCGGTCACCACCATGCCGCCGTAGCTGTGGCCGAGCAGGATGAAGTCCGACAGGTCCTCGTATTCGATAACGCCCAGGACGTCCTGAATGTGCGTCTCGAGGTCCACCATCGGATGCGCCAGGTGCGCACGCTCGCCGAGGCCGGTGTAGGTGGGGGTGAAGACCTCGTGGCCCGCCTGACGCAGCGGCGCGCGGACCTTTCTCCAGGTCCAGCCGCCGGACCAGGCGCCGTGGCAGATCAGGTAGGTGGCCATGCATGCATCTCCTTCCGTCCGCGCCGGCACTGCATTGCAGCCGTCGCTGGGGAGCATCTTCCTACAGAAGACGGGGCGTGAGCGAGATCCTGGGAAACCGGGTACGGTCGGTATCGGCGGTTGCGCTCCACCGCGAGGAGGCGCCGAAGGCGGCAGTGTCTGCTCCGGGTGGAAAGCGGTCATTGGACGGGGCACAGTTCCTGACCCGCGCCCCGCTTTCGCCGTGGGGGCTGTCCGGAAGATGATCCGTTCTCGGACAGATCGCCGTAGCGAGCAGGATCAACGGCTTGGCTGTCCCACAATCTTGTCCGGAAACGGCCCCTGCGTGACGGCGCGAGGTGAACGAGTTAGAGTGCTGGGCGTGGACACCGTCAGCCCCGAATACCGCCTTGAGCCGACTGACTCCGGTAGCTTCACATGGAGCGAATTGGACATCGATGACGACCATGCCCTGATGATGCACGAACCGACGCGCGCGATTTTCTCGATCTACCTTGCCGGCGGAACCGACACGGCAGCACCGAGCATCTATCAGCTTCGCGCCCGCCTCGCTCATGTCTGCGACGGCTAGCCCCTACCGACCAACCTTGCCGCCCTTGGCGCTTCCGCGATCAACGCCTTTGCCTGCATGACCGAGCGGTTGCGGCTCTTCGAAATGCGGATCGCCGCTGATAACGAAATCCGTTCTAAGCGGCTTCTCGCCCTTGCAACATTCAAGACTTTTGCACCACTGTGGTCAGTCGCTGAGCTCATTGCGGGCGGTCTCGCGATAGGCAAACGTCAAGATTGCGCCCAATGCGATGTTTCTAATGTTGCTCACCGTGAAAAGTGCGGTTTCTGAAGACGAACAGGCCGTTGTCGCGCTGTGGCGCGCCTGCGATCTCGTCGCATCATACAATGACCCGGTAGCCGACTTCCGTTTCGCCAAAGCCGGTCCCTGCTCGGACGTGCTCGTCGCCGTTGACGATGTCGGCGAAATAGCGGGCAGCGTCATGGTCGGCCATGACGGGCATCGAGGCTGGCTTTACTACGTTGCAGCCCGTCCTGCATCGCGCAGCAAGGGCGTGGGCCGGCGCATGGTGCAGGCGGCAGAGAACTGGCTCCGTCAACGGGGGGGTAGTGAAAGTGCAGCTCCTAGTTCGAGAAACAAACGCCAAGGTGGTGAGCTTCTACGAGCACCTCGGTTTCGAGGTAGCCCCGCGCGTAGTCATGAGCAGGTGGCTCGGGAAAACATCGTAGGTCGATACGCCCGCTTGGCCATGGGCAGAAATCAGGAAATCTATACGGAAATTAGGGCGCTGAAAACGAAGCCCTTTTCCCGTGCGAATTATAGGTGCAAATTCGATCAGGGCTTACGGCCGTGCCTTGACCTCGATGCCCATCGTGCGCCGCAGAATTTCGGCGAGACCGCCCTCGTCCACCAAGGCATAGGCATCGGACGGCTCAAACCACCCAGTCTCGCGCTCCGCCTTTTCGGGCCAGTCCTCCAACTGGCGCTCGACCAGGAACAGAAAGACCGTCACCTCGCATAGAGCGCTGTGATGTGGCGATAGCTTTTTCTCATAATGGTAGCTCCCGATCGGGCGCTTGCCGACGATCCTGCCTAGCAAGCCCGCTTCCTCGAATGCTTCTTGCGCCGCAACCTCGCTCGGCTTGCGGCCACGCATCGGCCAGCCCTTCGGGATCACCCACCGCCGGGTTTCTCGGGACGTCAGCAGCATGATGCTTGGCTGGCCATCTTCTCCGTACTGGAACGGAAGTGCAGCGAACTGGACGTGATCACGAGTCTTGGACTTGCCCATGTGCGGCTTACTCGTTCTCGCGAAGTCGGGTTGGCAGAAGCTCGCCTTGGCCCTTGAGGACAGGATAAGCGGCGGCAGCGACCAAGTGGTCGTTGACGCGTTTGAGGTCACGCAGCAAGTCGAGCCGCCACGCACTGGCCTCGGCCGCTCGTGTCTGCCCGGCGCGGATTTGTGCGAAGTGCTCCTCCGTCGCTGCCGTTTCGAGTTCCCGGAACGTTTCCTTCTCCGCCGCCAGCATGCGTGCCGCCCGCACGTCCTCGGTCATGAACACAGTCGCCGCCGTGCGCAAATTCGCCACCAGGCGCGCGATGATGGCTGCAAGTTCGTCAGTCTGTTCACCGGGCAGGGCGATATTCCGCCTCAGCCGCTTAGCCGCATGGCCGAGCAGGTTCTTGTCCACCACGTCGCCAGCGTGTTCGAGGTTGGTGGTGAAGGTGAGGATTTCCTCGATGCGACGCTGGTCCGCCTCCGAGGTGGCTTCGGGGTCAAGACCGGTGAGATACGCCTTGATCGCACTATTCAGCCGATCCAGCACGTCGTCCATGCGTCTGGCTTCGGCGATCCGCTTGCGGTCGTCGGCCGCGAATGCATCCCGCGCGGCAAGCAGCATTGCTTCCAACATGTCGGCCAGTCGCAGCGCCTCGCGTGCCGCAGCGCCGATCGCGACCGCTGGGGCCTCGCGCGCAACCTCATCGAGATACAGCGGGCGCGTGGGATCGGGCGCATCGACACGGGCCGGGAACATGCGGCGCAGCAGCGCGGCGTAATACGGCAGGACCGGGAAGAACAGCGCGGCCAGCACCAGGTTGAAGGCGAGGTGTAGGTCGGCGACTTCGCGGGCGGGGTCGGGAACGACCGTGACAAGCCAGGGGCCGAGTTTCGGCAGCAACGCCAGCCCGAGCGCCACGCCGACCAGGCGCGTGCCCAGGTTGCCCGCCGGCACGCGGCGGGCGGCGGCGTCCGCGCCTTGCGCGCCTTCCAGGAGGGGGTTTAGAGCGGTGCCGAGATTGGCACCGAACACCAGCGCGAAGGCCGCATCAGGCGGAATCACGCCTTTTGCAGCGAGCGACATCACCAGCAGTACTATCGCGACGGACGAATGCGCCGCCCACGTCAGCCCGGCAGCGGCGACCACATCTAGCCACGGCTGTGTCGCGATGGCCCCAAGCAGTAATCGCAGGCTGGGCGCGTCCTCGAACGGCGTGACGAGATCGAGCAACTGATGCAGTGCTAGCAGCATCAATCCTAGCCCGATTGCCACTCGGCCGAGATCGTGCGTGCGGCTGGCTTGTCCGCGGCGGAACATCAGAACGCCGAGCAGGATCAGCACCGGCGTGACCGACGAGAGGTCAAGCGCCAGAAGCTGAACGATCAGCGTGGTGCCGACATTCGCCCCAAGCATGACGGCTAGTGCCGGCACCAGATCCACCAGCCCGGCGGAGGCGAAACCCGAGACCATCAGTCCAGTGGCGGTGCTGCTCTGCAACACGGCGGTAACGCCGAGGCCGCTCAAGAACGCCATGGGGGGCGAGCGCAGGGCAGTGCCGAGGACAGAGCGCAGGCGCGCGCCAAACGCGCGCTGCACACCAGTCTGCACCATGCGCACGCCCCAGAGCAGCAACGCGATGCTTCCGGCCAGATCGAGCAGCGTAACCGGAAAATCCATCCCGGACATTCAGCAAGGTCTCCCTCAAGAATCGTGAGTTACGACAATGGTGACAATCGCGCAGCCGCCATCTGCTAGCAATTCTCCCACCTGCCGGCCGATGCCTCCCTTCGCTGGGAATGCCCAGTTCTGCCCGCGGGCAACCCCATACGATGTATGTCCGCTTTGGGTCGATTCCGGCTGTAGCCGACGCTGCTACGCCACCGCAGCTTCGGGTAGAAAGCGGGCACCGTACCAGAGCTTCGGTTCGGGCGGCACGCCGTTGCCGGCTCAGATGCACGAGGCGCGGTGGGCGACTGTGACGGCGCGGGGTCACAGGTCAGCGAGGGCGAGCCCGGAGACACACGCCTGGAACCCGCGCCCTCTGGCTGATCAAATGACACCGCCGACCGTTCCTGGCGGGCCAGCCATGAATGGATCGGCTGCCACGCTGGAAAGGCGCGGCGTGCCAAACCCGGGACACCCATGCCGGTTGCAAGGTTTGCCGGTCGAACACCCGCCCGCCGTGATCCGGTCGTCCTGGCGGAGCCCCAAGCCTAATCTGCAGCCAGGTTCGGGGTCGGTTCCAGCGGCAATCCCTTGTGACCGGTCAGTGCCTCGCCCTGCGCGTACATCTCGAACGCCCGCTGCTTCATCGCCGGAAGAACCGAGGCGACTTTATCCAGGTCCAGGTCGGCCGCGATTCCCGGGTAACCGGCGCGCTCGATCATCGCGGCCAGTTTTCGGTTCTCAAGTTGCTCGAACACCCACTCCAGCGGATCCTCGACCAGTGTCCTGTCCCAATAAATACGGTGGTTCTTATTGCGCGGACCATAGTGGTAATGCGCGCCGTCCCAGAAACAGTCGAAGGCCAGCAGCTCCGTCTCTTCCACGTACGACTTACGCGCCGCCCCGCCCACGTCGCCGAGGACGTGAATCGCCAGGCCGCCATCTCCCATTGGCAGCCGCCGCATCTCGAGACCGAACCTGATATTCCCCGCCTCGAAGATGTCCGTGCCGCGATTATGTTTGACCGTGTTCCGCCTGGATTTGAACAGATCCGAGGCGCAGGCTTCCACGTCCGGCAGGACGCGGCGCACCGCCGCGAGGTTGGTTGCTGCCGCAATCTGCTTGTATCCGGCTGTGTCCAGCATCTTCGGGAGCTGCTTCCCCAGGGTCCTGATGGTCCAGCCGATGGGATTCCCGTCGGTGATCGGGTCCATCCGGTAGAGCTGGCCCATGCCGCCGCCCGTGCGGTCCGCGCCACCCAGCATCGCGGGCGCCGCGATCCGCAGATCGGGATTTTCCGGCCCGTAGATGTAGCTTTTCTCAATGTCGAAGCAATTGAACCGCAGCAGCGCGGTCTCCCTGCCGTTGACATAAGCCGTCACGTCGATGGAGACACCCTGGTCCGCGTGATCCTGGATGTTGCCGTCCCACAGTTCGTGTCTGACGATGAACGTCAGGGGATCCGCCGTGAATCTTGTCCCTTGCGATGTTTGTGGCATGTCTGGACGTTCCTTCCTGGGTATCTGGTGAGTGTGTACAAAGCCCGAGTCGCTCGGGGAGGATTCCATTGGCGCCGATCTGGTGCCGCCGGAATGAGCGCCTCCCTGTCAGCGCACCAGGCGGCCGCCCCGTTACGTCGTTTCCAGGCCGCAAGTCGCACGGTCAACGCGTTTCCTCCCGAGCATCGCCGCGGCGCTGAACGCGGCCGGCGCGAACGAGCCGGTTCGATCTCAGTCGTCCGAGGGCGTGTGTCGTTGATCTAGATCAAAGCCGAGAGCTGGTTTACGGCCGGCGCGTGCTGTTCGACCGCATTCATTGACTTTCCAGGCGCCCGCACCCCATCGGATGACGAGTCGGCAGAGCACCCCCGGGCCTGGTCCAAACCTAGCCCACTCCGAAATGCGCGTGCTATGGGAAGTTCACAAAGTCACGCGCTCTGAGGAATGGGGGTGGCAAGACGCAGATAGAGGGTCAACTGCGACGCCAAACAACACCTCAGACTTCGGTGGTCACCTTCAGCCGTCCCTCCCTGACCGCCTTGATGAACGCCCGGTAGTCCCGCTCATTCTGGTCGGCGTACTCCACCGCGAACTCGCTGATCGCGTCGTCGAACACGGAACTCGAACCCATGTAGCCCGCGATTTTCGCGGCGTCGCCCGATCGCGCGTGTGCCTTCGCCAGCGCCCATCCGCACAGTTTGCCGTACTCCTGCAACACATCGACGTCCCAGTCCTCGATGATCGCCGAGAGCTTCACGTCGCGGAGTTGCCGCACGTAGACATCACCGCCTCGCACGGTCTTCGTCCATCCCAGGAAGATATCGCTTGCGGATTGCATAAGCCGCTGGCCGCACACCACCCTTTGGCCATGATTCTCGTAAACGCTCTTGCCGGCATAGGGTTCGAGTACCGACGCCCGCGCTTCCTTGACCTGCAGGAACAGCGGATCATCCTCCGCCGCGATCCATAGCCCGACCGAGCACATGGTCCCCACGCTACCGATGCCGACGACCTTTATCGCGATATCGCAGAGGTGGTAACGGTCGAACAGCACGCGGACATGATCGGGCAGCGACGCGCGATAGCGTGCCAGTGGTTCACGGAACCCCGTCGTGACCCCGGGCGCCAGCTCCGCCGAGGGGTGGAAGATCAGCGGCGGATCATCCTTGAACCGCGGCTCGGTGCCCCGATGCTCGACGAGCTTCGGGAACACGAACTCCGGCGAGCTTTTTTCCTCCGCTGTCTCGGTCCGCTTCTTCACGATCTCGCGCCTGCGTTCGTCGACCACCGCCATCACATCCTCGATGCCGATGGTCTCGTACCAGACCTCGAGCGCCCGCTTGGCGGAGTAGTCGGCCATGTGCTCGCGATACGACCGTACCGTCGCCTCAGCCGCCCGGGCCGCCTCGGTCTCGCTCAGCCGGAGATACCGCGCGGCGATGACCACGCTCGCGGTCAGCCGCTTGACGTCCCATTCCCACGGCGCCGGCAGCGTCTCGTCGAGATCGTTGATGTCGAACACGACATTCCGTTCCGGCGTGGCGAAGCCGCCGAAGTTCAACAGATGCGCATCGCCGCAGGCCTGCACTTGCAGCCCCGATTGCGCGGTGGTCGCCAGATCGGCCGCCATGACGGCCGCCGAACCGCGATAGAAGGTGAACGGCGACTGCATCATCCGCCCGAAGCGGATCGGGATCAGTTCGGGAACGCGGCCTTCGTTCGATTCGAGCAACAGCTCGATCGGGTCGCGCCGGTGCTTCGGTGCCTTCCAGCCCGCGTGTGATTCGCGCGGCACTGCGTCACGCAAGGCCTTCCCCTGGGCACGGCGGTCACTCGGCGCCGTCACGTTCGTCTGCGCCCCCCCTCTGCCGCCTCTGCTCTGGGTCATCAGGATGATCTTGGCTGGGGGCCTCGCGTCGGCCGTGCCTGTTCCTGCGCGGCCATCCTTGTTCCTGGACACGCGCTTGTCCTTTGCCTCGTTCTTGCCGGTGTCAGTCATGTCGCGATCTCCACACCTCTTGAACCTGCGATGCACCGCCGGTGGGCGCATTGACCTAAGCCGGCGGAGCCGGAACCAATAAGTGTGATGTAGTCTCCCAAGCAAGGGTGTCATCTGGCGGGGGAGGGCAT
>Ga0209415_10007247_pt1 | contig 19409 bp, 12 predicted proteins | sample PeaSoiSIISIP2007_FD_187696 | JGI IMG/M metagenome (GOLD analysis project Ga0209415, IMG submission 187696) | Peat soil microbial communities from Weissenstadt, Germany - SII-SIP-2007 (SPAdes) (version 2) | ecosystem: Environmental > Terrestrial > Soil > Wetlands > Peat | place: Germany... | reverse complement strand
CAAATAGTTAACGTTGACGAAGCCGCGCAGTTTCGGCGTGAGGTCGAAATCCGTCCCGACGTTTGCGAGGAAAATGCCGGGATTGACGAAGTTGGCTTGCCCTTCGTCCTTGTTCGAACGAAGACTGGGCAGCAGGCTATCGGGCGACGTCAGGTTCACGCCGGCGCCTGTCAGGCGAATGCCCTCGCGATTCCACAGGCTGAAAATCCCGCCCGCAAATTCCGGAAAATCTTCAATGGCGTCAAATCCGCGCGCCTCTCCGCTCCGGGGATTCGCCGATCCCGAAGCGTAGAACGCCGAGCCCTTGAAACGGATCCAATCCTTGTCAATGGAAAGCTCGAGTGCGGCCATCTCCGCGTTGATCGTAACGGGGCGTCCGGCCAACGGGTTGAAACTGTCGGTTCCGAGAGCCTGGTAAAAGGCGTGCGTCAGATTCACGCGTCCGATGTGCCCGTCGCCCGTCCAGCCGAGGTATGCGACATGAATGGCGTGCGGTTTGATTTCGTTGTTTGAGATCACCACGCCAACGGGAGACGGGCGCACCAGGAAACCGTTGTCATCGTAATGAATGCTGGGTGCGTCGTCGTTGTAGTCCACGCTGAACTGCGCCGTGTAGCCCTGGAAAAGGAAATCCTGCTTGTAAACGTTGGCGATGATCACCTGTTGTTTTCTTCGAGCGAATGTGTTCAGGCCGCTGTTCGTGTTCTTCTCGAGCAGGTTGAAGTAGGCCAGATTGTATTGCCATCGGTTCGAGTCGAGGTTGCCGAAGAAACGCACGCCGGGCTGCTCGTCAACGAATAGAAAGCCCCGGAAATCGGCGTTGAATTCCTGAATACCTGCGCGCACGGAAATGAAATCGAAATTCGGGCTCAGGTCGTGAATTTTTACCTCGCCAAAAAGTTCTTGAAAGCCGAGATGGGAGTCCAGGCGCGTGGTGCCGTCGCGCACGTCAATATTCACAATGCCGAGCTCGCGCACGTCGAGATAGTTGATGCTGATTGCCGGAGTCACGCGAATCCGCCAGTCCACCGGACGGAAGGCCGCATCGCCGTGAAACAGATCGAAGGAGAAAAGAAACAACTGATCGAGGAAAAGCTGTTCGCCCTTCCCGAAGAAATCGCTGCTCCCGGGACGCGCTGTGCTGACGTCGCTCGGAACCGGCAGGCGCCGGCCATCGAGAAGCGTGTCGCTGATTGCAGTGAAGTTGAAAAAGGTTTGCTGGCCGATAATCGGCACATCGCCTTTCCATTTGTTCCGGTCGAATGGGTCCCACTTGCTTCCCCGTACGTAAGGGTGCTCGCCGCCGGTTCCGTAGCGATTCCAGTCGGGCATGGTAACGCGCCAGCGATTCGGCGCCGCCTGAAAAACCTCGCCGTCAGGCGGGAACGTCGCTGGCGGTGCGGGAGTCTGACTGGAAGATTCCAGGTCCGGACTTTGTTTGGCCCCGGAGTATCCCGGAGCGGACGACTCCGCGGCAGTCGTTGGCGCATTTGTTGGTGGAAGCTGCGGAAGGCCCGGTGCAGGCGGAGTACCAGCGGGTAGGGCAACGAGCTTGACGTCGCGAACCAAAACCTGCCCCGCCACGATCGCCACGTCCGCTTCCGTGAATGTTTCATAGCCGTTGCCCGCGACACTCAATTCATATTTCCCCGGCGGCAAGTCAATCAAGCGGAACACGCCTTCCGCGGTCGAGATTGTCTTGCGCACCTCGCCCATGGCGACGTTCCGCAGCACGACGCTTGCCCCGCCAACCGCGCGGGCGTTTGAATCGCGAACCACTCCCTCGATCGCGGCCGTCTTTTGAGGCGCTTTTCCGGGAAGCTGTTGCTGTTGCGAAGCGACGCCCGCCGTGAATCTCACAGCGGCGGAAAGCGGCAAAGAAGCGAGCAGGAACAGCGGAACGAGTCTGAAGAGGGCGTTGGATGCAGCCAGCATCCTCTGTGTCCTGGAATGCGTCAGCAATTTCCTATCTTGTTGCCGTGCTCGCTCTAGCTAACACGGTTGTTTCCGGATGAGCAAGCGTTTTTGATGATTTCCCGTGCGCTACTGCGTGCCGTTGACGACACACCGCGTGTGTCCGCCGACTTTCACCGCGCGAGTAGAACGAGAGCGCATTGAGAACAGGTGCCAGCTATGGTACGAATAAGTTGCAATCGCATGAATCGCCTTAACCATCGCAAGTCCGCACCCCCGTTTCTCCTGTCTCTGGGACTCGTCGTCGCGCTTTGCGCCACCCTTTCTGGATGCGGCGGCGGAGGTAGTGGTGCGGCAGCGCCACCGCCGCCTCCACCACCGCCGCCCACGCCGCAGTCGCTCGCGCAAAGCGACGTGATGGCGGTCGTGCAGGCTGCGGCTACCGCAGCGCAGTCCGATACCATGGCGATCGCGGTGGTGGACCGGCTCGGCCGCATCCTCGCGGTCTACGTGGGCCCATCCGCGCCTGCTCAAGTGGCCGGCAATTTCGGGGCGATGGTGCCGCCGGACGAACTGGCGGTGTCGCTTGCACGCACCGGCGCATTCTTCAGCAACGACCAGGCGCCGCTCTCGTCGCGCACCGTGCGCTTCATCAGTGGCGTTCATTTTCCTCCGGGCGTCATGAACGCGGCTAACGCCGCGCTCTACGGCATCGAGAATACGAATCGCGGCTGCACGCTTTCGAGCAGCCTTGCCGCGACCGTGCCTCCCGCTACCACGATTGCCGGGGCCAGTCCCGGGCTTGGCGTCGCCACGGGTAAGGCCGACGTGATGGACAGCGATCCCACGGCTGTAAACCCGGGCGGCGTGCCGATTTTCAAGAATGGCGAAGTCGTCGGCGGAATCGGCGTCACCGGCGTGGCAACGGATATCGCCGAATACGCGGCATTCACCGCCATGCAAGTGAACGTGGACGGGATATTTTTGGATCTGGCGACGCTGCCCCCTCCCGGAGAAGTGGTGATTGATGGAGTTGCGCTGCCGTTCGTGGATCAAACGACCGCCCCTGCCGGTGTTACGCCGGGAACATTCAACCCGGCCTTATTCACCGTGGGTCCCGTGGCGAGCCCCGGCGACGCTCCCGAAGGATATCTCATGCCCGCCGCACCAGGGCCCGTCGGGGGCCTCACCGCCGCACAGGTTACGGGGATCATTGCCAATGCTGTCGCTACCGCGAACCAGACGCGAGCGCTCATCCGGCTTCCGCTTGGGTCGAAAGCGAAAATGTCGATTGCGGTGAGCGATCTTGATGGCACCATCATCGGGCTTTACCGCATGACCGATGGAACCGTATTCAGCATTGACGTGGCCGCTACCAAGGCGCGCAACGTGATCTACTTCAGCGGCATGTCGCGCCAGGCGATGGACCTGAACGACGTCCCGCTGGGCACCGCCGTAACCAATCGCACGATCGGTTTCGGGGCGCAGCCATTTTTCCCTCCGGGAATTAACGCCTCGTCCGCGGGACCGTTTTTTAATGTCTTTACGCAGGACGTGGCCAATCCCTGCACGCAGGGATTTCAGACGCCGGGCCCGGCGTGGCCGGCGGTGAATCAAAGTGGCGTCGTGTTTTTTCCGGGATCGGAGCCGCTCTATATAAATGGAGTGCTCGTCGGCGGGCTGGGCGTCAGCGGCGATGGCGTAGATCAGGACGATTACGTGACTGCAGGCGGCGCTGCTGGATTTGAGCCTGCGGAAGCGATTCGCGCGGACCAGATCGTGATCGACGGGGTGCGCCTGCCTTATCTGCACTTTCCCCGCAATCCCACGCAGTAAATCTTTTTCGCGGCGGAACTATCCTTGGCGGAGTTTGTGCCCCGCGAGATTTCCCAAACCATCATACGCGGCGTACTTATACATTTCGGAAAGCGTCGGATAGTTGAATACGAAGTCGATGAAGAGATCGAGCGTGCCTCCCGATTCGAGCACCATCATTCCCAGGTGGATCAGCTCGGTGGCATTTTCGCCGATGATGTGCACGCCAAGCAGTCGACGATCGGAGCGCCGGAACAGCAGCTTCAGCAGCCCAGTGGCATCTCCCGCGATCAGGCCGCGGGCGTTGTTCGCGTAGCGGGCGCGCCCAACTTCGTATTCGATTCGCTTCTCCTTGCAGCTTTCCTCCGATTCGCCGACGGCCGAAATCTCGGGAATCGTGTACACCCCCATCGGAAGCATCGAGGCCAGCCGCTGTTTATACTGGAAGCCGAAAGCGTGGCACACCGCCACGCGTCCCTGCTCCATCGAGGTCGAAGCGAGCGCCGGGAAACCGATTACGTCCCCGGCCGCGTAAACGGACGGAACCGCGGTCTGATACGACTCGTTCACTACCACATAGCCGCGCTTATTGACCGCTAGGCCGGCCTTTTCCAGATGCAATTCGTCCACGGCGCCACGCCGGCCCGCTGCGAATAGCGCCGCTTCCATCTCGATCGTTTGGCCCGATGGCATCTGGATGCGTACGCCCTGCTTCGTCCGTTCGATCGGCCCCATGCGCTCGCCCAGGTAGAACTTGACTCCGAGACCCTCGAGCCTTTCGCGTAGTGCAGCGGACAATTCAGCGTCCAGAAACGGGAGCACGCGTTCTCGCCCGTCCACGAGCGCGACTTCCACTCCCAGAGCCGTAAATATCGAGGCGTATTCGCATCCGATCACGCCTCCGCCCACCACGACGAGGCTTCGCGGGATGCGGCCCATCTTCAGGATGGAATCGGAATCGAATATGGCCTCGTCGTCGAACGGTATCTCCGCGGGCCGGTGAGGGCGCGAACCCGTTGCAATCAGGATCGCGTCGCCGCGTAGCTGAGTCATTTCATTTTTCGGCGTCCTCACGGCCACGGTGTGCGCGTCTTCAAAGGATCCGACTCCCTGTATCAGCTCAATGCCATGCGCAGTCAGATTCGCCCGGATCTTTTCCTGCTCCATGCCGACGAGGACGTCCTTGCGGTGCGTGAAGCTCTTGATCGTCAGGCCTTCGCGAAGCGAGTAATCAATTCCGTAAAGCCCGCGCTGTTTGAGGCCCGAAAAATACAGCGCGGATTCGCGCAGAATCTTGCTGGGCAGCGTGCCGGTATTGATGCAGGCGCCACCGAGTTCGGAGCCGGATTCGACAATCGCCACGCGCTTGCCGAAATAGGCGGCCTGCGCCGCGCCCTTTTCACCGGCCGGTCCGGAACCGATCACCACCAGATCAAATTCCTGCACGCTTCACCTCAGGAGGGCGTTTACCTGCTGCATCTGATGCGCGAATCGCGCCGGATCGTAGGCCGATGGATTTTCAAGCTGCTGGAACAAAGCGCCGATCGCGGCGCGCAGCTCGGCGGAGTTCTGCAATTTCGCGTCGCGGTCGTATGCGACGAAAAGAGACTGGATCGCCATGGCGGCCTGCGCTGCGGACTGTTCGCCCTGGCCGGAAATGTCGTCCGCGTCGGACGAAATCTTCTGCAACAGGCGTAGTGTGGATCCTGGATCGTAGGCCGCCGCATTGACCTTTTCCACCAGAGCGTCGGCCAGATGCGCGGAATTTGTTGCGGCGCTCGCGACCGCGTCGCGGTCGGGATTCAGCTGGCTCATCAGTTTCGTGAGCTGCGAAATTTGGGCGTCCAGCTGTCCGGCGTCCTCTTCATCCAGCTGATGAACCACGTCGCGAAACACGGCGTAGCGGGAAGCATTCCACGGAGGGTCGCCGGGCCGCCGGTCTCCATAGCCGCGTGCCTGCCGCCAGCTCTGTTCCGGCGGAGTCAGGCTGTGGTGGCACGCGTAGCATTGTATTTCGGAGTATTCGGGCCAGATTTTCCCCTTCGAACGTGACGCCAGCCGCAGCATGGACTCGCGCAGCTGCACCGCCTGGCCTGTGGTGAACTCCCGCACATCGTACCAGGGGTCGCTCTGCCCGGCCGCACCCGGTTCGCCGGGCTCTTTCCAGTGCCGGGGCATTACGGCGGAGAAGGAATCCAGCTCGAAGAAAAGATCGGGGTGGCCAGCCGCGATCATCTCGTGATCCACGAATTTCTCTTCGCCTCCGAGATGGCAGCTCAGGCATTTTTCCGTGCGTTTGACCAGACTGCGCACATCAATCATGCCAAGCTCAACGGACTTTTGATGCGTCCAATCGCGTTCCGTGTGGGGCCCCAGCCATCCGGACGCAGGTCCGTGGCAACTTTCGCAGCTCACGCCCTCGCTCACGTCAAACGTGCGCGAACGTTCAGCCGGGGGCGGATTGAGAGCGTGGCACGCCAGGCACCGCGGCGCCGTCTCGGCCTTGCCCAGACCCAGAATGCCCGCCATTCGCTCGCCAATGTTGGCGGTCAGAGCTTTGTAGGATTGCGAGTGCTTATCCTTGACGATCCATGTGCTGTATTCGTTCTGAAGCACGTCATTTTCCATGCGCGGCGTAACGCTTCCGTGGCAACTGGTGGAAGCGCACGATCCCGGCCCGGTATATTTACCCGCGCCATCGTAGGCGCTGGTGCGTGTTTGCGCGGAACTCGTGAACGAAAAGAGCGGGACTAGCAGAAATGCCGCAGCCGGCAGCAGAAACAGGCGAAGGGACTTGGTTGCGAGCTTCGTGTTCATGTCCTGTTTGGCAGGAGTACTCTACCGCAAAACCAACATCAAAAAGGCGCGAAAGTCGGCGACTTTGGACAAACCGTAACTGCCGGGCGGTCGCGATGTTTGCTGCGAACGCGCGTGATGGACTTGCCGAACGGGATTTGCTATATCCTCATGGGTCACCGAGAACCATAAGCGAGATTGATTCCGTCGCGGGAATGAACGACCCTCTGTGCGGGGAGACTCACGTTGATCTTCGACGGGTTGCGGGAGATCCAACACCGATTCGGCTACCTGCCTGCTGAAGAATTGAAGGATTTGGCGAAGAGGATTGACGTTCCCCTGTATCGCCTGCATGGAGTCGCCAGTTTTTACCCGCACTTTCGCCTCGCACCGCCACCGAAGGCGGACGTATGCGTCTGTCAGGACATGTCTTGCCACCTTCGCGGCGCCGACGGCCTGCGGACCCGCCTGGAAGAGCGGCTTCAGAATCTGAGCAGCTCGGACGTCACCATCCGCGGCATTTCCTGCCTCGGTCGTTGCGATCAGGCCCCAGCCGTCGCCGTAAACGACCGCATCTACACGCGCCTCACCGAATCGCAAATCGAGGAAACGGTTCGCGACGTCGTCACGCAGGGAGCGCAGCCTGAACCCGCGCCCTCGCGCCGCGGCATCCCCTGCGCCTCCGATCCATACGCCGCGCCGGCCGATCGTTACGCCGTTGTCCGCCGCCTCGTGCAATCGCGCGACTGGAATTCCGCCTTCGAGCAGCTGAAAGCCTCTGGCCTCCGCGGCCTCGGCGGCGCCGGTTTCCCAACCGAATCGAAATGGCAGCTGGTCCGCCAGCAGCCGGGTCCGGAAAAATATATCGTCTGCAACGCCGACGAGAGCGAGCCGGGCACGATCAAGGACCGCTTCATCCTCACCAACATTCCGCATCTCGTCATCGAAGGCATGATCCTCGCCGGCCTGCTCACCGGTGCGCAAAAAGGGATTCTCTACATCCGCCACGAATACGACGAGCAGGAGAAAATCCTGCACGACGAAATCGTGCGCTGCAGACGGGAAGGCCTTATCGGCCCCAGCATCCTCGGCAGTGAATTGGTCTTCGACCTCGAGCTGTTCGTCAGCCCCGGCGGTTACATCTGCGGTGAAGAAAGCGCGCTCCTCGAAGCCATCGAGGGCAAACGCGCCGAGCCGCGCAACAAGCCCCCGTTTCCGGTCACGCACGGCCTCTGGAACAAGCCCACGGTCATCAATAACGTCGAAACCTTCTCCAACGTCCCGCCAATCCTCGTTCGCGGCGTCGAGTGGTACAAGGCGCAAGGCGCGAACGGCTGCGCGGGACTCAAATTCGTCGGCATCAGCGGCGACATCGCCAAGCCCGGCGTCTACGAAGTTCCCATGGGCACGACGCTCTCCGATTTAATTTACAGACACGCCGGCGGCATTCCCGGCGGGAAAAAACTGAAAGGCTTTGCGCCCTCGGGCCCGTCTTCCGGCTACCTCCCGGCGTCGCTCGCCGATGTGAAGCTCGATTTCAAAGCGCTCGCCGAAGCGGGATCGATGTTAGGCTCCGGCGCCGTCGTCGTATGCGACGAAAACACCTGCATGCTCGACATGGCGCTCAACTCCACGAAATTCTTCCGCAACGAATCCTGCGGCAAGTGTGTCCCTTGCCGCGTCGGCTCGCAGAAAATGGTCGACCTGCTCACTGGCTGGACCCAGGGCCATGGCTCCTCCGCCGATCTCGCCCTGATCGACGAGCTGTCCGACGCCCTGCGCTTCACCTCCATCTGCGGCCTTGGCCAGGTCGTGCCAGCGCCCATCGCGTCCGTCCTGAAACATTTCCGCGACGAAGTCGAAGCGCACATCACGCGCCGCGAATGCCCCGCGGGCGTCTGCTTCACCGGCGCAACCGCTGCACCGACCGTCGCTGAAGTCAACGCGGCCACGAGGCGCGCATGAGCCCCGCTGGCCTCATCGAACTCACCATCGATGGCAAGAAAGTTTCCGTCCCCGCCGGCACGTCCGTCTTCGACGCCGCGCGCATGAACGACATCGCGATCCCCACGCTCTGCCACCAGCAGAATGAAACGCCCGTCGGCGTCTGCCGTCTCTGCGTTGTGGACGTTGGCGCGCGCGTCTTCACCGCATCCTGCGTGCGCCCCGCCGAAGCCGGCATGGTCGTGAACACCTCGTCCGAAAAAGTGCAGCACGCCCGCCGCACCCTCGTCGAAATGTTGATGGCCGATCATCCCTCGCCCTGCGCCCGCCAGCAGCATTCCGGCGATTGCGAGCTTGAAGCCTTCGCCAGGCAGGAAAAAATCACCCAACCGCGATTCGCAAAGCGCACCACGGGCCGTTCCAAAGACGATTCCTCGATGAGCATCGCCGTCGATTTCGACGCCTGCATCCTGTGCGATCGCTGCATCCGCGGCTGCAGCGAGATTCGCGAAAATTTCGTCCTCGGCCGCATGGGCAAAGGCACGAATGCCGGAATCGCCTTCGACGACAACGAGCCCATGGGCGAATCCTCCTGCGTTTCCTGCGGCGAGTGCATGGTTTCCTGCCCCACGGGAGCGCTCACCAACAAAGGCGTGACGCGGACGGCGCTGGGCGCAGGTCCTACCTTTGAATCTGTTTCGCCGGACGAGCTGCAGCATCTTCCGGTTTTCAAGGGCGTGTCCGGAACTTTTCTGAGTTTGAATCAGGGCGCCGTGGTGAAGCGGCATTTCAAGGCCGGGGAAACGATCTGCCGCGAGGGCGAATATGGATCCACCGCGTTCTACCTGCTGGAAGGTAAAGCGCAGGTTTCCATCTCAACGCCCATGGCGCACGTGAAAACCCAGGGCGGAATCAAGAAATTCATCGGCAAGCTCTCGAGCAAGCTGGCGCAGCGCCAGCAGGACCGCCGCGAAGAAGAAGCCGACCAGCGCTGGATTCCCATCGACGCTCCCATGGATTTGAGCTACGACAATCCCGTGGCGGAGCTGGGGCCGGGCGATTTGTTCGGCGAGATGACCTGTATGAGCCTCTATCCGCGCTCGGCCACCGTGCGCGCCGAGAACGATTGCACGATGCTCGAGATGCTGCGCAACGTGCTCGACATCATGCAGCGCAACAAAAACTTCCGCGCCCAGCTCGACAAATCCTACCGCCAGCGTGCTCTGGACAGCCACCTGCGCTCCGTTCCGGTGTTCGCCGAGTTGACGGACGAGTTCATCAGCAGCCTGCGCGAAAGCGTGGAGCTGGTGCGCTATTCGCCCGGCCAGGTGATTTGCCGGCAGGGCGACCCCGCTGACAGCTTTTATCTGGTCCGCATCGGCTTCGTGAAGGTATCGCAAGCGCATCCGGGCGGAGACATGGTGCTCGCCTACCTTTCGCGCGGCGATTATTTCGGAGAGACCGGATTGCTCGCTGGCGACATTCGCACGGCCACTTGCACGGCGCTCGACCACGTGGAGCTCGTTCGCATTGGCGCCGACGACTTCAATCGCATGATGGGTGAATTTCCCGTGGTGCGGCGGAAGCTGGAGTCCGTGGAACAAGACCGCATGCAGATGAATCGCGAGCGGCTCTCCGTGGTGCAGAGCGTCCCTCTCGACAACTTTCTCGCGCAGGGATTGATGGAAGCGCAAAGCCTGCTGCTGCTCGATCTGAACAGCTGCACGCGTTGCGATGCATGCGTGCGAGCCTGCGCCGATTCGCACGACGGCATAACGAGGCTGGTCCGCGAAGGGCTGCGATTCGACCACTATCTGGTGGCGACTTCCTGCCGCCAATGCCTCGACCCGCTGTGCATGGTCGGCTGCCCGGTGGGTTCGATTCGCAGGCGCAATTCGCTGGAAGTGATTATCGAGGATTGGTGCATTGGCTGCGGACTGTGCGCCGAAAACTGCCCCTACGGCAATATCAACCTGCACCCGTTCAACGTGATGGCGGATGGCCCGGGCCAGCCCGGTCGAAAAGTCGCGATGGTGAAGCAGAAGGCCACGTCGTGCGATTTGTGCACCGACCACGCGGAACCGAGTTGCGTGTATGCGTGCCCGCATGATGCGGCCCACCGGGTCGATCCCCGCAAGTTCTTTGCAGGATTGCTGGGGCAGGCTCCGGGCATCGCGCAAAAGCCGTAGAGATTTCTTGAACCGGAGGCTTGAGGAGATTGTTTGTGGGTCGCGGCTTTAGCCGCTGAAGCTCCTTTCGGCGTCTGCCATACGAGCGTTTAGCTGAATTCCTAACACGTGCGCATAGACCACACACACAGAAAATGGCTGGCGGCCTCGCTCATCATTTTGGGGGTGGCGACGGCCGTTTATATCCCGTACGCCGTGCATTCGCCATCGGGTCCCAGCGGCGGCAGCGCCATCGGACTCGCGTTTGGAATCGTTGGCTCGACTTTCATGGTGCTTTCCGGCCTGCTGGCTGGGCGCAAAAAAGTTCCCGTCTGGAGACTCGGCCGCGCGCAAACCTGGATGCGCGGCCACCTTTGGCTCGGGCTGCTGAGCCTTCCGATCATCTTTTTCCATGCGGGGTTTCGATTTGGGGGCCCGCTGACGAGCGTCTTGATGGTGCTGGTCATCATCGTGGTCGCCAGCGGCATTTTCGGCGCGGTGTTGCAGCACTACATGCCCAGCATGATGACCGTGCAAGTCCCGTCCGAAACCATCTTCGAGCAGATTGACCATGTGCGCGCTCAGTTCGTCGCGGATGCTGACGGCTTGGTCGCTAGCGCGGAATCAACGGCCTCAGGTGAAGAAGGAGCCTCGCCGCTGACAAGTTTTTATCAGCGCGAGATGCGCCCCTTCCTGCAGAGCCATGGCGCGCGGCATCAGTTGCTTTCCAATCGCGAACGCGCGCACGGCACATTCGAGGGGCTTCGCATGCTGCTGCCTGCTGAAGTGCAAGAAGCCACCAGGCGGCTCGAGCAAATCTGCGAGGAGGAGCGCCAGCTGCGGCGTCAATCGCTCCTACACCACTGGCTGCACGGCTGGCTGATGCTGCACATTCCGTTGTCGTTTGCGTTGCTGGTGCTTGGTTGCGTGCACGCAATCGTGGCGCTGCGTTACTGAAGGTTTGAATGTAGCGCCGGGCTTCAGCCCGGCATCTTGGTTTTGCTGTTTAGGGGGTCGGAGCTTCAGCTCCGACATTGACGATCACCCTACTCTGGGGCTTTAGCCCCTGAGGTTTTGAGGAGCGAGGCGAGTCACCTTGGCCGACGGAGAACGGGCGACAAAAAAACGCGCGCAGCGCATTGACATGAATTATTTCAAGCGCCCGCATGCGTTTCGGCGCTGGCGCTTTTGGCTGTCGGTGTCCGTACCGCTTCTGGCAATTCTTTGGCTCGTTTGGCATGGAGTCACCGGGAACCGGCGCGTGTACAGCGCCGGGCAGATGTCGCCCGCGCATGCGGTTTTGGGTGCAAAGTGCAATGCTTGCCATTTTGAGATGGCTGGATTTTTCAGCCAGAAGACCAGCGACCGGGCCTGCCTCGCTTGCCATGACGGCCCGATTCACCACGCCAACCAGACGTTCACGCCGAAATGTTCCTCCTGCCACGAGGAGCATCGAGGGCATGCGCGGCTTGCCGCCACTTCTGACGCCGCATGCTCGCAGTGCCACGGAGATTTGCGGACCACTGGCGCCTCGACGAAGTTTGTGCGCGACATTGAAAATTTTGGTGCGGGCCATCCGGAGTTTGCCGCTGTGCGCCCCGGTGCCATCGATCCTGGCACGATCAAGTTGAATCACGCGGTGCACATGAAGCGGAATCTCGCGGGACCGAACGGGCTCGTGCAGCTCGATTGCGACGATTGCCACCGGCCGGCGAGTTCGACCGATGCCTGGCGATTCCGCTCGCCCGCTCCACCCGTGGCAATGGCGTCGACTGGGGTGATGTCAGCCGCCGTGAACGCGATGATGCCTGCGATGCCGCCATCACAGAAATCCGACTTGCCTGCGATGGTGCTGGCGCGCGCGTACATGGCGCCGCCGACTTACGCGAAGACCTGCGCTGCGTGCCACGGCCTGCAATTCGACAAGCGGTTCACCGAAGGCGCGCCGCACGATACGCCGGAGGTGATTCACGCTTTTCTGGACCAGAGATTCCGACAGTACATCTTCGCGCATCCGGCCGAAGTACGCGAAACCGTGCCCGTTCCCGGTTTGCCGCAGAAACCGCAGCCGGTCGGGGTCCGCGTGCTCACTCCGCAGCAATGGGTTACGGAGCGCGTGGCCGAATCCGAGCAGCTGCTGTATGGCAAGACCTGCAAGCAATGCCATGCATTGAACTTTTCGGCGGGCGGCGGACTTCCGACCATCGCCAAGTCAAATATCACTCCGCGCTGGATGCCGCACGCCAATTTTAACCACGACCGGCACCAAATGGTGAAATGCACGGAGTGCCACGCCGCGCTCACCAGCCATGAGACCGCCGACATCCTGCTGCCGGGTATCGCCACTTGCGAGAAATGCCACCACGCCGGGAATGATGCCGCCGAATCCCGCTGTTTCGAGTGCCACACGTACCACGACTGGACCAAAGCGAAGGAAGTAAAAGGGAAGCTCACGCTTTCGAATCTGCTTAAGGGAGACTGACCCGCGCGTATTTGAGCGTGGAGGCCTTTGCGAGCAAGAAGGAATTCAATTGAAGAACATTTTTGGTGACATTCGCGGTCCCTCGCCGCGGTAAGAGCAACACTAGCCATATAAGTTGCGCGCGTCGGTCGTGAGTATTCTAATCGCGTTGTTGGATGCAATGACTAGCCGGACACGATCTCTCAGCAATGCGAGTGCCTGCGGATCGGGCTTGCGGAAAAGGCGCTTGGCCAGGTTCAGTCCCGGATCGTACGTTATAGAGATTACCCACTGTGCAGGCGCTTCTTGAGGTCCATCCCCAACATAGGAAAACGCTATCCAGAGTGGGTCCTTGCCGCGCGACGCCCAAAGACCCCAGCCGTAGTCTTCCTGAATAGGCTCTGAAAGCTCGAAACCCAAGTCTGTCTGACGCAAAAGTTCCTGTTTCATCCACGAGGCAAGATCCTCTCCGAAGCAACAGGGATTGATGAAGTGGGGTTTCACTTCCCGATGCTCGAACCCGTCGGTTTCGATCATGAACGAGTCATTCAATGCTCGGTCTTCCTCGCCTCTCCGCATCAATGGCACTAGCAGGGTCTTCCCGCAGAATCCGGGGTGGGCGCCGCGTCGTCAATGGTACTGATGCCTAACACGCAAAGGTGAGCGGGAGTTACGGCGGCTCGACGATTGGCGTCTATTTCGACTTCATTACGTAGACGCCGTCCCAATCCGATTCCGGCGCGTTTTCGAGGTACTCCAGCGCGCGTTGCAGGAAAACCTGTGTGGGGCCGTCTTCCGGGAAGGTGCCGAGCAACTGGCCGAATTGCGCAGCGGCTTCCTGCCAGTTCTGGCTGCGGTAGGCAGTCATGGCGCTCTCAAAGCGAGTCAGCAGCGATTCGTATTTGGCGCGTTCGCTCGCGACGTCCAGCAACTCGTAAATGTTCACCGGATGGTGCTTGCCCTTTACTTTGATCTTGTCCAGCTCACGGCAGACGAATTTTCCGGCGACAGCGTTGTAGGTGCTTTCGCTGATGACCACTTGAATCTGATATTGCTTGGTGATGCCTTCGAGGCGCGAGGCCAGATTGACGTTGTCGCCCATCACGGTCCAGGCGAGGCGCTTGGCCGAGCCCATTCTGCAGAAGTTCACCTCGCCCGTATTGAGACCGATGCCGATGGCGAGAGGCGGGCGGCCTTCGGATTCCCATTTCGCGTTCAGCTTCGCGAGCTCGCTCACCATCCGCAAGGCGCAGGAGCAGGCGCGGAAGGCGTGGTCCGCCAGCGGAACAGGCGCGCCCCAGAAGGCCATGACGGCGTCGCCGATGTACTTATCGAGCGTGCCGTAGGTGGAAAAGAGGGTGTCAGTCATAGTGGTGAGGTATTCATTGAGCAGGAGGACGAGAGCGTCGGGCGTGAGGCCCTCGGAAATCGTGGTGAAGCCGCGGATGTCACTGAAGAGCACGGTCAGTTCCATCATCTCGCCACCGGGGCGAAGATACTTCCGCGGATCCTTTTCAATGAGCGCGATGATGGCTGGTGGAACCACTTGCGAGAAGCTCTTGCGAATCGTTCTCTTTGCGCGCTCCTCGAAAATCATGCGGTAGCTCGTAATGGCGGCGTAGTTCGCGGCCAGCGTGCCAGCGGGAATTACGAAGCTGAGCCAGCGCCCCTCGCGCGCGAAGCTGAAATAGACGAACCAGCCGAATCCGGCGAGCGCGAGCAGCAGCGTAATCGTGGACCAAAGCGGCTTGAGGCTGCTGAACAGGTAGCCGAAAGCGAGGCCGAAGAGGAGGATGAAGCCGAGGTCGGTAATTTCCTCGCGGAACCCGCGGGTCAGGAAGCTGCGGCCCTTTTCGTCGCTGTGCAGCAGGTTGTCGATGATGTTGGCGTGCACTTCGACTCCCATGTAGGCCTCGCCGCTCTGATAGGGCGTATTGCGAAGGTCGCCGAGAGCGAGAGCCGTCGCGCCGACCAGAACAATCTTGTCCTTAAACGTCGCGGGCGGCACCGTCCCGCTCATCACGTCCCACATGGAATAGTGCGCATAAGTTTCGTACGGGCCGGTGTAGTTGATCAGCGCGCTGCCGTCGCGCGATTGGCGAAGCGTGTGCCGCCCGAGTTGGATCCGCTCCAATCCGTCCTGCGCGATGTAGGCGGCAATGTACTGATCGGGGATGTTTTCGAACTCGCGGACGATCTGCATGTCCAGCGACGGAAAGAAATCTTGATCCTGGTAGCGCTTGATCAGCAGCGCATGGCGCATCGTGCCGTCGGGATCCTCTTTGATGTCGATGAATCCGTAGGATGCGGCGGATTCGGCGAATTCCTTGATATTGGCCTCGGCGCCGGCGGCGACCTGGCCGCCATTCTGCACCCAGGCCTGACCCATGTCGAAATCGCGGCCGTCCTTGGATTTCACTTTGTAAACCTGGGGGAAATTCTTGGCCCAGGCGATATTGAAATATTCCTCCGCGAGTTTCGAATCGGCGTGCTTGGCGGCTTCCGCGTCGAGGAAGACGTGGCCGAGGATCACGTTTCCGGCGCGCTTCATCGAATCGGCAAAACTCGCGTCGGGATCGCCGGCGGCTTCGAGCTGCTGGATTTTTTTCGTGACGCTCGCGGGCGCGGACGGTCCCAACTCGGCTTTCAGGCGCTCGAGAGCGGCCTTGCCGCCATTGGTTTCCGGCGTGGGGAAGGTGGCGTCGAAGGCGATGACGCGCGCGCCGCCGGCGCTGAGCTGGTCAACCAGCGTGGCGTAGGTTTTGCGCGGGAGCGGGAACGAGCCGATCTCCTGCAGAGTGCGCTCGTCGATGCCGACGATGACGATGCGATCGTCGTGCGCGCGCTGGCCCCGCATGCCGAAGCGCATGTCGAGCGAACTCTGCTCGATGTTTTGGAGGAAGGCGATGCCCGCGCGGGTGTCCGCACGGAAACCGGAGTAGGCGAATAATCCGACGCCCGCGAGCGTAACGATGATCGCGAGCGCCAGGTCTATCTTGAAGAAGGAGAGGCGCAGCCACGCCGGCCAGCGGGACGACGGATTTTGCTGCGAGCTCATGAAATTTGGAGGTGCGGCTCAGTGGCCGCGAGCGCCAGCCGCACAAGTATACGCGCCGTCCCTCGGGCGGATTACGGACAACTTCCCTTGCTCACGGTGACCGTGCAACCGTTGCTGCGTGTGCCAACCGCCAGACCCACCGCCAATCCCGTGGCCAGCGCCCCGCCGATGATGAGGTTACGCACCCCATGCGTGGGATTGACGTGCCGGCCGCCGCCTGGAGGAGGCAGGTTGCCGCCGTCGGGAACGTCGGTCGAAAGCAATATACTCTGCGCCTCATCAGGCGGTGTATTCGAGGGTTGGAAACCCGCGGAAGGAATTACGGACGTGATCACCACCATCTGGCCTTCTTCCAACGTCACGGTATTGTCCGTTGAACTGTGCTGGCCTGAGCTCTTGGCCACCTTGCCCATTGGCGTCACCCTTACCCGCCCCTTACGGCACCACACGGTCGTCTTGTTGCTCTTGTATAGCGCAATGAAGTCCGTGCCGATCACGCCGATGACGGCGTTCGGAGTCTTGAGCTCGTATTTGCCGCCAGACTTCGTGATGTTGGTTACCTGGTTGCGCACCTTGCCATAATCCAGTTCGAGCGATGTTTGCTGGGAAGTGGCGTCGTGCTGCACGACCCGGAGTTCGCTGTCGGAGCCAACGCTGAGAATCGAGCCGTCCGTCAATCCTGCACGGATACGGCCGTTGTGGGCCGTCTTCAGCAAGTCGTTCCAGTCAATTTCGTCCTTCGCCTTGGCAGTCTGAGTGTTGCGGGTGGCTGCCGGGATCAGGGCATCAATCTGTCCCGCGCGCTGCGCGCCGCCCTGAGGTTCGCACACGCCGGCGAGTGGAGAAATCATGAAACACACCAATATGGTCGTGATGCGTTTTAAAGAAATCATGGATGCGCCCCTTCATTTCCCAAGATGCTTCCGCTGGGTCAATCTTGACAGAGGCCTTTCGCGTGTCAACGGCTCCCACCGGGCTGCGTGCCAATGTGGTTACACTGGCATCTGCGTCCGAGGCCGCGAAGGCGGACCCGACTATGCGACGAATCGATATCCGACGCCGCGCACGGTGAGCAGATGCTGCGGCTCGGACGGGTCGTCTTCGATGTAGCGCCGAAGGCGGACGATGAAATTATCGATCGCGCGCGTGTCTGTATCTTCGCGCAAACCCCAGACATCCTCGAGAATGGATTTCCGCGACACCGTTCGGCCGTTGCTGCGGATCAGGTGGCGCAGAAGCTTCGCTTCCATCAGCGTGAGTTGAATCGTATTGTCCTTCGTGCGCAGTTCCAAATTGCCAAAATCGATCGTGCGTCCATTGAACGAGAAGACGTCTTCATCGTTCGCGCGGCCCGGACTTGTTTCGGCTTTGCCGCCCGCCGCTGTTCCGGTTGCCGGATGCTCCGGATTCGCGAGCCACGCGCTTCGCCGCAGCAAGCCCTGAAGCCGCGCCAGAAATATGGGCAGCTCGAATGGCTTCGGAAGATAGTCGTCCGTTCCGGCCGCAAATCCGGCGAGCACGTCTTCGGGGCGGCCGCGAGCGGTCAGCATCAGCACGGGCACGTAGTTCCTGGCTTTACGCAGGGCGGTGGTTACGGCGAAGCCGTCGATGCCGGGAAGCATTACATCCAGGACGACGGCATCGAATTTGTCACCGGTGCCCAGCAGCCGGCCGATCGCCGTTTCGCCATCGCCTGCGACTTCGACGGTGTGTCCTTCCGCTTCCAGATTGAAGCGCAAGCCCTGTGCCAAATGAGCTTCGTCTTCGACAACCAGGACCCGGCTCACGCTCCGCTCCTCGGCAATTCGAGCGTCACCGTGGTGCCGCGCGACTCGCCGGCGCTCTCTGCAAATACCTTCCCGCCATGCGCGCGAGCGATCGCGCGAACGATGAACAAGCCCAGCCCGGTGCCCTTCACTTGCGCCGCGGAACGCCGTGGCACCCGATAGAAGCGCTTGAAAATTCGCTTCAGCTCGCCGGCGGGAATCCCAACGCCGCGGTCGCGAACGTGCAGCGCAACATGTCTTTCGTCCGGCGTGTCCATCCACACGGATATGTCCACATCGCCGCGGGAATACTTGATGGCGTTATCCAGGATATTGGAGATCGCTGTGCGGAGATCGTCCGGATCGCCCTGCACTTTGATTGCGTTGCCGTTGACGCCGGCCTCTTCCCGCCAGTGCAGCGCGGCCGGCTGCAAATCATGCCGCGTTCGGGCCAGCTCCATGCATTCGCCCACTAGGCCGCTTAAATCGACCTCCGTGGAATTCTGCGCCGTGCGTTTGTAACCGACTTCGCCGGCCTTCAGCACCTGCTCCACTGTTCCACGCAACCGGTCCGTATCGTCCAGCATCAATCGATAGAACTGCTGGCGTTGCGTTTCCTCGACCTCCCGCCGCTGCAAGGTCTCCAGATACAGGCGAATGGACGTAATCGGCGTCTTCAATTCGTGAGTCACGGCGTTGATGAAGCTGTCGTGATGCTCGTTCCGCCGAATTTCGCGCACGAGGAATACCGTGTTGAGGATCAGTCCAACGATGATGGCGAAAAAGAAAACCACGCCGAAGAAGAGCAGGACGCGTTCACGCCAGTTGAGAATGATCCAACTGCCCGTGAGCGCCACCGTTGCGGCGACCAGGCAGATTCCTAGAATGAGGAAGAACGCGATTTTCTTTCTGCGGCCGGTGATTTGCATGGCTGCTTCTGAGGATTGTACAGCGGCGGCACGGTGGATTACCGCAGAGATATTTCGCGGCGGGGACTGACTCTAAAGACGCACGCAGCGGCCCCGGCTTACGCCCGAAAACCGAAAAAAGAGCGCTCAGGCCGAGACCAGATCCGTCGCTTGTTCGGTGGCAACAGCAGCTGGTTCCTCGGCGGGAAAATTCTCGATGTCGCTCTGCTTGTTCGGGAGCTTGACGCGGAACACGTCCCGCGCGAGTCCGAGCTTCTGGAGCGTCCAGATGCCGTACCAGTTGAAGTCCACCTCGTACCAGGCCAGCCCGTGGCGCGCGGACGTTGGATGGGCGTGGTGATTGTTGTGCCAGCCTTCGCCGAACGACAATAGCGCTACCCACCAGCTGTTCGTCGAAAGATCGCGGGTCTGGTACCGCCGCGTGCCCCATGAATGCGTGGCCGAATTCACCAGCCATGTCGAGTGTAAGCCGATCACGGTGCGCAGGAATATGCCCCAGAGCACGAGAGGAAATCCGCCGATCGCGAGCAGAATCACGCCCAGCACGATCATCGGAAC
>Ga0209415_10007246_pt1 | contig 19409 bp, 13 predicted proteins | sample PeaSoiSIISIP2007_FD_187696 | JGI IMG/M metagenome (GOLD analysis project Ga0209415, IMG submission 187696) | Peat soil microbial communities from Weissenstadt, Germany - SII-SIP-2007 (SPAdes) (version 2) | ecosystem: Environmental > Terrestrial > Soil > Wetlands > Peat | place: Germany... | reverse complement strand
GGACTCGCACACTGATCGCTGGATTCGGCAACAGGAATCTCGGCTGAAATCTGCGGCCGCTGACTAAACCGGACGCCCGCCTACCTCTTCAGTCACTGCAGAGCCGGCACCAGTTGCCGAAGTGCGGCACCGACGTCCGTCTTGCCCGTGCGCAGTATGTCGTCTTGAGTGACCACCTGCTGCGCAGGGTTCGCCACCGGTACGCCCGTGCGACTGTCTACCGGCACAGCAATGCGTGAACCGGTGACGTAGGCCATTGACGCGTCGGCCCTTCCGGGCCCTGATGCCGCGGGCCGCCCCGTCTGGGTTGGCGTGGATGCGCAAGCCGTCAACGCACACACAACCAGTAGCGTCGGCATCCAGGAGTAATGAGTGGACATGGCAACCTCCGAGAACTCTCACTCTATTGATCATGATACGCCTGCAGCAACTTGCTTGCGATGGCGCCTCATTCACAAACAGAGCTAGCGCGCGGCGAGCGTCCATGTCGGTCAGCAGCGTGGGCAGTGTCATTGCTGGCGTGGTGCGTATTCGCACCGCAATGCCTCTCGACCCTCGTGACCGTGCGCCGCGAGACCAATTCCTGGCGCTATCCGTGCTGATGACCGGGTATCTGTTCGCCATGGCCTATGGGTTCGCGCTCGTGACCTATCAGATCGCGCATGCGTTGAGCGCCTGAGCGAGGCGGAGCGATGCTGCAGCAGATTGTCACTGGGTTGATCGTGCCGGCTGCCGGGCCCGGCTATCATTGGCGAAGCGACCTGAGCGGGGAGTATTGGGCATGGCGGTCTCTCTGGCCTTAAGAATGGCAGTCTGTGCGGCGCTGCTCGTGAGGTGGGCGGCCCCTGAGGCAGCGCAAGCAGTCAGTATCGAGCGTTGTCGTGCCCTCAACGAGAGCGCCGAGCGCCTGCTCTGCTACGACACTCTCTTTTCCCGAGTGCCCGCCTCGTCGGGAGGGTCGGCACCGCAACCCGTGCCGGCGCGACCGCCGGACCATTCCACCGACGAGGGATTGGATACGCCGACGGCATCCAGCCACGCGCCGGAAGATGCGATTCGGACTTTCGGCTTGAGTGGGGCGCGGGAACGCGCGGCGGCGGGCGTGAGCGTCATCGAGCGCGTCTCGGCAACGGTGACCGAACTGCACCATGAGCCCGGCGGGCGTTTCGTCGTCTACCTGGACAACGGTCAGGTATGGCGGCAGATTGAGACCGATGCCTGGGCACCTCCGCACAAGGGCGAGCGAGTGACGATTCGACGCGCCGTGTTCGGCTCGTACATGCTCGAGACTGCGGAGAACTTGGCAACGCACGTGAGCCGCATACGCTAGCCGCGATGTCGCGTGCGCCGCCTTGTTAACGCGGTGGCGCGACACTGCCACGGCCGTCGCTGCCACCTAGAGGATCGATGGGGTCGTGACAGCTAACTGCGGATCGATAAAATCCTGGGAAATCCATAACAACCCGCGTGCTCGAGGCGCTCGGGGCGCCTTGCGCCATCGGCTGTTATGCAGGTCAGGAAACCTTACGCGAGTCGTCCGTTGCAAGATGTCGCTCGCGTCGAAGGAGTAGCGATGATCCGGGTATTTCTGGCCTACGCCCTGTCGGGCTTCGTCGCATTGGGTTACCAGGTGGTCTGGTTTCGTATTTTCCCCGACTGGTTCGGTTCCACCAGTCTGAGCTTCGCCTTGGTCGTTTGTAATTTCATTGGAGGCCTTGGTGCAGGCTCACTCGCCAGCAGGCCGATCACCACGTGGCTTGCCCGCGTCGTAGATATATCGGATGCCTTGCGTCTTTATGGCTTCATTGAGTTGCTGGTTGCGGCAGCGGCCGCGCTGACTTTGCTCGTCGGCCTCCTTCCCGCGGATCTGTTGGGCACCTTTCCCTATCACGTGCATGATCGCATCTGGGTGCAGGATCTCGGGTATCGCTTTGGACAGCTGGCGGTAGCCGTAGCCTGTGTGTTCACTCCGTGTTTCCTAATGGGAACGACGTTCCCGCTTCTCTCGCAGGCGCTGCTGGACGCGCCCGGAGGACAGCGATTGCCCGCCGCCCTATATGCCTGGAATACATTCGGTGCCTGCGCCGGCGTGCTCGCGTGCCAGTTCCTGCTACTGCCGTATATCGGGCACAGCTACACCTTCTGGCTGATGCTGGCGCTGAACCTCGGCATTGCGGGACTATTTCTCATCTCCGGTCGAGGCGATCTGCCTGTGGCTTCGCTCACGGTAAGTGCGGCCAAGCAGAACGTGAATCGGAGCCCGACCCCATCCTCTAACAGCCTCTCGCTGCTCTTGACGTGCGCGCTGCTGAGCGGACTCCTCGCAGGCGCGCTTGAAGGGGATATGTTCAAGCGGATCAATCTCGTGGTCAGCAACAGTCCAGGTGCGCTGGGCCCAGCCATCTCATTCTGGGCGATTCTGGCCATTTTCCTGTCGAGTGCTTTCGTATGGCGGGCGGCGCGCCTGCGAATGATACATATCAAGCTTGCGTTCGTATTCGCTGCAGTCTATTTCTACGCAGCCTGGCGGCTTATGTATCCAATCGTCATTGGCCGACTGGAATCTCGTTACTTCGCAATGAACCAGTTCGGGATGATTAACAACTTCCCTGATAGCGTCGCGGAGCTATTCGTTTTTGTCGGAGCCTGTGTATTCCTGCCCTACCTCTTGATGTCGCTGCTGCTGCCGTACGTATGCAATCAGACGCAGCGGCGTCGACTGCATCTGGGTCTTGCGTACGGGCTGAATACGGTCGCGTTCTGCATTGGTTTGATGGTATTCACGTTATTGGCTCCGCGGGTCAATATCTTCTACTCGCTTAAATTGATATGGGTGCTGCTGAGCTGTGGTGTCGCGCTTCTCCTCGTTCTTTCCGAGAGCCGCGGGGTCAGGTGGTGGCAACCGGCGATTGCGGCGGCCGCATTTTTCGCAGGATGCATTGCAACGCCGGCAGTATTCGATCCCAGCTACCTCATGCCCAATAGCACTCAGGCGAGCTACCCGATTTCTGATATGAAGAGCAACGGGACCGACACCACCTATGTTGTCACGGCGCCAAGGGGCGCATTTCTGTTTTTTGGCAATACCTCCATGTCAGGTACGGTTCTTCCTTCCCAGATATACATGCGGTTGATGGCGCATGTTCCGCTGTTGCTCCAGGTAAATCCCGTCAGCGCGCTGGTGATTTGTTTCGGCGTTGGGAACACTGCCTCGGCGATCGCCACGCACAACACCATTCGCCATCTCGATGTCGTGGACTTGAACCGTAGCGTGTTCGAAACAGCACCGGCGTTCGAGGCCACCAATTTCAGGGTCTACGAGGACCCGCGGGTCAGACTCATTAACGACGACGGCCGCAGCTTCCTGCGGCGGTCGCGGGATACTTACGATCTCATCACCAGCGAACCGCCGCCGCCGATGCAGGCGGGCGTATACCGGCTCTATTCGCGGGAGTACTACCAGGATGTCATGGCACATCTGACGCCGACCGGGATGATGACTCAGTGGCTGCCGGTATATCAGATGCCGTCGCGGGCGGCCGGTGAGGCAATCGCCACATTCGTGACCGTGTTTCCATACACGTTGCTGTATTCGGGCATCGATGGGGAACTCATTCTCCTGGGTAGCCGCAAACCAATCGACATGGACCGTCTCTGGCAGCGTTTCCCAGAAACCGGCCCGGCGAAGGCGGATCTTGCGGCAATCCTCGTCGACACGCCTGCACAGGTCGGAATTCGGATCGTGAGCACGGATGCAACGCTGCGTCGCGATTACCTGCGAGCCGAGACAATCAGCGATCAGCGTAATAATCTGGAGCAAATGTTTCTGACCACAAAGTCCGCGACCGTCAGCTACGATCCCCAGGAGGTGCTGGCATGGTTGCGCGCCGAAGCTCCCATGATGGCTGCCGCAATCGCGCCCATTCTGAGCCGCAGTAACGTTGGAAAGTAGCCTGCGTCAACGGCTACCGACCGGCGCACCCCGATGGAATTGCATGCCATCAGGGTGCGCCCGGAGTCGGGTCGGCTTGAGCCGACCGATCAGAGCTTGGCAGAGAATCCCACAAACAGCTCCCGCCCCAGCAGGTCATATGGCGGCAGCGAGTTGGCGTAGCCGTCTGGGCCAGCGAGCAGGCCATTGATGATGGGAGGATCCTTGTCCGCGATATTGTTCACGCCGGCGCGCAACGTCAGGATCTTGTTCACGTGCCAGGTGGTCTCGAGATCGAAGTAGTTGTACGCCGGGATCACCGCATTGAAGGCATCGTAGGTGCCGTAGAAGCTGTAATGCAGCGTCGGACCCCACTGGTTGTTGTCGTCCTCCACCTTGCCGAAGTAGTGCCAGGTCAGCGTGGCCGACACAGGCCAGGGGCTGATCCAGGTCGTGCGCAGGATGTGCGTCCAGCGGGGAGTGAACGTCTGGCAGGTGTGGCCGTAGAGGCCGGCGCACTCGTAGGTCGGCTGGCCGGGCAGCGGCGTGGATTCGGCATGTTGCAGGTAGGACCCGTTCAGCTCGACGGCGACCGCACCGAGGCGAGCCGGCAGATCATGCTTGTAGGCCAGCTGCAGGTCGACGCCGCTGGCCACCGAGGCGCCGGCATTGACGTTCGTCTGGACGATGTAACCGCCGCCAGCAATGTTGGCGCCGCTGAGGCCTCCGGTCACCGGATTGCGCACCACCAGGCCGCAATAGAGCGGACTGCCGCTGTTGGCGCATTGCGATTCGATGACCGCGGACGGAATCGTTGTGACCTCACCGCTGAGCTCGATATGCCAGTAGTCGATGCTGCCGGTCAAATTCGCAATCTGGCTGGGTGCAAAGTTGACGCCGATCGTATAGGTCTCGGCTTGCTCCGGCTGCAGCAGTGGATTGCCGCCGGCCAGCTCCGAGAGCTGTCCCGAGGCACCCTGCGGAATCGTATCGGTCGTGCCGCCGTTGCCATATTGCGCCGCGCTGACGTGCAACCGCGCGCATTGCTGCTGCGTGTACACGGCCGGCGCAGCGAGGGTGCCGTTGGAGTTGAAGGTCGGTGCGCAGGGATCGTTGCCAAGCGCAACAGTTTCGACAATCTGCGGGTTGTACAGCTCGATCACACTCGGGGCGCGGATCGCCTTGTCATAGGACACGCGCAGCCGATAATCTTCGATCGGCGCAAACTGCAGCTCGAACTTGTAGGTGTTGGTGGGGCCGGAGGTCGAGTAAAGGGAATGACGGTAGCCGCCGTCGAACAGCAGCTCCTTGACACCGGTCATGTTCTGCACCAGCGGTGCGCGCAGCTCCAGGAACTCCTCCGAAACCGCCACCGTATTGGCGACCGCCGCCGCAGCGCCGCCGAATCCCGACAGCAATCCGCTCTCCTCGGCGGAGTCCGGCTGGTACTGCTCGTGATCGTCGCGATGCTCGAAGCCGACATCCACCGCGACGCCGTCGTTGGCAACCGGCGAGCGGATGCCGTAGTCCCCGAGCTTGCCGGTGACTTCGGCGTGCAGCGTACGCAGAGTCGATGATCCTTGAGCGGTTCCGAGCAGATACAGGTAATTGAGCTGCTGCGGCGTCACGCCGCCGTTCGACCAGAGGTTGTACGGCACGCAGGTGCCGCCGGATATACACTTCGGGTTGGCCGCGGTGCCCGTGACCTGCATTGCATTGTCGATACTCTGGAAGTTCAGGAATTTATTGGCGGCATTAAAGTCAGTGGTGTAGTAGTACTGACCGTAGAGATCGTAGTCCCAACTCTTGGAGCCAGCGATGTCGCCCTTGAACCCGAACACGCCGCGATAGTTCTGGTGCTCGAAGTCAAACAAGCGCCCGCCGCCCTCGATATTGCGGCGACCAATGTCGAGGCTGGCGCAGTTCGGCGAGACGCCGGCGGTCACCGTGCACGGCAGACCCGGGTTGGCCGCGACGTAGGCGAGCTGCGCCGGTGAGCACAGAATGCCAGCCTGCTGCCCGCTCAGCAGCGGGTTATCGCAGTTGACCGCATAGGCGTTGGCGCCGAACGGATCGGTCGGATTGGCGCTCCTGAACAAGGCTGCCGGCGCGACCACCGTATGCGTCCGGTCATCCATGAAATAGAACTCGGCATACGGCACGAAGTAGTCGGTGATCTCATCATGCCCCATGAATGCGGCGTTGTAGCGGTCGTCGTTGCGTGTGATGTCGATGTAGGGCTGCGAATTAAACTCTGCCGGCGGGGACGTGGCGATACTGCCGCGCGGCACGAACTGGGTGCCGTTGACGCTGTAGATCGTGTTGGCGTTCGGCCCGGTCAAGGGTTCAAAGTAGTTCGAATTGCTCGAGCCGCCGCAGGCGACGCCGTTGATGGTCCCGGCCGCGTCCTTGGTTGGATTCAACTGGCAGCCGCCGTAGTCGCGGGCGCTGCTGGGTACGGCCGTCTGATGGCGGTAGCCGAAGAACGCCGTGATGTTGCCGTTGTTGTCATCGAAATTGGTGCCCATCAGCATGTCAAGATTGCCCTTGCGGCCATCGAAATCGGTTCCCGTGGCAGGAACCGTGTTGAACTGGCGCACCAGGGCCTGCACGCCGGTATCGCCGTTGTCATGCAGATACCCGCCGTACTCGCCGTCGACCTGGAATCCCTGGAAGTTCTTCTTCAGGATGAAATTCACGACGCCCGCGATGGCGTCGGACCCGTACGCGGCGGAAGCGCCGCCGGTGACGACCTCGACGCGCTCGACCAGCCCTGCCGGTATCTGGTCCAGATCGGGCGCTGGTGATTGAATGGCCGTGTTGGGTGAACCCTGGCCGAGACGCCGGCCATCGACCAGCACCAGCGTGCGGTTCGGTCCCAGTCCGCGCAGGTCGGCGGTCGCGACGCCGCCGGGCGTCGATAGAGCGGAAGTGGCGTTGCCCAGGTCCTGCCCCTGCGCATTGAAGAAATTCTGTGGCAACTGCGCGAGCAGGTCGCCTACGTCCGACTTGCCACTGGTCTCGATGTACTGAGATGAAAGCACCTGGATCGGGCTCGTGCTCTGCTCGTTGGGAGCGGCAATGCGCGAGCCGGTGACGATGATCTCTTGCAATGCTGGTTCTGAGGTTTCGGCGGCTTGCTGCGCCAGGGCACTGGCGGCGAGGAAACTGAACAGCGCGCCTGCCAGGCTACCCATCCACAGGACTTTGATTGCGGTGCGGAAAGAATTTGCCACAGCGCCCGTCTTATTAAAATTCATGAGCGACTCCCCTAATCGAACTGCGCCGCCCCCCTTATTTGTATGGCAGGGTCATGGCGCAATTCGTGCGACCAGTAACTTCGCAGCACACGGCCTCGGGCCTTGCGGAGACTCATCCGTTTCAGAGGCCACGCAACCGGGCTGCTCCTCTCTAATATGCGGCTAGCATAATCAAATTTCAGCCGGGCGCAACCCGACGTTGCATGAGCGCAACGATATTCTTGAAAGGCGATTTGGCTGGCGTGTAACTTGCCTGTAATGCCCTATATGCAGTTTAATAGGCGGCTGCGTGTGCCACCTCAGCGCACAACAGAGTGGTATCGCAGCTCTGTGTTGCGGTCCGCTGTTGCGGCCGCAATACGATCAGCCGATACGGCAGTAAGCGAGCTCGCCGCGGCCTGATCGCCTCAGAGCGAGAACTTCAGGCCCAACTCAAAAAAACGGCCGATCGCGCCCTGCTGTGCAAACGCCATGTTGTAGTTCGACTGGTTGTAGGCCGCCTGCGGATCGAACGGCGCGTTCCGGTTGAACAGGTTCAGCACATGCGCATTGATCAGCAATTGCTTGGTGAGCTGGTAGTGCGCGAACAGATCGAAGTCGGTAAACGAGGACGTATAGCAGCGGGTGAACCAGGGATCCAGACAGGAGGGGCCCAGGGTCGGATCGACGTCCGTATAGCCACTGACGTAATTGAGCGTGATCCCGGCCTCTGCCGGCCCGATACCATAGTCCAGCGTTGCCTGGGCGCGGTTGCGCGGCGTGCCGGTATCGCCGCTGATTCCGGTCGGGCCGTGGCTGCCGCCGACATCGACGCAGGTGGTCGGATCCGAGGTCTGACAGACCTTCTGGCTGATCAGGTGCGAATAGTCGAGATCGAATCCCAAAGTGCCGGCGGCGCCGAGCTCGAACTTGGACTGCAGGGCGTAATCCAAGCCCTTGGGCTCATCCACTCCGAGGTTCTCGTAGGGCGAGGTGATGGTGAGGACGGGTCCTGGCAGAGTCGGATACGCGGCCTGCACCGGGCCGCGAATGTCGGTCCCGTCCACGAAGCTCGACTCGATTTCATCGGTGCGGCGAATCTCCCACCAGTCCACCGAAATATGCACCTGCCGTATTGGCTGCAACACCACACCGAAGGTGTAATTGGTCGATTTCTCCGGCTTCAGGTTCGGATTGCCGAGCGTCAGTGAGGATGCTGAGCCACTGCCGCAGTCGTCGGGCAGATTGGTGTACGGGCAGCGCAATGGATCGGTCGGTGGCGTGGAGTAGTAGGTCACGCCGGAGTTGCCGCGCTCGCCCGGCCCCGGGGCACGGAAACCTTGCGAATAGGTGCCGCGCAGCGTGACCTGGTCAATCGGCTTCCACTTCAGCCCAATCTTCGGCGTGGTGTCGCTGCCCACACCGCCATAGTTGTCAAAGCGCCCCGCCACGTCGACTTCGAGTGACTGCAGCAACGGCGCAGCCAATTCCGCATAGAAATTCTCGTTGTTGTCGGTGCCGTGAATGAAGGTGGTCCCGGTGTCGAGCACGTCGCCGCTGAGAGTGCCGGGCTGGCCCGGAACGTCCTGACCGTCGTGGCGTGCGCCCGCTCCGATCGCCAGGGCGAGCGGTCCGCCCGGCAAGCTCAGCAACGATCGCGTGGCCGTGACTTCGACGTACTGCAGTTGCGAGGAGGCGACTTGGAAGGTCGTCGGCGCGAGGATGGAATAGACGGACGCTGAATTCAAATTGGATGAGGCCCCGAGGTGATAGCTGTTGTTGGCCAGCACCGTATTCAGTCCGCTGACCGTGACCCAATTGTCGTAGGTCAAACGCGTCAGCCCGCGCATCACGCCGATGCTGGAATCCAGCTCCCAGCCCGCCACCGAGCCTTTAAGGTCAGCAACCAAGCGGTACATCCGGGTGTTGGTGAAGGTTTGTGCTGCGCCGACGTCGCCGAAGGTGTAGGCGAGCCATGCCGGATTGGCCGGATATGGATTGTTGATGTTGCCTACGGGCAGCAGGATCGGGTTTTGTGTAGGATCCTGGGCATTGACTGCGCCCAGCAGCGCAGGCCAGAAATTAAAAGTGGTGGAAGGCGCAGAGAGTTGCTCGGCCTTGGATTCGAACATCGATGCGGTCAATACGCCGCCCCAGCCCCCGCCAAAATCCATCGAATGGCGCAGCAGCAGATTGATGTTGGTGGTCTGCGGTTGCACCTCCACGTACCGCGCCTGGTCATAGGCACAGCCGCCGAGTGCGCTGGCGCTGCCGGCATTCGGATTGGGACAAGCCGATAGGTTCTGGTAGCTGAGTGGAACGCCCGGGTTGGTCGGATCGTATTGCCCCACCATGCCGATGAGCGTATTCGTGAGGGGAAAGGCTGATCCGGGTTGGACCACACCGAACGCCACCGGTGCCGCCGGGCCATAGGTGTCGTAGTAATCGAAATTGGAGTACTGCGATCGGGAATCCAGGCCCAAGGCCTGCTGATGTCGAAATTCGACATTCACATAGGTGTTGTGTCTGTCTGAACTCAAGTCGCCGAAGCCATAGGTTGCCGACAGATGCTCGGTGGTGCCGTCGCCCTTGTAGCTGGTCCCGGCATCGGCACTGACCTCCGCGCCGACGAAGCTTTTCTTAAGGATGATGTTGACCACCCCGGCGATGGCATCGGAGCCGTAGACGGCGGAGGCGCCGTCCTTGAGCACCTCGATGCGGTCAATGACCGATTCCGGCAGATTCGCGACGTCGACAAATGAACGCTCGCCATCATCAGAGATCGGATAGTTGGCCATGCGGTGGCCGTCGATCAGCACCAATGTCGCGTCGACCGTCATGCCGCGAAGCGACACACCGGAGCCGCCGGCCGCAAATGCTCCATTAAAGCTCTGGTTCAGATTGCCTTGACCGTTGGAGGTCAGCGCATGCAAGACGTCGGATATCGACGTGTAGCCGCTGTTGGCGATCTGTTCCGAGGTGATGACCTGCACCGGTGCGGGTGTGTCGGTGTCGGTGCGCTGAATGCGTGAGCCCGTGACGATCACTTCCTGCAGGGACGCCTGATCGGTGTCACTGTCGGAGGCTTGCGCGGCCGCGCCGAACAGCACCGTGACCGCCATAGCGCCTGCCACGGCGGTTTGTCGCACTGCGCTGTGAACGGCGGGACGGCACGAAAAGCGGGTTCGTGCCGGCCCTTTGTCGGGTGGGTGTTGCATGCAGCGGTTCAAATCAAGTCAACACAAGATCCGGATAACGCAGCGAGCACAAATAATACCGTCGACATGCAGCCGACGTTGTTGCTATCTCACAACATGCTGTCTGACGGCCACCGATTTCGCTCAGGCACGTTAATTTCTGACCGGCCCCTCGGGCGGCGAACCCAACAGCCGGTGCCGCACGCGATCCCCGACCCGGATGCCGAGCCTCGCGCACTCGCCACCGGCGAGCTCCAGCACGGCCTTGACCTCTACCGGCGTGGAGATGATGTCCTCCGACAGCGGCGTCGTGTGCTCGCGGATATAGACCACGCGACCTTGGGCGTCGATGAACAGCATGTCGAGGGGTATTAGCGTGTTCTTCATCCACATGCTCATGACCCGCGGTGAGGCTTGTGGAAACAGCATGCCGTGATCGGGGGGCAGCCAGCGCAGATACATGAGGCCCTGCTCGGACCGCGCCGGCGTGTCGGCGATCCAGACGGTGAACCATTCGGCACCGTGCCGGGTGCCAATGGTCAGCATCGAACTCGGAAATTGCGCCAGGTCCTCGAGCGCACCCGCCGGCGGGCTGCCAAGCGCCCCGAGTACCGCGAGCATGAGCAGGCCGGCGAGGGCGCACCGGGTGCTCGCTCGACCTTGAGGCCTGGAGGTCGCATAGACGCTTGTGCTCGCGGTGACGCTTGCGGTCGATCGAAACATGCGCAGCACTCCAGCGAATCGGCGACAGTGAATCATCGCGCAGCCGTGGCAGGATCGGCCGCGGCGTCCGATTCATCGTCGATCACCACACCGGCGAAATCAAAGCGGCTCAGCAGCAGTCCCTCGCCGCCGTCGATGGCCGCGGCGGGCGCCACACAGAAGCCGCGCCCCGATACCCGCAGCGCATGCGCGGCCGGTGAGGTTCCCAGGGGCGTGCGCGAGAGCTCATCGATGGTGCATTTGTCATCGCCGCGCGTCGAATAAATCCGGCTGTCGCCTTCGTACAGCACGGTCGCATTGGCCGGCAGGCTCTGGCTGTAGCCCACACCCTGGACGCCCGCAATGCCGAACACGAAGCGCAGGCGCAGGCCCGCGCGCGGCCCGGGCCCTGCAAAGGTCAAACGCATGCCTGCCCGGTCCGGTCGCGGACCGCCATCACACTGCAGGGCGCGATCCGGCCAATCGATGTCGAGGTTCTGCGCGCCGCGCAGGCGCACGCGCAGATAACCGTCGTGACTCGCGAGGCATCCACCTGCCGCATTGCGCTGCGCGCCCGGCGTGGTCTGCGCCGTGGCTTGACCCGGCGCGCTCGGCGCACGCGCGCAGCCGACGATGCCGAGCGCGAGCAGGGCCGGTAACAACATCCGCGCTAGCACAAGGATTCGGTGATGGGTCGCAGCTGGAATGATCGGGGCGGGGGAGTATAGCCGTGCGTAAGAGCCCGCTGAGCGGCCCCGCCGCGACTTCGCGCACACGCCGAGCGCGCCGCAGCTGTTAGACTTTTTTGCGTATGGACCGAAGAAAGTTCCGCAGCAAGGCCCGAATGGCTAAGCAACTCATTGAATTTTATCCCGTTGTTCCGACGGCGCTCGCGCGCCTGCCGGAACTGTCCAACAACCTGTTCTTCAGCTGGCATCGGCCCACCCGGGCGCTGTTCGAAGATCTCGATCCGGAGTTGTGGCAGCAGGCGAGCGGCAATCCCCGGCTGATGCTGCGCTGTGTGAATCAGGAGCATCTTGATCGCGCCGCCACCGATCCGCGCTACCTTGAACGTTACCGGCAGGTGCTCGCGAGCTTCGATGCATATCTTGCGGGCCCGCCGCCGCGCTCCGAGGAGCCGCTGATCGCCTACTTCTGCGCTGAGTACGGTTTTCACGAGAGCTTCCCGATCTACTCCGGCGGATTGGGCATATTGGCGGGCGATCACTGCAAGGCGGCCAGCGACGAGCGGCTGAATTTCGTCGCGGTCGGCCTGCTATACACCGAAGGCTACTTCATTCAGTCGGTCGATACCGACGGCGTGCAGCACGCCAACTACAGCGAGACCGATCCGCGCGACCTGCCGGTCGAGGCCGTTCGCGACGCCAACGGCCAATGGGTCAAGGTGCGCGTACCGATCGCGGGCCGCAGTGTCTGCGCGCGCGTCTGGAAAGCGCGTGTGGGACGCGTGTCGGTGTACCTGCTCGACACCAACTGTCCCGAGAATTCCGGCGAGGACCGCGAAATCACGCACCGCCTCTACGGCGGCGACGCCTCGGTGCGCATACGCCAGGAGATGATCCTCGGGCTCGGCGGCGTGCGCGCGCTGCGCGCGCTGGGGCTCGCGCCCGCGACCTGGCACCTGAACGAAGGCCACGCGGCCTTTCTGATCCTCGAGCTCGCACGCGAAGGCATCACACGCGGCCTGGAATTTTCCGCGGCGCTCGAATCGGCGGCTTCGCAGTGCGTCTTTACGACGCATACACCGGTCTCGGCCGGCCACGACGCCTTCGATACGGGACTGTTCACCCATTGCTTCCAGGAGATGGTCGGCGAGCTTGGCCTGCCCATGGAGCAGGTGCTCATGCTGGGTCGGGCGCCGAATGCGCCGCACGCCTTCAACATGACCCAGCTGGCTTTGCACGGCGCGCGTCGCATGAACGGCGTCAGCCGCATTCACGGCGTGGTGTCGGCACGTTTGTGCGCGGATTTCTGGCCCGAGGTACCTGCCGAGGAGAATCCGGTCGGCTACGTCACCAACGGCGTGCACGTGCCGACCTTCCTGGCGGAACCCTGGAGCCGCTTCTTCGACGAAAAACTGGGGGCCCATTGGCGCGAGCGACTCTCGGATGCGGGTTTCTGGCGCGCGTTGGAATCGGTGCCCGACGAGGACTACTGGCGCACCGCGCAGGACGTCAAGTCGCGCATGCTGGGGGGAGTCAGGGCGCGTCTGCAGCGCGAGTATGCCGCCAAGAATTTAAGCCCGGCGCAGCTGCGGCACATCACGCGTCTGCTCGATCCCGAGCGGCCGCACACGCTCACGCTCGGCTTCGCGCGCCGCTTCGCGACCTATAAGCGTGCCGCACTGATCATGCGCGAACGCGCGCGCGTTGCGCGACTGGTCAATAATCCGCAGTGCCCGGTCGTGTTCCTGTTCGCGGGCAAGGCCCACCCGGCCGATTACCCCGGCCAGCAGGTGCTGCGCGAGATCAAGCAGCTCATGCTGAGCAGCGAATTTGCCGGCCACATCGTCTTCCTTGAGGACTACGATCTGCAGCTGGCTCGCTGGCTCGTGACCGGCGTCGATGTGTGGCTAAACAATCCGGTCGCGCCGCTGGAGGCGAGCGGTACTTCGGGCATCAAGGCGGCGGTCAACGGCCGGCTCAACCTCAGCATCCTCGACGGCTGGTGGGCGGAAGCCTTCGATGAGCACAACGGCTGGGGCATTCCGGGAGCCCACGCGCAGGATCCCAACCGCCGCGATGAGCTCGATTCGGCGGCGATGCTCGAGGCGCTCGAACAGGAAGTCGTCCCGCTCTATTACGCCCGCAATGGCGCAGGCTATTCAGCCGAATGGGTCAGGCGATGCAAGCGCGCCATGTTGAGCGTCATTCCGCACTTCAATATGGGGCGCGTGGTGCAGGACTACGCACGCGGCCTGTATTACCCAGCCGCCTCGCATCATCAGCGGCTAACGCACACCGGACTGGACACCGCGTCAAGCTTCGCCGCCTGGAAACGGCGGGTACGCGTCCAGTGGGCCGGGGTGCATCTGCGCCGGTTGTCCGATCCACCGCGCGAGCTGCCGCGTGCCGAGACATTGCACCTGCGCGTTGCCGCTTCGCTCAACGGCCTCACGCCGCAGGACGTGCACGTGGAGTTCGTTGCGCAGTGCCTGTTGCCGCAATCGCGCAGCGAGCTGCCGCCCCTGACCTCGTACCGCAGCAAGCTGGATGACCATTGGCACGCAACGCTACGTCCAAGCGGGGAGATCGACAGCGACGGCGCCACGGTCTACGAACTTGAAGCCTCGCCGCCGAGCTGCGGACAGTTCGCGTTCGAGATCCGCATCTATCCGGCGCACGAGCTGCTGGCGCATCCATTGGAGCTCGGATTGCTCAAACGGCTTTGAAGCTTGAGTCCCCGGGAGTTGTAGTTTCGAGCGCAATGCAAGGTACACTACTCCTTGCAACCTGCGATGATCCGAATGCATGGCTAAGCAACAATCGCGCGCATCTTCCGGGCGCTATGTCAGCCGGCTCACCAGCGGCGCGCTGGCCGTGGTCATGGCCGGTGGCCGCGGCGAGCGCCTCAAGGATCTCACATTGCATCGCTGCAAGCCGGCGACGCCGTTCGGCGGCAAGTTCCGCATCATCGATTTCGTGCTTTCCAACTGCGTCAATTCCGGCATCCGCCAGATCTATCTGATGACGCAATACAAGGGTCAATCGCTGATTCAGCACGTGCAGCGCGGCTGGAGTTACCTGCGGGGCGAATTCGGCGAGTTCATCGATGTGGTGCCGGCACAGCAGCAGGTCGGCATGCACTGGTATCGCGGCACCGCCGACTGTGTTTACCAGAACATCGATCTGGTCCGCGCGCTGCGGCCCAAGCATGTGCTGGTGCTGGCCGGTGACCATATCTACAAGATGGACTACGGTCCGATGATCGCCTATCACGTCGAGAAGGGCGCCGACATCACGGTCGGCGTGGTCGAGGTGCCGCTCGATCACGCGCGCGATTTCGGCGTGCTGTCGGTCACCGAGTACAATCGCGTCACAAACTTCCATGAGAAGCCGCGGCAACCCGAAGGCATTCCCGGCCGCCCGGACGTCGCCCTGGCCTCCATGGGGATCTATATCTTCAACGCCCGGCTGCTCGAGAAGCTGCTGATCGCCGATGCTGCCGATGACAAATCGGCGCACGATTTCGGCAAGAACGTGATTCCGGCGGCGATCGACGTATTGCAGGTCGTGGCCTATCCGTTCACCGACGTCAAGACGCGGGCGCAGAACTACTGGCGCGACGTCGGCACCGTGGATGCGTATTACGAGGCCAACCTGGAGCTGGTGCACGTCGCCCCGGAGCTCAATCTCTATGACGAGGAGTGGCCCATCTGGACCTACCAGTTGCACCAGCCGCCGGCGAAGTTCGTGCTCGACGAGGAGGGTCGGCGCGGCAGCGCGGTCAACTCCATGATTGCGGGCGGTTCGATCATTTCGGGCGCCTTTGTCAATCAGTCGCTGCTGTTCTCGAACGTGCGTGTCGAGGAGCGTTCCACCATACATCGCTCGGTGGTGCTGTCGAGCGTGAAGATCGGTGTCGGCTGCAACATCAGTAACGCCATCCTCGATGAAGGCTGCGAGATTCCGGACGGCACGCAGATCGGAGTGGATCCTGCGGCTGACGCCGCACGTTTTCATGTCACGGACCAGGGCGTCGTGCTCGTGACGCCCGACATGTTGGTGAAGCTCAGCGCGCAGCGCGCATGAATGCCGGAGTGCTGGAACGTCGACGTGCCGGCGTGCTGCTGCATCCCACCTGCCTGATCGCCGAGGACGGCGTCGGCGCGCTTGGGGCGGCCGCGCGCGTAGTGATCGACTGGCTGATACAGGCGGGTTTTTCCATCTGGCAGATGCTGCCGCTCGGGCCGCCCGGCGGTGGCGGCTCGCCCTATTGGGCGCGCTCGGATTTCGCCGGACATGTCGCGCTGCTCGACCGCAATGAATTGCCCGATCTGGCTGCGCAACGCGCCGATTACGAGTCGTTTCGCAGCGCCAACCAGAGTTGGCTCGATGATTACGTGCTGTTCGAGACGCTCGCCGAACAGTTCAACGCACCGTGGTGGCAATGGCCGCCTGAGCTGCGCGCGCGCGATGGCGCGGCGCTCGCGCGCGTGGCGCGCGAGCGCGCTGAGGCGCTCGAACAACGCCGCATTCAGCAATGGCAGTTCGACTGGCAGTGGCGGGCGCTGCGCGCCTATGCAGCGCAGCGCGGCGTGCGGCTGTTCGGCGATCTGCCGATCTACGTCGCGCCGGATTCGGTCATGACCTGGTCGCAACCGGGCCAATTCCGCCTCGATGCCGCGGGCCGGCCGGCCATGCTGGCAGGGGTGCCGCCGGACTATTTCTCGGCCGATGGGCAGCTCTGGGGCAATCCGCTCTACGACTGGGATCAGGCCCAGCGGGATGGCTTCGCTTTCTGGCGCGCGCGGCTCGCGCAGCAGCTGCGGCGCTTCGATATCGTTCGGATCGATCATTTTCGCGGGCTGGCGGCCTACTGGGCCGTGCCCGCGCTCGCCGCTACCGCGCGCGAAGGGCACTGGGAACCGGCGCCGGGCCACGCGCTGTTTCGCGCCCTGCGCGCAGATCATCCGTGGCTGCCGCTGGTCGCCGAGGATCTTGGCGTCATTACGCCCGACGTCGAAGAGCTGCGCCGCGCCTTCGGCTTACCCGGCATGCGGGTGTTGCAATTCGGCTTCGACGGCTCGAGCGACAATCCGCACCTGCCGCACAACTATTCGCTCGATGTCGTCGCCTACACCGGTACCCATGACAACAACACGACGCTCGGTTGGTACCGCAGCCTCGGGCCGCACGAGGCGGCGCGGGTGGATTTCTATCTGCGCAGCGACGCGGCGCATGTGCTCGAGGCGATGTTGCGCGCCACGCTCAGCTCGGTCGCGCAGCTGGCGATCCTCTCGGTTCAGGACATACTGCAGCTCGGTTCCGAAGCACGCTTGAACACGCCCGGAACGAGCCAGGGCAACTGGAGCTGGCGCATGCCGCCGGGCAGCCTGAGCGCTGCGCTGGCGGGGCGGTTTGCGGCTCTGAACCGCATCTTCGGCCGCTCGGGTGGCGCGCCCGCCGGGGCGCGGTGAGCCTCATGACGGGCGATCGCAGTTCGCCTTCATCGCGGCCGTCGCTGCGGCTACTGTGCGCCGGCCTGCTGTGCGGCTGTGCGACGATCGTGCCGCAATTGCAGCCCCCGCTGCTCACCGTCACGGCCATCGCCTTCGCCGGCGGTACGCTGCAGCAGCAGCAGATGCACCTCACGCTGCACGTCGTGAATCCGAACGCACGCGCCATCGCCGTGCGCGGCATCGACTGCAGGCTCGAGCTCGAAGGCCAGCCGACAGCGGCAGGCGCGAGCGATGCAGCCTTTACGCTGCCGGCCTCAGGCGAGACCGACTTCGGCCTCAACGTCACGGCCAATCTCAACAATGTGCTGCTGGCGCTTTCGAGCGGCTTCAGTCACAGCACGGTGGATTATCACCTGTACGGCCAGGTGCACTTGAGCGAAGGTCTGGTGCGCACGATTCCGTTCGACCAGAAAGGGCGCGTGCGGCTCTAGCTGCGCAGCAGCCGCTCGTAGAGGTCGACGTAGCGCGGCGCCTGGCGGCTCCAGGAGAAGTCCTGCGCCATGGCGTTGCGCACCAGCCGCGGCCAGACTGCCTCATCGCGATACAGGTCGAGGGCGGTACCCACGGCCCAGATGACCGCATCGGTGTCGTAGTCGTTGAACAACACGCCGTTGCCGTCGCTGCTGCCGCCGGCATCGAAATGCCGCACTGAGTCGGCCAGTCCGCCCGTGCGCCGCACCACCGGCACCGTGCCGTAGCGCAGGCTATACATCTGATTCAGCCCGCATGGCTCGTAGTGCGAAGGCATCAGGAAGATGTCGCTCGCCGCTTCGATCCAGTGCGCGAGCTCATCGCTATAGCCGGCGTGGAAATGCACGCGGGCCGGAAACAGCTGCTGCAGACGCGTGAAGAACGCCTCGTAGCGCGGCTCGCCCTTGCCGAGAATCACGAGGTTGAAATCGCGCGCGGCCATGAGCCGCGGCACGGCCTCGATCAGCAGGTCGAAGCCCTTTTGCGTTGCCAGCCGGCTGACGATGCCGATCAGCGCCGTGCGCCCCGCCGTGTGCAGTCCGAGCCGCTGCTGCAGCTGGCGCTTGAGGTCGGCCTTGACATTGAGCTGATCGGGCCCGAAATGCTGCGGCAGGAAGCGGTCGTGGCGAGGGTCCCAATCGTCGTAATCGACGCCGTTGAGAATGCCGACCACGGAGGCGCTACGGCTGCGCAGCACCGCCTCGAGGCCCATGCCGTACTCCGCGCTCTGAATCTCGCGCGCGTAGGTCGGACTCACGGTGGTAATGAGGTCGGCATAGGTCAAACCCGTACCGAGCATGTTGATGTAGCCCTCCGCGAGCGCGCGCTGATCCAGGCGCGCGGCCTCCTCTGGCGGCAGCAGCTCCTCGAGCGCCGCGGCGTCAACCAGCCCCTGGTAGCCGAGATTGTGAATCGTGAGCACCGTGCGCGCGTCCTGGAACAGCCAATCCCGGGCATACACCGTGCGCTTAAGCAGCGTTCCCATGGCCGTGTGCCAGTCATGAAAATGCATGATCTGCGGCGCGAATTGCAGACGCTGGCTGCAGAGGAATGCGGCGTGCGTGAGCAGCAGGAAGCGGCGATGCTCATCCGGTTCGGCGGTATAGAGTGCGGAGCGCTCGTACAGCGCCGGACAGTCGATCAGATGGACGACGCCGCGCGCGAGCGGCGCGCGCGGCGTCAACACCGAGAATTCGTAGCGATAAGGGCCGAGCTGAAGCGGCAGCCTCTGCAGCGCCTCGACCGGCTCGAGCTCGAACTGCTCGCGATCGATGCTCGAGTAGGCCGGCATGAAGAGCCGGATGTCATGACCGCCGGCGCGCAGGTATTTAAGCAACGCGCCGCAGACATCCGCCAGGCCGCCAGTCTTCGCATAGGGCGTCGTCTCGGCGGTCACAAAACAAATCCGCAGCGTCATGCGCCTATCTTACCGCAGTGCGAGACGCCCATCGGTGATCCGATTATGATGAACAGCATGCGCGCCCTGGTCGTTTACCTGACGCTGCTGGTGCTGCTTGCCCTTTCGATCGGGGCTGGAGTCATCGCCTCGGATTGGCCGCACTGGTGCTCCCGTTGGCACTGGTGCTCGACCAATTGGCCGCGGCACCGTTGAAATTGCCGCGCGCGGCGGCCGTCTTGGGCTGCGAGCACGGGCCGGCGGACCTAAG
>Ga0209415_10007245_pt1 | contig 19409 bp, 18 predicted proteins | sample PeaSoiSIISIP2007_FD_187696 | JGI IMG/M metagenome (GOLD analysis project Ga0209415, IMG submission 187696) | Peat soil microbial communities from Weissenstadt, Germany - SII-SIP-2007 (SPAdes) (version 2) | ecosystem: Environmental > Terrestrial > Soil > Wetlands > Peat | place: Germany... | reverse complement strand
CTCGCCTTCAACGACATGGTCGCGCGCGGCGAACTGAAGGCGCCGATCGTGATCGGCCGCGATCACCTCGACTCGGGTTCGGTCGCGAGCCCCAACCGCGAGACCGAAGCGATGCGCGACGGGTCGGACGCGGTCTCGGACTGGCCGCTGCTGAACGCGCTGCTGAACACTGCGAGCGGCGCGACGTGGGTGTCGATCCACCATGGCGGTGGGGTCGGCATGGGCTTTTCGCAGCATGCGGGGGTCGTCATCGTCTGCGACGGGTCTGCGGCGGCGGCCCGGCGCATCGCGCGTGTGCTGTGGAATGACCCGGCGACCGGCGTCATGCGTCACGCCGACGCCGGCTACGAGGAGGCGCTCGCCTGCGCCCGCGCGCGCGGTCTCAATCTGCCGATGGCCGGGCCGTGAACGCGCGCGCCGCGCACCGCCGCGGATGAGCGCCGACGCCGAGCCCGTGTTCGAGCGCGAGGCGGGCCACACGCCGCTCGTGATCAGCCTGCCGCACGTCGGGACTGACATCCCGGCCGACATTTCCCGGCGCATGGCGCCGCGCGCGCAGCAGGTGGAGGACACCGACTGGCACGTCGATCGGCTCTACCGCTTCGCGCGGGCCGCCGGGGTGTCCTGGCTCCAGGCCCGTCTGTCGCGCTATGTCATCGACCTCAACCGCCCGCCTGACGACCACTCCCTGTATCCGGGGCAGGCGTCGACGGGACTGTGTCCGACCATGACGTTCGCCGGTGAGTCGCTGTATCCCGCCGCGCTCCCGACCGCCGCCGAAGTCGCGGCGCGGCGCGAGCGCTACTGGAAGCCCTATCACGACGCGCTCAAGGAGCTGATCGCGCAGGCCCGCGGGCGCCACGGTTTTGCCGTGCTGCTCGATGCGCACTCGATCCGCAGCGTCGTGCCGCGGCTGTTTGCCGGCCGGCTGCCGGACATCAACCTCGGTACCAATGACGGCCGCTCGTGCGATCCGCTGCTCGCGGCCGGGCTCGAGGCGCGGCTCGCGGCACAGGGACGCTTCACGCACGTGCTCAACGGGCGCTTCAAGGGCGGCTACATCACACGGACGTATGGCGTGCCGCAGGCCGGCGTCCATGCGGTGCAGATCGAGCTCGCGCAGGCGGCGTATATGGACGAGTCCGGTGACACCTTCGACGACGCCCGGGCGGAGCCGCTGCGTGAGCTGCTGCGCGCCCTGGTTGCGGTTCTTGCGGAATTCCGGCCGCGCGGGGTTTCGCCGGGCGGCTCCGCCTAGGTAGATCCCCCTCTGTCGCGGCACGCGCGGCCGCCCAATGATTGACGCACCGAGCGAGGCATGCAGGTGGCGCCGCCATGGGCGATCAGGCCGCGGAACGTACCGTCGCGGAGGCGTCGCAGAACGACACTTCGGTTGCGCAGGCAATGAACGAGGTGATCGCGGCGGAGCGCGCCGCGATCGCTGGCGTCGAGAGCTGCCGTGCTGACTGTGCACGCGAGGTCGCGGCCGCACGGCTCGAGGCCCGTCGCCTGCTCGACCGCGCAGAGCGGATTGCCCAGGCGATCCACGCGCGCACCGAGCGCATCGCCGAGGAGCGGGCCCGCGCAGCGACCGCCGGCGTGCCGGATCCTTCAACGCCGGCCGGGCCGCTCGAGGATGTGGTCGAGCGGGTCGCGGACTGGCTGGCGGGCAGTGGGAACGGCGATGGCTGAACCTCGTCAGGCCTATGCACAGGCGCGGCTCGCCGCCCGCCACGCACACCGGCTCGGCGCGGCCGAGCGAGCACAGCTCGATTCCAGCCGCGGGCTTCCCCGTTACCTCGAGGTGCTGCGCGGCGCCGGCTGGTTGCGCCTTCCGGAGAGCGCCGCCGCGCAGGACGTCGACAGTTTCGAGTCGCGGCTGCGCGAGCTGTGGCGTGCCGAGTGTCGGGCGGTGGCCGGCTGGCACCCGCCGCGATGGCGCGGCGCGTTCGAGTGGTTCCAGACGCTTGCCGATCTTGCGCTGCTCGAGGGATTGCGGGCCGCAGCCGCGGTGCCGCGTGCGCAACTGGTGGACGGGCCGCTGGCCGCGATCGCCGCGGCCGACCCGCGCGAGCGCGCGGCGCTGCTCGTAGCCTCCGGCTACGCCCCGCTGCGCAGTGCCTGGCAGTCGGGGGCGCCGCTGTTGCCGGCTTGGCACCGCGAGTGGCGCGCGCGCTGGCCGCCGGGGGAGGGGCGCGCACGGCGGGCGCTGCTCGCGCTCGAGGCCCTGGTGCGGTCAGTCGCCGGCACGGATCATCCGACGATCGAAAGCCGGGCCGTGCTGAGCGCCGGCTTCGAACGCCTGTTCCGCAGGAGTTCCGGAACCGGCGCGGCGGGGTTTTGCGAGCTCGCGCGGCGGGCACTTGAGTTCGAGATGCTGCGCGGCGGCTTCGTGGTGCGCCTGTGGGTGCCGGGCTCGCCGTCAGCGGAGCCGGTGGGATGACGCTCCGGCCGGTCGCGGCGCGCTGGTTCGAGGTGCTGACCGACCGCGAGCATCTAGGCGCCGTGCTCGAGTGTCTGGCCGGCACTCGGTCGGTGGAGCTCGAGGTCACGAGCGCGACCGACAGCGCCGCGGCGGTACCCGATTACCGCGACGTATTGACCGAGTACCGCGAGCTTGGCCGCCGTTACGCGCCGTATTGGCCGGAGCCCCGCGTCGATACGCAGATCGCCCCGCCGCAGTCGCTCGCGGGCGCGCGGGATGCGCTTAAGGAGCTGCGCGGCTGGGCGGCCGAGGCGGATGCGCCGATCGCGCGCCTGGAAGGACTGATCACGGAGCAAGCGGGGCTCGTCGAGATCGAGCGCGTGTTTCGGGCGGCCGGGCCGGCGCTTCCGAGCCTCGCCGCCGTGTCGCGCGCCGGGCCGGTTCTGGCGGCGCGGCTGTACGTAGCCGAGAAAGGCGCGGTGACGCAGCTGCCGGCATCGCTGCTCGCGCTCGAGCTCGACCTGCCGCCGAGCCATTACCGCCTGTGCGTCGGCGAAGCCGCACAGGTCGCGGCGCTCGACCGCGAGGTGGCGGCCGCGCGCGGTCGCGCCATCCCGCTGCCACAGGGTCTGTCTGCGGATCCGCTGGTCGCGCTGACCGAGCTCGGCCTGCGCCGCACGGCGGTCGGCGAGGCGCGGCGCGCGGTCGAGCAGGAGCTCGCCGCGCTCGCCGGCCGGCACCGACTCGCGGCGCGGCTCGCCGGCTTTCGGTTTCTCGAGTGGCTGGTCGCGCACGTGCCGCGCCTGCCGGCCACGGAACATTTCGCGTATGTCACCGGATGGACACGCGACCTCGGCGGCCAGGTGCTCGAGCGCGCGCTTGCCAGTTCGGGCCTTCCGAGTCTCCTGCACTTCCCGGAACCGCCGCGGACGCTCGAGGCACCGATCGTGCTCGACAACCCGGCCTGGCTGCGGCCGTTCGAAGCCTTCGTCGGGCTGCTCGGCACGCCGGGGGCGAAGGAAGCCGATCCAACGCCGCTGGTCGCGATCATCGCACCGTTGCTGTTCGGCTACATGTTCGGCGACGTCGGCCAGGGCCTGACGGTCGCCGCGGTCGGGGGTCTGCTCTGGCGACGGGCGCCGGCGCTGCGGCTGCTGGTTCCCGGCGGTCTTGCGGCCGCCGCCTTCGGGATCGCGTTCGGCAGCGTGTTCGCGCGCGAGGACGTGTTTGCTCCGCTGTGGCTGCGGCCGCTGTCATCGCCGCTCGCAATGCTGGGCGTCAGCGTCGGTTTCGGTGCGGTGGTGCTGCTGGTCGGGTTCGTGCTCGAAGCTGCCGAGCACCTGTGGGCGCGGCAGGGTTCGAGATGGCTCGTGCGGCGCGGCGGCCTGCTGGTGCTGTACGTCGGGTTGCTGCTGAGCCCGTTTGAGTCGCGTGCGCTGGCGCTCGCGGGCGCTGGCCTCGTGTGGACGGTGGTCGCGGCGGGCGTCGCCGAGCGCTCGCTCGCTGCCGCCGGTGGCGCGCTCGGCGAGCTGTTCGAGTCGGCGCTGCAGCTGCTCGTCAATACGATCTCCTTCGCCCGAGTCGGCGCGTTCGCGCTCGCGCACGCCGGGCTCGCCGCGGCGGTGGTGGGGCTTGCCGCTGCGGCGCCCGGCCGCATCGGCTACGTCCTCTCGCTGATCCTCGGGAATCTGCTGATCCTGGTGCTCGAGGGACTGGTCGTCGGCATCCAGACGACGCGCCTCGTGCTGTTCGAGTTCTTTGTCCGCTTCCTCAGGGCCGAGGGGCGGCCATTCCGCCCGCTGCCAGAACCGGCCGCACCCTCCATCAAGGAATCACCATGAAGCTTTCACGATCCATACCGCTCGTGTTGGTACTGCTGGCCGCCGGTATCGCGGGCGGCCTGACGCTGATGTGGCTTGCGTTGCCGGCGCATGCCGCGGGGCCGCCCGGAGCCCCGCCCGATCCGGCCGTGCTGCAATGGGCGTTCGCGAGCGCCGCCGCGGCGGGCGCGATTGCCGCGGCGGCGGCGGCCTACGCGGTTGCGCACGTCGGCGCGGCTGCCGTCGGGGCTGTGGCTGAGAAGCCCGAGCTGTTCGGCCGGATGCTGATCTTCGTGGGCCTCGCCGAGGGCATCGCGATCTACGGCCTGATCGTCGCGGTGCTGATTTTCAACCGGGTCGGTGTATGACAGCGGAGCGCGGTGGGCCGGTGGTGGTGCTGTGCGAGCGGCTCCCCGCCGCGGGCTGGCGCCTGGCCGGTGCCCACGTGCGCCTCGTTCAGCCCGAGTCCGCCGCCGAGGCGCTGGCGGCGGCGGCGGCAACGGCCGAGCTCGTGCTGTTGTCGCCCGGTCTTGCGGGACGGTTACCGCCCGCGATCCTGGCGCGGGCCCTGCGCGGACCTGGGGCCCTGGTCCTCGTGCTCGACGAGGCGGCCGAGGTTCCTGGCGCTCGGCCGGCGGTGCGCTTCGCGCGCGCCGCCCTCGGGATCGGAACATGACGGAGCGCGTGGCATTGCAGCTCGCGACCTTGCGCGAACGCGTCGAGCGCGCCTGCGAGGCCCTGTCGGCCGAGGCGCGCGAGGCGGCGGCGCTCGATGTCGGCGGGCTGTTGGGCGTGGCGCGGCGCGAATCGCGGCGCAAGGTGGGCGCGGCGGCGCGCGCCAAGCGCGAGCGGGTGCGCGAGCGTTGCCGCCAGGCGCTCGCGGATCTGGAGGCGGCGCGCCGCCGCAGCGACTTCGACAGCGCCGGCCGCTGGATCGCTGCGGCGCGCGCGCAGCTGCCGATGGCGCTCGCCCGACGATGGCTGAATCCGGCGGGCCGCAGCCGCTGGTGCGACACCGCGATTGCCATCTCTGCGCGGCGCCTCGTGGGCCGGGACTGGCAGATCGAAGTCGCGCCCGGCCTCGACCCGCGCGAGCTCGCCGCCCTCGGCGAGGCAGCGGCGCGCGCCGGCGCGCGCGCGCAGGTCATCGTCGCGGCACAGGACGCGGGATTGCGCATCAGCGCCGGAGAGACCACGGTCGATGCGACGCCGGTCGGCCTGCTGGCGGATTCCGCGGCCGTCGATGCGGCGCTGCTCGCCGCTCGCGAGGCCAGCACTGCAGGTGCACGGCCGTGAGCGAGGCGCGGCTCACGCACGTTGCGGGGCCGGTGATCCGGGCCGAGTCGAACGGCGCCTTCCACCTGCACGAGGCGCTGGCGGTCGGGCCACAGCGACTGCCGGGCGAGGTGGTCGAGCTGAACGGCCGGCAGATCGTTGCCCAGGTCTACGAGGACACGACGGGGCTCGAACCGGGCGCGATCGTGACCGGATCGGGACTGCCGCTCTCGATCCACCTCGGCCCCGGCCTGCTGGGCAACATTTTCGACGGGCTGCTGCGGCCCCTGCCCGAGGGGATCACCACGCTCGAGCCCGGGCGCAGCGCGGCGGCGGCTCAGCGCCGGCGGTTCGAGCCGCGCATCGCGGTCGACGATCAGCTGCGCGGCGGGCAGGCATTCGGCGTCGCGACCGACGAGCCGTGCATCGCCCCACCGGGAGTTCTGGGGCGCGTCGTGCGCGTGGTGCCGGCCGGCGAATACCTGGACAGCGAGGTGCTGGTCGAGCTCGAGCTCGCGGACGGCGGAACCCGGAGCCTGATGTTCGGGCACGACTGGCCCGTTCGCACGCCGCGACCCGTCGCCGCGCGTCTCGCCCCGAGCGGCCCGCTGATCACCGGGCAGCGAATCCTCGACACGCTGTTCCCGGTGGCTCGCGGCGGACGCGCAGCGCTGCCGGGCGGCTTCGGCACGGGCAAGACGATCCTGCAGGAGGCGCTCGCCAAGTGGTGCGATGCGGACGTGATCATCTACGTCGGCTGCGGCGAGCGGGGTAATGAGATGGCGGAGGTGCTCGACGAGCTGCCCGCGCTCGAGGATCCGCGCACCGGCCGTCGGCTGATGGAGCGGGCCGTGATCATTGCCAACACCTCGAACATGGCAGTCGCGGCGCGCGAGGCGAGCATCTATACGGCAGTGACGGTCGGCGAGTACTTCCGCGACCTCGGGCGCCACGTCGCGCTGCTTGCCGATTCGACGAGCCGGTGGGCCGAGGCGCTGCGCGAGGTCTCGGGACGACTGGGCGAGCTGCCTGGCGAGGCCGGCTACCCGGCGTACCTGAGTTCGCGGCTCGCCGAGTTCTACGCGCGCGCGGCGCGGGTCCGCACACTCGGCGGACTCGAGGGCTCGCTGACCATCATCGGTGCCGTGAGTCCGCCGGCTGGCGACTTCTCGGAGCCCGTCACGTTGCACACGCGGCGCTACGTGCGCTCGTTCTGGGCGCTCGACCCGGAGCGCGCCCATGCGCGCTTCTATCCCGCCATCCATCCACTGACGTCCTACAGCGAGGATGCCCGGGGCCTCGCGGCCTGGTGGCAGGCGAACGGCAACAGCGCCTGGGCGCAGCACCGCGAGCGGCTGCTCGCGCTGCTCGAGCGCGCCGCGCGGCTCGAGCGGATGGCGCGCATCGTCGGGCGCGACGCGCTGCCGCCGGAGCAGCAGGTGACGCTGCTGCTCGCGGACCTGGTCAACGAGGGTCTGCTGCGACAGTCTTCATTCTCCGACGTCGACCGGTACTGCTCGCCCGCGCGCCAGTCGGCGCTCGTGCGGCTCATCATTGGTTTCATCGAGCACGCCGAGGGCGCGGTCGGGCGCGGGCTCGCACCCGCCCGGATTGCAGCCCTCCCGGGGCTTGCCGATCTACGCCGGGCAGGGGAGGACCACGGCGAGGACGATCTCGCCGGCATCGATGAGCTCGGCCAGCGGCTCGATGCGGCGCTTGCCGCTGCCGAGGCGGACGATGCGCGCTGAGGTTGTGGTACGCGGAGCGGCGCGTCGCATCGAGGGGCCGCTGCTGTTCCTGGCGCGGACCGTCAATGTCGGCGTCAACACCGCGGTCACCGTGATCGGTGCCGACGGCCGCGAGCGGATCGGGCGGGTCGCCGCGGTCAGCGACAACGAGCTGGTCGTCGAGGTGCTCGAATCCTTGAGCGGGCTCGGGCTCGCCGACACGCGACTGCGCGCGCTCGGCGAGCCACTGCGCTTCGGCCTCGGACCGGGACTGCTCGGACGCGTGTTCGACAGCGTGGGCCGGCCGCTGGACGGCGGTCCGCCGGTGGCTGCGACCGTCCGCCTGCGCGTCGATGGTGGCGTGATCAATCCGGCGATGCGCGCGCTGCCGCGCGACTTCATCGAGACCGGCATCACGACGATCGACCTGATGAACAGCCTCGTTCGCGGCCAGAAGCTGCCGATCTTCTCGGGCGGCGGCCTGCCGCACGACCGGCTGGTCACGGATATCGCCGTGCAGGCGCGACTGCGTGGCGCCGACGCCGGGCGCTTCGCCGTGGTGTTTGCAGGAATTGGCGTGTCGCACGACACGGCGGAGGCCTTCCGGGCGGCGATGGAGGGGAGTGGCGCGCTCGCGCGCACCGTGATGTTCCTCAATCGCGCGGACGAGCCGAGCGCGCAGCGCCTCCTGACCCCGCGATACGCGCTGACCGCGGCGGAGTACCTCGCATTCACCGAGGGTCGGCACGTACTCGTGGTCATGACCGACATGACGAACTACTGCGAGGCGCTGCGCGAGGTCTCGGCAAGCCACGGCGAGGTCCCGAGCCGCAAGGGCTACCCCGGCTATCTGTACTCGGACCTGGCCTCGATCTACGAGCGTGCCGGCTGCATCCGCGGCCGGCAAGGGACCCTGACGCAGCTGCCCGTGCTGACGATGCCGGCCGACGATATCGGCCATCCGATCCCCGATCTGACTGGCTACATCACCGAAGGCCAGATCGTGCTCGACCGGGAGCTCGACCGGCGCGGCATTTACCCGCCGGTCAAGGTGCTGCCGAGCCTGTCGCGGCTGATGTCGGCCGGGACCGGTCGCGGCTATACCGAACCCGACCATCCGGCTCTCGCCAACCAGCTGTTCGCCGCCTACGCGCGCGCGGTGCGGATGCGGGTGCTGGCGAGCGTAATGGGCGCGGAGGGCCTGAGCGCGGCGGAAGGCCGCTTTCTCGAATTCGGCGAGCGCTTCGAGCGTGACCTGATCGCGCAACAAGGGCCAAGGACGCTCGAGGCCAGCATGGCAGCGGGCTGGCAGGCGCTCGCGGGCCTGCCGCTCGAGGAGCTGACCCGCCTGTCGAAAGCCCAGATTGCGGCCTTTCTCGCGCCAAACGCCAATGGCTGATCACGACCTTGCACCGACGCGCATTGCGCTGCTCGAGCTCACCGAGGATCGCCGCACGGCCGACGAAGGCTATGCGCTGCTCGATGAGAAATGCATGCTGCTGGCGAGCCGGATACTGGCGCTGATCGCTCGCTACGAGGCCGACTGGCGCCGCTGGCGCACGGACCTCGCCGCGGCGGAGGCGGCGCTGCGCGCGGCCTTCGAGCGGTACGGCCTCGGCGACCTGGAGTCGCGCCCGGTCGCACCGGCCACGCTGGTCCTCGTGCGACGCGAGCAACGCGTGCTCGGCGTCGGCGTGCCGGAGGTGACCGGCGTGCGCCTCGAGTTCGGACCGGAGCCGGCCGTGTTCGATGACTCCGCCGAGGCGCGGCGCGCGACGGTGCTGTACCGCGATTTGTGTCGCCTGGCGGCTCCGCTCGCAGCCCTCGAATGCGCGCTGTGGCGCCTCGCCGACGAGTACCGACGCACCGAGCGGCGCGCCGGCGCCATCGAGCACCTGCTGCTTCCGGAGATCGAGCGCGACATCGCAGTGATCGAGGCCGCGCTCGAAACCGTCGACCAGGAAGAGGCGGTTCGCGTGCGGCGCGCCGCGGGACAGGGCGCCGCCGACAGCCGCCTGCTGCGCAGCAGCACGAGCGCTTGAGCGCGCGCTGCTGCTCGCGGACAATCAGCCGTTTCCGGCTCTGGGATCACAGCCGCGGGCGCGAGGGACGCGCGCGACGGGGCAACGCCGCGCTGCTCCGCGCCGCCACACGAGCGGCCGGACAGCGGACAGCCATCCGGTCAACCGTCCGACATCGAGGGGCATCATGAAGACTCCGCACATCAGGACCGAACTTCCGGGACCGAAAGCGAGGGCGCTGCTGGCCCGCGACGCAAACGTCGTCTCGCCCTGCTATCCGCGTGACTACCCGTTCGTGATGTCGCACGGCAAGGGCGCCGAGATCTGGGACGTCGACGGCAACCGCTTCCTCGACTTCGCGGCCGGGATCGCGGTCTGCAGCACCGGCCACAGCCACGGCCGCGTGGTCGAGGCGATCAAGGAAGCGGCGGAGCGCTTCCTGCACATCTCCTCGGACTACTGGCACGAGGGCCAGGTGCGCCTCGCCGAGCGCATGAATGAGCTCTCGCCGATGAAGGAGCCCGTGATGAGCTTCTTCGCGCAGTCTGGCACCGAGAGCGTCGAAGGGGCGCTCAAGCTCGCGCGCTACGTCACCGGGCGACCGCGGTTCATCGGCTTCCTCGGCGGCTTCCACGGCCGCACGATGGGCTCGCTGTCGTTCACCGCGAGCAAGTACACGCAGCAGAAGGGCTTCTACGCGACGATGCCCGGCGTCACGCACGTGCCGTACCCCAACAACTACCGGCCGCTGCTTGCGGGACAGGACCAGGGCCAGGCCGTGCTTCGCTACATCGAGGATGTGCTGTTCACCAGCAACGTGCCCCCGAGCGAGGTCGCCGCGATTCTGGTCGAGCCGATCCAGGGAGAGGGCGGTTATCTCGTGCCCCCGGACGGGTTCCTGGCAGGATTGCGCGCGCTGTGCGACCGGCACGGCATCCTGCTGATCTTTGACGAGGTGCAGTCGGGGATCGGCCGGACCGGCAGGATGTTCGCCTCGCAGCACTGGGACGTCGTGCCGGACATCATGACGCTCGCCAAGGGCCTCGCGTCCGGGCTTCCGATCGGCATGGTGGTCGCGAAGAAAACGGTGATGTCGAAGTGGACGCGCGGTGCCCACGCCAACACTTTCGGCGGCAATCCCGTGTGCTGTGCGGCAGCGCTCGCCACGCTGGAGCTCGTCGAGACCGAATACATGGCCAATGCCTCGACCGTCGGGGAGTACTTCATGGGCAAGCTGCGCCAGCTGCAGGCGCAGCATGCGGTGATCGGCGAGGTGCGCGGCAAGGGACTGATGATCGGCATGGAGCTGGTGACCGACCGCAGCAGCCGCGCACCGGCGCGGGCGATGTGCGAGGCGCTGATCACCCGCGCCTATCGCAATGGCCTGATCCTGCTGTCCTGCGGGCAGAGTACGGTGCGCTTCATGCCGCCGCTGATGATCGGACGGCGCGACGTCGACGAGGCGGTGAGCCTGCTCGTGGCGAGCCTCGAGGAAGTACTCGCCGAGCGCCCGGCAGCGTAGCGATACTCGCACGCAGGGCGATCCGACGAACACCCAGGACTCCTCGGATCGCGACCGATCAGCAGCAATGCAGATGACCGAGTTCCTGCCGAGCTCGCCCGCCGCGGAGCGCAACAAGGGACCGCTACTGGAGGTCCTGCGGCCCGCGCTGCCCGCGGCGGGATTGGTGCTCGAAGTTGCTTCCGGCACCGGCCAGCACGTCGTGCACTTTGCCGCGGCGCTGCCGGGACTGGACTGGCAGCCGACCGAGGCGGATCCCACCCGGCTGGGCGCGATTGCCGAGCGGATTGCGCGGGCGTCGCTGCCGAACGTGCGCACGCCACTCGCGCTCGACGTGTTCGACGACCCGTGGGGCGTTGCCGATCCCGTCGCGGTGGTCGTCGCGATCAACCTGATCCACATCGCGCCATGGGCGGCGACCGAGGCGCTGTGTCGCGGGGCGCGCCGCCAGTTGGGGAGCGAGGGACTCCTCGTGCTGTACGGCCCGTTCAAGGAGCATGGGCGGCACAGCGCGCCGTCCAATGCGGCCTTCGACCAGTCGCTGCGCGCCGACGATCCGGCGTGGGGTGTGCGCGAACTCGAGGAGGTCTCGACTATCGCAGCGCGCCATGGATTCGCTGCGCCGCGCATCGTGCGGATGCCCGCGAACAACCTGACCGTGCTCTATCGTCTGCACGGACCGAGCGACCCGGGCGGATGAGACTCGCGTCGGGCGCCGCGCCAGAGCCTGCGGCTGGGGCCCGGCGTTATGTCGCACCGCCCCTGCGCGCGCGGGAGTGCGCCCGACGCTGCGGCCCGTCGTCCCCGCCGTTAACCCCTTTTCCGCCGCACGGCCGTTTCAGTCAGCAGGACCCTACTGCTGGAGACACCATGAAACGGCTTCTAGTGACTATCTTTCTCATGCAGCTCGCGCTGCCGGCGGCCGCCATCGGCCGGTTCACCGACGTGTCCGTGATCGACCGCGACAGCGGCCGGGCGCTCGACACCTACTACTACCGCGGTGAGTATTGGATCGCAGGTGCCCCCGGCGCCCGCTATGCGATCGCCGTGCGCAACCGGACGGGCGAGCGCCTGCTCGCGGTCATGGCGGTCGACGGGGTCAACGTCGTGTCCGGCGAGACCGCCGGCTGGAACCAGACCGGCTACGTGTTCGGGCCGAACCAGACCTACGAGATCACCGGCTGGCGCAAGAGCAACGCCGAGGTCGCGGCCTTCGAATTCACGTCCGCGCCCAACTCCTACGCTGACCGCACCGGGCGGCCCGCGAACGTCGGCGTGATCGGCGTCGCGCTGTTTCGTGAACGGCTGCCCGACGCGTCCGTTGCGCTGGTCGCGCCGCCGGCGCCGGCGTCGATGGACGGCGCGGCGAAAGCGGCGAGTGCCGCCGGCGCCGGCATGCCGCCCGCTGCGCGCGAGCAGGCTGCACCGGCCGACTCGCTCGCGCGGCCTGCGCCGCTCCTGCCCCGACAGACGCTCGGCACGGGTCATGGCGAGCGCGAGGAGTCGTATGTCGAGCACACCGACTTCCGCCGTCGCCAGAGCACACCTGACGAGGTCATTCGTATCCGCTACGACAGCCGCGACAATCTCGTCGCGCTCGGCGTGATTCGCCGGCCGGCCTGGGTTTCGCCGGCGCCGAATCCGTTCCCCGGCTCCTCCGGCCAGCAGTTCGTGCCGGATCCGCCAGCTTTTAGCCGAGGCGGCCTGCGATAATCAGCTGTCATGACTGCCGGCGCGGAGACGGACGAATCCCTGATGCAGCGCTTCGCCGCCGGCGAGGCCGAGGCATTCGAGATGCTGTACCGGCGCCACGAGCTGCGTGTGTGGCGTTACGTCGAGCGTACCGTCAGAGACCGGGCGGCCGCGGACGATGTGATGCAGGACGTCTGGTTCGCGGTTGCCCGCGAAGCGATTCGCTATCGGCCGACCGCGCGCTTCACGACCTGGCTCTACACCATGGCTCATAACAGGCTTGTCGACTGGCTGCGGGCAGCGCGGCCGCACGCGCAGATCGCGGCGGCGGACGAGCCGGCACCGGGTGAGGAGGTGCTCGCCGATACGCGCCCGGACCCGCTCGCGAGTACGCAATCGGCCGAGGAGGCGCGCGCGCTGCTCACTGCGATCGAGCAGCTGCCGGAGGCGCAGCGCGGGGCTTTCCTGCTGCAGGCCGAGGGCGAGCTCAGCGTCGCCGACATCGCGGCGATCACCGGGGCGAGCTTCGAAACCACGAAGAGCCGGCTGCGCTACGCCCGCGCCCGGCTCAAGCAGCTGCTGTGGGAGTACGCATGAGCGAGACCCCGCTTCCCGAGGATGCTCCGGACGCGCTCATCGAGCGCTATCGGCGCGCGAGTGAGGCGGATCCGAGCCGCCCGAGCGATCGCACACGGGCGGCGATCCTTGCGCATGCACGCGAGGTCGCCGCCGCCCGCCGCCCGCCGTCGCCAGTTCTCAGCGAACAGCGGCCCGCAGCCAACGATGCCCGCTGGCGGCTCGCCGCCGCCGGCGGCCTCGCGGCCGCGTTCTTCGCGGTACTGCTGTGGTATCCACATCTGCAGGCGCCGGCGCCGGCCCCGGGCGTTGCCGAAGTTCCGGCTGCAGCGACGGCCGGCAGTGCAGCAGAGGCCCCGGTCGCGCAGTCGACCGATGCGATCGAGGCCCGGAGTCCGCCGCGCGCCAAGGCCGTCCCGCCGCGGGTGTCCGGATCGGCCGTCGCCCCGGCCGATCGCGCCGCGTCCGCTGCGCAGGCGCCCGCCGCTCGTCAACAGCCCGCGCCCGCCGCCCGGCCGCAGCCCGCACCCGCCGTCCTCTCGCAGCCCCCGGCAGCAGAGGTGACGGAAGCGACGCAACCGCGTCTCGCAGCTGCGGCGAGCGGGCAGTCACCCGCGGCCGCCGGCCGCACGGCCACGGCGTCAGGCGCGGCAGCGGACACCTTGCGGCCGGCGCAGGCCGCAAATGTCGCGCCGTTCGCCGCGCAGCTCGACACCGACGCGCAGCTGCGCGCGGCAGTCCGGGCGGGAGACCCGGACCGAGTTGCCACACTCCTCAGGGCAGGTGCCGCCCTCGAGCGCCGCGACGAGCGCGGTCGCACGCCGCTGATGCTTGCGGTGATTGAGGGGAGAGGCGATGTGGTGCGGATGCTGCTCGCAGCCGGGGCGGACGCGAATGCGCTCGACCAGGACGGGCTGAGCCCGCTCGAGCGGGCGCGGGAAGCTCAGCGCTCCGATCTCGAGAGACTCCTTGAGGCGAGCGGCGGGCGGTGATCGACAGCCGCCGGCTCGCACGTCCGGCGCCGGCCGCACAGCTCAGAGAGGGGCGCCTCGCAGCGTGAACGCGCGTGCCCGCGTCACGGCCGAATGGCTGCGCTGCAGGCGCTCGCCCGCGGTTAACCCGGGAAGGGGGTCGATAATCCGCGGCACGCGAACGCGCCGCGGTGCAATCATGCGCCCGTTCAATAAGCGTTGTGCGGCGGATGCTGCCGAGGCATAGTGCCGCGGACGCCATCGCCGGAGAATGCCGGCCGGCGCCGGACCGGATGCCCGAGCGAGGAGACCGTGAGCGACACATCCGCCGCGCCGCGTCGCGGCCGCGAGATCCGCCGGGCGCGTGCCAGCGCGCGCACCGTCAAGTATCCGTACATCCGCCGCAAGCTGCCGGTCGTGGAGCTGCTGAGCACGGAGGCGGTGGAGATCATCGAGGCCAACGCCGAGACGATCCTGGCGGAGATCGGAATAGAATTCCGGCGCGACCCCGAATCCCTGCGCCTGTGGCGGGAGGCGGGCGCGGACGTTGCCGGTGAGCGCGTCCACATTCCGCGCGGGCTCGCGCGTCAGCTGCTGAAGACCGCGCCGCGCGAGTTCGAGCTCTACGCGCGCAACCCCGAGCGCAACGTTCACTTCGGTGGCGACGCCACCGTGTTCTCGCCGGTCGGCGGGCCGCCGTTCGTCACCGATCTCGATCGCGGTCGGCGCTACGGCACGCTCGAGGACCTGAAGAACTTCATCAAGCTCGCACACATGGCGCCGGCGATTCACTTCTCCGGCGGCTGCATGTGCGAGCCGATGGAGATCGCGCCTAACAAGCGCCACCTCGACGTCCAGTACTCTTTCTTCCGCTTCAGCGACCAGGGCTGCGAGGCGACGCCGGAGACCCCGGGCCACGCCCGCGACGCCGTCGGCCTCGCGCGGGCGCTGTTCGGCACCGCCTACCTCGAGGACCATCCGGTGGTCCTCGGCAACATCAACTCGAATTCACCGCTGACCTTCGACGGCCGGATGCTCGGGGCGCTGCGGGAGTTCGCTGCAGCCAACCAGGGCACGATCGTGGTGCCGGCGGTGCTCGCCGGCGCGATGGGCCCGGTGACGGCGGCCGGCTGCATGGCGGAGATTCTCGCCGAGACGATGGCCGGCATGGCGCTCACGCAGCTGGTCCGGCCCGGCGCACCGGTGATCCTCGGCTCCTTCGTCGGCGCGATCTCGATGCGAACCGGGGCGCCGACTTTCGGAACGCCCGAGGCGACCCAGATGATCTTCGCGACCGCGCAGCTCGCCCGGCGTCTCGGGGTTCCGTGCCGCAGCGGCGGTTCGCTGTGCTCCTCGAAGAGCGCGGATGCGCAGGCAGCCTACGAGAGCGCACACACGCTGCTGCCGACACTGCTGGCCGGCGTCAATCTCGTCACGCACGCGGCGGGCTGGCTCGAGGGCGGGCTCGTCGCCGGCTACGAGAAGTTCGTCATGGACGCGGACCAGCTTGCGATGATGCAGGTGCTCGCGCAGGGCATGGACATCAGCACTCGCGGCCAGGCGCTCGATGCGCTGCGCGAAGTTGGTCCCGGCAGCCACTTCCTCGGCTGCGAGCACACGCAGGCGAACTTCGAGACCGCGTTCTATCAGTCGACGATCGCCGATTACTCATCCTACGAGCAATGGTCGGCCGAGGGTGCGCTGACGGCCGAGCAGCGCGCCAACGGGGTGTGGAAGAAGATGCTCGCCGAGTACCAGGACCCGGGGATCGACCCGGCGGCGGACGAGGCGATGCTGGCATTCATCGCCGGCCGCAAGGCGGTCCTGACGGATGCCGTGGAGGAGGAATGATCGCGATTTCCCGGGTCCATTTCCGGCGGACGCTGCTCGCGCTGGTGCTGGCCGCCCTCGGCCTGCCAGGTCCGTTGCTCGCGGACCGCCGCCCGATCTTCGAGCAGATCGACCTGCCGCATCCCTACTACTACCACGAGATGTATCTGCCGCAGCTCACCGGCGGGCCGAGCAGCGTCACGTTCTCGCCGGACTCGAAGGAGGTCATCTACTCGATGGCCGGCTCGCTGTGGCGCCAGCGCCTCGACTCTGCGACCGCCGTGCAGCTGACGGACGGTCCTGGCTACGACTACCAGCCGGACTGGTCGCCCGACGGGCGCTCGGTCGTGTACGTCTCGTACCGCAATAGTGCGCTCGAGCTGTGGATGCTCGACCTTGCGAGTCGTGGCTCGCGGCAGCTGACGAGCGGCGGCGCGGTCAACGTGGAGCCGCGGTGGTCGCCCGACGGTACGCGGATCGCATTCGTCTCCACGGCCTACAACAAGCATTTTCATGTGTTCCTCGCCGACGTCGCGGCCGACCACTTCGGACCTCCGGTGCGCCTGACCGGCGAGACGAAGAGCCCGCTGCGGCGCTACTACTACAGCGCCTTCGACCATGAACTCAGCCCGGTGTGGACGCGCGACGGCCGCTCACTGATCTACGTATCGAACCGCGGTCACATCCACGGCACAGGCGGGTTCTGGCAGATCGAAGCGCGCCCCGGGAGCGAGGGGCGCGAGATCCACTACGAGGAGACCAACTGGCGGGCGCGGCCGGACGTCTCGCCGGACGGCTCGCGGCTGGTCTACAGCTCCTACCTCGGCCGCAACTGGCACCAGCTGTGGCTGCTGCCCGTGGGCGGCGGCGATGCGTTCCCGATCTCCTACGGGGAGTTCGACGCAGTGGGAGCGCGCTTCTCCCCCGACGGGCGCGAGATCGCCTACATCTCGAATGCGAGCGGCGGACTCGAGCTGTGGCTGCATACGGTCGCGGGCGGCGCCGAGCGGGCGCTTGTCGTGACCGAGCGGCGCACGCTCAAGCCCACCGGCCATCTCGAGCTGTCGATCAAGGACGGCGCCGGCGGCCCGGGCGCGGCGCGCGTGTCGGTCACGGACGCCGAGGGGCGTTTCCACGCGCCGGCTGGGGCCTGGATCCACGGCGATGACGGCTTCGACCGGGCCGAGCGGCCGTTCGAGGCGCACTACTTCCACGCCCGCGGCGAGGTCGCTCTCGACGTGCCGGCGGGGCTCGTCCAGGTCGAGTTCATGCGCGGCTTCCGCTACCCGCTCGTCTCGGGCACGGTGATCGTGAAGGAAGGTGCGACCGTCCGGCTGGGGACGTCCGCGCCGCACATCTCCTCGCCCGCGGCGGGCGGCGGCCGCTGGGTCAGCGGCGACGTGCACGTGCACATGAACTACGGCGGCCTGTATCGCAATACGCCCGCGCATCTCATCGAACAGGCTGCGGCCGAGGACCTCGACATCGTCCATGCGGTGCTGGTCAACAAGGAGCAGCGAATGCCAGACATTGCCTACGGCGCGCACGGGCTCGATCCCGCCTCGACCGCCGAACATCTGGTGGTGCATGGCCAGGAGTTTCATACGAGCTACTGGGGGCACCTCGGGGTGCTCGGTCCTGCCAGCGGCCCGCTGCTGCCGGGCTATGCGGGCTACCCGAACACCGCCGCCGCGAGCCTCGCGCCGACCAACGCCGACATCGCCGACCTCGCGCATGCGCGCGGCGCCCTTGTCGGGTACGTGCATCCCTTCGACGAGGAGCCGCACCCGTTCAACGTCGCCGAGCCGCTGTCGATGGAGCTCCCGGTCGACGTCGCGCTCGGCAAGGTCGACTACATCGAGATCCTCGGATTCTCGGACCACCGGATCACGGCCTCGGTCTGGTATCGGCTGCTGAACCTGGGGTTCCGGCTGCCGGCTGCCGGCGGCACCGACGCAATGCCGGACTACGCATCGCTCCGGGGTCCGGTCGGGATGAACCGCGTGTTCGTGCGGGTCAGCGACGGGCCGCTCGACGACGGTGAGTGGCTCGCGGCGCTGAAGGCGGGGCGCAGCTTCGCGACCAACGGGCCGCTGCTCGAGTTCACGCTCGGTGGCGTCCCGGTCGGTTCGGAGCTCCACTACAAGACGCCGCTGGCGGCGGTGCCATTCACGGCGCACCTGCGCTCGATCGTGCCGGTCGATCACCTCGAAGTCGTCTGCAACGGCGCTATCGTGCGGGTGCTGCGCCTCAAGGGCGCTCGCACCGAGGCCGACGCCACCGGCAGCGTGCCGGCCAAGCGCAGCGGCTGGTGCCTGCTGCGGGCTTCGAGCGACCGGGCCCAGTACCCGGTGCTTGATAACTACGTGTACGCGACCACGAGCCCGGTCTACGTGACCGTCGAGGGCGCACCGGTGCGCGCGAGCGCGGACGCGAACTACTTCTCGGCCTGGGTCGACCGGGTCACGGAGTCGACGAGCCGCTATCCGGACTGGAACTCGGCGGCCGAGAAGGCGGCGGTGCTCGCCGAACTCGCCGCGGCACGCGAGGTGTACGAGAAACTGAAGTAACGGACCGCGGCGCCGCCGCGCTCAGCTGTCGACGGTGCCGCCGACCAGCTCGAGCGGCAGTTCGGTCGTGTTCTTCGCCTCCTCGAGCACGATGCGAGACTCGATCGCCTGCACGCCCGGCACCTGCGACAGGCGTTTCTGAATGAACTCGTTGTAATGGTTGATCGTGCGCGTCGCGACTAGCAGGATGAAGTCGAAGTCGCCGAGCACCATGAAGCACTGCACGACTTCCGGAAAGCTCACGACCTTCTGCTTGAATTTCGGCAGCGATTGCCAGCCGTGGCTCGCGAGCTTGACGTGCGTGAATACCAGCACGTCGAGTCCGACCTTGTCGCGCGACAAGAGCGCCACTCGCTTGCGGATCACCCCGTCCGCCTCGAGCAGGCTGATGCGTCGCCAGCACGGCGATTGCGACAGCCCCACGCGCTGGGCGATCTCGGCCGTCGATAGCGACGCGTCCTTTTGCAGTGCACTCAAGATCTTCAAGTCGGTCCTGTCGATAGTCATGGTATAATTGTTCCGTTAAAGTCAATCTGATAGATAAAATATCGACTATCGGCCTGCCCGGCAAGACGCTTTGGGTGAATTCTCCCGGCCCCCGGCGGTACGCTGACGCATCGGACCGACCGAGGAACCCGCATGCCACGCCCGTCCCGCCTGCACGTTCCGCGACCGCCGGCCCGCCCCGGCGAGGCCCCGGACTTCAGTTATCTGCGGCTGTCGCCGGCAGGCGCCGTGGCGCGGCCGGACGTAGCCGCTGCCGCCGCCGACATCGAGAACCTGTCGATTGACCTGGTGCGTGTGCTCGACGACCAGCACCGGGCCCTGGGGCCGTGGAACCCGCGCCTCGATGCGGCCGAGCTGCAGGTGGGGCTCAGGCACATGCTGCTGACGCGGCTCTATGACGACCGGATGCTGAAGACCCAGCGCCAGGGCAAGATCTCCTTCTACATGAAGTCGACCGGCGAGGAGGCCGTGGC
>Ga0209415_10007244_pt1 | contig 19409 bp, 18 predicted proteins | sample PeaSoiSIISIP2007_FD_187696 | JGI IMG/M metagenome (GOLD analysis project Ga0209415, IMG submission 187696) | Peat soil microbial communities from Weissenstadt, Germany - SII-SIP-2007 (SPAdes) (version 2) | ecosystem: Environmental > Terrestrial > Soil > Wetlands > Peat | place: Germany... | reverse complement strand
CCAAGCATCACATCATTTCAAACGCCTCCTGCACTACAAACTGTCTGGCGCCCATCGCCAAAGTGATCAATGACACGTTTAAGATTGTCAGCGGGACCATGACCACGATTCACTCCTATACCAACGATCAGGTGATTCTCGACTTCCCCCACAAAGACCTTCGCCGGGCGCGAGCTGCTGCGATCAACATGATCCCCACGTCCACCGGTGCGGCTAAGGCGCTCAAGCTGGTCATTCCTGATCTTGCGGGAAAGCTGGATGGCTTCGCGATGCGCGTGCCTACGCCGAACGTGTCTGTGGTTGACCTGGTGGCGTGGGTGGAAAAGAAGACCACCAAGGAAGAAGTAAATGCGGCACTGAAGAAGGCGTCCGAAAGCGGGCCGCTCAAGGGCTATCTCGGCTTTGAAGAAGGGGAACTGGTTTCGTCGGATTTCAAGGGCGATCCGCGTTCTTCGATCGTCGATGCGCCCATGACCCTCGTGGTCGGCGGCAATTGCGTCAAGGTGATCTCCTGGTATGACAACGAATGGGGATACTCCTGCCGGGTGCGGGATCTGATTCACTACATTGCCGGCAAGGGTCTCTAGTTCTGTAGCGCTGGAATCGACGGGCTGTCGCAGCGTTGCCGGCGCTACTTTATGATGCGTCTCTTAATTAAGGACGAACCAGCCAATGTCCAAGCTGTCCATCCGTGATCTTCCTCTTAACGGCAACCGTGTTTTCATGCGTGTCGACTTCAACGTTCCTCTGGAAGACGGCCGCGTGATGGATGACACGCGCATCCGAGAAACGCTGCCCTCCATCGAGTACGCGTTGCGTCATGGGGCGAGACTGATTCTGGCGTCCCATCTGGGGCGGCCCAAAGGCAAGGTCAATCTGAAGATGAGCCTGAAGCCTGTGGCCGAGCGGCTGCGCATGGTTCTCGACAAAGAGCTGGCGCGCGGCGAAAACGTGGGCTTCTGCCCTGAGTGCGTCGGTCCTGAAGCGGAGGAAGTGGCCACGCAACTGGAAAAAGGCCAGACCCTGCTTCTGGAGAATCTCCGTTTTCATGCGGAAGAGGAGGCCAACGACGAAAAGTTCGCCAAGCAATTGGGAGCTCTGGCGGATTTCTACGTTAATGACGCCTTCGGTACCGCGCATCGGGCGCATGCCTCCACTGTGGGTATTACCAAGTTCGTTTCGAAATCGGCGGCCGGCCTGCTCATGGAAAAGGAACTGAAGTACCTGGGCAAGGCGCTGGAGCATCCTGAGCCGCCGTTTGTGGCGATCCTGGGTGGTGCCAAGGTCAGCGACAAGATCGGAGTGATTCGGAACCTGATGGACAAGGTCGACTCGCTTATCATCGGCGGCGGCATGGCTTATACCTTCCTGAAGGCGCAGCGGCAGGAAATCGGCAAGTCGCTGCTTGAAACTGACAAGGTTGACTTGGCGCGGCAGTTGCTGGAGGAGGCGAAGAAGCGGAATGTTAAGTTCCTGCTGCCGATCGATCACGTGGTAGCGATTAAACCTGAGACCAACGCCGTGGTGCAGCAGATCGGCGAAGGCCAGCCCATTCCGGCCGATCGCATGGCGCTCGACATTGGGCCGAAGACGATCGAGCTGTTTTCGGAAGAGATTTCGAGGGCGCGCACCATTGTGTGGAACGGGCCGATGGGCGTGTTTGAGGTTCCTGGATTTTCGCGGGGGACTTTCAAGATCGCCCATGCGGTGGCGGAAAACGTGGGCGCGATTTCGATTGTGGGCGGCGGCGATACGGTCGCTGCAGTACACGGCGCCGAGGTTGCGGACAAGATTACGCACATTTCCACCGGCGGCGGGGCGTCGCTGGAGTTCTTGGAAGGAAAGAAACTGCCGGGAGTCGAAGCGCTCACAGACAAGAAGTGATCTATCTTCACCGTGCTTGTGAAAAGTTGCACCATCCGGCATTCGTTTCTCCATTCCGAATCAAGAAGGTCTCCTGATGAGAACCAAGCTAATGGCTGCCAACTGGAAAATGAACAAGACGCCGGATGAAACTCGCGATTACTTTCGCGAATTTCTGCCTTTGGTCGCAGGTCACAGCCGCGATGAGATTGTGGTGTGTCCGCCCTATACCGACGTGGATGCGGCAATTGCCGCTGCGCGGGGTTCCAACGTGGCGATCGGAGTACAAAACGTGCATTGGAAGGCGGACGGCGCTTACACAGGGGAAATCTCGGCACCGATGTTGGTCTGCTTGGGCGTGACCCATGTGATCGTCGGACACTCGGAGCGGCGCCAGTATTTTGGCGAGACTGACGACACCGTGAACCTGCGGCTGAAAGCCGCCTTAGAATCCGGTCTCACCCCAATCTGTTGCGTCGGCGAAGTACTGGAGGAACGCGAAGCTGGGCTCACCGACGATGTGTTACGACGGCAGTGTGTCCGAGCATTCCATGCCATCTCCGCCAAGAAAGCCGCGAAGTTGGTCGTAGCCTATGAACCGGTGTGGGCGATTGGCACCGGCAAGACAGCGACCCCAGAGCTGGCCGCCGAAGCTCATGCCGTGATCCGCCGAGAAGCTGCGGAAGCCTTCGGCGAGGATTTCGCGTCGAAGATGCGCATTCTCTATGGTGGATCGGTGAATCCGGACAACGCCTCGACTCTGATGGCGCAGGAGGAAATCGATGGTGCGCTGGTGGGCGGGGCGTCGCTTGATCCGAAATCGTTTGCTGGGATTGTGAAGTACTAAGGTGAACCGCGCGTAACCCGAACTCTGCTGCGAAGTAGTCGCGCGATCTGCTAATCTTCTCTGCTCGCAACGCTTGGGGTTTAATACTGCTCACGGAAAAGAGCGTGGATGCCAGACAGCATACGTCCTCAGCCGTCGACCTTGTATCGGTGGTCGGTTCTCATCTTTATCAGTTTGGCGTTGGGGGGGAATTATTACATCTACGACAGCATTAACCCCCTAGAACGAATTTTCATTGAACGCTTGGGATTCTCCGCCACCCAGTTTGGATGGCTGAACGCCAGTTACAGCGTGGCTGCGGTGGCGACGTTGCTGATTGGCGGCATCATCATCGACAGGATAGGTACCAAGAAGGCGATTACGATGTTCGCCATCCTCTGCCTGCTGGGGGCGGCCTTAACGGCGGCTAGGGGGAAAGCCCCGGCGATGATCGCTGGACGGACAGTACTGGGGTTGGGGGCAGAGTCGATGATCGTAGCGGTCACGACAGCCCTAGCAAAGTGGTTCAAGGGCAAAGAACTCAGCTTTGCCTTCGGGATTAGTCTCACGATTGCGCGATTGGCTTCGGTGGCGGCCGATAATTCGCCCACGTGGGCGAACAGTGTGTTCTATCCGCAGGGACCCGGCGGTCCGACGAGCTGGCAAGGGCCGCTGCTGCTAGCAGTCGGGGCGGGAGTGATGAGCGTTATCGCCGCAGTGATCTATTGGTTCCTCGAGAGCCAGGCGGAAGCGAAGTATGAACTGGGGAAGGCGGGCGCCATTGACAAGCTCGAGTTTCGCGGGATCTTTCGGTTCAACGGGTCCTACTGGCTCGTGGTGGGTCTCTGCTTCACTTTCTACTCGGCTATCTTCCCGTTTCGCACGTTCGCCATCGATTTTTTCACCAACAAGATTGTGGCTGGTCAGGGTGGCCTGGCGGCTTCGGAAGCGATCAAGGTGCTGGCCCATGAGAAGGCCGGATTCTTTAACAGCTTGCTTCCATTGTCGGCGATGATTGCAACTCCGCTGTTCGGGCTGCTGGTCGACAAGGTGGGCAAGCGTGCATGGTTCATGATGTTCGGATCACTCTTGCTTATGCCCGTCTACCTGATGATGGCGTACAGCCAGGTCTCGCTGTTCGTCCCGGTGTCCCTGATGGGGATCGCATTTTCGCTGATTCCGGCGGTGATGTGGCCGTCGGTGGCTTATATCGTGGACCAGTCTCGCCTGGGCACAGCGTACGCTCTGATGACGCTCATCCAGCAGATCGGGTTCTTCATTATGAATCTGCTGATTGGGAAGGCGAACGACTACGCAGGAGCGGGCCTGCAGAACCCTGGTGGGTACGCGTTGGGGATGTGGATTTTCTCAGTGCTGGGATTCATCGGCATGACATTTGCCATCTTGCTGCGGCAGCGGGAATTGGGGCCGCATGGGCATGGTTTGGAAACGATTACGACCGCCCAACGCGCGGCCTAAGGGTTGTAGACTACCAATTTCCGGAGGTTGCGACTCTTTGGTCCGGCTGGGGTTTGAAGTCTAGGGTGAGTCGATTCATCCAAGCCTGCGAATGGAAAGGCTTTCCAGCATGGCCTGGACCGGAATTTAGCTCGGCTACGGGCATCCGAAGATCGGTAGAAATACTCTGATATTCTGGAACTGCGGAGGGTACTTCGGTTACGGCAGACCCTGTGCAAACGATACAACACAAACTACTTATGCCGCATCCCAAAGAATGCGGCCCGGAATAGGTAACTTGACCGAGCCACGACAGCAACCGGGGACTGAACCTAGTGAAGCCCAGTTAATCGAGCGGGCGAAGCTGGGGGACGCGGAAGCGTTTCAGTCGCTCTATGACAAGCACAAGCGGCGGGTATATTCGCTGTGTCTGCGCATGACGGCGAACACGGCGGAGGCCGAAGATCTGGCGCAGGAAGCATTCCTGCAACTCTTCCGCAAGATCGCGACGTTTCGCGGGGAGTCCGCATTTTCGACTTGGTTGCACCGGCTTTCGGTAAACGTCGTGCTGATGCATTTGAGGAAGAAGAGTCTTCCCGTGGTTTCGTTGGAAGAGACTACGCAGGGCACCGAGGAAGATTCTCCGAAGAGGGATTTCGGGGCGGACGACATCGCCCTGGCCGGATCGATTGACCGAATGCAGTTGCAGAGGGCGGTGGACGATCTCCCTCCCGGCTACCGGACCATATTCGTGCTGCACGACATAGAAGGTTACGAGCATAATGAAATCGCCAGGATCGCGGGATGCTCGATAGGGAACAGCAAGTCACAGTTGCACAAGGCGCGCATGAAGTTGCGCGACCTGCTCAAGATGAATAGAGCCGAAAAGGCCGCAAAATCTAGAGTAGGTTAGGCAGAAGTAGACACTGAACGACATTAACCTGGACAGGGGTGCAAGCGCTGCGGTAAGACTTCGAGCCGCAGTGGACTTGGGGAGAGGTTATGAACTGCGTTGAGCTGCAACAGAGCTTGGCGGAAATGGAAGACGGCGGCAGTCTGGAACAGCTCGCCCATGTCAGGGCGTGTCCGGCGTGCTCAGCGCTGGTAAGAGACCTGAATCAGATCGCCGCAGCGGCGAGCCGACTGCAAGCGGCGGACGAACCTAGCCCAAGAGTTTGGAATGCCATTGAAGTCGCCTTGCGGCAAGAGGGCCTGATGCGCCCCCGGCGAGCGGCCAGGCCGCTAGTATCTTCCTTCGGCACCCGCTGGGGGGCGGCAAGATGGCTGGTGCCGGCGGCGGCGATGCTATTGCTGGCCTTGGGAATTTCTGTGCGGCGCGAGGCGCTGCCGAACCAGTCGGTTCGACGGGCGTCGGTGGCCGTTCCTGTAGCGAATGCCTCCGATCTCAATGATGACGACCTGAGGCAAGAGATTGCAGACAACTCTCCGGAGATGAAGACACTATACGAAGAGAACCTCCGGCAGGTGAATGAATCCATCCGCGACGCCCAGGGCGTTGTGGACGAGGCTCCGAATGACGAGGATGCGCGGCGGTCACTGATGGATGCGTACGAGCAGAAAGCTATGCTTTTTGAGATGGCGATGGACCGTTCTCTGCAATAATGTTGGAAATTTCGAGTAGATTTGCGATGGCGGATCGGCAGGCTTGGGGGAGTTGCATATGGTAAGCAAACGTGCGGCAAAACTGGTTGCGCTTGGCGTAATCGTGGCGGGCACGCTGGTGGCCGAGAGCAAGAAGGAGTATCACTTTTCGGTTGGGCCGAGAGCCGGCGTGTCGGTGATGAATCCATATGGCTCGATTTCGGTCAAGCCGTCCTTGAACAATACCGTCGTGGTCAACGCGATTTTGCATTCCGACAGGGTTGAGATCGATAACAATCAGAACGGAAACCGCGTGGATATCCAATCGCACCTGCTGGCCGGGGCCGACGCCGACTCGGGACGCGTGGATTATGAAGTTCTGGTTCCCGCCGATGCCAGCATCACTCTGCATTCCAGCACGGGTTCCCTGCGTGCCGAGAAGCTGCACGGCGATGTCAACCTGGAAGGCGCGGGAGCGGCCGTCGATGTTCGCGACGTCTCGGACGCCCACGTTCATGTGAAAACCATGAATGGGTCCGTGAATCTGGACAACATCCAAAACGGGCATGTCGAGGTCGATTCGCTGAGCGGGGACGTTACGCTCAGGGGCGTGACCGGCCCGCTGGTGCAGGTGGTTTCGACGAGCGGCAGGATCAATTACATTGGCGATTTCGGCAACAGCGGCGAATACCGGTTAACCAGCCACAGCGGCGATATCGAAGCCACTATCCCGGAATGGACCTCGGCCGACGTGAGCGCCCGCTCGGTGCGCGGAGAAGTACACGACGATATTCCTCTTCAACCGAAGAACCACACCTGGTTTCCCATCGACAAGGGACGTGCCTTCGCAGGTACCATGGGGCGAGTGGCAGTGTCCTCCACCGTGGTGTTGCGCACCTTCAGTGGTAAAATTCACCTCAGAAAACGCTCCGAAAAACAATAAAGAAAACGAAGCGAAAACCGGTTCGGCGGAAACGGTCTGCTCAGGGCCCGAAGAAAACGGCGGGGCTTGGTGTGCTTAGCCGTAAGGCCCGGGAGCCAGGCCAGCAGCCGGGAGCACGAGGCGTAATCCTTGTCGGCTTCATGGGCGCCGGCAAGAGCAGTGTAGGACGGGCCCTGGCCAAACAACTCTGCTGGACGTTTGAGGATCTCGACGACCGGATTGAACAGCGGGAGGGACGCAAGGTGCCTGAAATCTTCCGCGACTCCGGCGAAGTGGGTTTTCGCCGGGCGGAACATGCGGCTTTGAAAGAACTATTGCGGGAGCTGCGTGCCGGCGTTCAGAGAATCGTGGCCCTCGGCGGTGGGGCTTTCGTGCAGAAGGAGAATGCCAGGCTGGTCGAAGCCGGAGCCGTTCCGACGGTGTTTTTGGATGCGGGAGTGGAAGAGTTGTGGCGGCGTTGCCGGCAGCAGGCCGAGCAGCAAGGAATTGAGCGCCCATTGCTGGGCAGTCTGGAACGCTTTGGCGAGCTTTACGAGGCACGGCGGCAGCATTACCTTAATGCGTCGTTCAGGCAGGAGACTGGCGGGAAGAGCATCCAGGAAATTGCGGCCGAGGTGATGCAAACTTTGGGCCTAGATCGAAGTAGCGGCAAGCGAGGAGAAAAGCAGTGATTCTAATGGCACGGATGCGATGGGGAACGGTGGCGGTTCTGGGCTGCGCGGTGGTTTTGTATGCCGGCGAGAAGAAGGACAAGCCGAAGCCAGCGGGCGCCCAGAAGATCGATTCGGGCTCGTTCGGGGTTTTCGTCAAAGGCCAGCGTGTGGTGACCGAGACTTTCAGCGTGAAGCAGGAGAATGACATCAGCATAGTGAAGTCGCAACTGAAGGAAATTGGCGGTTCTGCATCCTCCGGCCAAAAGTCGGAACTTGAGATGACTGGCTCCGCGGAGTTGCTTAGGTACGAATGGAGCGATGGCAACAGCTCACTGGTGGTCACGCCCAACGATGAGTTCCTCCTCGAAAAGATCACAGCCTCGGCAGGTGCCAAGCCGGCCGAGCAACCGTTTCTCATGCCCAGCACGTCGGCAATTCTGGACAACAACTTTTTTATCCACCGCGAAGTGCTGGCATGGCGTTACTTGAAGACGAGTTGCCGGAGCGAGAGCGGGGAGTTCCGGTGCCAGAAGGATCCGGGGGAATACGGCGTGTTGGTGCCGCAAGATCGGACGTCGATTCGAGTTCGTCTGGAGCTGGTGGGAAGGGAAAAGATCAAAATTGGAGGAATAGAGCGCGAACTGTTACGGTTGGATTTGAAGGGAGAAGCATTCTCGTGGGCCCTTTGGGTGGATGACAAAGACCAGTTCAAGCTAATGCGAGTGCTGATTGCGGACGATCATACAGAAGTAGTGCGGGACTAGCGGGGACGGGGCGCCGCACGGTATTTGATTAGGAGCTTTGGGCAGGATGCCGCTGGCGGATGCACGTACGGCGCGGGTTTTGATCACAGTGCTATTGTTTGCGCTGGGTCTGGGGTTTCTCTACGTGGCGCGGCAGACGCTGATGGCCTTCTTGTTTGCCATTTTCTTTGCCTACCTGATGAGCCCTCTGGTATCGAGCCTGGAAAAACTCCTACACGGGCGCGTACGCGCCATCGCGGTGCTTTATCTGTTGCTCCTGGGCCTGGTTGTGGTGTTTTTCATTTCCATGGGACCGCGGATCGGCCGGGAAAGCGCCCGGTTAGGGCAATCGCTGCCGGCTCTGGCCAAACTAAGTTCCGGGCAGATCGCGGAACGACTCGGGAACGAGCATGGCTGGAACTCTCGAATGGTCGAGTTGCTGCGCGATTACCTCGCCAGCCACAGCGATGAAATCGAGCAATTGGCGAAGAACGTGGGACTGCGGCTGGCGGAAGTGGCAAAACACGCATGGCTGCTGGTAATTGTCCCGGTATTGTCGATCTTCTTTCTGAAAGATGGCCGCGCGTTTAGCGAAGTCCTGCTTGCTCTAGTACAGTCGCGACCTCAGCGCGAACTGCTGCAGGGCGTGCTTAGCGATTTAAACCAGATGCTGGCGCATTTCATTCGTGCGCAGCTCACCCTAGCGGCGCTGACGTTCGTCATGTATTCGGCGGTTCTCGCCATGATGCGAATGCCCTACGCCCTGGTGCTGGGTACGGTCGGCGGCTTGCTGGAATTTATTCCGGTGCTAGGGCCGTTGACGGCCGGGGTAGTTATCGTCGGCGTCGCATTGCTGATGGGCTACCAGCACTGGCTGGCGCTGATCGTTTTTCTAGGCGTCTGGCGGCTGATCCAGGACTATGTATCCTCGCCCCGCATCATGGGACACAGTATGGAGCTGCATCCTCTGGCGGCAATTTTTGGCGTGATGGCAGGCGCCGAGGTAGCTGGCATTCTGGGCATTTTCCTTTCCATCCCTGTGATGGCAAGTTTGCGCATCGTATTCCGGCGTTGGCGGCTGTATGCCGAGAAGAGAAAGTTCGGACCGCTGAGTGAGTACGTGCTGGATAACCAGGTTGGGCGGCCGAAGTAGAGCTGTTCTCAGTTCTCAGTTCTTCGATGCTTTGCTTCCTCCATCATCTGCGTTGCTTTTTCGGTCCGTGCACTGACTCGGCCAGCCGAGGCGCCTGCTCCTGCAGCCTTGTCTGCACTAACGTTGCGGAGGAACTCCGCGGCGGCTTCGGGCAGGACCGTATTGATGAACATGCCCGAACCTAGTTCGAAACCGGCGACGCGGGTGAGACGTGGAATCACGCTTACATACCAGTGAAAGTGCCGGGCGCTGGCATAGTCGGAAGGGCCACTGCGGACGGTGAAATTGAGATCAGGGTTTTCAAGCCCGACATAGATTTTCGCCAGCAGACTGCGCAAGACACGGGCGAGGTCGGTTATCTCCGTGGCTGAGATGTCTCCGAAGGTGGCCATGTGGCGGAGGGGAAAGATGTGAGTGGCAAACGGCGTGGCCGAAGCAAAGACCTCCATGGCGACGAAGTGCTCGCTCTTCTGGACGATGCGTGTTTGCTCCTCAATTTCCCGTTCCACCATATGACAAAACATGCATTTCCCGTCGTCGTCGTAATGGCGCAGCGCCTCGTGCAGCCGATGCCGGACCTGGCTCGGGATCACCGGGGTTGCGATGAGCTGGGAATGCGGATGTTGCAGACTGGCGCCGGCATCGATGCCGTGGTTCTTGAAGATGGTGACGTGGTTGACGCGGCGGTCCATACTCAGCAGGGTGTAGCGCTCCTTATAGACGCGCAGAATATTGGCCACCTGTTCATCGGGCAACAGGGCCATGCAGCAGGAGTGGTCCGGACTGTCGATGATGACTTCGTGAAAGCCGAAGCCCTCGATGCGTCGCCAAACGTCCTGCAGGCTGCGGGTAGGCTGGGTTTCTTTTGAAAGCGCGGCGAATTTGTTGGGAATGACTCGTACCGCCCAGGGCTGACCGGCACTTGCGGGAAAGCGCATGACTTCGGGCGGGGTCTTGCTCTCGTTGCCCGGGCAGAATGGACAGCTCTCCACGAAAGAAGGCACGGCTTGAGCGGGCCGATGTGTGGCCAGCTCCTCAGGGCGCCTGGCACGCTCGGTGGCGATGATGACCCATTCCTTGGTAAAGAAATTCTGTCGCAGCTCGGGCATGGTAGTCCTCCAGAATCTTCTATCGGCTGAAGGCGAGGCGTACTGGAGTGACGAGGAAATGCCAGCATCGGTAAATGTCGGAAGTGACTGTGGTTTAGGGATTTGCAGGTTTTTGCGTGGGTTCGGGCTCCTGGCCGATATCCTTCTGTAAATAGAGGCTGTTGTAGAATCGAAAGACCTCTTATGAGCAATAAACTTCCTATCGGGATTCTGGGCGCCACCGGCGTGGTTGGGCAGAGGTTTATCCAGATGCTGGAGCGCCATCCGTGGTTCGAGGTGGCCTGGCTGGCCGCTTCCGACCGGTCTGAAGGCAAGATCTACTCCGAGGCGGCGCGCTGGCGGCTGAAGACGCCGATTCCAGCAAATGTGGCCGCGATGAGAGTCTCGCCCGCGACGCCGGAAGGCGCGCCGAAGATCATCTTCGCCGCGCTCGATGCTTCGATTGCTGCCGAAATGGAGCCGCGGTTTGCTGACGCAGGCTGTGCTGTGGTTTCGAATTCGAGTGCGCTGCGCATGCAGTCGGATGTGCCGCTTGTGATCCCAGAGGTCAATGCCGGGCACATCAAGCTGATTGACGGGCAGGCCTGGCGCAAGAAATCCGGCGGTTATGTGGTAACCAATCCCAACTGCTCTGCGATCGGACTTGTACTGGCTCTGGTGCCTTTGCAAAAGCGCTTTGGCCTGGAGACGGTGATGGCCGTGACTATGCAGGCGGTCAGCGGGGCGGGCTACCCGGGCGTGGCTTCGCTGGACATCCTCGGCAATGTGATTCCCTACATCCCCAATGAAGAGGAAAAGATGGAGGAGGAAACGCTCAAGCTGCTGGGACAGATGAACGGAACGAAAATTGTTCCCGCAACTTTTGCCATGAGTGCGCAATGCAACCGGGTTGCGGTCGAGGACGGGCACACAGAATCAGTTTCGGTACGGCTGAAAACGAAGGCCGAGCCGGAGGAGATCATCGCCGCGTGGAACGAGTATCGCAGCGAGCCCCAGGAATTGAAGCTGCCCAGCGCGCCGGAGCGTCCGGTAGTGTACCTGGAGGCAAATGATCGTCCGCAGCCGCGGTTTGATGTTGACCTGGGAGCGGGAATGACCACTGCGGTGGGGCGGTTGCGGCCTTGCGGCGTGCTGGATTGGAAGTTTACCGTGCTCTCGCACAATACCATTCGCGGAGCCGCCGGCGCGGCGGTGCTGAATGCGGAACTGCTCAAGGCCAAGGGCTACTTCGAAACCTCTTAGAATGAAACCCGAACCTTGCTCTTATAATCGGCACTTCCGTAATCCTGCAAGGAAGCGACGCCGATGATCGTGATGAAATTCGGCGGCACCTCGGTGGAAGACGCCCGGGCGATCGAACGCGTGGCCGCAATCGTCAAGGACCGGCTGCCGCAAAAACCGCTGGTGGTGGTCAGCGCCATGGCCAAAGTTACCGACACTTTGCTCACCATGGCGCGCGCGGCGGGAGCTGGAGAACGCAAAACGGCGCTCAAACTCTGCCGATCGCTGCAGGAACGACACTACAACACCGCCAGCGAATTGCTGGGCACGGCGCTGTTCACCGATTTCCACTCTGAACTGGGGAGCGACTTCGAGGGGCTTGATGAACTGCTGCGCGGTATTTCGGCGGTCGGCGAGTTGACTCCGCGGACCACCGATCATGTCGCGGCCTTCGGTGAAATGCTTTCCAGCAAGATTGTGGCAGCGGCGTTTTCGGCTCATGGCCTGAACGGCGTGCACGTGGACTCGCGGGAAGTTCTGGTCACCGATAGCAGCTACATGGAAGCCGTGCCGCAGACGGAAGAAACCAACGAACGGCTGCAAAGCAAGGTGCAACCGCTGCTGGATGCCGTCCGGGTTCCGGTGATGGGCGGGTTCATTGGGGCGAACCGGGCCGGAGTGACCACGACGATTGGCCGAGGCGGCTCCGATTTTTCCGCCGCGCTCGTAGGCGCAGGACTGGGAGCCGAGCGCATCGAAATTTGGACCGATGTGGATGGAATTCTGACCACCGATCCGCGCATTTGCCCGCAGGCGCGGCGGATCAAAGTGATCAGCTTCGACGAAGCCGCGGAACTCGCTTACTTTGGGGCGAAGGTGCTGCATCCAGCAACGGTGCTGCCCGCCATCCAGAAAAACATCCCCGTATATGTACTGAATTCGCGAAATCCGTCATGCGAGGGCACGAAGATTACCACCCGTGCTCCTCGAGGAAAAAACATTTTCAAAGCGATTGCCGTGAAGAAACGGATCACCATCGTAGACGTGGCGGCGCCACGCATGCTGCTGGCTCACGGCTTCCTGCGCGCCATTTTCGAAGCCTTCGACCGGCACAAGGTCGCGGTCGACGTGGTCTCGACCTCTGAAGTCAGCGTTTCGCTTACCGTGGATTCGAATAATGCCATCCCCGCCCTGGCCGCGGATCTAGCCAAGCTAGCGGACGTGAAGTATGAGGGCCGCAAAGCCATCGTCTGTCTGGTGGGTGAGAGCCTGCGGGACAAGCCGGGAGTGGCCGCGCTCGTGTTCGGTGAATTGGCCGACAAAAAGATTCGGATGATCTCGCAGGGCGCGTCCGAGATCAATCTGACCTTTGTGATCGAGGAGGATGAAGTGCCGGACGTAGTCCAGCGGCTGCACAGCACGTTCTTTGCGGAGTTGGACCCGGAAGTATACGCTTAGCTTCTTCGCGGTCAGCGCGGCCGTCATCGCCGCCTCCGCGTTAGAGGTTTTGACTTCATGAACATTTTGCTTCTCGGCCGCGGCAAGACCGGATCGCTGGTGGCGGAGACAGCACGTCAGCGCGGACATGACCTTCGTATCGCGGGCGCTGCGGAGAACGTCGGAGGAGGGTCTCTCACCGAAGAAGGGCTGCGCGGGATTGATGTGGTGGTGGATTTCACCACCCCTTCCTGCGTCGTCGCCAATGTTGAAGCCTGCATTGCGGCGGGCAAAAGCATGGTGGTCGGCACCACTGGCTGGTACGAACAACTGGATCGCATCCGGCAGTTGGTCGAGAGCCGCGGAACCGGATTTGTTTATGCGGCGAACTTCTCTATAGGCATAAATCTGTTCTTCGACGTGGCACGCGCCGCAGCTGCAGCCTTGCGGCATGAATATTCTGGACAGATCTTCGAGCGGCACTACGCTCAGAAAAAAGATGCGCCCTCGGGAACGGCCCTCACGATCCAGCGTGTAATCAGCGAAGCCAGCCGCAAGGGCAAGGGAAAGGGCGACGCTCTGGAAATCACTTCTTTTCGCGAAGGCGACGTCGTGGGTATGCACGAGGTCGTGCTCGAATCCGCCGCCGACAAGATTTATCTTTGTCACGACGCCAAGTCGCGCCAAGGCTTCGCCAATGGCGCGGTGCGCGCGGCGGAGTGGATTGCCGGCAAGAAGGGTTTCTACGATTTCAAGGACGTATGGCGGGAGTTGTAGTTCAGCCCCCCGTTCCCACGCAACCCCATTCGCGTTATCTTATTAGCATGCAACTGCGTGGCTGCGGTACGGCACTCGTAACTCCTTTTCATCAGGATGGTTCTGTTGACGACCCTGCCTTGCGCAACCTGGTGGCGTGGCAGGTGGAGTCGGGCATAGATTTTCTGGTCCCCTGCGGAACCACCGGCGAGACGCCTACTCTCACCCACGACGAGTGGCTGCAGGTGATCGACACGACCATCGAAGTCGCGGCGGGTCGTGTGCCCATTGTGGCGGGCGCAACTTCGAACTCCACCCACGATGCCGTGGAAAAGGCGAAAGAGGTTGCCGCGCGATCTGGAGTCGACGCCATTCTCACGGCTTCCCCTTACTACAACAAGCCGACGCAAGAGGGCCAGTACCGGCACTTTAAGGCGATCGCAGAAGCCGTGGGCGATAAGCCGATCATCCTATACAACGTACCCGGGCGCACAGGAGCGAACCTGGAACCGCCGACGCTGGCACGGCTGGCTGAGATTCCGAACATTGTGGGCGTGAAGGAAGCCAGCGGCAACATGACGCAGGTCGCCGAGGCCATCAACCTGGTACCCGAAACGTTTCTGGTTTTTTCCGGAGACGATTCGGTCACCCTGCCCGTGATCGCTCTGGGCGGCGTGGGAGTTGTTTCGGTGGCATCGAACGAGATTCCGCACGAGATGGCGACCATGACGCGGGCTGCGCTCAACAATGACTGGACCTCGGCGCGCAGTATCCATCGCAAATATTTGCCCCTGATGCAAGCGAACTTCATCGAGTCAAGCCCGCTTCCCGTGAAGGCGGTGCTGGCGATGATGGGCAAAATCGAGGAAAACTACCGCTTGCCGCTCTTGCCCATGCGGCGCGATACACGTTCGAAGCTGCAGAAGATTGTGACGGAAGTTGGGCTGATCACGAGGCCGGCTGCGCCCGTGCCGGAGGCAGCGCAATTCTACATCTATGAAAACTGGGCGGCGGGGCCGCACAAGATCGTGTTGCACCGGGGATCGTGCGGGCAATGCAACCAGGGCAAGGGCCGTCCCGCGGGGCATGACGCCAACCACGCGCGCTGGCACGGGCCGTACGCGACACTGGCCCAAGGGCGCGACGCCGCACATGGCATGACCGGCATACTCATCCGCAGCGAGTGCAAGTGCGTTTAGGGGCACCCAGGGTGCGCCCTCTTCGTTTGCTTTATACTTTCCCCGCATGCAATCGCTGAAATCTTCCATCGAGCGTCTCGCCGCGCTGGGCGAAGTGGAGCACAATCCCGAGGCACGGCCGGCGTTTCTCGAGTTCCGGGACGCGCTCACGCAGGGCAAAATACGTGCCGCCGAAAAGATCGATGGCCGCTGGGTCGTCAACACCTGGGTGAAGCATGGCATTCTGCTTGGGTTTCGCTTGGGCGAGCTGGCTGAGACAGGCTGCGCCGCGCTCACCTTCGTGGATAAAGACACCTTCCCTGCCCGGCAGTTTTCTATCGCTGATCGCGTGCGCATTGTTCCGGGCGGCTCGTCGGTGCGGGTGGGAGCTTATGTGGCGCCGTCTGTGATTTGCATGCCGCCGATGTTTATCAACGTGGGCGCCTACGTTGACGAGGGAACGATGGTCGATTCCCACGCTCTGGTAGGGTCGTGCGCACAGGTCGGCAAGCGCGTGCATCTGAGCGCTGCGGCGCAGATCGGCGGCGTGCTTGAACCCGTAAATGCAGCTCCCGTGATCATTGAAGACGATGTGCTGGTCGGTGGCAACTGTGGAGTGTATGAAGGTACGCTGGTACGCGCACGCGCCGTGCTGGGCGCCGGAACGATTTTGACGCGGTCGACGCCGCTCTACGACCTGGTGCGCGGCGAAGTTTACCGAGCGACGCCCGAAGCGCCACTCGAAGTCCCCGAAGGCGCTGTGGTTGTGCCGGGATCGCGCGCGGTAACGAAGGGCGCGGCAGCGGAGTTAGGAATCTCGTTGTATACGCCAGTGATCGTGAAATACCGCGACGAAAAAACCGACCGCGGGATCGAGTTGGAAGATTGGCTGCGCTGACTAGTAAAAAGCAGATTCGTCTCTTGTCTCGCCGCGCTTTGGCGCGGCCCCCGCGTTCGGAATGACAAACGCTACGCGACGCTGACAGCGAGCATCCGTGCACCATCGACACCAAGCCTAATCTGCGCTAGCTCCTCGATCACCGCATCGGCCTCACCCAGGGCCGATGCAGGATAAGTACTGGTCAGCGCAATCACCTTCATCCCCGCAGCGTGCGCGGACTGGATGCCGGCGGGCGCGTCTTCGATCACCAGACATTCGTCCGGATTCACGCCCAATAGCTCGGCACCTTTCAAATACGGCTCGGGATGTGGCTTTCCATTCGCGACGTCATTCGCAGTGATCATGATATTCGGAGCTGGTATGCCGGCCAGCCGCAGCCGCGCAACTGCCAGATGCCGGGTTCCGGACGTGACCACGCACCAGCGTTCGTGAGGAATCGCGCGCACAAGTTCGACGGCACCAGGCATCACGGTGACGCCGTCGTAATCTGCCGCCTCCCGGCTTTCCAGTTTTCGCAATTCCGCTTCGGCATCCAGATGAGGAGCAACCCTGCGAATCACTTCGATTGCCCGGACACCGTGGGCGATGGCTGCTGCCTTCTCTTCGTCAAGTCCCAGCTCGCGCGACCAGATGCGCCATTGCCGCTCCACCGACCGGGTGGAATCGACAAGAACTCCGTCGAGATCGAAGAGGATTGCAGCGCAACCGAACTTGGTCATTCTTTTTTTTATCACAAAGACGGCTGGTTAGCGCACCGGCTCCGGCAGAATCTGCGGCGGCTGTGGCGACAAAGCTGCTTGCTGGGCTTGCTGGCGGAGTTGCAGATGGCGCTGGCGGAAGTGGGCCTTGGCGCGCTCGCCCCAGGCGCGCACGAACCAATAGTTCAAGCCTGCGCCAAGGGCGGAACTGATTAGCGGAATCATGCGTCCCGCCCATTTCTCCACAACCTCGGCGCTTGCACGGGCGGCGATGCGCTGGATCACCCGCGGAACGAACTTGTTGACCACTTCTTTCTCCAGCAGCTCGCGGCTGATGTCGACCCCGGCCGCGCTGGCGGCGGCGATCCAGAGTTCGGCGATTTCATGATCCGTGTTGAACTGAAATCCGTATACCAGACTTAGCTTCTGGATGGTGCGCATGGTAATGGCTGACAAAATGCCAAGATCGGGAAAGATTGTGATTAGCCCGCCCAGTCCGAAGCCGGCACCTTCGAGGGCGGCAAGTTTCATGCCGCTGCGAATAAGTTCGTCGGCCACAATGTCGAGTTCGCCCATTTCGAGGGAATACACTCCCTGATAACCGCTGATGGGCAGCCTGTAGGCGGTGCGCAGTCGCACCAGAAACCTCGCGGGATCGACCTGGACGGTGGAGTAGGCGCGTGTTAATCCCTTGATAAGCGCCTTCTCGACGCGGCGGCGCAGCCAGGATTTGGATTCAGCGTCGGCCATTGCTTCAACCTTAGCTCAGCCTGACGCCAAAGGCCAGCGCGAAGAGTGTTCTCAGTCACTCGTCGGTGGCTACTGGCCGCTGCCGCCTGTGCTAGCATCATCAATATCTAATGCCAACTGGAAAACTGCAGATTGTCCCCCTTGGAGGGCTCGGCGAGTTCGGTATGAACTGCATGGCCGTGCGCTGGGGCGATGACATTATTGTGATCGATGCGGGGCTGATGTTCCCCGAGGCTGAATTGCTCGGGGTCGATATCGTGGTCCCCGACATTTCCTACCTAATCGAGAACCGGCAGCGGGTTCGCGGCATCGTTCTTACTCACGGCCACGAAGACCACATCGGAGCTCTGCCCTGGATTCTCTCGGAACTCAACGTGCCGGTGTGGGGCACGGAGTTCACGCTGGCATACGTGGAGGACAAACTCGACGAACATGGATTGCTTGACGAGGCCGACCTGCGCGAGATTCGTGCCGGCGAGCGCTTTAAAGTCGGTGCGTTCACCATCCATCCCATTCGGGTGACGCATAGCCTGGTGGATTGTGTTGCGCTCGCAATTCACACTCCGCTTGGCGTGATCATTCATACTGGCGACTTCAAGGTCGATCCCACGCCCACCGACAACCATCTGTTCGACCTGCACGCCTTCGCCGAATATGGCAAGCAAGGCGTGCTGGCGTTGTTTCAGGATTCGACCAACGTTGAGCGCAAGGGGTACACGCCAAGCGAGCGCGCGGTGCGGCGCAAGTTTGACGAAGTTTTTGCGCATACTCAACGGCGGCTCTTCATTTCCTGCTTTTCTTCCTCCATTCACCGGATCCGGCTGGCGGTTGAACTGGCTCACCAGCACGGACGCAAGGTGGCATTCATCGGCCGCTCCATGAACAACTCCGCCGAAATCGCCGAGGATCTGGGCTATCTGGAGATTCCCGAAGGGCTCGTGATCAATCCCGGCGAAATGAAGAACTTTCCGCCGGAAAAAATCTGCGTGATGATCAGCGGAACCCAGGGTGAGCCCATGTCGGCGCTCTCGCGGGCGGCCGTGGACAATCACAAGCATGCCAAGATTGAAAAAGGCGACACGGTCGTGCTCTCGTCGCGCATCATCCCCGGCAACGAGAAAACCATCTACCGCATGATCGATCATCTGTTCCGGCGTGAGGCGTACGTGATTTACGAAGACGGCACCACGCCGCCGATTCACGTCAGCGGACATGCCAGCCAGGAGGAACTGAAGCTGATCATCAACCTGGTGAGGCCGAAGTACTTCATTCCCATCCACGGCGAGTACCGGCAACTGAAACTGCACGCCGAAATGGCCGGCGCCATGCACAGTTCGGTGGGGAAGGTAATTCTGATCGAGAGCGGCGACATTCTTGAGTTCGACGAGCACAACGCCCGCAAGGCCGGACGCGTGAACGTGGGCCGCGTATGCATCGACTCCGGCTCGCGCACGGATGTGGTTGAAGATTTGATTATTAAAGACCGGCGGCACTTGAGTGAAGACGGCATCGTGCTGCCCATCATCGCCATCAACAAACTTACGGGCCGCGTGGAAACTGCTCCGGAGATCGTGACGCGCGGCTTTAATCCTGGCGAAGACGGCTTGATGGACGGAGCAAGGCGCATCGTCGAAGATACCTTGGCGCATTCGAGCGAGGAAGAGAAAGCCGATTACGGCGTGATTAAGGAGAAGATTCGCGCTGACCTGAAGCGTTACATTTCCAAGCAGACCCAGAAACGGCCGCTGATCATGCCGGTGATTTTAGAAATCTGATGTTGGGCCAGCGGTACACCAAACCCGAAATACTGAGAGAGCTTCAACATGCCTGTTGCGACACATGACTACGACACAAATCACCTTATTCGCTTCCTCAAGGAGGAGTTCGAACGCATCATAACCCAGTGTGGACGCGGATCTGGCGATTCCTTGTTGAGCGATGCACAGGCGCTTGCCATTTGGTTTCTTCACCAAGAGGTTGGCATAAGCTATGAGGAAGCGAACCGACGCGTCTTAGACGATAAAAGCGATTGCGGGGTGGATTTCATCTGGGAAGACTCCGAGAGCAAGCGGATATTGGTGGGGCAAGTCGAGTATGACGGCCGCGACTGGACGAAAG
>Ga0209415_10007243_pt1 | contig 19411 bp, 10 predicted proteins | sample PeaSoiSIISIP2007_FD_187696 | JGI IMG/M metagenome (GOLD analysis project Ga0209415, IMG submission 187696) | Peat soil microbial communities from Weissenstadt, Germany - SII-SIP-2007 (SPAdes) (version 2) | ecosystem: Environmental > Terrestrial > Soil > Wetlands > Peat | place: Germany... | reverse complement strand
TTGAATGCCCAGCTGTTTCTGGATCTGCTCCAGCGGCACGCCTTTGGTCTCCGGAACCATTGTCTTCACCCAAATGAGTTGGAGAACCATCATGCCGGCGAAAAACGAGAAAATGTAACCGGGCGGGAACACGGCGACCATCTTCGGGAAGAACGTGGTCAGCGACGCGGCAAAAATCCAGTGAGTGAAGCTGCCGAGCGTCTGACCCTCCGCGCGATGGCGATTGGGAAATATTTCGGAGATAAAAACCCAGATCACCGCGCCCTGGCCAATCGCGTGCGCGGCGATGAAGGCGAAGATGCAAACCGGCACGATCAAGAAGTGACTGGTAAAGAAAGCCCATGCCACCAGCCCAAGCGAAGTGATGTAGCCGACCGAGCCGATATAAAGAAGAGTGCGCCGGCCGAGCCGGTCAATCAGCCAGAGTCCAACAAAAGTGAAAACCAGATTCGTGATGCCGATGCCAATCGATTGCAGCAGCGCGGCTTTTGCGCCGAGGCCGGTCAATTCAAAGATGCGCGGAGCGAAATACAAAATCGCATTGATGCCGGACATTTGATTGAAGAAGGCAATCAGGATGGCAAGCAGGATTGGTTTGCGAAGACGCATCGTCCAGAAATGCCCGGAGGATGATTTTTGTTCCGACGCGGTTGCCGCTATAATCTCATCGGCCTCGGCCGCAATCTGTATCTTCGAGGCCTCGGGCTCAATGCGCTGCAGTACCGCGAGAGCAGCCTCGCGGTCGCCCTTCCGGCTAAGCAGCCAACGCGGACTCTCAGGCAAGCCAAAACAGAATGCAGCATAGATCAGCGATGGAAACGCAGCCACGCCCAGCATCCAGCGCCACGCATTCTCGCCGATGCCTGCCAATAGAGCATTCGATACGTAGGCGATCAGGATGCCAAAAACAATGTTGAATTGGAACATGCCGGCGAGGAGGCCGCGATGCTTGGGTGGTGCAATCTCGGAGATGTACATCGGCGCCACGACGGTCGAGATGCCGATGCCCAACCCGCCAATCACGCGCGCGATAATGAAGACAGCGACGTTCGGCGCCCACCCCGAACCCACGGCGCCCACGAAGTAAAGAATGCCGATCCACAGCAGCGTGGCCTTGCGTCCGAAGCGGTCAGCCGGCCAGCCGCCGAGCAGTGCGCCAACGACGGTGCCATAAAGCGCCGAGGCCATGGCAATGCCGTGCAGTCCGGGACTCAGGCCCCAAAGCGACTGAATTGTTTTTTCCGCGCCGGAAATAACAACCGTGTCAAAACCGAAAAGAAATCCAGCGAGTGCCGAAGTGAGCGACCAGAAGAAGATGCGACCATTCATAAGTGGGTAGAACGCTGCTTGCCAAAACGATGGCGCGACTTGCGATTCACTCACGATTCGAGCCGAGAGAGCCAAGAACGGAGAAGTGCCTCACCCCTTGGTCAGCGGATATCCCTTCTCCCGCCAGTCCCGAATTCCTCCATCCATTGAAATCACGTTGGTGTAGCCCATCTTCTGCAGATTGTCGGCGGCCAGCGCCGAGCGGAATCCGCCACCGCAGTAAAGCACAATCTCCGCGCCTAGATCAGGCACGCGGGCCTCGATGTCGCGCTCGATGACGCCTTTACCCAGAAGTATCGCGCTGGGAAGATGGTCCTTGGCAAATTCGCTTTCTTCGCGCACGTCCACCAGGACGAACTTCTCGCCGCGATCCAGTTTCTTCTTCACTTGCTCGACGTTGGTTTCACGCACCCGTGTTTTGGCGTCGTCCACGATCTTCAGAAAGCGGGCAGGATGTTGGTGGGCCATGAAAGATCCTTTCGCAGTCAGCGATAAACATCCTACCAAGTGTTGTTAGATTGTGCATTCAAGGTTCGTCCGATTCTCGGTTAGCATGAATGGGTGAAAGCGAACGAAGCCACCCGGAAGATCGGCTTGGCGCGGGCCTTGTCGAAACTAGGCCATTGCTCGCGGTCGCGTGCGGCCGAGCTCATTCGCGCCGGACGCGTGAGCCTGAACGGAAGAATCCGGCGCGATCCGGAGGCTTTTTTCGGGAAGCATGATCAAATTGCGGTCGATGGCAAAGCGGTTGAGCCGCGAGCGAAAATCTACCTCATGATGAACAAGCCTCGCGGCGCGGTAACGACGGCGTCTGACGAAAAGGGCAGAGAAACGGTATACACAGCATTGAACGCGAATCTAGCTGCCGGAAAAAAGAATCCGCTGCAGGCAAGCTCGCCCTGGGTCGCCCCTGTCGGCCGTCTCGACAAAGCCAGCGAAGGCTTGTTGCTGCTGACCAACGATTCCGAGTGGGGTGCGCGCATCTCCGCGCCCGAAACGCACTTGGACAAGACCTACCATGTGCAAGTGGGAACGGTCGCGGATGAGGAATTCGCTCGGGCGCTGGTTCGAGGAGTGAAAGCGAGAGACGGAGAGGTGCTGCGCGCGAAGCAGGCTCGTCGACTGCGCGCGGGGCAGAAAAACTGCTGGCTTGAAGTTGTTCTGGATGAGGGCAAGAACCGCCAGATCCGTCGCATCATGGAGGCGATGGGAGTTGAAGTGTTACGACTCATTCGCACAGCCATCGGGCCGCTGCAGTTGGGCGATCTAGCAAAGGGTGAACACCGTCCCCTCACCCCGGACGAGAAGCGAATGCTCGATCGCGCCATGCGGGGGCACTCATGAGCGGCATAACCTTCCTCCCCGCCGTTCGGATGGTCGAACAGATCCGGAAGAAGAAAATCTCTCCGGTTGAACTCGTCGAGGCGCACCTGAAACAAATCGAAAAACTGAATCCACAATTAAACGCATTCGTGCAAGTCGACAGGGAACAGGCGCGGCAGGCGGCTAAGGCTGCCGAGACCGGGGTGATGCGCAAGAATGAGCTCGGCTCGCTGCACGGTGTTCCCATCAGCATCAAAAGTTCTTTGGCGGTCGCCGGAATGCGTTGCGAGTCGGGTACCCGCCTGCGCGCCGGATTTATCCCTGCGCAAGACGCGCCGCTGGTGGCGCGTTTGCGGGCTGCGGGCGCGATCATAATGGGCGTGACCAACACTCCTGAGATGCTCATGGCGTGGGAAACCGATAACCTGCTCTATGGCCGAACCAACAGCCCATGGGACCTGGAACGCACTCCCGGCGGTTCAAGCGGCGGCGAAGCGGCGGCGATTGCCGCCGGCATGTCCGCCGGCGGCGTGGGCAGCGACGGCGGTGGCTCAATCCGCGTGCCCGCTCACTTCAGCGGCATCTGCGGCCTGAAGCCAACGCCGGGACGAATTCCCGCGACCGGCCACTATCCCGTATCTACGGGGCCATTCGCATTGATCGGAGTCGCCGGTCCCATGGCGCGTACGGTTGCCGATTTGAAAGTTCTCTTCGAGGTGATGCAAGGCCCGGACGTCGGCGACACCTGCGCAGCGCCGGTGCCGCTGCGCTGGCCAAGTGAATCGGAAGCCAGAAAACTGAGGGTCGGTTATTTCGAGGACGACGGCCGTACGCCGGTCACGCCAGAAACTCGCACGGCGGTGCGCACCGCGGCAGAAGCCCTGCGCCGCGCTGGATTTCAAGTGGAGCGTTTCCAGCCGGAAGGACTCGAAGAAGCACGGCAACTGTGGCACAAGCTCTTCGTAGTTGCGGGCGGGATGCTGCTGCGACCAATGTTTAAGGGCAAAGAATCCGATCTCAGCCCCATCCTGAAACAATTTCTGGGATGGTCCACCTCCGAGCCCGCACTCACAGGCGAGGCTCTGCTCAAGGTCTGGATCCAGCGCGACGAACTCCGCGCGCGTTTTCTCAGACAGATGCAGCAGTACGAATTCTTATTGTGTCCGGCGGCGGCAATCCCCGCATTCCGGCACGGTGAGCGCAGTTGGCGGATTGGAGGAAAAACCGTCCACTATCTCGACGCCTGGAGCTACACCGAATTCTTCAACCTGTTGGGCAATCCCGCTGCAGTGGTTCCGGTTGCGCGCTCGCCTGAGGGCTTGCCCATCGGAGTGCAGATCGTCGGCCGCCCGTGGGAAGAGGAGCGGGTGCTGTCCATCGCCGCAGCGGTGGAGAATGAATGTGGAACGTGGAAAATGCCGCCGATTGTCTAAGGCGGCCTCAACGTCCCTCATAATATGTTTGCACTATTCCTCAGTTGCGCCCCAGAGCAGTAAGTTGATTCGCACGCGATTTCAGTTACTGTGGAACTGGAATCCTTCACTGCGAGCTGCGTAACTGTTTCCAATGCGACAAAATTCATCATCGAAGGAGCCCGTCGGTCGGACCTTGTCCTGGCTTCTGCCATTCCTGTTGATTTCCGCAGCCTACCTCTACGCCTTCCCGCAGCCCAATATCTTCTATGCCGTTGTCGTGCTTCTGCATGCGCTGGCCGGAGTGGTCGCCGCGATTCTACTCATTCCAACACTGGTTCGTCTGCTGCGGGATGGAAGCTTTCTTGCCCGCGCCGGATGGTTGCTGGTCGCCGCGGGGGCTGCCCTCGGAATCGTTCTCATCAAGATCGGCACGCCGCGCACCGAGTGGAACTGGCTCTACCTCCACATTGTGATGTCGCTCGTGGGGGTCGGTCTTCTGATCGCCGACAAACTGGGGCAGCGTGGATGGCTTGCCTCGAACGCCGTTACATCTGCTCTTCGCACAATTATCTGCCTGGTGACAATCGCTGGAGTCGGCTACGGTGCGCGCTACATACGCGAAAGTTGGCAGACGAGCGGCCGCATTCAAAATCCCGCCATGCCGCCCGACAACATGAACGGCGAAGGCGACGGGCCCCAAGGCTTGTTCTTCCCCAGTTCCGCGCAGGTTTACGGCAAGGAGAAAATTCCCAGCAAGTTTTTCATGGAATCCGACTCCTGCAAGCGCTGTCACGAAGATATCTACAACCAGTGGTTCAGTTCGGCGCACCATTTTTCCTCGTTCAACAATCAGTGGTATCGCAAGTCGATCGAATACATGCAGGATACGATCGGCACCAAGCCCTCGAAATGGTGCGGCGGATGCCACGATCCGGCCTTGCTCTACAGCGGCCTGATGGATACTCCCATCAAGCAGATTGTGCATCGTCCGGAATCGCAGGCTGGCCTCGGCTGCATGATGTGCCACTCCATCGCCGACGTGAAAAGCACCATGGGTCAAGGCGATTTCTATCTGGAGTATCCCAAGCTGCACGAACTAGCCGCCGCTCAGAATCCCGTAGCCCGCGCGCTGCACGACTTCCTGATCCGGCTGAATCCGGAGCCGCACCGGCGCGTCTTCCTCAAGCCGTTTATGCGCACGCAGACGGCGGAGTTCTGCTCCACCTGCCACAAAGTGCACCTCGACGTGCCGGTGAACCACTACCGCTGGTTCCGCGGCTTCAACGAATACGACAACTGGCAGGCCAGCGGCGTGTCTGGGCAAGGCGCGCGCTCGTTCTACTACCCGCCCAGGCCGCAGCAGTGCGCCGATTGCCACATGCCGGTGGAGTCTTCGAAAGATGCGGGCAACATCAACGGATTCGTACACTCGCACCGCTTTCCCGGAGCGAACACTGCGGTGCCCACGGCAAATGAAGATGCCCCCCAACTTAAACTCACTGAGGCATTCCTGAAGAGCGGCGCTCTCACCGTGGATATTTTTGCCCTGTCTCCCGCGCAAGCTCCGCTGCCGGCCGCGCTCAAGGCGGCGAGCCAATCGGAGCTATCCACAACTTTCGCGGTAGGTGAGGAAGCGGAAACCAAAATTACTCCCGCAGCCAGCGGAGAAGTTGCTCCAGTAACCGCTCCCCTGAACCTTGTGCAACCCGCACTCCGCCGCGGTGATACCGTCCGCGTGGACGTGGTCGTCCGCACCAAGAAGGTCGGACACTTTTTCCCCGGCGGCACAGTCGATGCCTACGACACCTGGCTCGAACTAAAAGGCACGGATGATAAAGGCCAGACTATCTTTTGGAGCGGCATGGTGGAGGGCGACGGCAAAGGTTCGGTGGAAAAGGGCGCGCACTTTTATCGCTCGCTGCAGATCGATGCCCACGGCAACCCCATCAACAAGCGCAACGCCTGGGCCACGCGCGCGGTTGTGTATGTGCGGCTCATCCCGCCCGGCGCGGCCGACACCGTGCACTACCGCATGTTGATTCCGGAAAGCGCCGGCAACAAGATCACGCTGCATGCGCGCCTCTGCTACCGCAAGTTCTCATGGTGGGGCACGCAGTTTGCCTTCGTAGGCGAGCCCAACGAGAAGTCAGGCCGCGAGGTGACGCCCGATTACGACGACCGTCCGTTTGTCTTCACCAAGTCGATCGAGGGAGTTTCGGCCAAGGAGGAAGAAATTCCTGACCTACCCATCGTCACGGTTGCGGAGAACGAAGTGACGCTGCCCGTAGTCGCGCACAACGCGCCGGCTCCCGAGCCAAAGACGATCGCCCTCAAGAACGAATGGCAGCGCTGGAACGATTACGGAATCGGCCTGTTTCTGCAGGGCGATCTGAAAGGCGCGGCCGCGGCATTCCAGAAAGTGACTGAAGCCGATCCCAACAATCCCGATGGCTGGGTCAACATCGGACGCTGCGCCGTGCAGGAAGGCGATATGGAACGAGCCCGCGTCGTACTCGAAAAAGCACTGGCTCTCTCTCCAAATCTCGCGCGGGCCAACTACTTTTACGCTCGCGTGCTGCGCGCCGACGGCAACTATCCCGGAGCTGCCACCCGCCTGGGCATCGTCCTCGCCCAGTATCCTCGTGACCGCGTCGCGCTCAACGATCTGGGACGCGTTTTTTTCCTGCAACGCGACTACACAGACGCGGTGAAGACTTTGCAATCCGTCTTAGCGATCGATCCGGAAGACCTGCAGGCACACTACAACCTGATGCTTTCCTACAACGGTCTGGGCAACGAAAAGATGGCGAAAGAGCACGAGGCACGTTACCTGCGATTCAAAGCCGATGAATCTTCGCAGGCCATCACTGGGCCCTATCGCCAACTGCATCCGGAAGACAACAACGAGAGGCAAGCGGTGCATGAACACGCCTCCGTACCGCTGCCGGCGCTCAAGAGCGGCAAGGCCGGGCCAGCGTCCACCGCCTCCGCTGCCGGAGGCTCGAAATGACCCGCTCTTTTTTAAACTCCCTCCGTGTCTCCGTGTCTCTGTGGTTGCTGCTTTTTTTGCTGGCGCTCGCAAGCAACGCCCAGCAGATCCACTTCCGCGACATCACGACGCAAGCGGGAATCCGCTTCAACCACAACAACGGCGCATTCGGGAAAAAGTGGCTTCCTGAAACCATGGGCCCGGGCTGCGCTTTCATTGACTACGACAACGATGGCTATCCCGACATTCTCCTCGTCAATGGCGAAGATTTTGCCGGGCATCCTCACGCCGGAGCAACAACCCCAAAGCTATACCACAACAACGGCAACGGAACTTTTACCGACGTAACCCGCAAGGCCGGATTAGCCGTGCCGATGTTCGGAATGGGAGTGGCGGTCGGAGACTACGACAACGACGGCTTTGACGATATTTTTGTTACCGCGTTAGGTCAGAGCCATCTCTTCCACAACAACGGCAACGGAACGTTCACGGACGTCACCAAGGCTGCCGGCTTGTGGGGTCCGAACGAGTTCTCGACCAGCGCCGCCTGGGTGGATTACGACCGCGACGGTAAACTCGATCTCGTAGTGGCGAACTACGTGCAGTGGACCGAGCAAACCGACCTCTACTGCACGCTCGACGGCGCGCACAAGTCTTACTGCACGCCGGAGTCGTATAAGGGAACATCGGTGCGGCTGTGGCATAACCTGGGCGGCGGCAAGTTTGAAGATGCCACGCAAAAAGCTGGCCTCGGCGACTCAACTTCGAAAAGCCTCGGCATCGCCATCCTCGATTACAACGGCGATGGCTGGCCCGATATCCTCATCGCCAACGACACCCAGCCCAACAAGCTTTACCTGAACAAGAAAAACGGAACCTTCGAGGAACGCGGCATGACGTCCGGTATAGCATTTAGCGAAGATGGCGTGGCGCGCGCCGGCATGGGCGTCGACGCCGCCGACTACGACCGCAGCGGCCACCCCAGCGTCATCATCAGTAACTTCGCTAATCAAATGGTCTCGCTCTATCACAATGAGGGCAACGGCTTGTTCGTGGACGAGGCTCCGCAATCCGAAGTAGGGCGCGCTACGCTGGTCACGCTCGGCTTCGGCTGCTTCTTCTTCGATTACGACAACGACGGGTGGCTGGATATTTTCGTCGCCGACGGCCACATCGAAGACGCGATCGAGCGTGTACAGAAGCGCGTGAGCTATGCCGAGCCTGCACATCTTTTTCGCAATCTTGGCGGAGGCAAGTTTCAGGAAGTGACCGCGCAGATGGGCCCGGCCTTCGTCGCGCCCAGAGTGGCGCGGGGCGCGGCTTACGCCGATATCGATAACGACGGCTTTTTGGATGTCCTGATCACCACCAACGCCGGCCCAGCTTACTTATTCCACAACGAAGGCGGGACGAATCACAGCCTGCGCCTGAAACTGGTGGGAACAAAGTCGAACCGCGACGGCATCGGCGCGGTTGTGCGCGTTACATCGAGCGGCAATCAAGATAAACAAATGAAAATGCTGCGCTCGGGGTCGAGTTATCTTTCGCAGAGCGAATTGGTCCTTACCTTCGGGCTGGGCACGCAAACGAAGGCCGACAGCGTTGAGATTCAATGGCCCAGCGGCCAGGTCGATAAACTCTCCAACGTGAGTGCCGGACAAACCATCACGGTCGAGGAAGCGAAGGGCGTGGTGGCAAACCGGCCCTACGGGAAACGGGTCTCTGCGCCAGGAAAGTAGCATTGTCATTCCGAGGAGCGAATGCGACGAGGAATCTGCTGTCCTTTGCAGTGTAGAAGCAGATTTCCAGTTTGCTCTGCGCTCTCTGTGGTTAAATCTTTACTCGAATGACTCCCCGAATTTCAGCAGCTCTGGCCGGAGTGTTCCTGGCGGCGTTTGGCCTGTTCGCGACCGCCCCACAGGTTCTGCCGACCGCAAATCCGGCGGAGGCCGCGCGCCTGAACAATCTGGGCGCTGCCTACATGAACCAGCAGCTTTTCGAGAAGGGACTCAAGTCCTTCCAGCAAGCGGCCGAACTCGATCCCAAACTGACCATCGCTCGCCTGAACGAGGGCATCGCCCTTTTGAATCTGCAGAAGATCGACGAAGCCGAGGCCGGTTTGGATAACGCGCTTAAGCAGGACCCCAAAAATCCGAGCGCCTGGTACAACCTCGGCCTGCTCGCGAAAAATACGGGCGAAGCCCAAGCCGCGATCGATGCTTTCAAGCACGTGGTCGAGCTCGATGCCAACGACGCCGACACCTGGTATTTCCTGGGCTCGTCCTACATGCAAGCCAAACAGTTTCCGCAGGCGATCGATGCCTTCCAGCACGCCCTGCAATTAAACCCGCTGCACGCCTCGGCCGAGTTCGGATTGTCACGCGCCTATCAGCAATCGACTGACGTCGATCACGCCCGCGAGCACTTGAAGAGATTTCAGTACATCACGCAAAACAAACTCGGCGCGCCCGTGAGTCTCGCCTACGGCGAGCAGGGCCAGTACTCGCGCGCAGTCGAATCACCGTCGTACGTGATCAAGCCTCCCCCGCAGATCAAGGTGCGCTTTGTGGATGTCACGAAAGAGGCGGGTATCGCGACCAAAGGCGGCGGTGTCCAAGTAAAGAGTCTCGCCGCCTTTACGGGACCGGGTGCATGCTTCTTGGACTACGACGGTGACGGTCGTCCCGACCTTTTTGTGACCGATGGGGGACGGCAGGGCGGCCTCGGTCTCTATCACAATTTGGGCGACGGCAAGTTTGAGGACGTCACCAAGATGGTTGGTCTTGATCCGAGCCTGCACGGCATCGGCTGCACGGCCGGAGACTACGACAACGATGGCGCAGTGGACCTAGCGGTGAGCTTTAGCGGCAGGCCCTTGGCGCTGCTGCATAACGAGAAAAACGGCACCTTCAAAGATGTCAGCCAAGCTGCGGGCATAAAGATCGACAGGTGGTTCAGCTTGGGTCTGACATTCATTGACTACGATCACGACGGCGATCTCGATCTATTCGTCGCTCGCTTCGAAACCACGGGCAGAGCTGAACCCGGGCGGGAGGATATGGGGCCGCTAGTTGGTAACAGCATGTTTCGCAACAACGGCAACGAAACGTTCACTGAGATAAGTTCTGCCCTTGGTTTGGACCACGTTCCTTCCGTCGCAACGGCGGCCGTCGGAACTGACTATAACAATGATCGCGCCGTGGATCTCGTGGTCACGGATCAGGGCCCAACTATCTTTGAGAACCCACGTGAAGGGAAGTTTCTACCGCGCAAACCCTGGTCGGCGCCGATGCCCGCGCCAACTGTGGGCGTTGCGGTTCTCGACTTCAACCACGACGGCTGGATGGACTTGGCCTTCACGCACATGGGCACGCCCGGCCTCACGCTGTGGCGCAACAACCATGGCAAGACCTTCGATCGAGTCGAACTTCCCGAGACAAACTGGGTACGCGCCTTCGGCGTCGCTGCCGTCGACTACGACAACGATGGCTGGGTCGACCTGGTCGCGGTCGGCGAAACCAAAGAGGGTAAGGGCGAGGTCCGGCTGTTCCGCAATCTCGGGGCGGATGGTTTCAAGGACGTTACTGCCGACGTTGGGCTCGACAAGATTCAGCTCAAAAACCCGCGCGCCATCATCACTGGCGACTACGACGGTGACGGCGCAACCGACCTGCTGATCACCCAGAATCACGGGCCCGCCGTGCTGCTGCGCAATGAAGGCGGCAATCAGAATCACTGGCTGCGTCTTTCGCTCAAAGGACTGGCCGACAACAAGAGCGCCATCGGCACCAAGGTGGAAGTGTTCGCCGGCGGAAACCGGCAGAAGTTTGAGATTGCGGGTTCGTCGGGATACCTGGGGCAGAACTCCACCGACATTGTGGTCGGACTCGGCGATGCGAAAGAGGCTGACATCGTGCGCATGTTGTGGCCGACGGGCGTGTTGCAAGATGAAATCAACGTGGCGGGCGACCGGCAGCAGAACATTACTGAAATCGACCGCCGCGGCAGTTCCTGCCCCACATTGTTTGTGTGGAATGGCGAGCGCTACGAACTGGTGGCCGACATGCTGGGCGCGGGCGTGGTCGGGCACTGGGTGGGGCCCGGACAGCGCGACGTTCCGCGTCCCGTCGAGTACATCAAGATCGATCGTAAAGCAATTCGCGAGAAAGACGGCAAGCTCAGCTTCCGCTTCATGGAGCCGCTGGAGGAAGCCGTCTACCTCGATCAGGTCCGGGTGCTGGCGGTCGATCATCCGGCTGGTCTCGAGGTTTATCCCAACGAATATTTTGCGTCGAATCCGCCGTATCCCGAGTTCAAGGTGGTGGTGAGCCGCGATGCGCAGCCGCCCGCGGGCGCTTGGGATGAACACGGCCACAACGTGTTGCCCGATCTTCTGGCGCATCGTTACGTCGGCGATTTTGCATTGACGCGGTTTCATGGTTTCGCCCAGCCGCACAGCCTGGTTCTCGATCTAGGCGAGGCGTACCGCGGCGGACCGTTGTGGCTGTTGCTGCATGGCGAGGTCGAATACTTTTCGGCAAACAGTATGTATGCGGCATCGCAGGCGGGGGTGCAGGCGATTTCTCCTTATGTGGAAGCGCTGGTTGGAAATGAGAAAGACGCGAGCGGCAAGTGGGTGCGCGTGGTCGACGACATGGGTTTCCCCGCCGGCGGACCGCGCACGATGACCGCCGATCTCACGGGCAAAGTGCCGCCGGGGACACAGAAGATTCGCATCACGACGAATCTGCAGATTTATTGGGACAGTATTCTGGCGAGCCGAACATCTCAGAATCAAGACAGGACTGAGAGCCCCCGTCTGACGCCAGTTCCGCTCGTCCGAGCCGATCTGCAATTTCACGGATTCCCGCTGAAGATTGAAGGCGCGCCGCCGGGGAACGTGCAATACATTTACGAGAAGACGAGCGCGACTGGGCCGTATACCCGTCCCATGGGAACCTACACCCGCTACGGCGATGTGTTGCCGCTGCTGACAGCGACGGACGATCAGTTGGTGGTATTCGGTTCGGGCGACGAGGTTCGCCTCGACTTTGATCCGTCGAAACTGCCTGCGCTGCGCCAGGGCTGGGTGCGCGATTACTTCTTCGCAGCCTACGGATACGAGAAAGACATGGACTTCTACGCCGCCGAAGGTAACTTCGTGGCGCCGTTACCGTTCCTCAAGATGGGCGACTATCCATATGCGCCGGACAAATCGTTTCCGTTCGACGATGCGCACGTGAACTATCTTCTCGAATACAACACGCGGCACATGTCGGGAAACGAGCAGCGCGGATACTGGTTCGATTACGGTACGCCGGGGCCGGCGATCCCAGCCTCCGCAAGCCCGCGAACCCAGAATTGACCTGGCTGCTCGGGGTAGCCTAACATCCTCGGCCAAGGGTTCTCTGGGTCGTGCGCTCCGGCATGCTCGGGCAAACCATTTCGCATTACCACATTCTCCGCAAGCTGGGCAGCGGCGGCATGGGAGTGGTGTACGAAGCTGAGGACACCAAGCTCGGCCGCCACGTCGCTCTGAAGTTCCTTCCCGAAGAACTGGCGCAGGATGCGCAGGCGCTGGAGCGCTTTCAGCGTGAAGCGCGGGCGGCCTCGGCGCTGAACCATCCCAACATCTGTACCCTCTACGAAATCGATCAGGCTGACGGTCAGCATTTCATTGCCATGGAACTGCTCGAAGGGCAGACTCTGCAGCAGCGGATCGCAGGCAGGGCGCTGGACAGTGAGACTTTGTTCGAACTGGCAATGCAGATTGCATCGGCACTGGAAGCGGCGCACGGCAAGGGGATCGTGCACCGCGACATCAAGCCCGCGAACATCTTTGTGACCACCCTGGGGCAGGCCAAGGTGCTCGATTTTGGCTTGGCAAAACTGGCTCCTGCCGGGGCGGAAGCTTCCAACGAACCCACGATGACCGCCGAGCGCAACCTGACCACTCCGGGGCAAGCGCTAGGCACCGTGGCGTACATGTCTCCCGAGCAAGTCGCAGGAAAGGAGTTGGATGCGCGCACCGATTTATTTTCGTTCGGCGCGGTGCTCTACGAAATGGCGACGGGACGGCAGGCGTTTTCCGGAAGTACTTCGGGCATCATCTTCCATTCCATTCTGGAGAAGAATCCAGCGGCGATGTCACGGATGAATCCAGAGTTGCCGGCGAAGCTCGAGGAGATTATCGGCAAGGCGCTGGAGAAGGACCGCGAGGTGCGGTACCAGCACGCGGGCGACATGCGGGCCGACCTCAAGCGGCTGAAGCGGGACACGAGTTCGGGAACGACCGCGGTGAATGTGGCCGTGCCCGCGGCTGGGTGGCGCAGGAAATTAGTGGGCATCGCGGTTGCCGTGGTCCTGCTGCTGGCGGTGGGAGGTATCGGAGCGCGCTCTTGGTGGACGAAGCGTAGCCAAGTCATCGGTTCTGTGGCGGTGCTGCCGTTCACTGAGTCGAGTGCGGATCCGGGGACAGAGTTTTTGCAGGAGGGCATCAGCGAGGGGATCACCGACGCGCTTTCACAAATGCCCAATCTGAAGGTGATGGCGAGCAGCAGCGTGTTTCGCTACAAGCGGAAAGAGAAGGAGAAAGAGAATGACCCGCAGCAGGCGGGGAAGGACTTGAAAGTGGACGCGGTCTTGACCGGGCGCATCGTGCGCAGCGGAGATACGCTGGCGGTAAGTGCGGAACTGGTGAACGTCGCAGACGGCAGCCAGATTTGGGGAGAGCGCTACAACGAGCAAATGGCGGACATCTCCGCGCTGCAGCAGGAGATTGTCAGCGACATCTCCAGCAAGTTGCGGCTGAGGCTGAGTGGGGAGGAAAAGCAGCGACTGGCGCGGCGTCCCACCGAGAACGCCGAGGCCTACAGGTTTTATCTTCTGGGACGGCGGGAATTGGACAAGTTTACTGACCAGGGCTGGAAAAATGCTGCGCAATATTTCCAGCAGGCGGTGGATAAGGATCCCAACTACGCAGCCGCGTACGCCGGATTGTCAGAGGCCTATGTCTTGTTGGGATACGACGTGGACCTGCCTACAAAAGAGGCCTACCAAAAGGCGCGAGCGGCGGCGGAGCGCTCCATAGCGCTGGATGACACTTTGGCCGAGGGGCATGCAGCTTTCGGAAGGTACTACTGGGCGACTTGGAATTTCGCGGATGCGGAGCGCGAGCATCGGCGCGCCATCGAACTCAACCCCAACCTCGCAATTGCACATTTGTATTACTCCGCGTTTTTGGCCTCGGTCGGGCGCTTTGCCGAGGCGGAGGAGCAGGCTCGGAGAGCGCAGGAACTGGACCCGCTTTCGCTGCCGATCAATACCTGGCTGGGAAACCTCTCTTATTATGAGCGTGATTTTGACAAAGCGATCACCCTGTTTAAGAGGGTTGTGGAAACTGATCCGAGCCACGCGGATGCCCGTCTAAGCTTGTCCGACACCTACTTCGCCAAGGGGATGTGCAATCAAGGAGTCCAGGAGGCCGAAGCCTACATGGAGCTGACGGGATATCCGAAAATTGCAGAGCACGGGAAGCAGGCCTACGCTAAGTCCGGATGCAGAGGCTTTCTTCTTGCCCGCATTGCTCACGAGACCGACCCATCAGATCTGGAGTTATATGACCCGTTCAGGGCTGCGTTGGACAATGCGCTTTTGGGGGACAAAGGAAAGGCGTTCTACTGGCTGGAGAGATGCTACACGGAGCATGTCGGGCTTGGGTTCGTGAAAATTGATCCGGTGTTCGAAAGCTTGCATTCCGATCCGCGGTTTGCGGATTTGCTGAAGCGGATCGGTTTTCCTCAATAGGCTGTAGAGAATCGTTTTAACATTGACATTCTTACCCTCCACATAATCCAATAGGCGGACCCATGGAAACTACTTCGGTTGCTGCTCCTTCCGCCCCACGCCTGCGCCGCACGCTTACTCTCTGGGACCTGATTCTTTACGGCGTGATCGTGATTCAGCCGGTTGCGCCCATGTCGGTATTCGGTGTGCTCAGCAATCGTGGCCGCGGCCACGTGGTCACCACGATTCTGATCGCCATGGTCGCAATGCTGTTCACGGCGATCAGCTATGGGCGGATGGCGCGGGCTTATCCCAGCGCTGGTTCGGCCTTTACTTACGTGGGGCAGGAGATCAATCCTGCGCTGGGCTACGTAACCGGATGGAGCATGGTGATGGATTACCTGCTCAATCCGATGATCTGCATTATCTGGATCAGCCAGCAGGCGCATGTGTTCGCACCTGGTGTCTCCTATGCTGTTTGGGCGGTTATTTTCGCGTTGATGTTTACGGCGTTGAATGTGCAAGGCGTGAAAACTTCGGCTCGAGTGAATACGGCGCTGGCTGCGGGAATGGGAGTAGTGATTGCGATTTTTTTCGTGGCGGCGGCGCGCTATATTTTTGGCCATCCTCACGATGGTGCGGCGTTCTTTACGCGGCCCTTCTACGATCCCGCGAGTTGGAACACGAAAGCCGTGCTGAATACCACCTCGGTTGCTGTGCTCACCTACATTGGTTTTGATGGCATCTCGACGCTCTCGGAGGAAGCCGAGAATCCGCGGCGAAACATCCTGCTGGCGACTGTACTGGTCTGCGTGGTGATCGGAATTCTGTCGGCCTTTGAGGTGTATGCGGCTCAGCTCGTTTGGCCGGCCTCTGAACCGTATCCGAACATGGACACGGCTTTTACTTTCGTGGCGGGACGCGCCTGGGCGCCGCTGTTTGCCATTGTCGGGTTCACTTTGGTGGTGGCGAACTTTGGGTCGGGCATGGGCGCGCAACTGGGCGCGGCGCGGCTGCTCTATGGCATGGGACGCAGTAATGCTTTGCCCAAGTCGTTCTTTGGCGCGGTCGATGCCAAGCGGCGGGTTCCGCGCAACAACGTTCTGTTTGTGGGCGTGCTCGCGTTGGCTGGGGCCTTTCTGCTTCCGGCACTCGCCGGGGCCACTACCGGCTATGATCTTGGCGCTAACCTGCTCAATTTCGGCGCGCTGATCGCCTTTATGGGCGTGAATGCCGCGGCATTCGTCCGCTACTATTTGCACGAACCGGAAAAGAAACTTGGCAATTTGGCTCCGCCTGTTCTGGGTTTTGTAATCTGCTTTTTTCTCTGGATTAGTTTGAGTCATAAAGCGCTGGTCTTTGGAGCGATCTGGATGGCGGTGGGCATCGCCGTAGGCGCGTGGAAGACCAAGGGTTTCCGAGGCAATCTAGTTGACTTCGAGTTGCCGCCCGAGGAATAAGACGCATTGGAGTGTGAATGCTAGGTTCGATCGACATTGTGGCGTTTGTTCCGACCAAGGACAGTGCGAAGGCGAGAGCTTTTTACGAAGGCGTGCTGGGGCTGCGCTTTGTGAAGGACGACGGATTTGCCATGGTGCTGGACGCGAACGGAATCAAGGTTCGCGTGGCGAAGGCACAGTTCACGCCGGCTCCGTTCACTATTCTGGGATGGCAGGTTCCAGACATCGAGAAGATGGTGGCGGGACTGCAGGCGAAAGGCGTGCAGTTTGAGAGGTTTGGGTTTTTCGAGCAGGATGCGCTCGGAATCTGGACCGCGCCGAGCGGGGACAAAGTGGCGTGGTTCAAGGATCCCGACGGAAACATTTTGTCGGTCTCACAGCATGCGTGAAGCGATTGGGTAACGTGGTAACAGGTGAATTGCCTTCTCGTATCCCTTTCCGGCAGGACAGCCGAGGCGGTTGTCCGCATACATGGCATTCCGAGTCTTACTCCACGTTCCAGCCAGTTACTTCTACTGCTGCTTTCGCCGTGCCCAGTCCGTCGGCGCGGTAGGTAGCGGTTACTACGCGCTTCTCGCCGGGCAGTAGAGAGATGTAGTTGTCTTCCCAGACCACGGGCAGAATCTCTTCTCCCTTAACGCCTTTGTTTACTTTGAGGCGCACGAAGAAGGCCAGGCTCTGGCTGGGATTTTCTATCGTCACGTGGGTGACGGAGTCTTCGCCTCTGAGCTCGGTGCGCTGGGTAACTTTAAGCTTTACCTTGGGAAGTTGCGCCAGAGCGGTGTAGTTGGCGAAGGAATCGGTTGGAGTCATCCACCAGGTGGACTTGGCCCAGTCGAGGGTTTCGGGTTTGGTGGAAAGCCAGTAGAAGTTGGAGCCTACCAGTTTGCCACCTGCGTTTTCCAGCCGCAGGACCAGGAAGTATGTCGGGCTGAGATCGGTAACATCAGGTAGAGTGAAGACATTTGCCGTGCTGTCGGGGGGCGCGTCGACCTTGTTCTCCTGTGAGAACTTTTCGGTCATGTCCAGGTTGTAGATCTTGGTGGTGAGCCTCAAGCCTTTGACATCTTCGTACTGGCTGCTGACGACCCAGATGGAATGATCGTCGTAACCGTAGACCGGGTGGAGAGCTTCCATGGCGCGCTTGGCGCCGAAGTAACCGCCAGCCGGGCGCATATAGTAGTCGTAGAGATGCCAGATCATGGAGGGCCAAGCGTTGTTGAGCATCCACTGAATTACGCCGGTCGATTGATATTTGTTGCGGCTGTAAGCCTCGTACATGGCGCGCACGCCTTCGTAAGTTTGCAGTTGCGACTTAGCGGCGAAATCTTCCACGGTGTCGGATTTGCCGTACCGGTTGGCGAGGGCATCGCTGAAGACCTTGATGGTCTTAAATTCTCCGCCGCCGGCGTGGTAGTTCCAGACGTCGTCGATCGGCCATAGGTGATCTTTGCCGACCATGGCGCGAATGCTTTCGAGGGTTGGGACGGCTGGTCCCATGCTGGTTTCGGTGTTGAAGCCGTAGGCGCCGCCGCAGCCGCCGGGGTTACAGAGTTTGCGGTTGGGCTGACCGGCTGAAGTGTCCTGCTCCCAGTAGCTTGGAGCTATATACTCATACGGCCCAGACATCTTGACACCGCTGTTTCCGGTAACCGTGGTGGGTTTTCCGGTGGCGGAGGAAACTACGGGATTCGGCCACAGGAGCTGCTTTTCGATGTCGAGATACATCTGCTCGACATCGGGCGGGGGCGGGTTGTCGCTGCCATTCAGCCACATGACCAGGCTGGGATGGCTGCGCAGGCGGTAGATCTGATCGCGGAGAGACTGCTGGGCGATTTCGAAATCCTGCGGCTTCCAGCGCGGCCAGCGCTCCCAGAAATCGCAACAGCACCAGCCGGCCATGACTAGAATTCCTTCGTGGTCGGCGATGTCGAAGAATTCCTGAGTTTCGAGTTTGCCTTCAAGGCGCACCGTGTTCAATCCCATATCGCGGACGTAGCGAAACTCGTCGTGGAGGCGCTGCGAGTTTTCGCGGAGCATCATGTCGGGAGTCCAGCCGCCGCCGCGGATGAGGATGTTCTTGCCGTTGATGTGGAAGGCGCGTCCGCCAGTGGCGTTTACTTCGGAAGTTACCTGGCGAATGCCGAACTCTGTGGTGGCATGGTCGCTGACGGCGTCCCCGACTTCGAACTGCATTTTCAGCGAGTACAGATTCGGCTTGCCCATCTGCGCGGGCCACCAGAGACGAGGATTCGAGACGACGATTGGTGCTTGCTCAGGAGAGGTGACATCTTTGGTTTCGTTGGGGGCGAGTTCGACATCCTCCTCGAAGACGATGGATTCGATCTGACCTTTCAGCTTGCCTTTCACTGGATGGCTGGTGGCATTCTTCAGTTGAGCGGTGATGGTGAGCTGAGCGGAATCGTTGGCGGGTGAATTTAGCTTGGAGACGACTGTGGGATAACGCAGCGCAACCGGGCCGCTGGTGGTGAGGTAGACTTCGCGCCACAGGCCCATGTTTTTGTCGGGAGGCGCGGGATTCCAGTCGACGAAGGTGATGGCGAGATCGCTCTCGGTGGGGGCGAAAACCTGCACCGCCAGAACGTTCTCGTGGCCGGGTTTCACGGCTTCAGTTACGTCGAATTCGTAGGTGCGCCAGGCTCCGGCGACCTTATCGGAGTTGGCGATTTGCTTTCCGTTGAGCCAGAGGTTGGCGCGGTAGTTGATCCCCTTGAAATTCAGCCAGACGGTTTTTCCGGCGTAGGTGGCTGGAGCAGCGAACTGTTTGCGATACCACCAGGAGACGGCGTAGGGACTATCCGTCTGCATTGCGATGTTGGAGAAATTTCCGCCGATGGGATACGTGACGCCGGGAAACTGGCGCAGGTTCATGGCGAAGAATGGATCGGGTAGAGTTTTGTCCTGGACCAGCGCTGATACTACCGTCGTCGGTACCGTCGCCTCGTGCCATCCCTTGGGAACGAAGACGGGGGTGGAGATGACTTCGCCTTTGGCCTCGACTTTGGCGGAGGATTGCAGCGTCCAATGATCTCGGAGAGCCAGTGTGTCGGTGTATACACCGTGAGCGGCGGGTTTGGACGCGGGGGTGA